>JAABUT010004674.1_pt1 | contig 10675 bp, 7 predicted proteins | sample 5559281 | NCBI WGS metagenome assembly JAABUT01 (sample SAMN10711880, study PRJNA513359) | rock metagenome | isolation source: Antarctica rocks | place: Antarctica: Victoria Land, Ricker Hills nord | collected 2016-01-04 | reverse complement strand
TGTGAGGCAAGAGGCCGGGTACTCCAGCTTCAGCAGGAAGGCCGACCGGGCGATGCCATGACGGTGGTCACACTGACAAGCGGGAGCGTGGTGACGGGCTGGGACGCGGCGGCATCGATCGCGGCGCTGCTGGCGACCGACCCCTTCGAGGCGACCTTCGAGTCGGCCCGGGTGGGCCTCGCCATCGTCGACCTCGAGGGTCGGTTCGTGCGCGTCAACGCCGCCTATGCCGAGCTGGCCGGCGTGCTCGCCGAGGACATGGTGGGGCGGGAGGTCTCCGTCGACCGCGACCAGCTGTGGGCGATGGTGCACGGGGCCGGGCCCACCAGCGTGCAGGTGGAACACGAGCTGCGCGACGACGTCTGGGTGCTGCACGGGGTGACGCTGCGGCACGACCAGGTGGGCATGCCCTCCTGGTTCGTCGTCGACGCGCAGGACGTGAGCGAGCGCCGCCGGGCGCAGGAGCAGCTCGCCCATCGCGTGCTGCACGACCAGCTCACCGGGCTGCCCAACCGCACGCTCGCGCTCGACCGGCTGCGCCTCGCCCTGGCCCGCGCACACCGCTCGGGTGGCTCCGTCGGGGTGCTCTTCGCCGACCTCGACGGCTTCAAGGCGGTCAACGACCGGCACGGGCACCTGCTCGGTGACGTGGTCCTGCACGAGGTGGGCGCGCGGCTGCGGCGCGGCGTGCGCCCGAGCGACACGGTCGCGCGACTCGGTGGTGACGAGTTCCTCATCATCGTCGAAGCACCGGTCGGCGAGGCGGAGCTGGCCCAGCTCTCGGCGCGCCTGCAGCACGCGGTGGCGCAGCCGCTGCGCGGGCAGGGCACCGATACCCGCGTGGGGCTGTCGGTCGGCGCGGTGCTGTCGTCGAAGCGCGACCGCGACCCCGACAGCCTCGTGGCGCGGGCCGACGCGGCCATGTACGTGGTGAAGCGGGCCCGCCGCGCCAGCGGCGCTGGCCGGACCTAACCTGCCGCTGGTGCGCACCGTCTCCGGCCCCACCGACCACGTGGTCGTCATCGGGGCCGGGCTCGCGGGGCTGTCGGCGGCCCTTCGTCTGGCCGGCGCCGGCCGCGAGGTCACGGTGCTCGAGCGGGCGGGCGGCCCCGGTGGCCGCAACGGCCTGCTCGAGGTCGCCCAGCCCGGCGGTGACGGTGCGACGTACCGCTTCGACACCGGCCCGACCGTCCTCACGATGCCCGACCTGATCGCGGACGCCCTGGACTGCGTGGGCGAGCGCCTCGAGGACTGGCTCGAGCTCACCCCCGTCGACCCGCTCTACCGCGCCTTCTATCCCGACGGGTCACGCCTGGACGTGCTGCCCACCGTCGACGGGATGGCGGACGAGATCACCCGGGTCTGCGGGCCGCGCGAGGCCGCGGGTTACCGGCGCTACGTCGACTTCGTCTCGGCGCTCTACCGGCACGAGATGCGCAGTTTCATCGACCGCAACATCGATTCACCGCTGTCTCTCGTCTCGCCGGACCTGGCGCGGGTGGCGATGCTCGGCGGGTTCCGCCGGCTGGCGCCCAAGGTGGGGCAATACCTGGCCGACCCGCGCACGCAGCGGGTGCTGTCCTTCCAGAGCATGTACGCCGGGCTGTCGCCCTACGACGCCCTGGCGGTCTATGCCGTGATCGCCTACATGGACAGCGTCGCGGGGGTGTTCTTCCCGAAGGGCGGCATGCACGCCGTGCCGCTGGCACTCGCCGGTGCCGCCGGCAAGCACGGGGTGCAGCTCCGCTACGGCACCTCCGTGGAGCGGATCGAGGTGGTCGGTGGCCGCGCCGTCGCGGCGATCTGCGCCGACGGCACGCGGGTCCCGGGCGACGTCTTCGTGGTCAACCCCGACCTGCCGGTCGCCTATCGCGAGCTGCTGCCGCCCGAGGTCACGCCGCGGCGGGTCGGGCGCCTCACCTATTCGCCCTCGTGCTTTCTCATGCTCCTCGGCAGTTCCGCGTCGTACTCACAGGTCGCGCACCACACCATCCACTTCGGCCGGACCTGGCGGCGGACCTTCACCGAGCTCATCGATCGGGGCGAGCTGATGAGCGACCCGTCGGTCCTCGTCACCAACCCGACCCGCACCGACCCGTCGCTCGCGCCGTCGGGGCGGGAGAGTTACTACGTGCTCTTCCCGACGCCCAACACGTCGGCGGGGATCGACTGGGACGTCATCGGTCCGCGCTACCGCGACGAGTGCGTGGCGCGCCTGGAGCAGCTGGGGTACGTCGGTTTCGGCGCGGCCGTCGAGGTCGAGGACGTGACGACGCCGGCCGACTGGCGGCGCCGGGGGATGGAGCAGGGGGCGCCCTTCGCCGCGGCGCACACCTTCGGCCAGACCGGTCCCTTCCGTCCCGCCAACCTCGCGCCGAGGGTCGACGGGGTCGTCTTCGCCGGCTCCGGCACGCAGCCCGGGGTGGGGGTGCCGATGGTGCTGCTGTCGGGGCGGCTTGCCGCCGAGCGCATCCTCGGCAAGGACAGGTCCTACCGCTCCCGCGCCTGGCGCTGACCCTCGCGGGGGCCTTGTTCCGGGGCGTCGGGGTGCCGCTGGGCATGACTCGACGTCAACTGATACGGCACCGACGTCACCATCACCCCCGGCTGGAACAACAACCGCGTCTTGATCCGCAACGCCGACTGATTATGCAACAACTGCTCCCACCAATGCCCCACCACATACTCCGGGACATACACCACCACGATGTCACCAGGACTGCGCCGCCGGATCCCCGCCACATGATCCAACACCGGCTTCGTCACCTCCCGGAACGGCGACGACAAAATCCGCAACGGCACCTTCGCCGACAACCCCCGCTCCTCCCACGCCACCCGCAGCGCCTCCGCCTCCCCCTCATCCACCGACACCGTCACCGCCTCCAACGAATGCGGATGCGTCGCCTTCGCATACGCCAACGCCCGCAACGTCGGAGAATGAATCTTGCTCACCAACACCACCGCATGCACCCGCGACGGCAACACCACCGGCCCCTCATCCGGCACCAACTCCGCCGACACCCGCGCGTAATGCTCGTGCACCGCACGCATCAGGACGAAGAGGACGACCATGGCGGTGATCGCGATCCAGGCGCCGTGGGTGAACTTCGTGACGAGGACGATGACGAGCACGAGGCCGGTCGCGACGGCCCCCGTGGTGTTCACCGCCTGCGATACGCGGATCCGACGCCGCTCGAGCGCGCTCGGAGCATCGCGTATCGCGGCCAGCCGGCGCTGCCAGTGCCGCACCATCCCGGCCTGGCTGAGGGTGAAGGAGACGAAGACGCCGATGATGTAGAGCTGGAGCAGCTGGGCGACGTTCGCCCGGAAGCCGATGAGCAGGACGACGCTCGCCAGCGCGAGGACGACGACCCCGTTGCTGTAGACGAGCCGGTCGCCACGATTGCGCAGCTGACGCGGCAGGTAGCCGTCGGCGGCGAGGATCGACGCCAGCAGGGGGAAGCCGTTGAAGGCCGTGTTCGCCGCCAGCACCAGGATCCCGCACGTGAAGATGGTGAGCAGCAACGAACCGGCGCTGTGCTCGCCGAACGTGGCGAAGCCGATCTGCGCCAGCGCGCTGGGTGCCTGCGTCAGCCCGAAGACAGCCGGGTCCTCGGCGACATGGACGTGCGCCCGCAGGGCGAGGGCCGTGATCCCGGCGAACATCGTCACGGCGAAGAAGGCCATCAGGGACAGGGTCCGCGCCGCGTTCCGGGCCTTGGGGCGGCGGAAGGCCGGGACGCCGTTGCTGATGGCCTCGACGCCGGTCAAGGCGGTGCAGCCGTTCGCGAAGGCCCGCAGCAGCAGGAAGACCGACAGCGCCCCCCCGGTCTTTTCAGCCTGCAGCGTCTGATAGTTGGCGCTCACGGCCGCGAAAGGCTCGCTGGTGAAGGCAAGTTTCACGGCCGCCCAGGCGAACATCGCGTAGACCACGAGCACGAATCCGTAGGTCGGGATGGCGAAGGCCTTGCCGCTCTCCTTGACCCCGCGCAGGTTGAGCAGCGTCACGAGCAGCACGAAGGCCACCGAGATGGCCACCTTGTGTTGCGTCGTACTCGGTGCGTAGGACGTGATCGCCGTGACACCGGCGGCCACGGAGACGGTCACGGTCATGACGTAGTCCACGAGCAGCGCGCTCGCTGCCGTGAGCGCGGCCGTCCCGCCGAGGTTGTCCTTGCTGACGTTGTAGGCCCCCCCGCCGTTCGGGTAGGCGTAGATCGTCTGGCGGTAGGACAGCGTGACGATGACCAGCAGCGCGACGACGGCGCCCGCGAGGTATTTCGCGTTGCCGTAGAAGGATGCGATGCCGCCGTAGGCAAGGATCGCGAGGATCGCCTCCGTCGCGTAGGCCACGGACGACAGCGGGTCGCTGCAGAACGTGGGCAACGCCAGCCACTTCGGCAGCAAGGTGTCCCCGAGCCGGTCGCTGCGCAGGGGCCTCCCGAGGGCCGCCCGCTTGACGACATCGGTCACCCCGGCAGCGGTGCTCACTGCGGTGTCACGGCGCGGACCCTGGCCACGCGTCCGGCGCCCGAAGGCAGGGGGCGACCCGTCACGGCGACCACGGGGCAGCGGGAGAGCCGCGCGACCCGCCGCGACGTGGACCCCGAGAGGGCGCGGGCCCAGCGGGAGCGCTCACGCGATCCGAGGACGAGCAGGCAGGCGTGCGCGGAGGCCTCCACCAGGGCGTCGCTGACCCGGCCGCACGCCAGGGTCAGCGTCACGGCCGCGGCCGGGTCCTCGGCACGCAGACGATCCAGCAGCAGTTGCAGCCTTTCCCGCGCCGCGTCCTCGGGTGCGACGAAGCGCAGGCCCTCCGCTGCGTGCTGGCGCAACTCGAGCTGACCGGGGCGCCAGCAGGAGATCAGCTCCAGGGTCGCGCCGGCACCCGAGGCGTAGGAGGCGGCCCACCGGGTGTGCCACCAGGCCCGGGGCGAGTCCTCGACCCCGACGATGACGTTGCCCGTTCCCACGATCTGAGCATCGGGTCGCACCCAGCTGCGGCGCCCGCCCACGGGCGGATCGCCGCGACCCCCTCACGCTTCCCTCACGCTTTCCTCACGCGGGCGGCTGCCCCCGGTTGATCGGATCCCCGGCAGCCCGGCCTGGGGCCGTGTCAGGGGGACCCGATTTGTGAGTGTCGGGGCGCGTCCAGCACGGGGAACGGGCTGCCGGGAAGTGGGCGATCACTGCTCGCGTAGGGTCGATGGCGGTGTGCCGGGAAGCCTGGTCGGCGGTCGCTTTCGCGACCCCGACGAGGGCGGACCGGAGGACGTGTGCAGGACGTGCAGGTCGTGCTCGGCGTCGTCGCACTGGCCGCCGTCATCGCGACGATCGCGGACCGACTCCGTGTTCCGGCGCCGGCGCTGCTGGTGCTCGCCGGACTCGGGGTCGGCCTGGTCCCCGGCGTACCCGACGTGCACGTGGGGCCTGATGTCGTCGGGCTGATCGTGCTGCCGCCGCTCATCTATGCCGGTGCCGCGGCCGTCGTGCTGCCGGATCTGCGGCGCGTGGCCCTGCCGGTGGGGGCGCTCGCCGTCGGACTCGTCGCCGTCACCGCCACCGCCGTCGCGGTGGTCCTGCACGTCGTGGCGCCGACCGTTTCGCTGCGCGTCGGCTTCGTCCTCGGAGCGGTGCTGGCGAGCACCGACCCGGTGGCCGTGACCGCGCTCGTGCGCCTCGTGCAGCTCCCTCCCCGGTTGCTCGCGCTCGTGCAGGGTGAGAGCCTGCTCAACGACGCCACCAGCCTCGTGCTGTTCCGGGTCGCCCTGGCAACGGTCGCGGGCGCGACGAGCGGCCTCGGGGCAGCCGGTGCCTTCCTCCGCCTCGCCGGTGGCGGTGTCGTGGTGGGTCTGGTCGCAGCCGTCCTGGCCGGCTGGCTGCGGCGAGGCAGCCGCGACGCGGTGCTTGCTGTCGTGGTGACGCTGCTGACCCCCTACGCCGCCTACGTCGCGGCGGAGTCCTTGGAACTGTCGGGTGTCACCGCGGTCGTCGTGGCCGGCCTGGGCGCCGCGCCACGCGATCCAGGCAGCGGCAGCGCGGCGGCCCGGGTCGCCGTGGCGACGGTCTACGACGTCGTCGTCTTCGTCCTGGAGAGCGGCGTCTTCGCCCTCATCGGCCTGCAGCTGCCCACCCTGCTGCGCCAAATCCCCGACGGGGAGCCGGCCCCGTTGCCGCTCGTCCTGGTGATCACCGTGGTGCTGCTGGCTGTCCGGCTGCTCTGGGTGGCGCCCACCGCCCGAGTCTCGGCCGGCTTCCACGCATCCCGCGGCGCCGAGGGCGGCACCGCCTCGTGGCGCCTGGCCGCCGTCGCCACCTGGGCGGGCACGCGGGGCGTCGTCCCGCTGGCCGCCGCGCTGTCGATCCCCGTCACCGCCGGCGCCACCGCCTTCCCCCACCGCGACCTCCTCCTCGTCATCGCCAGCGGCGTCATCGTCGTCACACTTGTGCTGCAGGGGTTGACGCTTGGCCCCCTGGTGCGATGGCTCGAGGTGGGCGACGACCCGCTGCGGCTCGCGCGGGAAGAGTCGCAGGCGCGACACGCGGCAGCCCTGGCGGCACGGGCACGCCTCGAGGAGATCCTTGACGCGGAGGCGGCCCCCGTCGTGGTGGCCGAGCGGTTGCGTCGCGACGTCGATGAACGGCTGCGGAGGACGGCGCTGCGCCTGGAGCCGGTCGAGGATCCCAAGCGGGCAGAGCCGGTCTCGACGGGCGAGGCCTATCGCCGGCTCCGCCGCGACCTGTTGGCCGCCGAGGCGGCGGCCCTCCTGCGGTTGCGGGACGAGGGCACGTTGGGCGAGGTGGTGCGCCGCAGGTTGCAGGCGGCGCTCGACGCCGAGTCCACCGGGCTGCGCTGACCGGGCGCCGCGCCTCGGGCGTCGAGTGCGGGATCAGCCAGGGCCTGCGCGCGCGCGCGCCACCTTGAGGCCGGCGACCATCGTGAGCCCGCCCCCCGGCGTGTCCTCGATGGTCAAGTCGCCGCCCATCGCCTCGAGGAAACCGCGCGCGATGGCGAGCCCGAGGCCGAGGCCCGCCCGATCGCTCGTCGCGTGGTCGTCCCGCCGCTGGAAGGAGGTGAACACGGCCTCCCTGTCGACCTCCGGGATGCCCGGCCCGCGGTCGATCACCCGGAGCTCGACCCGGTCGCCGAGGGCGCTGGCGGCGAGACGCACCGGCTGGGAGTCCGGGGCGTAGCGCAGCGCGTTCTGCACCAGGTTGGCGATCACCTGCTCGAGCAGGCCGGCGTCGACGAGCACCTCCGGCAGCGCCGGTGCGACGTCGAGCAGCACGCGGTGCCCACCGGCGATGTGGTCCAGGGCCGGCGAGAGGATCTCCTCGACAGCGGTGGGGCGGGGAAACACCGACAGCACCCCAGCCTGCAGCCGGGAGAGGTCGAGCAGGTTCGTCACCAGCGCGGTCAACCGGTCCAGGGCGCTGTCGGCGCTGGCGAGCAGCTCCGCCTCGTCGTCGGGCGGCCACACGACGTCGGGGCTGCGCAGGCTGCTGACGGCGGCCTTCGCCGCGGCCAAGGGGGTCCGCAGGTCGTGGCTGACCGCGTTGAGGAGCGCCGTACGCATGCGGTCCGTTTCGGCCAGCGGGACGGCTGCCTGCGCGGCCTCCGACAGCTGTGCCTGCCGGTAGGCGACCGCCACCTGCGCGGCGAACGCGGCGAGCACGCGCTGGTCCTGGGCTGGCAGGGTTCGGCCCCGCAACACGAGCGACAGCTCGGCGCCGACCGCCACCTCGGTGTCACCGTCCTCCGGGCGCAGGCACGGGTCGGGGCCCGTCGAGGCCAGGCAGGACCAGGCACCACGCAACCCGCCCGCTCCGCCGTGCGCCGAGCCGGCGCTGCCGGGTGCCTCCGTCAGCCGGCGGAGCAGCGTCACGCTGGTGACGGCGAAGGTCTCGCGGACCCGTTCCAGCAGCGCCGGCAGCGCCTGCTCCCCGCGCAGCAGGCTGCCGGCCAGCGTGGACAGCGTTTCCGCCTCGGCACTGGCCCGCGCGGCCTCCGACGTGCGGCGCGCCGCGATGTCGACGACGGTGCTGACGAGCGCCGCCGTCACCAGGAAGACGACGAGCGCGAGGACGTTCTCCGGCCGACTGATGGTGAAGTGGTGCAAAGGCGGGACGAGGAAGTAGTTGATCAACTGGCTCGCGACCAGCGCGCTGACCAGCGCCGGGTAGACCCCACCGATGACGCTGACGACCACCACCGCGAGCAGGGAGAGCAGCAGGTCGCTGCCGAGACCGAGCTGGCCGCGCAGCGTGGTGCCGAGGACCGTCAGCAGGGGCAACAGCACGGCGGCGACCCCCAGCCCCGCGACCCGCCGCCGCGGGGTGAGACCGCCCGTGAGAGCCGGCAGCGCGCGCCCCTTGCCGACGTAGTCATGGCTGACCATGTGCACGTCGATGGGACCGGAGAGCCGGGTGATGGTGGCACCGACCCCCGGGCCGGTCAGCACGGTGGCGACCGGGCCGCGCCTACTGGCGCCGATGACGACCTGGGTCGCGTTGTTGGCCCGGGCGAAGTCGAGCAACGCGGTCGGGACGTCGTCACCGACGAGGGAGTGGTAGCTGCCGCCGAGAGACTCCACGAGGACGCGCTGCTCGGCGAGCGCGGCGAGGCTCGCGCCGGCGAGGCCGTCGCTGCGGGACACGTGGACGGCGAGAAGCTCCCGGCCCGTGGCCCGAGACGCGATCCGGGCCGCGCGCCGGATGAGCGTGTCACCCTCGGGTCCACCGGTGAGGGCGACGACGACGCGTTCCCGGGTTTCCCACGTGCTGGCGATGCCGTGCGCCTCGCGGTAGCGCTGGAGGCCCTCGTCGACGCTGTCCGCCAGCCAGAGCAGCGCGAGCTCGCGGAGCGCGGTGAGGTTGCCGACCCGGAAGTAGTTCCCCAGCGCGGCATCGACCTTCTCGGCCGCATAGATGTTGCCGTGCGCCATCCTGCGGCGCAGCGACTCCGGGCTCATGTCGACGAGCTCGACCTGGTCGGCGGCGCGCACCACCGAATCGGGCACGGTCTCCCGCTGCGGTACGCCGGTGATGGCCTGCACCACGTCGTTGAGGGATTCCAGGTGCTGAACATTGACGGTGCTGACGACGTCGATGCCCGCCTCGAGAAGCTGCTGGACGTCCTGCCAGCGTTTGGAGTGCGCAGAGCCAGGGACGTTGCTGTGCGCGAGCTCGTCGACCAGCGCCACCTCGGGGGCGCGGGCCAGCAGGGCCTCGAGGTCCATCTCGGTGAAGCTGGCCCCACGGTGGACCAGCACCCGCCGCGGGACCACCGGCAGCCCCTGCACCTTGTCGGCCGTCCGGGGCCGGCCGTGCGTCTCCACGAAGCCGACGACCACGTCGGTCCCGCGCCCGGCGCGCCGTTGGCCCTCGTCGAGCATCGCGTAGGTCTTGCCCACGCCGGGGGCGGCCCCGAGGTAGACGCGCAGGCGTCCCCGCGTGCTCGTCACGCCACGGTCTCCTCTCCGGGCGCCGGCGGCGTCAGGCTTTGGCCGGGAAGCGCCGGTCGAGGTCCAGGTTCAGCTCCAGCACGTTGACCCGGGGCTCGCCGAGAAAGCCCAGGTCCCGACCTACGGTATGAGCCCGCACGAGAGCCTGCACCGCGGCGACGCCGGCCGCCCGGGCGGCGGCGACGCGGCCGACCTGGAGTGCCGCGTAGGCCGGGCTGATTTCCGGATCCAGGCCGGAGCCGGAGGCCGTGACCGCGTCGGCCGGTACGGCGGAGATCGCCGGTGCCGGACCCCGCACCGGGACGACCCTGCCGCCGGCGTAGTCCTCGCCGAACGTCGCACACGTCACGGCAACGCCGGCATAGCTGGCGAGGAAGGGCTTCGTCCCATCGACACAGGTCTCGTTCACGCTGACCACCCGGACGACCTTGCCGGCGTACCCCGGACCGGCGGAGAAGACGGCGAGGACGGCGCCCACCCCGCCCGGGGTGCAGAACGGCCGTGCCCCGTCGACCTTCTCCAGCGCGCCGACGGCAAGGCTGCGCGCGCAGACCTGGGTGAGCAGGGACTGCTTGCCCGAGTCGTTGGCGACGGCGGGGTTGGGCAGCGTGTCCACGACCGACTCCGGCCCGAGGTTGCTCGCCGAGGTGGCGGTGGGGTCGTAGCCCGTGCCGGCCGCGGACGGTCGGCTCTGGAAGTACGTCGGGAGGGCGCCGCCCTTGCCGTCCGTGAAGAGCTGACCGATCAGGCGGGAACCGACCACCTGACCCTGTGCATTGCGCACCAGGGAGCCGTTGGCCCGGTCCCGCAAGCCCGGGACCTGCGCGACGGCGGTGATGAGGAGGGGATAGCCGACTCCGAAGACCACGGTGCAGGCGAGCAGCAGCCGCAGGGCGGCGAAGTAGTGCCGGGCGGCGTGGGCGAGGGTGCGCATGACGGTCAGCCGATCCCGGGAACGAAGTGGACGATCAGGTCGATAATCTTGATGCCGATGAACGGCGCCACCAGCCCACCGAGGCCGTAGACATAGATGTTGCGGCGCAACATCTGGCTGGCGCTGCTGGGCGTGTAGCGGACACCGCGCAGGGCGAGCGGGATCAGCGCGATGATGATGAGCGCGTTGAAGATCACGGCCGAGAGGATGGCCGACTGGGGCGAGTGCAGCCGCATCACGTTGAGCTTGTCCAGGCCGGGATAGATCACGGCGAACA
>JAABUT010004672.1_pt1 | contig 10680 bp, 12 predicted proteins | sample 5559281 | NCBI WGS metagenome assembly JAABUT01 (sample SAMN10711880, study PRJNA513359) | rock metagenome | isolation source: Antarctica rocks | place: Antarctica: Victoria Land, Ricker Hills nord | collected 2016-01-04 | reverse complement strand
AAGGGCGGCATAGATTTGCGACATGGCGGAGCCGAACGCGGCGATGGCCCGGTTCTGCATCTGCGGCTGGCCGGCGGGCTGCCCTGCCGAAGCATTTGGTGCCTTCTGGGTGGCCTGAGTGTTCTGGTGCGTGGTGGCCTGCGTCGTGGCGGCCGGTTCTGAAGGTGGCTGGGTTGTGGGTGGTGGCACTGCGGGCGCGGATGTCCTTTGGGCAACAAGGTCGCGCAGCTCCGGCGTCATCGGGATGGTCGCGCCCTCGCGCTCAAGGCTCTGCGCAGAGCCGGCGACGCGCTTCAGAAACTTTGGGTCGGTCTCCAACTCTGGTCGATCTCTGATCTCCTCGACAAGCCCGGCGATATATCTTTCTGCCTTGGGATTGCCTGTCGCGTGCCTGCCCATCTCCGCCACCAATTCGGCGACCGTGGCCGGGATTGCGGGGGATTGCGGCGGGACAATCGGTTCTGGGGCTGTTGGCGTCGATATCGTGGGGGCGGATTGGGCGGCCAATGTATTCTCCTGCTGCGGGGCGATGATGCTGGACAGCTTCGCCTCAAAAAGCGCCTTGATCGGCGCTGTCCCGTGCTGCGCTCGGTAGTCGTTGAAATCCGTGCCGGCGCTGGTGGCGTTGAACGGGGGCGCCAGCACCGCGGCGTGCGGCACGTCCTTGATTGCCTTCTCCGCCTTGACCAGGCCCACATTCTCCTTGGGTGGGGTTAGGCGTTCCTTGTGGTGATCGTTGTCCGCCGCAACGATGATGGGCAGGTCCGGGTGCCGCTCCCGCAAGGCCCGCACGACATGCTCTAGGTTGTTGCTGGAAAACGCCACGCGCACGGGTAGCCCTGTCGCTCCATGCACGGACTCGCCGGTCGCGCGTCCCTCCGTCACCACCACGGCCCGCGCGCCGTCCAGCGATCCCAGAGCGTCAGAAAGCCCCTGGGTGCGCCCTCCTTCCGGTCCCTCCGCAGTACGGCGCCAAAGGGTCATTTTCTTGCCCTGCGCAGAGATGGTTTGCAGGTTCCAAAGCCTGCCCTCCACGTCCCGCATCGGGACAAGCAGGTTGCCCCTGGAGTCCACCCGCAAGCCGGCTGGGCCGATCTCCTTCCGCGCCAAGTAGGGGTGATCGGCCAGGGCCGGCGTGCCCTTGGCCAATAGCTTCTCGGCCTGCTTGGCAATGGCCTCCTCGCGTATATCCTTCTCCCGAGCATCGGCGATGGCCTTGGCCTCGATCCTGCGTTGCCGCTCCTGGGCAGCGGCTTCTCGGGTCGCTTGTTCCGCCGGAGAGGTGGGCTGGGGCGCTCCTCCTTGGGGCAGGTCAACGCCGGCATCGGCAGCAAGCCGTTTCACCGCCTCTGGGAATGAGACCCCATCGCTCTTGCGCACGAAGTCGAAGGCGTTGCCGTGCTTGCCGCAGCCGAAGCAATGGAAATGCTTCTCGTAGACGTTGAAGCTGGGCGTCCGTTCGCCGTGGAATGGGCAGCACCCCGTCTGCGCCTTCCCGGCTTTCTTCAGCGCTACGTTCGCACCGATCAGGCTGGCCAAAGGCGTGCGGTCTAGGATTTGGTCAAGCAGGGCGGGGTCAAACCGCCGATCCTGTCTGGCAGCCATCATCGTGCCCCGATCAGCGGAAGCGGCGTGGTGGGCGTCTGATGCGCGGCGCGGTCGCGGTCGGCATCGGCCGCGTTCATGGCGGCGAGCGCGGCTGTTTCCTGCATACGCAGCTTGGAATCGAGCCAGGTCAGGTGGGCCTGGAACGCGAGCTGTCGCGATACCTCGCGAAGGATGGTCGCGGCGGTCGGCATCCGTTCCAGGGCGACGTTCCAGCCGACGTTGCCGTAGCGCCGCGATACCTCCAGGTCGATGGCTTCGTATTCTGACCCGTTGGCCGTGGACGCCCGGCCCATGGCGCGCTGCTGAGCCTGCTGGTCTGCGGACAGCACGACGGCCGATGCCCTCATTCCCACAAGCGCGTTGGTGATCCACCGGGAGAGTGACATGCGAGCGTTATAGGATTTGCGCTGCTGCTCTGCCTGGGCGCCATCAAGGCCCTTGCGCGCGTCGGCCCGTAGCGGCGGCGGGGGTGTAGGCTGCAGGAGTGATGACGCATAGTCGTTGGCCGCGTCGATGTCGGCCTGGGCGGCATAAGTCGGTTGGCCGAACAGGGACGCGGCGCGCTGGTCGCCGTTCTCCCGTTGCGACACGGCGCCGCAAATGCCGGCTTCTACGTCCAGCGCGCCGCAATACCGGCGTAGATGGAGGACGCGGTTGGCCTCCGCCGCCTGGGCCGCGCCGGAATAGGCGGGGTTGCCTGGGCCACCTTCGCCCCTGGCATCGGTCACGCCCGACAGTATGATTGTCACTCGGTCGGCCTGCGCACCTGCTACGCTGGCTGACTGGCCCTGGTCGAGGGCAAGGCACGCGGCTGGGCTGACGGAATGGTCTGCTACGATTCCCGCATTTCGCACCTGCCGCTGAAACGTGGCGTTTGCGGTGTTTGATGCGTCGAAAAGCTGCATCATCGACGCGGTTTGGCCTTTCAGGTAGTTCGATACCTGATTGAACCCGGCAATCAGGGTGATGTTCTGCAGCTTGCTCATCGCTGCAACCGCGGTCTCCACTGCGGTTGTCGCAGCTACCTGCGCTTGACTGAGCGCCTTTGAAAGGAAGTCCGAAACCTGGTTCGTGACTTCTATTGCATGAGCCGGGGGGCTGGCCAACGTGATGCACAAGGCAGTGGTGGCGAGAAGGCGCTTGGCGTCCATCTCAATACCCCGTCGGCCGCTGGTTGTAGGATGGGACGTAGGTTCCGCCGCCGCCCGTCCCGAACTGCCCCAGCACCGCGCCCCCGCCGCCGATGGTCAGCTTCCCGCAGAAGTTGCCGCCGCCAAGGCCGAACCCGAAGTTGATGCCGGTAATGGTCAGGCCGCAGTTGGCCGCCCCAAGCTGCGCGTCCCATGCGCTTTTCAAGGTGGCGCAGAGCTGGCCCGCCATGCTGTTCACCAGCGCGCTGATGTCCGTCACCGATGTCAGCAAGTTAAGGCCATTGCCGAAGAAGTCGCCAAGGCAGGATAGGCTTCGCACCGATTGCGGCTGCTTGATCGTGCCGTCCTCCAGCGCGATCTGGCCGCTGATGGCGTCCGCGCCCGCCTGCATCAACGCGGTGCAGCCTTCGCTCTGCGCGTAGGCTGCGGCGGTGGTCAGCAGGAACAGGCCGGCGGCCATGGAGCATGTGCGTCGCGCGATCATGCCGCATCTCCTTCGCAAAGGGATGAAAGGTGGGCGATGCGCTCGGGGGAGAATATCCGCCGCACGCACTCGGATTGGTGGAAGTGCTGCAGGCTCCTGCGCATGATCTGGCCGGGGTTAGGCGCGGTATCGCCTGGTGTGTCGGCCCAAATCAGGCCCAGCACCTCGTGCTTCGCTGGCATCTCTGCCTGGTCCAGCCAACCGAGGATATCCAGCCTGCGCTGCGGCGTGAGGTGGGCAAGGACAGTCTGGAGCGCAGTGATTGTCCTGGGCCGCCGCAACTTGACTGCCAGCCCATCCACATCGTGCTCGACGGCCCGCCCTAACACGTCGGCGAACCGTCGAATGGCGATCATTACGCTCGGCAGGTCGTCCACCGTGATCTCGGGCGCCGGCTCCCGGTGGGTCGCTCCAGTTTCGATGTCCATACCAACCCTCCTGTGATTGAAGGGCAGACTGTGGCCAACGGGTGCGAACGATCAGTCCTGGGTGGGGTCGATCCGCACCGTGTTGCCGCTTACTGTGGAGCGGAGGTGGAGCGGCTGCACCACGTCGTGCAACACGGTCTGCCACGGCTTGCCGCCGCTCCAGTCCACGGCCTGCTCGGCATCGACGCCCTGGCTGAACTGAGCGGTCAGAGCTGGAGGCAGGATTTGCAGCAGCGCCACCCTGAGCGGCACATCTTTGCCGAACCCGTCCGCAATGCCGGAGCGCGCTTGTGCGGTGGATGCCGGCGTTGCTGGGCCGCGGTGGGTCCGGAGCCAGTAGGCCCGCGCCAGGCGGGCTTGCTCAACTGAGCGGTCAGAGGCTGGTAGTACAATAGGCGGTGTAGCCTGCTGTATGATGAACTCAGCGCGGGCTGCGGCCGGCGCTAACGCCAGGATGGCAAGGATGATTGCGAGCTGGTGCATGACTTCTCTCCTGAAGGACAGGAGGCAGTATCACTGCGCCGGGTGCGAATGTTTCAGACGGCGCCGGCTATTCCGTGGGATCAGGCGGGAACTGTATGCCTGGCAGACCTTCCTCCGGCTCCAGGAACCGAATGCCCTTCTTTTCCAGGGCATTCCGTATTGCCAAGAGGTTGTTCTGATGCGGCACTCGTGCGCCCCGCTCAAAGCTTTGGACGGTCATGCCTGTGAGGCCAGCCGACGCCGCTAGATCGTCTTGTGACCAGCCGACTACCGCGCGAGCCGCACGGCATTGCCCTGGTAAAATTGCACCTTCCATCAAACGCTTGCGCCTCCTATCAATGTTTGGCACAATACCCAAGCTTTGGCTGTTGTCTATGCATTCTAGGCGCCACTCACGATGGTTGCGAGGCTACATACCTTGGTTCCGCCTTACCTTAGAAGTCCCGCCCAACGTTGTGCATGGTTTTATGCCAGTTGCAGCCTCATGCGCTGGATGCGGACGCTCCAGCAGCCGGCAAAAAGCTCTCCCTACGCGTTCCAGCGTACGAATTTCTTCCCAAGACCTTCTCCGGGGGAGAGAACAATACGTGAACACGTTTCCGCGATCAACGCGATTCCAGGCGTGAATTGGCAGTTGCCCCGTTGCCCAACCTGCGTGCCTGCCACACAGTGACGTGGCACCAAAGCGAGTTGCACAAGAGATTACAACTAATCCATAAGCAACGAGACAGTCATGTTCCCATTCCGTGATGCTGAAATGCCTGTTGTATTGGTAAAATTGCCTCCTGCGGTAAGTTGCAGGCGTCGTTGGCTACAAGAGGAAATCTTGTCGCTGATTTCGCGTTACCCGGCTGGCGACCCCGTTGTGGACATCTCGAAGTGTTTTGGGCGCTCCTCTACTGCCATTTACGGCAAGGCCCGGCGGTTGGGATTGTCGCGCCCGCAGCGCGGGACTCCTGTCCTAGTCGTGGAAAGCATTCCGCCGGGACAGATTGAGATGACGCCGCCGGCTCCGACACTTGACCTGGTGGTGCCAACCCCAGCCAACCCGCCGTTCCTTCCGCCCGTGGAAGCGCCTGCGCCAGTTCGGAAGCCAGCGAAGCCGTTCCACCTGACACCGCTCGGCGGTCGGCAGACAGTCTGGTCTCCTGAACTCGTCCGCCGCCTTATTTTGCTGTGGGTGGCAGGGTTCCACCACACCGTCATCGCCGAGGTGCTGGACCTGACCCCGTGCGGGGTTTCCTCGAAGGCCGTCCGCATCTCTCTGCCCTATCGCGGCAGCATGAAGCTGTCCAAGAATGTAACGGAGGCCCGGCGCGTAGACATAGTGGGCGGCGCGGTCCCCTCATTTATCGTGGATGGGGCAGGGCGCCATCTTATCGGCAAAGCCTGCAACCTGAGCGGGGTCTTTTTCTTCGGGCCGCGGGGCACGCGCACCTCTGTTGAAGCTAAGCTCACGCTGCATTACGACCGTATGCGGCAGGCGGCGGCCTAACCGGCACCGTTCGCACCCGTGGGCACTAGCCTATCCGCATGCAAAACGATCAGGGCGCGGCCGACCGCATCATCCAGCGCAACGCCAGCCAGCAACGGCTCACGCGAAGGCTGGCGATTTCTCAGACCCTATCGCTTGGGGTGATTGCGGCCCTTGTCGGCGACCGTATCTGGCTGGGCCATCACCCTCCTGAACCGAGGATCGTCCTCACCGATACCCACGGCAACCAGATCGAGGTTAAGCCGCTGCGCGAACCCGTTATGTCCGATGCGGACCTGGTGGATTGGGTCGCGAAAGCTGCGGTTGCCCCCTACAACTTTGATTACATCCATTACCGCGACACGTTTTCCAGCTACGTGAAGCCGTATTTTACGAACGACGGCTGGGACGGCGTCGTGAACAACCTGAAGACCAGTAAGAACATCGAGGAGGTGGTCAAAGCCTCCATGGTGGTGGAGGGCGTTGTCAGACGCCCGCCAGCGCTGGTGGAAAGCTCCGTTGCCGGTGGAGTGGCCGTCTGGACCTTCGAGGTTCCGATCCTCGTTTCGTTCCGCAACACCAATGCCACGCGGGAACAGCGCATCACGGTCAAGCTGGTCGTGATGCGCGTTGCCCCGACTTTCCATCCGCAAGGCATCGCCGTGGATAGCTACAACGCGCTCGTCACCAGTTGAACATGAGGCCCGCAATGCGAAACATCCTGTCCCTGGGCGCGGCCACTGGCCTTGCCCTTTCCCTTTCGTTGCCCGTCCTCGCTCAGACAGCCCCCAATGATTCTCCCTCGGCGCGGCGTGCGCTGGACGGCATTCCGAACCTGTCCGACGATATGATTGACGAGCTGGCCCGGCGTGTGAGGCGGCTGCAGGACGGCAGCGAACGCGCCAACAATGCGCCCATCGCACGACCGCTGAACCGTCCGGTGTTGGTGTCGCTCCGCCCCGGCGATCCTTCGCCGATTATCAACACGGTGCGCGGCTATCCAACCTCGATCTCGTTCACCGACAACACCGGGAAGCCCTGGCCCATCCATTGGGAGAACCTGGGCAATGCCAGCCAGCCCGGCTCCACCGACTGCAACAACGCGGGGGCGCAGGCGGCGAACGCCGGGAGCGGGGGGGCAATCCCGGGCGCCGTGTTTTCCTCTGGCTTTGATGTCTGCGTGCCGGTCAAGGGTGGCAACACGCTCATGATAACCGCCCATTCCTCGGCACCGCGGGGCGGGCTGCAGGTGATGCTCGAAGGTGCCACGGCGCCGATCCCCTTCACACTGATGGGCACGCCGGACAGCTACGATAGCGTCGTGACGGTCAAGGTCGCCCAGCGCGGCCCGAATGCTCGCGTGGACCTGTTCACGCGGCGCAGCGGCGGCCCTGTGACCGGCGACGTTGATCTACAGACCATGCTGGACGGCACGCCTCCCGCCAACGCCAGGCCGCTCCTGGTCCGTGGCGCTCCGCCTGACGGCATCCAGGCTTGGGAGCTGGGCGACCATATGTACGTGCGAACCAGCGCCACCATCATCTCACCCCAGCCCATTGCGCGGCAGTTCACCAACGGCGACCTCGGCATCTTTGAAATCCCTGCCAGCCCGGTGGTCCTGGCGACCGCTAGCGGACAAACCTTTTCCATTCGCCTCGACCGGCAGGAGCGCTAAGCCATGTCGTTTACCAGTCTGATGCCGCAGATGCCTCAATGGTCCCAGCCTGCCCGGGGACGTAACCGCATGATCCTTTTGGCATCGTGCGCCGTCGTCTTTGTCGTGGGCGTCGGTGGCCTGGTCCTGTGGAGCCGTGCATCCATGCGCAGTTCCAATCTCGACGGCGTTCCCAAGCTTACCGACCTGCCCGGCGCGGCGGCGTCAGATGCGCAGTTGCGACGGCTGGCGATGGAGGATGCCCAGAACCGTGCCCGGCTGGCGGAACAACAGCGGCAAAGCTACTTGCCCAGCCTGAAGACTGCCGCTGCCGTGCCCACTGCCCGCCTACCTGACCCTTTGGTTCCCACAAAGCCCGCGGCCCCGGCGCCCCTCTACCCGTCCAACTCGATCCCGGTTGTCACATCGCCCCCACGCACCGAGGCCCCTCGTGAACTCACCCCCGCAGAAAAGCAGGGTGACCTGGCCTATGCAGCGCTGATGGGAACCTTGGTCGCTGGCATGGTGCCGAAAGCGTCGGCGATGGGCATTGATGAAACACCAGAGATGATCGCTAAAAAGCGTGAGGAGCTGAAGAAGGAAAGCGAAACACGCGAGGCATCGTATCGGACGGCGCAAGGCAGCGCGCCATCGACGGCGAGTGCTGCACGGGGTCGGGTCCTGATGCCGGCGCTGCGGTGGTCGATGGCGCAAACCGTCGTTGCGACCGAGACCGGGCCGGACGGCAACGGAGGGCAGGTGGTTGTCGAGATGACGAGCGGGCCGCTCAATCATGCTCGGCTGCTGGGGACGGCGCAACGGCGCGGCGACCTGATGGGTGTGAGCCTCACGCAACTGAGCTGGCAAGGCAGGACGTTGCCCGTTGATGCCGTGCTCGTGTCGCCTGAGACGCGGGAAACTGCCGTGGCATCGAGCGTGGATCACCATTACGGCGCGCGACTGCTCTATCCTTCGCTGGCGGCCATAGCTTCGGGCGTTGGCCAGGCCGTGGCGCTCAGCGGGTCGGTGCAGAGCAATTCGCTCTACGGCAATACCAGTGTGTATCGCAACCTCAACCCTACGCAGATTGGAGCCGTAGGCGTGGGCGCTGCCGGCAACAACCTGCAGGGCGTCCTGAACGAAATGGCACCAAAGGGTCCGACCGTGAAGCTTGATGCTGGTGTCCCGGTCGGCGTCATGTTCCTCAAGGACGTGGTGGACAAGGGGGAGGGCGACGCGCCCTAGCACGGTTCGCACCCGATTACGGGATGCTGGGCGAGACAATTGGGAGTCTCGCCGTGAGCGCATTCAGCACTGTTCCTTACCCGTCTGTCAGCCTTCCCAACGAGGGTCCGCCGGAGCCTATTGCAGGCCCGCCGGACCCTGCTGCTGCCGCAGCGCCGCAACCGCGCCGGTTCACGCCCTTTCGGCTTGCCTTGCTGGGCGGCGGAGTCCTGCTGGCCGCCGGCAGCGTGTTCGTCCTACCGCAGCTCGTGACCGGCAAATCGGTCGATCTTTCGAGCATCCGGCTGCCTGCTCCAGTGCAGCCATTGCGATTGGCGCCTGCCCCCGCACCCTTGCCTGACGTCGCTACCGCAGCACCCGCGGCTCAGTCTGCTTCCTCCTTCATGGATGAGATTGCAGGATCAGGCGCGATGGTCCCTCCGCCAGTTCCAGCATTGGCCGCACCTTCCGCATCGGTCGCGATCTCTCCAGCACAACCCGATCCTGCGCCCGCTCCGGTACAAGCTTCGCTGGCCCCGGCGCCTGCGGACCCGGTGGCGACGATCCTGCAACTCGTCCCGGCGCCGATCAGCTCGACGCAAGAGGTGTCGCTGCTGGGGCTTGTCACCGCTATTGCGGCCGAGTTGCGGAACAGCCGGGAGGACAATGCGGCGCTGCGGGAGCAGGTGAAGGCACTGTCGTCCACCGTTGATAGCCGGCTGGAGGATTTGGAGCGTCGGGTGCGGTTCCGCGAAGCGCAGGAAGCGGTGTCTGGGCTGCGTGCGCCTTTGCCGCCCGCCAGCCTGGAACCCGCTCCTGCCGCCCCCCGTGCCGTCCTGACCGTCACGTCACAGAGCAACGCCTGGCGCGTCCAGGGTGGCTCTCCGCGCATGGCCGTGCTTGCGCCGACCGGGAGCGGCGCCATCAAGATCGTGCGGGTGGGTGACGCAATCGACGAGCGGCTGGGCAAGGTCGAGCGCATCTATCAGGACGGCCGGTTGTGGGTTGTGAAGGCAGAACATGGGTCCGTTCGTGGCGGCGAATAGCCATGCAGTATCTGCTCAACCTCTCCATCGACGTGGCCAACGCGCTGTTCTACCTGATGCCGGCGTTCTGCTACGTTGCGGCTCTGGTACTTGCCATTTCGGGCGCCGTCGCACTCTACAATGGCGGCAAGGACCCGCGGCATGGCGCGGGCTACTACATGCTGGTGGGCGCCACGTTCATCGTGGCCAGCCTGCTGCTGTCGTTCCCCACCGTGCTGAACCTGTTCAGCGCCACCATTGGCGGGACGGCTCACGCTTCGCTTGGCGGCGGCCTGCTGTCCTACACACCTGCCAATATCGGCACCGGGACGCTGAATGACTCCATCTTGGCCGTGGTCGGTCTGCTCAAGCCAGCAATCCAGGCGTTCGGGGCACTCTCTATCCTGTATGGGTTGATGAAGCTGCGCCAGATCGGCCGTGCTTCGGGCAATCCGTTCTTCAACGCGATGGTCCACTTTGCCCTCGGCGCGGTGCTGCTGAACATCGAGCCGATTGCCCAAACCTTCATCCAGGCTAGCTGAACCGTTCGCACCCGCCGGGAAGACGATGGCTTTGCGACCCACACTCAAAGGAGCGAAGCCTTGAAAACCTCCCACAACAAACTGCTGTCCGCCGCCGCCCTCTCCGCCCTCGGATCAACCATTGCCACCTCCGCCTTCGCCCAAGCGGCTGGCGGCGGCGGCACCTGGGGCAACCGCGCTGCGGCGATGGGGCAGGACGCCCTCAACTGGGGATCCATCCTCGGCATGGTGCTCTACATCCTGGCGCTCATCTTCCTGATCGCGTTCGGCACCAACCTGTTCGGCCTCGGAAAGCGCAACGGCAACTCCAGCCCCGGCGCCGCCATGCTTTGCCTCGTGGCGGCGGTGGCGTGCGCCAGCGCCCCCACCGTCTTGGGCATCACGTCACAGACCATCACCGGCGCTGCACCCAGCATCACGGGTTCCGGCACCGCTCCGGTGCAGTTCTAGCCCAAGTGCGCCTGCTCCCCCTCGGGCTAACGGCCAACGCCGCCAGTTGGCGGCTTGACGCCGCCGGTCCAACGGGGGAGCAGGTGTCTCTCGCCCTTGCTCGCGATGGCCATGCGTGCCGGTTCTGCGGATTGGCAAGCGGTCCATGGGTCGAAGT
>JAABUT010004670.1_pt1 | contig 10686 bp, 13 predicted proteins | sample 5559281 | NCBI WGS metagenome assembly JAABUT01 (sample SAMN10711880, study PRJNA513359) | rock metagenome | isolation source: Antarctica rocks | place: Antarctica: Victoria Land, Ricker Hills nord | collected 2016-01-04 | reverse complement strand
CCGTCTGCTCCGTCCGAGTAATCCCAACCGTCATGCCCGACCCCACCACCATGGAAGCAAACCAAACCGCAGCCCGTCGAGCCGCACCTGCTCACAATTGAGTCAGAACAAACAACGGTTGGTATTATACCAACGGCCCCGTGCATCGACCTGTTAGCAAGCAAGACTGGGCTCTGCCCAGACCCGCCAGGGGCGAGCCGCCCCTGGACCGGCCTTACTTAAGTAGTGGATTCCAAAGGCGAGCCTTTGGCGGAGTTTGAGGCAGAGCCTCAACCTTGCTTACCGGTCACTCCAGAGGGCGGTTGGTATTAGGTAAGACGGATAGGCGCGCGAGCAGCCAACGACCGGCAGGCCCCAGCGCGCGGTCTCGCCGGTGTGCCGCGTGAATGACGAGCCCATCGCCGGGGATTGAATCGTCCTCGATCCTGAGCGCGACCAGCCTCGCCTCTGCGATGGGCCTTGCCACAAGATGGTCCGGCATTCGGCACCATCCGAAGCCGGCAAGCAGGAAATCGAGGCGGCGGCCAAGGTCCACGAAGCGCCACAGCCGCGCGCTCGAGAGGCCGTAGGCCGCGCCGCCGGGGTCGACCGGATCGGAGAGCACGAGCTGGACGTGAGGCTCCAGGTCGCCGCGTGTCGCGGGGCGCCCCAGCGACGCCAGGGGATGTCCGGGCGCCACCACGGGCTGCATGGCGACCCGCAGCAGCGGGTAGGCGACAATGTCCTCCGGGACGTCGGGAAGCAGCAGGCAGATCGCGAGCGCCGCCGAGCCACTGCGCAGCCGCCGCAGCGAGCCGCCCAGGCCCTCGGTCGAGAAGCTGACCGGCAGGTCGGGGAAGGTCTCGCTCAGCGCGCGCAGGCTGTCGATCAGCGGCGCGGTCGGCACCAACGGGTCGATCGCGAGCGCCAGCTCCGGTTCCAGTCCCTGCCGCGTCCCGGCCGCCACCGCCTCGAAGCGCGCGGCGCTGGCCAGCACCAGCCTCGCCTGGTCGAGGAGCACGCGCCCGACCCTGGTAAGCTGCGGCCGGTGGCCGCTGCGGTCGAACAGCGCCACGCCCTGTGTCGCTTCCAGCGTCGCGATCGCCTGGCTGATCGCGGACTGGACGCGCCCGAGCCTTCGCCCCGCGGCGGAGAAGCTGCCCGTGTCGGCGATCGCCACCAGCACGCGCAGCTGGTCGAGGCTGAGGTTCCCGATCACCGCCCATCATTCCCGCCGATGGAAACGATCACGATTTGATCGCTCCCGCACGGCAGTATTGGAGCCCAGATCGGTGCCATGCAAGCAACCTACTTCATCAATCACGGAGGCGGCCCTTGCTTCTTCCTTGATCCTGGTCCGATGCGGGACGCGTGGAGCGAGCTGGAAGCCTATCTTCATGGCTTCGCCGCGGCGCTCGACGAACGGCCGCGTGCGATCCTCGTCGTCTCCGGGCATTGGGAAGAGGCGCGCCCGACCGTCAACGCCGGCGTCGCGCCGCCGCTGCTGTTCGACTACGGCGGCTTTCCCTCGCACACCTATCGCCTGACGTGGCCCGCGCCCGGGGCGCCGGACCTGGCGGCACGGGTCCGCGGCCTGCTCGGCGAGACGGGAATGGAGAGTGGTTCGGACACGTCGCGCGGCTGGGACCATGGCGTGTTCGTGCCGATGAAGGTGATATTTCCGGACGCCGACATTCCCACCGTGCAACTGTCGCTCCGGCACGGGCTCGATCCCGCGACGCATCTCGCCCTCGGTAGGGCGCTGGCGCCGCTGCGCAGGGAAGGAGTGCTGATCGTCGGCAGCGGCCAGACCTACCACAACATGCGCGGCTTCATGGGCGGCGGGGGTGGTGTCGATCCCGCCGCGGAGGCGTTCGACGCGTGGCTGCGCGGGGCGATGGCGGACGGCGCGACGCGGGACCGGTCGCTGATCGCGTGGGAGCAGGCGCCCGGAGCCCGCCAGGCGCAGCCGCACGAGGACCACCTTCTGCCGCTGATGGTGGCGGCCGGCGCCGCGTCCGGCGAGCCGGGCCGGACCGTCTTTCACGGCCACGCGCTCGGCAAGCCGATCTCCGGCTTCCGCTTCGGATGACCTTCCAGGGAGAGCTTCCATGACCAGGCTTCTTGTTGTCGAGACCAGCCCGCGCGGCGAGCACTCCATCTCGCGCACCATGACCCGCCGCTTCGTGGCGGGCTGGCGGGCCGCACACCCGGATGGCGAGGTGGTCGAACGCGACCTGATGGAGACCGACCTGCCATTCGTGACCGCGCCGTGGCTCCAGGCCTACTTCACGCCCGCCCAGCAGCACTCGCCGGAGATGAAGGAGGCGCTGCGCCTGTCGGACGCGCTGGCGGGCGAAGTGCTCGCCGCCGACCACATCGTCATCGCGACGCCGGTCTACAACTACAACGTGCCTGCCGCGCTGAAGGCGTGGATCGATCACATCGTCCGCAAGGGGATGACGCTCGGGGTCGATGGCAGCGGCCTCGTCACCGGCAAGAAGGCGACCGTGCTGCTTGCCTCAGGTGGCGTCTATACCGAGGGCTCGCCAATCCGCGACCGCGACATCGCAACCCAGTATCTCCGCCTCATCCTCAACGTCATCGGCATCACCGATGTGACGGTCGTCGCCGGCGGTGGGGCGAAGGTGGTCGATATGGGCGAACAGACGATGAGCGGTTTCATCGCAAGCGTCGAACCCGAGATCGAGCGCGCTGCCGCCGCGTGAATCACCGGCAACCAAGGTTCATGCCAAAGCCCTCTCCATTAAGGCTTTGGCGTGGATGTCCGTTTTGCCGGATTCGCTGTCGGGGTCTGCGCCCAGCACCGTCCCCCAACCGCGGACCTATAACCTAAAGGAGCAAGACATGAAGATTCTGGCACTTCTGACGCCCGCCGCAGGCAAGACCCCGGCCGACTTCGGCCCGCTGGTTGTGGCCGAGGAGAAGGCGGCCTGGGCCGCCTACCGCGCCGGCACCATTCGGGACATTCATTTCCAGTCGGAGCCGTTGACGGTGAGCCTGGTGTTCGAGGCCGCGGACCACGCTGCGGTCGAGGTTGCCCTGAAGGCGTTCCCGATGGTGGCCGCCGGCCTGCTCGACACCCACCTCGTGACCCTTGGGCCTTGGACGACGCTGGAGGCGCTGTTTGACAAGGCACACCTCGCATGACCGAACATTCCATCGGCGGCCGCTAAGTGTAGCCGCTTGACATCATCGGCGGTTGTGCTCGCTTTCATCGCCATATCCTGCTCGGATTAGATGATCGCAGACAGAACGCTGTGCTCACATTAGGCGCCTCCATGCTCACGCTCGGTGATCGGTGCTCGACATCGCCGCTGCGTGCTCACGATCGGCGCCACTAGTCCGGATCACAGCGGCAGGCCGGCAGCGAGCATCTCGTCGGTGAGTTCGCGGGTGCGTGTCGCCTCCAGCTCGCCACGCAGCAGCCGCTTGATCTCGGCCGGCCTGGCATTGAACTGCTCGGACAAGGTCCGGACGTTGTAGCCGTGCCGGGTCAGCTTGGGCTCCAGGTCGTCGAACTGGCGCGACAGAACCGCCTCGACCACCTCGGCCGTGACCGGCTTCTCGCCAACCCGGAAGCCCTCCTCGAACGCCAGTGTCAGGTGCTGCTCGACCTGCAAGGGGGTGCGCAGACGCGCGGCTAGCAGCTCGATCGCAGGTTCAGTGACCAGCTCGGCCGGCATCGTGCCCTGCGCCGCCGAGGCGGCGAGCAGCCAGTCGATGTAGTTGCGCTGCTGCCCGGCGATGCCCTCGAAGGCGAACGAGCTGGTACGGTAGCCGATCTCCTCCATGGTGGGGCGGCGCAGGTCGTTTCTGAGCTTGGGATGGCCCGCCAGCACGACGGAGAGCCGTCCTCCGCCGTCAGCGATCACCTCCATGAGTCGCTTCAGCCCGGTCAGCGTCTTGGGGTGCAGGTTGTGGGCCTCGTCGACGAACAGCGCGACCGGCTTGCGCCGGCGCCGGAACAGGGTGCGCAGCTCGCGCTCGCGTTTCTCGCCCTGCTTGGGGATGCGAACCTCGCCCTCCGGCGAGAGGTCGTAGAACAGGGCGTCGATCAGGGTGGCGATCGTGGTGCGCTCCTGGTCCACCGCGAGCGACTTGGACACCAGCACCTTGTTCTCGCGCGTCAGATCGGCCTGCAGGTGGCGGAGCAGCGCCGTCTTGCCGCTGCCCACCATGCCCGCGATCGCCACCAGCCGGCCGGCGAGGATCGCCGCTCGTACCTCGCGGCAGACCTGGCGATGATGCTCGGTCTCGTAGTAGCCGGCCGCCTGCAGGTCGCCCGCCAGGCCGTAGAACTTCGTCACCTCGGTCAGCATGAGATGCCTTCCTCGCCTGTCCCGGCGCTGCCGGTGGCCACACGGGGCGCCATGAAGTGCTCGCGCACACGCGCCAGCACCGCGGCCTTGCCCAGAGTCTCGCCGAGCAGGCCATTGATCCAGTTTCGTTCCTCGACCGACAGCCGCGCCAGGGGGCGGCCGAGCAGGTCGGCAATGGCAAGCTTGGCCCGCACGGCGTTCGGAAAGGCGATCTCCTGGAACGGGTCAGGGTCGGAGAACGCCAACCTGGCTGGAGCCGATCGCATGGGCACCGGCGCCGCCATCCCGGCCAGGTCGGGCTGGCCGTCGAGGGCGGCGCGCGGCAGGCCGAGACGGTCGGCAAGGGCGGCGATGCGGTCGGCCCGCTCCTCGCCCCTGGTCTTCTGGTGCGCGCGGTAGCGATGCAGCGGGATGGGACCGCCGACCGGGGTGTAGGGGCCGAACCGGCGCTCCCCGCATTCGACGTAGAGGTCGCGGTCGAACAGGCCCCACCACAGCAGCACCGTCTCGCCGGCAAGGTTGGCATCCACCTCGTAGGATGCGCCGTCCACGCTGACCCGCGCGTCGCCGCCCACCTGCCGGCGCTCCGGCTCGCGAGCAAAGGCACAGAAGCGCTCCCAGGCGCACATTGCGCGCACGCCGGTCTCGGGCAGGTTCGCCAGCCAGTCCTCGGTCCGGCTGTGCGCCTTGGCACGGTGCTGCTGGCCGTTGTAGGTGGCCAGGTAGCGGTGCAGCCACAGGCTCGCTTCCGCCTCGTTCTCCGGCTTGTGGAAGTGGTAGAGCGTCTCGTGCGCCTCCTTCACGGTGCGGAACGGGCGCTCCACCTTGCCCTTGCTCCGCGCCGTCACGCGCCGCCCGTCCTTGCCGGCGGGCAGGTGCGTCATCAGACGCACGCCAAGGCAGTCGAGTACGCGCTGGAACACCCGGCTCTTTGCGATCGGGCCGTTGTCGCAGTAGAGGGCGTCCGGAATGCCCTGCCCGACCAAGGCCCCGTCGTCGGGCTTGGCCGTCATGGCATTGAACAGGAAACGCAGCGCCGCCTCCACGTCCTCGCCGTAGACGCAGCGGTATTCCTAATAGGCGACGCCGGAGCGATCGTCGACGACGCTGTAGAGCATCAGGGTGGGGGCGCCCCGGCCAGGCTCGCTCCAGAGCGGGTGCGCGACGTGCTTGAGGTCGGACGGGCTCAGGTCGAAGTGCCACATCTCGTTGGAGCGCCGTGCCTGAAAGCGCACCGCCGCCGGCCCGCGGGCGAGGCGCACCTGGTCGAAGCTCCACTGGCGCAGGTAGCGGTCCGCGGTCTGCCGGGTCAGCACCTTGGGCGGCAGTCGCACCAGGCCGTCCGGCGTCTCGATGCCGTGCTCCTCCATCAGCGCCAGGGCACGAGCCGTCGAGAGGTGCCGGCCCTTCTTGTTGGTGGTGCGCAGCTTCAGGGCGGCAATGATATCGCACCAGCGCTCCAGCTCGGCGAGCGGCACCTTGCGCGGCTGGCCGCGGTCGGCACGACGCACGGGACGAGGCCGATGCAGGGTGCGGAGCTGGCGATAGAGCGTGGTGGCGGAGACGTCGTAGAGCGAGGCGGCCTGCTCGATCATGCGGGCCCTGTCGGGATGCCGGCCGGGCAGGGTGTCGAGCCGGCGGCGCAGGCCGACGAGAGTTTCGGGCGGCACTGCACGGCGGCCGCCCCCGGCCACTACCCGACCCCGAGCGCGCGGTAGACGCTGGCGCGGCCGATGCCGAGCCGGCGGGCGATGGCGGTCGGACCGAGGCCGTCCTGCTCGCGCAGCCGCCGGATCTCCGCTCCGTCGATGCTCGGCTTGCGGCCGCGATAGACGCCGCGGGTCTTGGCCAGCGCGATCCCCTCGAGCTGCCGCTCGCGGCGCAGGTTGGTCTCGAACTCCGCGAACACGCCGAGCATGTCGAGAAACGCCTTGCCAGCGGCGGTGCCGGTGTCCACCGGCTGCTCGGTCGCCCGCAGGATGACGCCGCGGCCCTTCAGCTCGTGGACGATGTCCTGCAAATCCTTCAGCGAGCGTGCGAGGCGGTCGATGCGGGTGACGACCAGGGTGTCGCCCGGCTGCACGAAATCGAGCAGCACCTGCAGCTCGGTCCGGCCGTCGCGCCGGCTGCCGCTCCAGGGCAATCGAGTGAATGGCTAAGCGGTTTGTTGGACGAGGGCGGCGAGGTATTCGGTGTTCCATCCCGCCCGTTTTCTGCGGTTTTTCAAGCTGAGGGTCGGCTTAGCCTGCCGGAGCAGGTTGAGCGCCATGTGCTTGACCACGGCCATGTTCGCGGGGCCGTGGCCTGTCCTGAGCCGGGCCAGGTCGTCGCGGAACACCACATCGAGCACCCAATGCAGGCGGTTCTCGATCCCCCAATGGCTGCGCACCACGCGGGCGAAGGTTTCGGCATCGAGCTTGGCCGAGCAGAGATAATAGCGCCGCTCACGCCCGATCCTGCCATCGCGGTCGGTCTGGCTTTCGACCATGCCAACCATGGCCAGGCCCGGAAAGGCCAGTTCGCCAGAGGAGCCGCGGCCGGAGAGCAGACCGCTTACGTCATGGCACACGTGGTGCGTGCGGGCTTCGAGCCGGCCATGCCCGCTCTCCACGGTCCGACCCGTGCCGATCGCCATCGCCGGCGGCGGCGAGGCGAACAGCGCCGTGACCTTGGCGCATGGGCCGGGCTGGTTCTGCTTGAGCACGAGCATATAATCTCCGCCGCCGTCGAGAATGGTTTGGGCGATGGCGGTCTGCGTTCCCATGGCATCGATGGTGACCAAGGCGCCAGCCAACTCCAGGCGCTGCAGCAGCAGCGGGATGGCGGTGATCTCGTTGGACTTCTCCGACACTGCTTCCTGCCCCAGCACGAGCCGTTGCCCGGTCGCCCAAGCCGAAACTGTATGCAGCGGGCCGCGGCCTTTGGACCGGGCATGGCTGCGCCGCGAGGTCTTGCCGTCGATCGCGATCGTCTCCGGCCCGGGATCGCGCAGGCGCCCGACCCAGTTCGTGAAGCAGGTCTTGAACAGAGCCGGGTCGAGAGCCGCGACGACTTCGCACAGCGTGTCATGGCTCGGAATACCGCGCGCGAACGGCAGGAAACGACGCAGGAACGGCAGGTGCTCGCCACCCCACAGCGCCAACTCGACGAAGTCATCGGCGCCCGAGACGGTGCCGCAGAGCAGCAGAAGCAACAGTTCCGGCAGGGGATACAGCACCTTGGCCGTCTGCCGGGGGTCTTGCAGAGCTGTGAAATGCGCCAAGAAGGGCAGGGCTGCCGGCTGAACCATTGAACGCCTCCATCATGGAGCGTCCTATGAGTCCTCCTTCAGGCCGCGTAGGAAGCCCGCCCGGGGCGCTTCACTCGATTGCCCTGGCTGCCGCTCGCCTTCTCGGCCCGGACCACGCCGCAGCCGGCGGCGCGCAGCGCCTGCTGCTGGATGGTGAGGTCCTGGTCGAAAGTGCTGACGCGGGCGTAGCCGTAGGAGGCCATGATTGTTCCGGAAGGATCTAGACCTGGGAACGCTATCGTTCCAGAATGCCCAAAGCAATCCTAATGGCACAAGGAAAGTGTCCCACGCGGACGGCTCGCTGGGGTCTACTCTAATGGAACTATGACCACTGTTGGTGTGGTTTGGAGACCCTCGGGTTTGAGGCGTACGTGACCGGAACGCAGCCCACGTTTGAGCTCATTCGCCAAAATAGGCCGGCTGGGCGAGGTCGGCGAGCAAGGTCGGTCCGGTAGGCTTCCAGCCGGTGAGTTCGCGCGTGCGGGCGCTCGACACGGGTGCATCGGCCCCGACGAAGCCGGCGAGCCAGCCGAAATGCCCGCGTGGGCGCGGCTCGACGGCCAAGTCGAGCGCGCGTCCGATCGCCTCGGCGATCGCGCGGAAGGCGACGCCCTCCTCCGCGCTCGCATGGTAAGCGCGGGCTGGCGCGCCCGCTTCCAGCGCCAAGCGATAGAGCCGCCCCACGTCCGACACGTGCACCGCGGGCCAGCGGTTGGCGCCGTCGCCGATGTAGGCCGACACGCCCTTCTCGCGCGCGAACCTCGCCAGCATCGCCATCAAAGCAGGGTCGCCGACCCCGTGCACCGTGGTGGCGAGCCGGATCACACCGATCCGTACGCCGCGTTCGGCGAGCGTGGCCGCCGCCGCCTCAGTCTTCCTGGGAAAGTTGGGATCGGAGAGCGGCGGCATGTCCGCCTCCGTCGCGACCCGGCCGGGGGCGAGCATCGCCAACCCTGTGGTGACGAGGATCGGCTTGTCCGTCCCGACCAGCGCCTCGCCCATCGCCTTGATCGCGCGCCGGTCCTGCTCGCTGTTCTCGGCGTACTTCGAGAAATCGTGGTTGAAGGCGAGGTGGATCACCGCGTTGGCGTTGCCGGCCGCCGCGGCAAGCAGGTCGAGCTCGTCGAGCGTGCCGCGCAGCACGTCCGCGCCCTTTCCGGCAAGCGCGGCCGCCTTCTCCTCCGAGCGGGAGAGACCGAGCACCTGATGCCCGGCGCCCAACAACTCGTCCACCACCACGTTGCTCACCCAGCCGGTGGCACCCGTCACGAACACGCGCATTGCAAGACCTCCTGACCATTCGCCTTCCACTGTTGGGGTGCGCGTAAGTGGTGTAAAGTTGAGAGCTTATCCAGGTATAATATATAACAGGATCGACCTCTTATGCCCGCCAACGGCTCGCTCGGCACCTATCTCCGCGAACGGCGCACCCGGCTCGACCCGGCAGTTCTGGGCTATGCTGGCGGCCAGCGGCGCACCCCTGGTCTCCGGCGCGAGGAGGTGGCGCAGCGCGCCGGGATCAGCACCACCTGGTACAGCTGGCTGGAGCAAGGGCGCGGCGGTCCGCCCTCCATCCACGCGCTTGACCGGCTGGCCGAGGCCTTGATGCTGACCGCTGTGGAGCGCGAGCACCTGTTCCTGCTTGCGGTCGGCCGGCCGTTGGAGGTCCGCTATCAGCCGCCGGGCGGGGTGACCCCGCGGCTGCAATACGTGCTCGACGCGCTGGATGCCTGCCCCGCGATGATCCGCACCGCGACCTGGGACGTGGTCGCCTGAAATCGGGCGGAGGCTGCCGTGTTCACCGACTATGGCGCGCTGCCGTCGGCGGAACGCAACGTGCTTCGCCTGATCTTTCTCGATCCCCGGGCGCGCACGGTCAATCTCAACTGGGAGAGCGTCGCACGCTTCATTGTCGGCGTGTTCCGCGGCGACGCTGCCCGCGCCGGCGCGGCTGCAACCGTGCAGCCGCTGGTGGATGAGTTGTGCGCGAAGAGCCCCGACTTCGCCACGATGTGGCGCGAGAGCGAGGTCAACAGCGCCTGCGAGGGCGTGAGGCGCCTGTGCCACCCTGAGCTCGGCGAGATCGTGCTTGAGTTTTCGGCGTTTGCGGTCGACGGCCGGGCAGACCTCGCCATGCTGGTCTACACGCCCGTCTCAGCCGACGATGCGGCCCGGATCAGAGCGCTCTGCCGGCCTGCCGTTGTGATCCGGGTCAGTGGCACCGATCGTGAGCACCCATCGGCGATGTCGAGCACCGATCACCGAGCGTGAGCATGCAAGCGCCTAATGTGAGCACGGCGACCTGCCCACGATCATCCAATCCGAGCAGGATCTGGCGGTGGAAGCGAGCGCGGCCGCCGATGATGTCGAGCGGCTACAGCTAAGACCGCGAAGCAAGCTCAATGAGCGCTAAGCCCGCGAGGGCGCCTCGGCCAATGGCCTTAAGAAGATACATCCCTTCGATGGACGCGAGGAACATCGGCGCCAACAATGACGGCTCGCCATCGCTTTCCGGCTGCAGGCGAACGGTTACCCAGGCCAGGAACCCATCAGCGATATCGCCCGCTACATCGCGGTGCGGCTGAAGACCGCGAGCCGCACCCGAGGCTAGGTCAAGCCATAGAGGCATGAACGGCAGCAGCCTTTCAGAGGCCATCGCAGTCCAGACCTGCTCCAGCAACACAGGAAAGGGTTTGCGGGGCTCGACAGGGATCGCGCCGTCGAGCTGCGCGATCATTCGCGTGGCGATCCTGTCCAACGTGGCCGTAAGCAGCTCTTCCTTATCGGCGAAATAGTAGAGCAGCATCCGGTCGCTGGTTCCTACCGCAGCGGCCAGGGACCGGAGTGTCGCAGCCGCGAGGCCCTCAGCCAGAACATGATTGGCCATGCGCTCGATGGCGGCTTCCCGACGGTCATCGCGAGTATTCATAAGGATTTGCTGTAGCACACGGGTCGTGTCCCACCACGTGGTGTAGGAGCGCCAGCACCGGCGTCTGGGTGGGCTGGGCCGTGTGTCAGTTCGCCATGGGCAGGCTGACGGGCGCAGTATCGCCCAAGGGCGCGAGCGTCTCCAGG
>JAABUT010004669.1_pt1 | contig 10688 bp, 10 predicted proteins | sample 5559281 | NCBI WGS metagenome assembly JAABUT01 (sample SAMN10711880, study PRJNA513359) | rock metagenome | isolation source: Antarctica rocks | place: Antarctica: Victoria Land, Ricker Hills nord | collected 2016-01-04 | reverse complement strand
CGCGAGGACCTGACCGGCAGAGGTCGAGGAGACCGTCGCCGACCTTGCCGACGTCGGCGTCGTCGACGGGGGGAGGAAGTTTTCGACGTCAGCCTTCGGGGGCGTTCCTCGCGGTCAGGCATGCTCTGCCGCACCTGCGTCGGCGCGGCGGCGGCTGCGTCGTGATCGACGGCCGACCTCTACGGCGACACCGGCTACCGGCATGATCATCGACACGTCGGCGGTCGTCGCGATCATCGCCGGAGCCCACCAGCGGGTGCCGTCATCCAGCCACCATTCTCAAGGGGACAGAGGGGCATGAACCGTCCACAAGTGTTGCGCGACACTGACTTCCGTCGATTCTTTGTGGGCCAGTTCGTTTCGTTGCTCGCGACCAGGCCTCCGTGCTGGCCATTCCCCTGACCGCTGTGCTGGTGCTGCATGCCGGTCCTGCCCAGCTCGGGTTGTTGACCGCCGTGGGCATTCTGCCGAGCTTGCTCTTTTCCCTGTCCGCGGGCGCGGGGATCGATCGGCGCGGCCGGCGACGTCAGACGATGCTGTTTGCTGACGCAGGACGTGGGGTCGCGGTGCTCAGCCTCCCGATCGCCTACGTCGTGGGGCACCTGACCCTGACGCAGCTCTCCGTCGTCGCGTTCGTCGTCGGAACCCTCGATGTGACCTTCGCCGTTGCCTACCAGGCCCTCCTCGTCGCGATGGTCAACCGGAAGGACTACCTGGCAGCGAACAGCCTCCTCAACGGCAGCAGATCGTTGGCGGAAGTCATCGGCCTGGCCCTCGGGGGGCCCTCGTCGGGCTCCTCACGGCGCCCGTAGCGCTGGTGCTCAATGCCGTGAGCTTCGTCGTCAGCGGCGCCCAGCTCGCCCGCATCCGCCCGGTGGAGGCCCCGGGTGACACCTCGACAGCGCGCAGCGTGAGGGGCGGGATCAGCTGGATCCGCGGCAACCCGGCGGTGCGAACGCTGTTGTTGTCCACGGCAGCGACGAACCTCTTCGCCTTCATCGGCAACGCCCTTCTCGTGTTGTACGCAAGCCACACCCTGGGGCTGGACCCCGCGGTCATCGGCCTCGTCTTCGGCGTCGGAGCAATCGGCGGCGTCGTTGGCGCCGCGACCTGCTGGCGGGGCGAGCGACGACTGCGGCTCGGCCGCACCGTCCTGCTCGCCTCGTTCGTCTTCCCGCTGTCCATGCTCCTCTATCCCGCCGCGCACGGTACGACGCTGACCGCCGCCCTGATCCTCGGTGCCGGTGAGTTCCTCGCCGCCGTCGCCGCGCTCTAGCTCGACATCAGCATCGGCGCGGTCTTCGCCCAGGAGATCCCCGACCAGCTGAGGTCGCGAGTGGCCGGCGCCTACCGCACCGTCAACCACGGCATCCGGCCAGTCGGAGCCCTCCTCGGAGGGTTCCTCGGCACCCAGGTCGGGCTACGGACCGCTCTGCTCGTCAGCGCTGTCGGTGCGATCTGGGGTGCTCTCCTCTGCATCCGACCAGCAGTGCTCAACCTGCGGATCGAACGCGAGCCCCTGCCGTCATCGTGATCAGCCTGACGGCCGTCCAGCACAGGAGTGCGCCAGAGAACCGTCCCCGGCGGCTCGCGCCGAGCTCGGCCTGAACCCCGGCGCGACCACCCGCTGGCCGGACGGCGCCGTTGCCGAACCGCGACCGCCGCCCCCTTGCGCCGCCTCCATACCTCGGGCAGACTGAGGATCAACACGATGTAAGCGCTTACAAGACGAAGCGCTCACCGAAGGCGCTGACCGACGACGTCGCGAAAGGGGCGCACCAGCATGTCCGCGACACCGCAGGACCGCCCGTCGGCGACGATCTACTCCGTCGCCGAACTCGCTGGGGTCTCGATCGCCTCCGTCTCACGGGTGCTCCAGGGTTCGGCGACCGTCTCCGAGGCGACGCGGAGCAAGGTCCTCGAGGCAGCCGCCCGGCTGAACTACGTGCCGCTGGCGGCCGCTCGCAGTCTTGCCGTCCGACAGCACGAGGCCCACGGGTTGGTCCTCCCCGAGCTCAGCGGTCCGTACTACTCCGAGCTGCTCCTGGGCTTCGAGTCGCGCGCCGCCGAGCTGGGGCAGAGCGTCGTGCTGCTGCTCACTCAGGGCAAGCAGGACATCGGTCGCGCGGTCCGACAGCTCGCGACCCGGGCCGACGGCGTGGCCATGCTGGGGTCGACCATCCCGGACGATGTGGTCCACAGCCTCAACGGCAGCAAGCCGCTGGTGATGATTTCCGGCGACCCACGCCCCGGCGTCGAGGCGATCAGCGCCGAGAACCACGACAGCGCCGGGTTGCTCACCACGCACCTCATGGTCGACCACGGCCGTCGACAGCTGCTCTTCATCGGGGACCCAGAGGCCGCCCCCGACGTCCGGGACCGCTACCGCGGCTTCACCGATGCGCACACCGCCCTGGGGCGACGCGCCAGCAAGGCCGTGGCCATCCCCTTCCGGGAGGCAGAGGGCGCCGCCGTCGGCGACCGCCTGCTCGCCGACCGGCTCAAGGCTGACGGCGTCGTCTGCGCGAACGACGAGCTGGCGTTGTCCATCATGGCGCGGCTGGAGGAGGGCGGCCGCGATGTCCCGCGGGACATCGCGGTCGTGGGCTGGGACGACGTGATGGCGGCCCGATACATCCGGCCCGGCCTCACCACCGTGCGCCAGCCCGTCCACGACCTCGGCTCGCTCGCAGCCGAGCGGCTCCACGAGCGCGTCCTGGGCGGGCCAGCCATGGTCCAGCCTCGAGTGCTGCCCACCGAGGTCGTCCTGCGCGCGAGCTGCGGTTGCCCCGAGCCGCCTGCCACCCGGTATACCAGCGCTGCCACCGAGGACTCCCCCAGGAAAGAGAGACACCCATGAAGAGGACCAGAACGATTGCCGTCGTCACCCTGACGACTGCTGCGCTCGCACTGTCGGCCTGCGGCCGCGGCGGAGAGACCGCATCCGGCGGTGAAACGGGCAAGGCAATCAGCAGTGGCCAGGCCAGCGGCACCATGACCATCTGGGCCATGGGCGCCGAGGGTGAGAAGCTCCCGGACCTCGCCAAGGAGTTCGAGGCGGCCAACCCCGGCGTGAAGGTCCAGGTCACGGGCATCCCGTGGGATGCGGCCCACGACAAGTTCACCACCGCCATCACGGCCAACAAGACGCCCGACGCAGCGATGGTCGGCACCACGTGGATGGGTGAGTTCGCCAACCTGGGGGCGCTTGACGCGACGCCGCCCTCGATCGACAAGTCCGGGTTCTTCCCCGGCGCGCAGAAGACGACTGAGGTCAACGGGACGTCGTTCGGGATCCCGTGGTACGTCGAGACCCGGCTGATCTACTACCGCACCGACCTTGCCGAGAAGGCCGGATTCACCACACCCCCTAAGGACTGGGACGGCCTGAAGGCGATGGCCAAGGCCATGCAGACGAAGGCCGGTGCGACGTGGGGTATGGGGTTCCAGGCCGGCGGCACAGGCTCATGGCAGTCGATCCTGCCGTTCGCGTGGTCCGACGGGGCCGACCTGACCAAGAACGGGGGCAAGGACTACAACCTCGACTCCCCAGAGGTCCTCGACGCGGTGAAGTACTACCAGTCCTACTTCACCGACGGGATCTCGGACAAGGCTGCGCCCGCCACCCCGACAACGGAGCCGGACTTCGTCAGCGGCAAGGTGCCGATGTTCATCTCCGGTCCGTGGGAGATGTCCGCAGTCGAGAAGGTGGGCGGCGCGGACTTCAAGAACAAGTACAGCGTGATGCAGATCCCTGCCAAGAAGACGTCGTCCTCCTTCGTCGGCGGCTCCAACTTCGTCGTCTTCAAGAACAGCCAGAACCGCGACAGCGCCTGGAAGTTCGTCCAGTGGCTCACCGACCCCAAGGTCCAGGTCAAGTGGTACCAGGCATCGACCGACCTGCCGTCCGTCACCAGCGCGTGGACCGACCCGGCCCTCGCCTCGGACGAGAAGCTCGCCACGTTCGGGACGCAGCTGAAGACCGCCCAGGCCCCACCGTCCTTCGCCACCTGGGAGCAGGTGATCGCCGGCTTCGACACCCAGATGGAGAAGGTCACCAAGACCGGGGCCGACCCCAGCACCGCGCTCAAGGAGGCACAGACGCAGGCTGAGTCCGTGGGGACCGGCGGGAAGTGACCACCACCCGGTCCGCCGCGCCTGCCACGTCGAAGCCGCACCGGCAGCCCGGGTCCCGCCCGGGCCCGGCTGGGCGCCGCGGCTCAGGTCGGCGTGAGAGGCGCGCGGCCTGGGTGCTGGCGATTCCGTTCTGTCTGCTGTTCCTCGCCTTCACCGCGTGGCCGGTGATCCAGTCGCTCTTCATGAGCTTCACCGACACCAGGTCCAAAGACCTCCGGAACCCCTTCAGCGTCAACATCGTTGGCCTGGACAACTACACCCGTGCCCTGAGCGACCCGACGTTCCTGCAGTCGGCGCGCAACACGGCATACTTCGTCGTCGCCGGCGTCCCTCTGACGCTCGGTGTGGCCCTCGTGGCGGCCGTCGTCCTGGACAAGGGGATCACCAGGTTCCGCGGGCTGTTCCGGCTGGGTTTCTACACCCCGGTGATCACCTCGATCGTCGCGGTGGCCGTCGTCTGGCGGTTCCTCCTGCAGCAGGACTTCGGGCTGATCAACACGGTCCTGGGATGGGTGGGCATCAGTGGCCCGAACTGGCTCGGCGACTCGCACTGGTCGATGCCGGCGCTGATCCTCATGGCGACCTGGCGCAACTTCGGGACGGCGATGATCATCTTCCTCGCCGGCCTGCAGGCGGTGCCGTTCGCGCTGCACGAGGCCGCTGCCATCGACGGCGCAGGCACCTGGCAACGCTTCCGCCACATCACCCTGCCGATGCTGCGCCCGACGATGCTCTTCGTCTCCGTCACGACGGCCATCGGCTACCTGCAGTTCTTCGAGGAGCCGTTCGTCATGACCAACGGCGGCCCGCTCAACAGCACCATCTCGATGTCTATGTATACGTACAAGCAGTTCGGCTTCGGCAACTACGGCTTCGCGTCGTCGGTGAGCTACATCATCTTCATCGTCATCGCGATCGTCACGGCCGTGCAGTTCCGCCTGCTGCGCGAGAACACCTGAGGACCGACCATGACCGGTACTAGACGCGGAAACCGTTGGTGGCTTTACCTGCTCCTCACCGTCGCCCTCATTGCCGTGATCGCTCCCTTCCTCTGGATGATCCTCGGCAGCTTCAAGGGTGAGGGTGAGCTCCGGCAGGCGCCTCCGACGTGGTTGCCGCAGCACCCCTCCTGGGACAACTACACCCAGCTGTTCTCCCGGCTGAAGTTCTCGACCTACTTCCTCAACTCGACCATCGTCGCGGTGGTGGTCACTGCGGGGAACCTGCTGTTCTGCTCGATGCTCGGCTACGCCTTGGCGATGCTCGACTTCAAAGGCAAACGGATCGTCTTCACCGCCGTCATGACGACGCTGATGATCCCGGGCGTCGTGACGTTCGTGCCGCTCTTCGTCCTCGTCGCGAACGCCGGGCTCATCGACACCATCCCCGGGCTGATCCTGCCGTTCCTCGTCAGTCCGTTCGGCGTCTTCCTCATGCGTCAGTTCTTCCTCGGCCTGCCCCGCGACCTCATGGACGCCGGCCGGGTCGACGGCGCGGGGGAGCTGAGGATCTTCGCCAGCATCTTCCTGCCGCTCTGCGGCCCGGCCCTGGCCACCCTCGGCATCCTCACCTTCCTCGGCAGCTGGAACAACTTCCTCTGGCCGCTCGTCGTGGCCCAGACCGAGGCGCACTACACCCTGCCGGTCGCGCTGGCGCTCTACTCGACCGGTCAGAACTCCACCCAGTACGGCCTCCTCCTCGCGGCGACGGTCGTCGTGCTGCCCATCCTGCTGGTCTTCATGATCTTCCAGCGGCGGTTCATCGAAGGCATCGCCACCACCGGCATCAAGTGAGTTCCGCCTCCCCGAAAGGTGTTCGCCCATGTCTGCACCCAGCACCTCCCCGCTCACCCCGAACCGACGCCAGCTGCTCCTCGGCGCGGCCGCCACCGCCGGGACGATCGCTCTCACCAGCTCCAGCGCGTCGGCCAGACCACTCAGGCAGCAGGCACCTTCTCCCTCCCGCCCCAGCGGGTATGCCGTGCAGCCGGCCCGGGTGCGCCAGTGGGCCACCGACACGTGGCACAGCCTGGTGGCGATGACCGATCCGCGCACCGGGCTCCCGGCGGACAACATCGGCGAGTCCCTGACGGCGAGCGCCCGCTCGGGGTACACGTCGCCCACGAACATCGGGGGCTACCTGTGGAGCGCGATCGTGGCGCGCGAGCTGGGGATCATCTCGCGCGGTGAGTGCACGAGGCGCCTGCTCCAGACCCTCAGGACGGTCGCCCGGATGCAGCACCACGAGCCGAGCGGCATGTACTACAACTGGTACGACGAGTCCACCGGCGCCGTCCTCACGACGTGGCCGACTGACGGCAACCGGGTCTACCCCTTCCTGTCCAGCGTCGACAACGGCTGGCTCGGGGCCGCCCTGCGCGTCGTCATGAACGCCGACAGAGGAGCAGCGAACCAGGCAGCACGGATCTACTCCCGGATGCGTTGGGACATGTTCTACGACGCCGCTGCGTCGCGGCCGGGAGGCCTGATCCATGGTGGTTTCTACGACGCGCCGCCGCCTCCCGGCTCGAGCACGTTCGAGGGCAACCACATCGGGGTCGGCCCGAAGGTCTGGTACACCAACCACCACTACGACACGGCCGTATCCGAGACCCGGATCACGACCTACCTCGGCATCATCCAAGAGCAGATCCCGGCCAGGCAGTACTACGCCCTCTGGCGGACCTTTCCCAGCACCTGCGACTGGTCCTGGCAGGAGAGCCAGGCGGTGGGTGAGACGCGCACGTACTTCGGGATAGACGTCTTCGAGGGCGCCTATCCCTACCGGGGGATGAAGATCGTTCCCGGGTGGGGAGGCAGCATGTTCGAGGAGCTCATGCCCGACATGTTCGTCCCCGAGGGGACCTGGGCGCCGCGCAGCTGGGGAGTCAACCACCCGCTGCACGTGCGAGCGCAGCGCGAGCACGGGCTCGTCGAGGCGGGATACGGTTACTGGGGCTTCTCCCCCGCCAGCGACCCGTTCGCCGGCTACAGCGAGTACGGCGTCGACCAACTGGGACTCAACCCGGAAGGATACTTCTCCGACCGCGAGAGGACCAACGTGGACGCCGGCTTCGGCGAGTGCCGGGCGGGGACGAACCCGCACCCGACGTTCGGCGACGGCGTCGTCACGCCGCACGCGTCATTCCTCGCGATGATGCACGAACCCGACGCCGCCTTCAGCAACCTCGTCGGCATCCAGGACAAGCTGAAGGCCTACGGCGCGGGGGGGTTCTTCGACGCGGTAGCGACCCGGTCCGGGACGATCGCCCGCCGCTATCTGTCCCTCGACCAGGCGATGGTGATGGGCTCGATCGGCAACGTCCTCGCAAACGATGTCGTCCGGCGCGCGTTCTGCGGTCGAGACGCGGAGAGCGCGCTCCGCCCGGTCATCGGCATCGAGGAGTTCGGGGCGGGCCTCCGCTGATGGAACCGGTGCGGCTGACCAGCCCGGAAGGCGTGCCGTTCCGGGACCTGAACCACAACGGCGTCATGGATCCCTTCGAGGACCCCGGCCTCCCTGTCGAGGATCGCGTGGAGGACCTCCTCGGGCGGCTGTCGCTCGAGGAGAAGGTCGGCCTGATGTTCCACACCGTCATCGAGGCGGGCGACGACGGCACCGTGTTGGAGACCCCGGGGAAGATCAGCAAGTCCCCGACGAGTGTCGTGGTGCAGCAGAAGCACCTCACGCACTTCAACGTCCACTCGCTGACCAGCTCGCGGACGGCTGCGGTGTGGCACAACGCCCTGCAGCGCCTGGCCGAGCAGACGCCGCACGGCATACCCGTGACGGTGTCGACGGACCCCCGGCACGCCTTCCTCGAGAACTCCGGGATGTCCTTCTCTGCGGGCGCCTTCTCGCAGTGGCCTGAGCCGTTGGGGCTTGCGGCGCTGCGCGATCCCGAGGCGGTGCGCCGGTTCGCCGACATCGCCCGGCAGGAGTACGTCGCCGTCGGCATCCGCGCTGCCCTGCACCCGACGCTGGACCTCGCGACGGAGCCACGCTGGGCGAGGCAGTCGGGCACGTTCGGCCAGGACGCCGATCTCGTGACCGAGCTGGGCGTGGCCTACCTCCATGGCTTCCATGGAGAGTCGATCGGTCCGGGCAGCGTGGCGTGCACGAGCAAGCACTTCCCCGGCGGGGGCCCGCAACGCGACGGGGAGGACGCACACTTCCCCTACGGGCGTGAGCAGGCCTACGCGGGCGGACGGTTCGCCGACCACCTCAAGCCGTTCCCGGCGATGATCGCGGCGGGCACCGCGGCGGTCATGCCGTACTACGGCATGCCGGTCGGCCTCGAGATCGACGGTGAGCCGATCGCCGAGATCGGGTTCGGCTACAACCATCAGATCGTCGACGCGCTGCTGCGCAAGAAGCTCGGTTACGACGGTGTCGTCCTCACCGACTGGGAGCTCGTCAACGACAACCACGTCGGCGACCAGGTGCTGCCCGCCCGGGCGTGGGGTGTCGAGCACCTCGACCCACCGGGGCGAATGGAGATGATCATCACCGCCGGGGCCGACCAGTTCGGGGGTGAGGAATGCGTCGAGATCCTCCTCCACCTGGTTCGGACCGGGAGGGTGACCGAGTCGCGGATCGACGAGTCGGCGCGGCGGCTCCTGGCGGTCAAGTTCCGGCTCGGGCTCTTCGACAATCCCTACGTCGACGAGGGGGCGGCAGCAGCGCTCGTCGGCCGCAAGGACTTCCGCGAGGCGGGGTATGCCGCGCAGGCGCGTTCGGTGACCGTGCTCGAGAACGGTCGTGGTCGGGGCGCGGCTGGCGATGGCGGCTCCCTTGCCGTCCTGCCGCTGAGGCCGGGTTTGAAGATCTATGCCGAGAACATTGCTCCGCAGTCGGTGGACCGGATCGGCACCGTCGTGGACCGGCCCGAGGACGCCGACGTCGCGATCGTCAGACTTGCGGCGCCGTTGATCCGCGGTCCGACCCTTTTCCTCGAGACGATGTTCCACCAAGGCTCATTGGACTTCCCACCCGGCCTCATCTCGCTCCTCACCCGAGTGGCCAGGCACTGCCCGCTCGTGGTGGACGTGGGCCTCGACCGGCCGGCTGTCCTGACGCCGCTGCTGCCCATTGCAGCCGCTCTCGTGGCCAGCTTCGGCACCAGCGACGACGCGCTCATCGATGCGTTGTCCGGGACGATCCCACCCGAGGGGCGCCTCCCCTTCGATCTCCCCAGGTCGATGGAACAGGTGCGCCGACACCACGAGGACGTGCCGGGTCTCGACGACCCGCTCTTCCCCATCGGCCACGGCCTGCTGCTCTAGCCCTCAGCCCTTGCAGGGCACCAGGGGAGCGGTCCCAGCACCGCCTCCTCGTGGACGGCAAGTCCCCGGTGGCGCATGGCAGCGCCGAGCTCCAGGTCCCAGAGCGGATCCACGGGAGTTCCCCGAAGGGGCGGCGACGCAGGCTCGGCGGGATAGTCGTCCGCGCTCATCCGCCACGGATACACGATAGGCCTGGCCGGTGAACCCGAGCAGCCTTGTGGAGGTGCGTCGAGGAGGAGGAGGGCGGACCGGCATACCGGCCCCTGGTCGTGCGCCTCGGCATGTGGAAAGTCTCACTTGCGCTTGTTTGGATGCGTTTAGCCTCTGGGAGTGGACTTCGGTAAGAGCGATGGCGGGGGTGGTGGCTCCTACCTGGTCGTAGCCGACAGTCTGGTGCGGGCCGCCCGGGGTGTGCGGGTGACCGCTGAGGTGGTCCGTGAGGGGGTGATCCTCGGGCTCGATGACCCGGTCAACGTCGGGCACCCGGAGCTGCAGGGCACGTTGGCGCAGTTCACCAGCCGCTGGCAGAGCGGCGTGGAGGAGCTGATCCACCGGCGGTACTCGATCGCCGACCGGCTCACGAGCGTCGTCGGCAACTACCTCAAGCGTGAAACCGCCTCGGCGGCGGCCTCCGGCGCCGCGGCCCGAGCCGCCGGAGGCCCGGGGTGAGTGACGCCTCCGCCGACCCTATGCAGGCCCTGCCGCCGGAGCAACTGGTGCCCGGCGACCCGGACGGGACCGACCAACTCGCCCAGACGATGCTGCGGTTCTCCGAGGTGTTCGCCGACGCCGCCCACGCCCTCGGCCTGGTCGACCTGGTCTGGGTCGGTGACGCAGCGCAGGCCTTTCAGAACGAGTTCGACCTGCAGCCAGCCGCGTATCAGGTTGGCGGCACGGGAGTATCACGAAACTGGAAGCTCCAGCTTGCAGACTCCACTGTCAGGCGGCTATTCGCCCGGTAGTCGCGTGGCACGTACCACCCAATGCTCAAGACCACATGTTCAACTGCATAGACGCCACCCAACGGACCTCGGTCGAGGCGCTTCTCGTCACAAACGCACACTGACCCAGTGCCTGAACCGGCCCGTTCTCTAAGCACTCTACTGTCTTGGGGGGCTCCGTCGGCTGACCGTGCTCATCAATGCCTCCCGCAAAGCGCCTGATCTCCACTCTTTGCGGTAGTTGCGAAGTACTCACATTGATCGACAGCGGTCTATCGCGGACTGACGGGTGGAGATCTACGACGGGCCAAGATACCTGATGGCC
>JAABUT010004668.1_pt1 | contig 10689 bp, 8 predicted proteins | sample 5559281 | NCBI WGS metagenome assembly JAABUT01 (sample SAMN10711880, study PRJNA513359) | rock metagenome | isolation source: Antarctica rocks | place: Antarctica: Victoria Land, Ricker Hills nord | collected 2016-01-04 | reverse complement strand
GTTGCAGCACCTGAGTCAGCCCCCCTTCGTCACAGGTCATTGCCGTCCCTTCGAGAAGCCGGTCCAGGGGGCGCTGCCCCCTGGCGGGTCCAGGGCAGCGCCCTGGCCTTCCTTCTTCAGCGCCCCTGCCACTGCGGCGTGCGCTTGTTGAGGAAGGCGTCCATGCCCTCGCGGAAATCGGCGCTCATGTAGCACATGACGATCAGGTCGTGCGCCTCGGGCGGCACCATGCTTTGCTTCACCCGCCGCACCGCCTCCTTGGTCGCGCGCAGGGTCAGCGGCGCGTTGGCCGCGACGAGTTTTGCCAATTCCTCGCCGCGGGCGAGCACGCTGGCGGTGTCCGGCAGCACCTCGCTGACCAGGCCGATGGACTTCGCCTCGTCGGCCTCGATCAGGCGGGCGGTGAAGATGATCTCCTTCACCTTGGCCGGCCCGATCAGCGCGACCAGCCGCACGTAGTTGGACATCGACAGACAGTTGCCCAGCGTGCGGGCGATCGGGAAGCCGAACCGGGCGTTGGCGGCGGCGATGCGCAGGTCGCAGCAGGCGGCGATGCCCGCGCCGCCGCCGGTGCAGGCGCCGGAGATGGCCGCGATGGTCGGGATCGGACAGGCCTCCAGCTCGCCCAGCACGCGGTCGATGCGGGCCTCGTAGCCGAGCGCGTCCTCCGGCGACTTGAAGGCGCGGAACTGCGAGATGTCGGTGCCGGCGGCGAACGCCTTTTCCCCGGCCCCGGTCAGCAGCAGCGCCCGCACGCCCGAGCCGTCGCGGCCGGCCTCCTGGCAGATTTCGACCAGGCGCTCGTACATGGCGAAGGTCAGGGCGTTGCGCGCCTGCGGCCGGTTGAAGGTGATGCGGCCGATGCCGTCGCGCACCTCGTACAGCAGCTCGTCGGTCATCCGTTCTTCTCCGTGTTGCATTGTCATGCCGCGACCGGCGCCATCTGCCGCGGGTCGAATTCGAGCCACACGTCGGCGCCGACATCGAACACCTGGAACGGCAGCGCCGCGACCTTCAGCCGCAACCCGCTGCCCGTCGGCGATACCACATAGTCCCAGGTCTCGCCCAGGAAGGCCCGCTCCAGCAGCCGGCCCGGCACCACGAAGCCGGACCCGGGTCGCGTCCGGTGCAGCGCGATGCTTTGCGGGCGCACCGAGAACAGCACGGCGCCATCCGGCGTGGCGCCCGGGTCGAACGCCCCGCGCGGCAGGTCGAAGCCGTCGAAGGCGATCCGCGCGCCGTCGCAGCGGCCATCGACGAAGTTGGTCCGCCCGATGAAGCCGGCGACGAAGCGGGTCTTCGGCCGGGTGTACAGCACGTAGGGCGGGTCGACCTGCTCGATGCGGCCGGCGTTCATCACCGCGATGCGGTCGGACGTGACCATCGCCTCGCCCTGGTCGTGGGTGACGTAGACGGTGGTGAAGTGGAAGGCGTCGTGCAGGCGGCGGATCTCGAAGCGCATCTCCTCGCGCAGGTTGGCGTCCAGGTTGGACAGCGGCTCGTCCAGCAGCAGCACGCGCGGCTGGATCACCATGGCGCGCGCCAGGGCCACGCGCTGCTGCTGACCGCCCGAAAGCTCCGCCGGGTAGCGGTCGCCCAATGTGCCCAGCCGCACGACGTCGAGCATTTCGGCCACCTTCGCACCGATGGCGGCGCGGTCGAACTTGCGCAGCTGCAGGCCGAAGGCGACGTTCTCGGCCACCGTCATGTTCGGCCAGATCGCGTAGCTCTGGAAGATCATCGACATCTGCCGGCGCTCGGGCGGCAGCACCGAACCGGGGGCCGATATCACCTGCCCGTCCATGCTGATGCTGCCGCCGGTCGGGCGCATGAAGCCGGCGATCATGCGCAGGGTCGTCGTCTTGCCGCAGCCGGACGGCCCGAGCAGGGAAACGAACTCGCCGGGCTCGATGTCCAGGTCGAGCCGGTCGACGGCGGTGACGGTCCCGTACATGCAGGTCAGCCCCTGCAGCCGCAGCCGCGACTGTGGAACCGTCACGAGCGCCGCAGCATGAAATCGCGTCCGACCATTTTGTATCCCATCAACACGATCACCACGGTGACGCCCAGCAGGAAGAAGCCCAGCGCCGCCAGCGTCTCGAAACTGCCGTTCTCGCTGAGGTCGAGCATCATCACCGAGATCACCCGCGTCTTGGCGCCGACCAGGAATATGGCCGTGCTCAGCTCCCGCGTGGCCGGGATGAACACCAGCAGCCACGATCCGACCAGGCTTTTCTTCAGCAGCGGAACGACCACGCGGGCGACGGCGCGCAGCCGGCCGCCGCCCAGGATGCGCACCGCCTCCTCCATCTCCGGGTTCAGCGAGCGCAGCCCGGCCATGCAGTTGATGTAGGCGATCGGCAGGAAGCGGGCGGTGAAGCCCAGCACCATCAGCGCCGCGGTGCCGTACAGCGCCAGCGGCGGCGGCGCCCAGGCGGCGTAGAAGCCGATCGCCAGCACGATCCCGGGGATGACCAGCGGCGCCATGCACAGCGCCGTCAGCACCCGGCCGCCGCGCACCAGCCGCCGGCTGACGATGTAGGCGACCAGCAACGCCAGCGCCACCGCCACGCAGGCGGTCGCCGCCGAATAGGTGAAGCTGTTGAGGATGACCTGGCGGGCGTTCGCCTGGCCCAGCAACGCGCTGAAGTTGCCCAGGGTCAGGTTGTCCCAGGCGAAGCCGCGGCCCCACGCCCGGCTGAACGCGGCCTGGGCGAGGGCGGCATACGGCAGCAGCACCGCCAGGGCCACCACCAGCATCGCGTAGCCGAACATCAGCCAGCGGAATCCGCCAAGCTCCATCAGCCGCCGGCTGCCGCCCTTGCCGGTCAGCGCCACATAGCCGCGCCGGCCCAGGATCATGCGCTGGAGCGCGAACAACGCGACCGTTATCAGCACCAGCGGGATGGCGTAGGCGGCGGCGGCCTCGGCGCGGACCGGGAACTCGAAGAACTGCCAGAGTTGCAACGTCATGATCTTGATGCGCGCCGGCAGGGCGATGATCGCCGGGGTGCCGAACAGCGCGATCACGTCCAGGAACACCACGATGCAGCCGCCGATGATTGCCGGCATCACCATCGGCAGGGTGACGCGCCAGATCGTGCGCCCCGCCCCGGCGCCGAGGATGTTCGCCGCCTCCTCCATCTCGGTGGACACCAGTTCCAGCGCGTCGGCGGTGAAGATGAAGATGTAGGGGAAGGTGTACAGCGCGGTGACGAAGATCAGCCCGCCGAAGCTGTAGATGTTCACCAGCCCGATGTCGCTGCCGCTTGCCGCCATCCACACCCGGTTGAGCCAGCCGGCGTTCGGGCCGGCCAGCAGGATCCAGCCGACCGCGCCGAGGTACGGCGGCGTGATGAAGGCGCCGAGGATGAACGCGCGCACGAACCCCTTGCCCGGCATGTCGGTGCGCGCCACGCCCCAGGCGATCGGCACCGCGAACACCGCCGAGACCACCGTGGCGCCCAGGGCGTACAGCAGCGAGTTGCCCAGCCCGGCCAGGTCGCGCAGCCGGCCGTAGGCGACGGCGTAGTTCTGCAGGGTGAAGCCGCCCGTCTCGGTGGACTCCACGCTGGACACGACCAGCCGCAGCACGGGACCGACCACGAGGAAGACCAGCGCCAGCACGGCCACGATCCACACCAGGCTGGCCGGCTCGAAGCGGAGCCACGCCGGCGCCTGGGAGGTTCGCGGCGCCGGCGGCGTCAGGCTCGCGATCGCCTCAGCCCCCAAAGGTGTCGCGCCATTTCTCCTTGTTCGGCGGCAGCTCCTTCTCGATCTTGGCTAGGGCGGGGGTGAAGAACTTGAAGTCGGCCAGCGATTTCGCGCCCTTCGGCGGCGTCACGTCCGGGCGCAGCGGCTGGTCGAAGCCTTCCGCCAGGATCGCCGAGTATTCCGGCCCGCACAGGAACTCCATGAACAGCTTGGCCGCGTTTGGCGAGCGGGTGCCCTTGATGATGCCGGACGGCGACATCACCGCCAGCGTGCCCGATGTCGGGTAGTTCACCGCCAGCGGGTTGCCCTTGGCGGCGCTGCGCAAAGCCGACGCCGGGTTGCTGGCCGCCACCAGCCGCTCGCCGGAGTTCAGCACCGTGATGGAGTCGTCGATCGAGCGGCCGATCAGCGGGTTGAGCTTGTTCAGCTTCTCGAAGTAGTCCCAGCCGTAGTTGCCCTCCATCGCCACGGTCCACACGCCGACCATGCCGCTGAAGCTCGGGCTGCCCAGCGCGATGCGGCCTTTCCACTTCGGGTCGGCCAGGTCCGGCCAGTCCTTCGGCGAGTCCGCCGCGGTCACCTTGCCGCTGTTGTAGACGATGGCGACCAGCCCGACCCAGCTGACCACGTAGTAGCCGTCGGGGTCGAAGCGCTGCAGCGCCTTCACCATGCCGGCCTCGTTCTCGGGCCGGTACTGCACCAGCAGCCCCTTGCCCGACAGGTAGGACATGTGGCTGGCATCCGTGGTGGTCAGCACGTCCGATTGCGGCACGCCGGCCTTCAGGTCCTGCAACAGGCGCTGGAACGCGACCTGGGACGTGGTCTTGATCGCGTTGACGTGGATGCCCGGATACCGCGTCGTGAAGGCCTGGCCGATGCGGTCGCAGATCGGCTGGTCGAGGATGCCGGAATACCAGGTCAGCTGGCCCTCCTTCTTCGCCGCCGCATGGAGCTGCTGCAGCGCCGCGCTGTCCCCGGGCGCCGTCTGCGCCCTGGCCACGCCGGCCGCCAACAGGCCGGCCCCCAGCAGAATCGTCCGCCTTGGAATGCGCATCGATCTTCCTCCCGCTTGTTCTTGCAGCCCGTCTTCTAGCAGCCTGTTGGATCGGCTTTGTGTAACATAATGCCGGACCTTTGCGCCGGGCTGCCGCACCCCTATAAACACTTTATGCCGCATTGCAGTATGATGCTCGCCGAACCCGCCGCTTCAGGACACCCAAGGCCCCGATGGCTCAGCCTGTGACCGACTACGAGATTGCGCGCAACATGATGGTCGACTGCCAGGTGCGCCCCAACAAGGTCACCGACGGGCGCATCGTGGGCGCCATGCGCAGCCTGCCGCGGGAGCGCTTCGTGCCGCCTGCCCTGGCGTCGCTGGCTTATTCGGACGAGGACGTGCCGCTGGGACGCGGACGCTTCCTGACCGAGCCGATGGTGATCGCGCGGCTGGTGCAGATCGCCGCCCCCCGCGCCGGACAGCGTGCGCTGGTGGTGGCGGCCGGCACCGGCTACGGCGCCTGCCTGATGGCCGCCTGCGGCGTCTGGGTCACGGCCTTGGAGGAAGATGCGGACCTGCTGGCCATGGCTCGCGGCCTGCTGGCCGAGTTCGCTCCCGCCGCTGTGCCGGTCCACGGGACGCTGGCGGATGGCTGGGCGTCCGGCGCGCCCTACGACATCGTGCTGATCGACGGCGCCGCCCCGGCCGTGCCGCCGGCCCTGCTGGCCCAGCTTGCCCCCACCGGCGGGCGCATCGTGTGGGTGCGCTCGGCTCCGGGCGGCACAGGAGCGGGCGCCATGGGGTCCGGCGGCATGGGCTGCGCGATGATGGGCGAGCGGTCCGGCGCCGGCATGGCCTCGCAGGAGGTGTTCGACTGCGCCATACCGCCGTTGCCGAGCCTGCGCCCGAAAGCCGGGTTCGTGTTCTGACCAAGCGAAGGATATCAAGGCGATGACACCGGGTTGCACGACGTCACGAACCGCCCTTCCAACGCTGCTGGCCGTTCTGGCGGCTGGGCTGTGCGCATCGGGCGGCGCCCTGGCACAGGCGCCTGCCCGCCGGGCGCCGGCATCGCAGCCGCCGGCCCGGATCGAGCCGCCGCCATCGATGGTCGGCACCGGCCGCTCGCGCACCCTGGCCGAGGCGCTGGCCATCACCTACGCCACCAACCCCGCCTTGCAGGCCGCCCGCGCCCAGTTGCGCGGCGTGGACGAGAACGTGCCCGGGGCGCTGGCCGGCTGGCGGCCGCAGGTGACGTTCTCCTCCACCATCGGCTACATCGAGGGCACCTCCCTTATCCACAACCAAGGCGTCACCCGTGAAGCGAACGCGCTGCGCGGCATCAACTCCGAGACCTTGTCCGTCACCCAGCCGCTATACCGCGGCGGCCAGACCCGTGCCGGCACCAACCGCGCGGAAAACCAGGTGTTCGCCCAGCGCGCCGCGCTGATCGCCAGCGAGCAGACCGCCTTCACCAACGCGGTCAACGCTTATGTCGGCGTCATCCAGTCGAGCCAGGTGCTGGGGCTGAACATCAACAACGAGCAGGTGCTGTCGCGCCAGCTGCAGGCCACCCGCGACCGCTTCCGCGTCGGCGAGATCACCCGCACCGACGTGGCCCAGGCCGAGGCCGCGCTGGCCGGCGCCACCGCCACCCGGCAGACCGCGGAAGGCAATCTGGCGACCGCGCGCGCCACCTACGCGCAGGTGGTCGGCGAGACGCCTGAGCGCCTGATCGAGCCGCAGCCGCTGCGCCTGCCGGCCAAGACGCTGGACGACGCCAGAAGCCTGGCCACGACGAACAACCCGAATGTGGTGGCAGCCCTGTTCAACGACTCCGCGGCGAAGGACAACTTCGACCTGCAGTACGCCAGACTGATGCCGACGGTGACGCTGCAAGGCCAGCTGAGCCGCAACGAGGATGTGGTGCAGAAGGACGCGACCACCAAGATCGGCCAGATCATCGCCTCCATCACGGTGCCGATCTACCAGGGCGGCGCCGAATACGCCGCCATCCGCCAGGCCCGCCAGCAGCAGCAGCAGACCCGCAAGCAGGTCGACGACCAGCGCCGCACCGCCGAGCAGCAGGTGACCAGCGCCTGGCAGACCAACAGCTCGGTGCGTGCCACCATCGAAAGCACGCGCCAGCAGATTCGCTCTAACGAGATCGCGCTGGAGGGTGTGCAGCGCGAGGCGATCGTCGGCAGCCGCACCACGCTGGACGTGCTGAACGCCGAGCAGCTGCTGCTGGTCACCCGCGTGACGCTGGTGCAGAACCTGGCCAGCCTGGTGAACGCGTCCTATTCGGTCGCCTCGGCCGCCGGGCGGCTGACGGCGCGCGACCTCAGTCTGAACGTCCCGCTGTATGACGAGACGGCCTATTACAAGGCAGTCCGCGACCGCTGGATCGGCACCGGCGACTACGCCACCGAGCAGCCCGGGCGCTAGACCGTGACGAGCGATGACAGGATCGCCCGTCACGGTCCGTCGCTTTGCTTGATCGCGTGATCCAGACCTTTGGCGATCGCGCCTGCGGTCATCACGCTCTAAACAAGCCAACGGAACCGACATGAGCGCATCCCAGACCCCGCCCTCGAACCCGCCCGGCGACACCCCGGCCGCCGACCCGTCGATGGAGGATATCCTCGCCTCCATCCGACGCATCCTGAACGAGGAGGAGCCGGCGGGTGGCGCCGCCGAAGCGGTGCCACCGCCGCATCCGGCTTCGCCATCCCCAGCTTCGCCACCTCCAGCTTCGCTACCTCCAGCTTCGCCAAACGTGCTGGCGCTCAGCAAGGATATGCTGGTGGCCGACACGCCGCCTGCGCTGCCGGCCCCGTCGGCACGCGTGATCCAGGCCGAACCGCGGACGGCACCCACGACGACGGCCGACGCGCTGCTGATGGGCGCCGGCATGGCGTCCAGCCCCGTGCCTGGAGCGCCTCCGCCTCAGGCCGGGCGGGAACATCTGGTAGCCCCGGATGCCGCCGCCGCCGCCGCAACGTCGGTCGGCACCCTGCTGCGCACCCTGATGAACGAGCGCGAGCAGGTGCATGTCTACCGCGGCGGCCCGACCATCGAGGACCTGGTGCGGGAGGAGGTGCGCGGCCTGTTGAAGGTGTGGCTTGACGCCAACCTGCCGCCGATGGTGGAACGTCTGGTGCGCTCGGAGATCGAACGTGTCGTGGGACGCGCCGCCTCCTGAGCTTTTCACCGATCGGGCCCAGCCATGCTGAACAAGACCCACACGCCCGCCGAGAGCGAGGCACGGCTATATGAAGGCTGGGAGCGGTCCGGCGCCTTCGCGGCGTCGCCGGACGGCAACGCGCAGCCTTTCACCATCATGATCCCGCCGCCGAACGTCACCGGCAACCTGCACGTGGGCCATGCGCTGACCTTCACCGTGCAGGACATCCTGGTGCGCTGGCGCCGGATGCAGGGCCGCGACGCGCTGTGGCAGCCCGGCACCGACCACGCCGGCATCGCCACCCAGATGGTGGTGGAGCGGCTGCTGGCGCAGGAAGGCACCAGCCGCAAGGAACTCGGCCGCGAGAAGTTCACCGAACGGGTGTGGCGATGGAAGGCCGAGTCCGGCGGCACCATCACCCGCCAGCTGCGCCGGCTGGGCGCCTCGCTGGACTGGCCGCGCGAGCGCTTCACCATGGACGACGGGCTGTCGGACGCGGTGCGCCGGGTATTCGTGGTGCTGTTCAAGCAAGGTCTGATCTACCGCGACCGCAGGCTGGTGAACTGGGACCCTGGCTTCCAGTCCGCCATCTCCGACCTTGAGGTCGAAAGCCGCGAGATCCGCGGGAACCTGTGGCACATCAACTACCCGATCGAAGGTGAGCCGGGCCGCTTCATCACCGTCGCCACCACGCGTCCCGAGACGATGCTGGGCGACACCGCCGTGGCCGTGCACCCGGACGATGCGCGCTATGCCGACCTGGTCGGGCGCCATGCCATCCTGCCGCTGGTGGGCCGCCGCATCCCGATCGTGGCCGACACCTATTCGGACCCGCAGAAGGGCACCGGCGCCGTCAAGATCACTCCGGCGCACGACTTCAACGATTTCGCCGTCGGCCAGCGCCACGCCCTGCCGATGCTGTCCATCCTGGACCGCGCCGCCCGCATCACCCTGGCGGAGATCGACGGCGACCTTGCGGCGGTGGCCGGCGTCGCCGATCCGGACTTCGTGCGCGCTCTGGACGGCCAGGACCGCGCCGCCGCCCGCACCGCCATCGTGGCGGAGCTGGAACGGCTGGAACTGCTGGCCAAGGTGGAGTCGCACGTCCACCAAGTGCCGCACGGCGACCGCTCCGGCGTGCCGATCGAGCCGCTGCTGACGGTGCAGTGGTACTGCGACGCCGCAACCTTGGCCAAGCCCGCGATCGAGGCGGTGGAGCAGGGCCGCACGAAGTTCGTGCCGCAGCAGTGGGAGAACACCTTCTTTGCCTGGATGCGCGATATTCAACCGTGGTGCATCAGCCGCCAGCTGTGGTGGGGGCACCGCATCCCGGCCTGGTACGGCCCCGACGGCCACGTGATCGTCGAGGAGACCGAGGCCGCAGCCATCGCCGCCGCCGCCGCGCATTACGGCGCGCCGACCGCCATCACCCGCGACGACGACGTGCTGGACACCTGGTTCAGCTCCGCGCTGTGGCCGTTCTCGACCCTGGGCTGGCCGAACGATCTGAAAGACGTGGCGCGCTACTACCCCGGCGACGTGCTGGTGACGGCCTTCGACATCATCTTCTTCTGGGTCGCCCGGATGATGATGATGGGGCTGCACTTCATGGGCGACGTGCCGTTCCGCACCGTCTACATCCACGGCCTGGTGCGCGACGAGCGCGGCCGCAAGATGAGCAAGTCGATCGGCAACGTGGTCGACCCGCTCGACCTGATCGATCGCTACGGCACCGACGCGCTGCGCTTCACCATCGCGTCCATGGCCGGCCCCGGCCGCGACCTGAAGCTTGGCCCGGCCCGCGTGGAGGGCAACCGCGCCTTCGTCACCAAGCTGTGGAACGCCGCCCGCTTCTGCGAAATGAACGGCGTGGCGCCGGTTGCGGGCTTTGCGCCGGAACAGGCGACCCTGCCGCTGACGCGTTGGATTCTGGCACGGCTCGGCGACGCCTGCGCCGAAGCCACCGCGGCGCTGGAGGCCTATCGCTTCGACGAATACGCCTCGGTCTGCTACCGCTTCACCTGGCTGACCTTCTGCGACTGGTTCCTGGAATTTGCCAAGCCGGCGCTGGGCAACGCCGGCCAGGGCATCCCGGGGACCGCCGATGCTCCCGAGGTGCGTGCCGCCGCCGCCCATGTGCTGGGCGTGTTGCTGCGCCTGCTGCACCCGGCGATGCCCTTCGTCACCGAGGAGCTGTGGGACCATTTCGGCTACGGTGGCCCGAACAGCCTGATCGCGGCGCCTTGGCCGGAGCCGTTCGTGGTGCCAGGGGCCGCGGACGCCCGTGCCGAGCTCGACTGGGTGGTGCGGTTGATTTCAGAAGTGCGCGGCGTGCGGGCGGAGATGAACGTGCCGCCGAGCCAGACCGGCGCCATCCTGCTGAAGGACGCCGGTGCTGAAACCCTGGCGCGTGGGGCGCGCTGGTTCGACACCATCGCCCGCATGGCCCGCGCCTCGTCGATCGGCGCATTGACTGGCGAGGTGCCGCGCAGCTCTGCCCAGGCGGTGCTGGACGAGGCCACGGTCGTGCTGCCGCTGGCCGGCCTGATCGACCTGGACGCCGAACGCGTCCGCCTGGCGCGCGAACGTGCCAAGGCGGCGGACGAAGTTCGAAAGATTGAGGCCAAGCTCGGCAACGCCGACTTCGTCACCCGCGCCAAGGAGGAGGTGGTCGAGGAGAACCGCGACCGCCTGTCCGCCGCCCGGGGAGAAATCACGCGACTGGATGCGGCGCTGGCGCGGATCACCTGACGCCGGTGACGATTTCGGATCGGCGTGCATCCAGGTCGGG
>JAABUT010004667.1_pt1 | contig 10689 bp, 10 predicted proteins | sample 5559281 | NCBI WGS metagenome assembly JAABUT01 (sample SAMN10711880, study PRJNA513359) | rock metagenome | isolation source: Antarctica rocks | place: Antarctica: Victoria Land, Ricker Hills nord | collected 2016-01-04 | reverse complement strand
TGCAGCAGCTCGCCGGGGCTGATCGAAGCGGTGCCCACGAGGACGGCGTTGAGGTAGACCGGCTGGTCGGGCCCGCCGACGGGGTCGGTCTCGACGAGCGGCGAGACGGCGACCACGGTCATCCCCGGAACGGCGGCGATGTCGGCGACGGCCTCGGTCAGGACGGCAACCGCGTCGCCGAGGTTGGCTCCCAGGGCGAGCACGACGGGTACTCCACGCTCTCGCCGTACCTGCACCTGCACGTCGGCGAAGGGGTGGCCGACAGGGGCCCGCGGCTTGTGCACGCTCACCTCGACGGCGTCGACGAGCGGGCGGGCCAGGACGTCCGCGGCGATGACCTCTGCCAGCCGCTCGACGAGGTCGAAGGAGGGCCCGGTGATGCGCGCCACGACGTCGCCGGCCACGTCGGCGTAGGACACCGTGTCGCCCAGCGAGTCGCTGCGACCGGCCCTGGAGAGGTCCATCTCGAGGACGACGTCGACGACGAACGGCTGACCGTCGAGCTTCTCGAAGTCCAGCACACCGTGGTGACCCACGGCCTCCACGCCGAGGAGCAGGATGCGGTCGGGGCGGCCGGTGCTCATGAGTGCTCCCGTACGGCGCTGACGACGGCGAGGGCGTCGCGGGTGGCGGGCACGTCGTGGACCCGCACGCCCCAGACGCCAGCCAGCGAGGCGATGACGCTCGTCGCCGCGGTCGCGGCATCGCGTTCGGCAGGTGGCCGCGGGACGCCACCCTCCGGAACGCCGAGCCGGCCGAGGAAGCTCTTGCGGGAGGCGCCCACGAGCACCGGGTGGCCGAGCTGCTGGAGGACGTCGAGGCGGGCGAGGATCGACCAGTTGTGCTCGGCGAGCTTGGCGAACCCCAGGCCCGGGTCGAGCACCAGACCGCCCGGGGCGATGCCCGCCGCGAGCAGGGCGTCGCGGCGAGCGGCGAGCTGGGCGCAGACCTCGGCCACGACGTCGTCGTAGACCGCGCGGCCCTGCATCTCCACGCTGTGCCCGCGCCAGTGCATGGCGACGAACGGGACACCGGCCTGCGCGACCACCCTCACCATGTCGGGGTCGGCGAGGCCACCGCTGACGTCGTTGACGATGCTCGCTCCGGCGGCCAGGGCTCGGCTCGCGACGACCGCGCGCATCGTGTCGACGGAGACCGTCGCCCCCTCGGCCGCGATGACCTCGATGAGCGGGAGCACCCGGCGCAGCTCCTCCTGCACGGAGGGCCGCTCGGCACCGGGTCGGGTGGACTCGCCGCCCACGTCGATGATGTCCGCGCCCTGGGCCATGAGCAGCCGGCCGTGGTCGACCGCTGCCTGGGGCTCGAACCACTCACCTCCGTCGCTGAACGAGTCCGGGGTGACGTTGACGACGCCCATGACCACCGGCCGCCCCTCGACGTGCGGGAGGACGGTCGCCGCGCGGCCGGACGGGGATGGATCGGTCACGGCTTGCCCTCTCGAAGCCTGCGGAACGACGGCCACACGAAGAATGCCTCAGCCTCGAGAGCCGCCACGCCGACGCGTGGGAGGTCCGCCGGGCCGGGGTAGATGAGGTAGCGCGGCTGCCACTCGGGCTGGAACTTCGCGTTGAACCGGTAGAGGCTCTCGATCTGGAACCACCGTGACGCGAAGATGAGGATGGTGCGCCAGGCCCGCACGAGCGGGCCGGCCCCCAGCCGCTCGCCCCGCTCGAGCACCGCCCGGAAGACGGCGAAGTTCAGGGATACCCGCTCCACGCCCAGCGCCGGGGCGGCCTGCATCGCGGCGCTGATGAGCAGCTCGTTGATCCCGGGCTCGGCAGCCGAGTCACGACGCATGAGGTCAAGTGACATCCCCCTCTGACCCCACGGCACCAGCTGGAGCAGGCCCCGGACCCGCCCGTCCTGGCTCGCCGTGACGAGGACCGCCTCAGGGTCCAGCGGGTCGGCCGTCCGACCGAGCGCCATGGAGAAGCCGCGCTCCGTCTCGCTTCGGCGCCAGCTCGCCGCATCCTCCAGCACCGCCTGCCGCTCGCCCGGCGAGAGGTCCGCCACCCGGCATACGCGGGTGTCGTAGCCGGCCCGGCGGACCCGCCCCACCATCTGGCGGACGTTGCGCATGGGACGCCCCTGCAGGGAGAAGTTGCGGACCTCGAGCACCGCCTCGTCGCCGAGCTCCATCGCCGAAAACCCGGCCAGCCGGGTCCAGGCGAGGCCCGCCCGCTCGGAGCACCCGAGCACGGCAGGGGTCCAGGCGTGGTCCGCCGCCTCACGCAGGAAGCGCGTCATGGCCCCGGGCCAGGCCTCCGGGTCACCGATCGGGTCACCGCTCGCGAGCATGACGCCTCCGACGACGCGATAGGCGACCGCGGCCTTGCCCGAGTCGGACCAGATGACGCTCTTGTCCCGGCGCAGGTTGAAGTAGCCCAGGGAGTCGGGTGAGCTCATGAGGAGCATCCGGAGCTTCGCGCCGTCCTCGGCGGTCAGCTCCGCTCTCGGTTCGGGCGCGCGAAGCGCGATGTATGCCGTGACCAGGCCGGTCATCAGTCCGAGACCGGCCAGCGCTGTCCCGACGACATCGGCGACCCCTCCCGTCCTGAACTGGAGCGGTCCGTCGAGTCCCACGAGCCCGACCGCTGCCTCGTGCATGACGGTGAGGAACGAAACCTGACCGCCGACGATCGCACGCCGCGCAGAGTAGACGACGGCCATCCCCGCGGAGAGGTCCGCGACCACCAGAAGGAGAAACACCCGGACCGCCCGCCACCGTGTTGTCGGGTCGCCCAGGGCGCGGAACTGCGCCCGGGTGACGAGAAGCGTGATGAGCAGCCCGAGGGAGAGCACCGTGTGGAGGATCTCAACGCGCAGGAGAGCGGACGCGCTGCTGACGGCAAGGAGCACGATGGCCACCCGCCATGCCCTCAGCTTGTGCCGCCGCAGCCCGTGCGCGAGAGGCACGAGGAGGACTCCGGTGATGATCGACGCGGCGAACGACGCCGTGACCGTGCCCGGCAGGACCTCCATGAGGGGGTGCAGTCGCGGCCGCCAGGCCCGGAAGAGCCCCGAGAGAACGTCGAGGGCACCAACGACGAAGGTGACCGCACCGACGAGTCGGGGCGTTCGTGCGCTGAGCGCGGCCGGCACTGCGCTCCCCCCATCGTTGGACACCGGTCTCCGAGAGCGCCGCGTGTTCAGCGTCGACCCCCGAGCATCAGCGACATCGCTTCGGCCCGAGTCGCTGGATCTCGCAGCTGACCGCGAACCGCAGAGGTGATGGTGCGGGCTCCGGGCTTGTGCACCCCCCGCATCGACATGCAGAGGTGCTCGCACTCGATGACGACGATGACCCCCTGGACCGACAGGTGCTCGACGAGGGCGTCGGCGATCTGGGTGGTCAGCCGCTCCTGCACCTGCGGCCGCCTGGCGTAGAGGTCGACGAGCCGGCCCATCTTCGACAGCCCCGTGACCTTGCCGTCCCTCGCAGGGATGTAGCCGATGTGGGCGACCCCGTGGAACGGCACGAGGTGGTGCTCACAGGTGCTGTAGACCTCGATGTCGCGCACGATGACCAGCTCGTCATGCGCGATGTCGAAGGTCGTGCGGAGCACGTCCTCGGGTCGCTGGTCGAGACCGGCGAAGATCTCGGCGTAGGCGCGGGCCACCCGCTCCGGCGTCTGGCGCAGTCCTTCACGATCGGGGTCCTCGCCCACCGCGACGAGCAGCTCCCGGACTGCTGCCACGGCCCGGGCGTGGTCGATGCCCACTGGGTCAGTGGTCCCCGGAGGGGTCGACGTGCCCACCCTCGGGCACCTCAATGATCCGGGTCCGACCCTCCTCCTCGGCGAGCGGGTGGGCACCGGCGTTCGCCGCGTCGTCGATCTTGCGACCGATGTTGTCGTTGCCGCTGGCGTCCTGCGGTGCGTGGCCGGGGCGGCTGCCGTTGCCGTTGGACATCGCGGACTGCTCTGCGGGGGTGAGGACCGGTGGGCGGTCGCTGAGCAGCCGGGCCTCGCTGGAGAGCCAGGTGGGGCGCAGCGGCCGCTTGACGACCTGCTCGAAGATCTTCGCGAGCTCGGCGGTGTTGAGGGTCTCCCGCTCCAGCAGCTCGAGGACGAGCCCGTCGAGCACATCGCGGTTGTCGTTGATGACGTGCCAGGCCTCGTCGTGGGCGTTCTCGATGAGCTTGCGCACCTCTTCGTCGACGACCCCGGCGATCTCCTCGCTGTAGTCCCGCTGGTGTCCCATGTCGCGTCCGAGGAAGACCTCGCCGTTGGACTGGCCGAGCTTGATCGCGCCGACCCGCTCCGACATCCCCCACTCGGTGACCATCTTGCGGGCCATCGCGGTGGCCTTCTCGATGTCGTTGGCGGCGCCGGTCGTCGGGTCGTGGAAGACCATCTCCTCGGCGACGCGCCCGCCGAGGGCGTAGGCGAGCTGGTCGAGGATCTCGTTGCGGGTCGTGGAGTACTTGTCGTCGCGAGGCATGACCATCGTGTAGCCGAGCGCGCGGCCGCGGGGGAGGATCGTCACCTTGGTGACCGGGTCGGTGTGGTTCAGCGACGCGGCGACCAGGGCGTGCCCGCCCTCGTGGTAAGCCGTCATCTTGCGCTCGTGCGCCGACATGATCCGGGTCTTCTTCTGGGGACCGGCGATGACGCGGTCGATCGCCTCGTCGAGCGCGTAGTCGTCGATGAGCTTCTTGTTGGTGCGGGCCGTGAGCAGGGCCGCCTCGTTGAGGACGTTGGCCAGGTCGGCACCGGTGAAGCCCGGTGTGCGTCGGGCCACCGCCAGCAGGTCGACGTCGTCGGCCATCGGCTTGCCCTGGGAGTGGACCTGCAGGATGCGGTGGCGGCCGAGCATGTCGGGTGCCTCGACGGCGATCTGGCGGTCGAAGCGGCCGGGCCGCAGCAGTGCGGGGTCGAGGATGTCGGGGCGGTTGGTCGCCGCGATGAGGATGACGTTGGTCTTGACGTCGAAGCCGTCCATCTCGACGAGCAGCTGGTTGAGCGTCTGCTCGCGCTCGTCGTGGCCACCACCGAGGCCGGCGCCGCGGTGGCGCCCGACCGCGTCGATCTCGTCCACGAACACGATGGCCGGGGCGTTGGCCTTGGCCTGCTCGAAGAGGTCGCGCACGCGAGAGGCGCCGACGCCGACGAACATCTCGACGAAGTCCGAGCCGGAGATCGAGTAGAACGGCACGCCCGCCTCACCGGCGACGGCGCGGGCGAGCAGCGTCTTGCCGGTGCCCGGCGCGCCGTAGAGCAGGACGCCCTTGGGGATCTTGGCACCGACCGCGAGGAACTTCGCCGGCTCCTGGAGGAACTCCTTGATCTCGTGGAGCTCCTCGACGGCCTCGTCGCATCCCGCCACGTCGGCGAAGGTGACCTTGGGCGTGTCCTTGGTGGCCAGCTTGGCCCGGGACTTGCCGAACTGCATGACGCGGTTCCCGCCACCTTGCATCTGACCCATGAGGAACCAGAAGAGGCCGAGGATGATGATGATCGGCAGGATGCTGAAGAGGACCGAGCTGATCCAGCTCGGCTGGTCGATCTGGTCGGTGTAGTTCTTCGGTGGCACGTGTGCGTCGAGTGCAGCGACGACGTTGGCCCCCCGGGCCGTGACGTAGTAGGCGTAGACCTTCGTCGCGTCCTTGACCTTGTCACCGTCGGAGTAGGTCTGTCCCGGCTTGAGGGTCAGCTCGATCCGTTCGTTGTTGAGCAGCTTGGCCGAGTCCACCTTCTCGGTGTTGACCAGCTCGAGGGCCTTCGACGTGTCGATCCGGGTGAAGCCGCCGGTGTCGGAGAGGTTGAGGGCGATGATCGTCACTCCGATGAGGAGGATGATCCACACCATGGGGGTGCGAACGATGCGCTTGAAGTTTGGCATGTACGTTCGGGGCGCGCCCCGATCCTCCTGCTTCGGTGGTTGACCGCGACCGTCAGGGTCGCCGGTCACATTCTCGCAGGTGAACGACCGACGTTGGTCGCGTGTTCCTGATTGGTCGCCGTGAGCGCCCGAGGCGTCGCTCAGGCGTAGACGGAGGGGGCGAGCGTCCCGACGCAGCGCAGGTTGCGGTAGCGCTCGGCGTAGTCGAGCCCGTAGCCGACGACGAACTCGTTCGGGATGTCGAACCCGACGTACCGGACGTCGATCTCGACCTTGGCCACCTCTGGCTTGCGCAGCAGCGTGCAGATCTCCACGGACGCCGGGCCGCGCGACTCGAGGTTGGACCGGATCCAGGACAGCGTCAGTCCGGAGTCGATGATGTCCTCGACGATGAGGACGTGGCGGTCGGTGATGTCGACATCGAGGTCCTTGATGATCCGCACGACCCCCGACGACTTCGTGCCCGAGCCGTAGGACGAGACGGCCATCCAGTCCATCGGAGCCGTGCCCGGCAGGGCCCGCATGAGGTCGGCCATGACCATGACCGCGCCCTTGAGCACGCCGACGAGGAGCATGTCCTTGCCCTCGTAGTCCGCCCAGATCCGTCGTCCGAGCTCTTCGAGCCTGGCGAGGATCTGCTCCTCGGTGAGCAGGACCTTCTCGAGGTCGCCTCCCATGTCGGCGGCATCCACTAGCGCTCTCCCTCTGCTCGACGACGGGGGCTTCGCGGCCTAGTCAACCGGACGCCCGCACTCGATGCTCACCTGGTCCCCCGACCGTCGGGCGAGGACGTGGCCGGGCAGGTTCAGCGGTCCCTGTCCGTGCCACGACGTCAGCAGCGCGTCCAGGGACTCGACGTGTGCGGCGCTCAGCTGCCCCGCCCCAGACCCCGCCTCGACCGCGAGCAGCCGCCAGATGCGCGTCCGGAGCGCCCGCGGCAGCTCGAGGAGCGTGTTGGCCGACCACGGCGGCGGCCCGAGCCGCGGTCGCACCTCGCGGGCCTGCTCCTCGAGGTAGTCGGCATCCTCGCGCAGCATCTCCGCACTGCGGGCCAGAGCGCCGGTGACGCCGGGACCGAGCTCGTCCTCGAGGGTCCGCAGGAAGGTCCGCGCCCGCACCCGGGCAAAGCTGGCGTCCTCGTTGTGCGGGTCGCGCCACGGCTCGATCCCGTATGCCGTGCAGGCCTGTTCGATCTCCGACCTCGCCACGGCGATGAAGGGACGGACGAACAGGCCGCGCCGGCGCGGCATACCGGACAGCGAGCGGGAGCCGGAGCCGCGGGCCAGGCCCAGGAGCACCTGCTCCGCCTGGTCGTCCCGGGTGTGGCCGAGCAGCACGGCGGCAGCTCCCAGCCGCTCCGCCGCGTCCTCCAGGGCTGTGTAACGGGCGGAGCGAGCGGCGCTCTCGGGTCCCTGTGTCCCTCTGGCGACCCGGACCGTCGACACGTCGACCGGGTCGAGACCGAGCTCCCGGCACTGCTGGGCCGCGCGTTCGGCAACCTGCCTGGACCTCCCCTGCAGGCCATGGTCGACGACGAGACCGGCCGCCTTGATGCCGAGCCGGGGCGCCTCGAAGCCCACCGCTCCCGCGAGTGCCAGGGAGTCCGGCCCCCCGCTGCAGCCGACGAGCACCGCGCTGCCCTGCGGAAGCAGCGCGAGCTCAGCCCTGACGGCGACCCGAGTCGCGGCCACCGCGGGGCTCGGGCCGGTCATGACCGTCCGTGCACGCGCTCGATCCAGGTGGCTGGTCGGGCGATCTCCTCCGGTGTCGGCAGGGTCTGCGGCGAGGTCCACACCGCGTTGAAGTCGTCGAGCCCGACACGGTCGACGACGCCCCGCACGAACACCGCGCCGTCCCGGTACTGACGCATCTTGGCCTCGAAACCCAGCGCGCGACGGATCAACCGGTCCATGGCTCCGGTGCCGCCACGGCGCTTCTGGAACTTCGTGCGGATCTCGGCGACGGTGGGGATGACCCGTGGCCCGACGTCGTCCATCATGACGTCGGCGTGGCCCTCGAGGAGCGACATGATCGCGGTGATCTGGGCGACCTTCTCCTTCTGGGCGGAGGTGAGGAACACCTCGCCGAGACCCTGGCTTCCCGGCTGGAACGCCTGGGGAAGGCGGCGGGCGATCTCGTGGATCCGGTCCGCGAGCTCGCTCGCCGTCGGCGCGAGATCGGTGCTCAGCTCGCGGGTGCGCACGACGAGGTGCTCCCGCAGCCATGGCACGGCGGTGAACTGCACCCGGTGGGTCTCCTCGTGCATGGCGACCCAGAGCCGGAAGTCGTGCGGGTCGACGTCGAGCTCTCGCTCGGTCTGGACGATGTTCGGGGCGACGAGAAGCAGCCGTGGCGTGGCCTGGGGGGCCAGGTCGTACTGCCCGAGGACCTTGCTCGCAAGGAAGGACATCAGCGCGCCGGCCTCGGCGCCGGTGACCTTGCTGCCGATCGCCGTGACGGTGGCGCTCTGGGGGTTCTTGGCCCCGGAGGCGACCTTGGCGATGACCGGGCCCATCAGGGACTGCAACGAGTCGACGTTGGCGTCGATCCAGCCGGGGCGGTCGACGATGAGGACCGGACTCACCCCCTCGGGACTGGTCAGCCGTGAGGTCGTGGCAATCGGCTCACGCGCCGCGACCGCGACCTCACGCAGCCGGCCGACGATGTCGGCGGCTTCGTGCGTGCTGACGGTGGGCCCGGGGTTGACAAGGCGCCGGCCGGTGGCCTTGGCGAACGCCCAGTCGACGTACTGGGGCTCGGGGCCCGAGGACGCTCCGTCCGAGACCGGCTCCGTCGACTCTGCCATGTGTTGCAGCCTTTCTCCCGCTGGTCCTCGGACCGCTGTCTGTCTGCCTTTGCCGGTCGGCGATGTCACGAGCCCGTCGCCCGGACGGCCGACTCCCCACCACCATCGACTCGGAGGTGAGACAGGCCCGGCAGCCGCAGCTCGCCAGCGTAGCCGTGAACCGGTCCAACGCCTCCCGGGCACCGAGCGTTCCCGCCCCGGGGCCGATGCCGTCTGCCGTGACCGGGAAGGTGAGCAGCCGACCGTCCGCCGTCACGACGGTCCCGGCGCTGGCGCTCACGCCGGTCTGCGTGCCGGTCCTGGCCCGGACCACCCCGGCCGCCGCTTGGGATGCCGCCTCGCCGAAAGCGGTTCGACAGGGTGCCGCTCAGGCCTCCTACGGGAAGCCGGGCCGGGGTGCCACGCGTGCCCGGCACGGCATCTGGGGTGCCGAGCCGCATGACGTCAGGGAGCACCCGGGCCGGGACGAGGTTCTCGCCAGAGAGCCCGCAGGCGTCGACCGTGTGGACCCCGTCATGTCGACGCCGTGGGCGCTCAGGGTGCTTCGCACGTATGCCGCGGCGTCGGCGGACCCCGTCGGGGCGCTCGGGCGAAAGGCGGCCTGCCGGGTGAGCGACTCGGTCAGGGCGTGACGTGGCATCATGCGGGAGACTCGGCACCGAGTCCAGGTCCTTGGCGGCAGCCTGCCTCGAGTGTCGCCCCACCACCCGAGGGAGCAGCCGTGGAGTTCTACGTCACCATCGAGATCCCGAAGGGGGCTCGCAACAAGTACGAGGTCGACCACGAGACCGGTCGCATCCGCCTCGACCGGCTCCTCTTCACCTCGATGAGCTATCCCGCCGACTACGGCTACGTCGAGGACAGCCTCGGCGAGGACAGCGACCCACTCGACGCGCTCGTCCTGCTCGCGGAGCCGACCTTCCCCGGCTGCCAGGTCCTCGCCCGTCCCATCGGCATGTTCCACATGCGTGACGAGGCCGGCGGCGACGACAAGATCCTCTGCGTGCCGGCCCACGACCCCCGCCAGGCGCACATCACCGAGCTCGAGCACATCAACGAGTTCGACCGGCTGGAGATCCAGCACTTCTTCGAGACCTACAAGGAGCTCGAGCCCGGCAAGTCCGTCGAGGGCGCGCACTGGGCCGGTCGAGAGGGCGCCGAGACGTGCGTCGACGAGGCGGTCGAGCGGGCCACGGAAGCCGGGATCACGACCGACCGGTGGCGGATGCCCGGCCGGCACTGACCCGAGCGACCGGCGCCGGTCAGGGGCGGCCGCCGTAGGGAAGCAGGTCGGACATCGAGTAGATCGACGAGATCTTTACCACGGTGCGCGGGTTCGGCGCGTGGATCATCATGCCCCCGCCGATGTAGAGGCCCATGTGGTGGCTGGTCGGGCCGGAGACGCCGTAGAAGACGAGGTCGCCCGGCTGCAGCTGGCTAATGGGCACGCGCCGGGTCTCCTGGTACTGCGCTCCGGTGAAGTGCGAGAGCCGGACGCCGGCCTCGCGCCAGGCCATCAGGGTCAGGCCAGAGCAGTCCCATGAGTCCGGACCCGCTGCGCCCCAGACATACCGCTCACCCAGCTGGGCGCGGGCGAAGGCGATGACGGCACTGACTCCGCCCGTCGACGGCGGGGGTGGTGGCATGGCGAGGACCGGAGGTCGCGTGGTCGTCGGTGGGGTCGTGGTCCTTGGCGGCGGCGGCGGCGGCGGCGGAGTTTGCTTCTGCTGCTGCTGGAGCGCCTGCTGCTTCTGCTGCTCGAGCGCCTGCTGCTTCTGCTGCTCGAGCGCCTGCTGCTTCTGCTGCTCGAGCGCCTGCTGTCGCTGCTGCTCGAGCGCCTGCTGTCGCTGCTGCTCGAGCGCCTGCTGTCGCTGCTGAAGCGCCTGCTGCTGCTGCTGAAGCGCCTGCTGCTGCTGCTGGAGCGCCTGCTGCTTCTGCTGCTCGAGCGCCTGCTGCTTCTGCTGCTCGAGCGCCTGCTGCTTCTGCTGCTCGAGCGCCTGCTGCTTCTGCTGCTCGAG
>JAABUT010004665.1_pt1 | contig 10693 bp, 8 predicted proteins | sample 5559281 | NCBI WGS metagenome assembly JAABUT01 (sample SAMN10711880, study PRJNA513359) | rock metagenome | isolation source: Antarctica rocks | place: Antarctica: Victoria Land, Ricker Hills nord | collected 2016-01-04 | reverse complement strand
GGCTGGGTGACCGGACACCGCTGCGGCAGTTCACCGCGAACGGCACCATCGTGGACGACGTGATCTGGCAGGCGGACGAGGAAGGCTTCAAGCCGTTCCGCCGGAGCGTGCGCTGGGAGGACGCTCGACCGGTCCCGCTCGCGGAGGTCAAGGCGCGGCTGGAGCTCACTGCCGCGCCGAACTGGGGATACCAGCTTCGCCGCGGACTGGTCGCACTGACCGCGCACGACGCAGCGGTCCTGCGGGAGGCCATGCTGCGACTGGCGGCTGGGTGAACGACGGGCTGGAGACCGAGTTCGCCGACGCCGCCGACAGTCCGGGCCTCTTGCTCTGGCGCGTCACGAACGCCTGGCAGGCGGCACAGCGAGCAGCGCTGCACACCTTCGACCTCACCCACGTCCAGTTCGTGCTCCTCGCCTCGCTCACCTTTCTCGGTGGAACGTACGACGCCGCTGCGATGGGGCTGGACTCCGACGGCGCCCCCGTCACCCAGCGCGACCTGGCCAACGACGGCGGCCCCGTCACCCAACGCGACCTGGCCAACCACGGCGGCCCCGTAACCCAACGTGACCTGGCCAACCACGGCGGCCCCGTAACCCAGCGCGACCTGGCCAACCACGCCCACACCGACCCGATGATGACCTCGCAGGTGCTGCGCGCCCTGGAGACCAAAGGCCTTGTCCGACGCTCGCCTCACCCGACTGACGCGCGGGCACGCGCGCTCACCGTCACCCCCAGTGGAGCATCCCTCGCGAGTGCCGCCAACACCGCAGTGGAGGCTGCCGATCGAGCCTTCTTCGGCCCGCTGACCGATGATCGACCGCTGTTCACGGACATGCTCCGCCGCCTCACCAGGACAACCGGTGTCCGAGACGCTCGAGGGCAGCACTAGCCGCACTAGCCGTGCACTAGCCGAGCACTAGCCGGGCACCAGCCGGCTTGGCGTCCAGTGGCGGCCGAGGCGCTGCTTCCGGTAGGTGGGCCGGCGTCACTGGATCCGCGACAACCCAACGTGCTGAAGGCCTCGACGTGTGGCGCAGCGGAACTCAGCCCACGTCGCTGTGCTCCGCACACGGCATACGGTGTGCTGAGCGCAGAAAGGTGAGCTGAGCACCACGGTCGCTCCGCTCGGACGAGATGGTGGTCTGAGCACCATGGTCGCCGACCTGCCAGCGGCCTGACAGTCGGAGGTGTCGCTCACTCCCACTCGATGGTGCCCGGCGGCTTGCTCGTGACGTCGAGCACCACCCGGTTGACCTCGCGCACCTCGTTCGTGATCCGCGTCGAGATCCTGGCCAGGACGTCGTAGGGCACCCGCGTCCAGTCGGCGGTCATGGCGTCCTCGGAGGAGACCGGACGCAGGACGACCGGGTGGCCGTAGCTGCGGCCGTCGCCCTGGACACCGACCGAACGGACGTCGGCCAGCAGCACGACGGGGCACTGCCAGACGTCCCGGTCGAGGCCGGCAGCGGTCAGCTCGGCCCGGGCGATGGCGTCGGCCCGGCGCAGGATGTCGAGACGCTCGGCGGTGACCGCACCGACGACCCGGATGCCGAGACCGGGGCCGGGGAAGGGCTGGCGCCAGACGATGGCCTCCGGGACCCCGAGCTCGAGCCCCACGGCGCGCACCTCGTCCTTGAACAGCGCCCGCAGCGGCTCGACGAGCTTGAACTGGAGGTCGTCGGGCAGCCCGCCGACGTTGTGGTGCGACTTGATGTTGGCGGAGCTGCCCGGGCCCTGACCCCCGCCCGACTCGACGACGTCGGGGTAGAGGGTGCCCTGGACGAGGAACTCGACCGGGTGCCCGTCCTGCTCCAGCGACCCGACGACGTCGCGCGCGGCCTGCTCGAAGACGCGGATGAACTGGCCCCCGATGATCTTGCGCTTCTGCTCGGGGTCGCTCACCCCGGCGAGCGCCTCGAGGAACTGCGCTCGGGCGTCGACGACGACGAGCTGGACCCCGGTCGCTGCCACGAAGTCCTTCTCGACCTGCTCCGCCTCGCCCTCGCGCAGCAGCCCGTGGTCGACGAAGACACAGGTGAGCTGCTCCCCGACGGCCCGCTGGACGAGCGCGGCGGCGACGGAGGAGTCGACGCCGCCGGAGAGCGCACAGAGGACCCGGCCCTCGCCCACCTGCTCGCGCACTGCGGCGACGAGCTCGTCGACGACGTTGGTCGGCGTCCAGTCGGGGTCGATGCCGGCGCCCTTCCAGAGGAAGTTCTCGAGCACCCGCTGGCCCTGTGCGGAGTGGAGCACCTCGGGGTGCCACTGCACGCCGTAGAGGCGGCGGCGGTCGTCCTCGAACGCCGCGACGAGGGCGCCCTGGCTGGACGCCGTGACCTGCGTCCCGTCCGGCGCCTCGGTGACCGAGTCACCGTGCGACATCCACACCGACTGCTCGGCGGGCTGACCCGAGAAGAGCGTCGAGGCAACGTCGCTGATCGTCGCCGGCGTGTCCCCGTACTCTCCGCGGCCGGTGTGCTCGACCGTCCCGCCGAGCGCCCGGGCCATCGCCTGGAAGCCGTAGCACATCCCGAAGACCGGCACTCCCGCCTCGAGCAGCGCCGGGTCGAGAGCCGGCGCTCCCTCGGTGTAGACCGACGCCGGCCCGCCGGAGAGGATCACGGCGGCCGGGTCGCGGGCCAGGATGTCGGCGACCGACATGGAATGCGGAACGACCTCGCTGTAGACCTTCGCCTCGCGCACCCGGCGGGCGATGAGCTGGGCGTACTGGGCGCCGAAGTCGACGACGAGGACCGGTTTCGCCTGAAGCGCATCACTCACGGACTCAAGACTATCGGCCCGGCGCGCCGCTTCCCGAGCCGTCGGGCTGCGGCTGCCCGGGGCCGTCGGGCTGCGGCTGCCCGGGGCCGTCGGGCTGCGACTGCCCGGGGCCGTCGGGCTGGCCCGGACCAGCGAAGTACGCCCGGGACAAGGCCGCCTCGGTGTCCGCGGTGACCCGGCGCTCGGCGACGAAGGGCAGGATCGGGACGAACCCGGTGAGCATGTTGAGCACGATCCGGCGCAGGCCCCACCCCCGCTTGAAGCCGAGGTTGGCGATCGACGCGGCGTAGGCGAGGTAGATCAGCCCGTGGATGGGGCTCCAGACCGAGGAGAAGGTCGGGTTCTTCGGCGCGACGTACTTGACGAACATGGCCGCCAGGAGGACGAAGAGCGCCAGGCCGGCGACCACGGCGAGGACGCGGTAGATCCTCAGGGCCGCGCGGATCTGCTCCGGCTCGGCCATCGAGGACGGGTAGGTGCTCACGGGCTGGCTACTCCTGCCGGTTCGGCGTCAGTGCCGCCGCCGCTCGCGGCGTCCGGCTCGGGCTCGGGTCCGCGGCGACGTGCCGCGTCCCGCTGGTGGTCCTCGCGGACCATCCTCCACCACATCCAGACGGCGAAGAGACCGAAGACCCACCACTGCAGCGCGTATGCCGCGTTGCGGAGGGTCAGCCCCGACGGCACCGGCGGCGGTGGGACCCGCTCGATCCCGCCCGTGGCGGAGCTGCCGACCGGGCCGGCACCGCTCGCGTCCGGTGCCTCCGAGATGGCGAAGAGGAAGGCGTTGTAGATCGACCCGTCCCACACGTTCACGAGGTGGCCGAGGTCGACGGACGGCAGCTGCCCCGCGGGCAGCGGTGATGCGGAGCTTCCCGGCGACTCCCCGGGCGCGATGCTGCCAAGGACGGTGACCACGCCGGTCGTCGTCGGCGCCGGCGCCTGGGCGGTGCGGACGAACCCGCGCAGGACGGCGAGCCGGGCACCGGTGTCGGTCACCACGAGCGGCGTGACCACCCAGTAGCCGGGCGCGCCGTCGAGCCGGCGGCCCACGACGAGGACCTGGCCCGCGGCGTCGTAGCTGCCGACGGCTGCCACGCGCCGGCCGGACGCCGTCGCGGGGAACTCGCCGTGCGGCGTCAGCACCGACGTCAGCGCCGCGACCGGCCGCCTCGGCGCCTCCTCGACGGCTGCCTTGCGGCCCTCGTCCCTTGCCACGCTGAGCTGCCAGAGACCCAGGAGAGTGAACGCGACGAGCAGCAGGATGAGCAGACCCGACAGCCCCAGCCACCGGGGCTTGAGCAGGGTCCGCAACACCCGTCAAGGCTAAGCGACCCCGACGAAGGTGGACACCCGACCGCCAGTGACCAGGATGCCCGGTTGACGCAGGACCAAGGCACCCGGTTGACGCAGGACCAAGGCACCCGGTTGACGCAGGAGCAAGGCACCCGGTTGACGCAGGAGCAAGTCGCCCGGTTGACGCAGGAGCAAGTCGCCCGGTTGACGCAGGAGCAAGTCGCCGTCCGACGGCCGCGCCGCAGGCCAGCCGCACCGGTCCGAGTGGTCAACCGCTGCCCGACGGCCCCACCGCGGGCATCCAGCGGGCGATGACAACGAGGGCGAAGGCGAGCACGAGCGGCAGCAGCATCGCGTGCTGCACGCCGACCGTGTGGACCAGCCAGCCGAGGATGGCCGGGCCGGCCAGGAAGGCGGCGTAGCCGAAGGTCACGACGACCGCCAGCATCCGTCCTCCGCCGAGGTGCCCCGCCGCGGCATAGACCTGCGGAGCGATCATCGCGACGCCGAACCCGACGAGGGCCCAGCCGAGGAGGACCACCGGCAGGGGCGTGGTGAACGCCGTGACGGTGTAGCCGACCGCCGAGACCACGGCCCCACCCCGGACGACCAGCTGGTGCCCGAAGCGGGTCACCGCTGCGTCACCGAGCAGGCGCATCGCCACCATGAACACCGTCACGACGACGAGGCCGGCCGAACCCGTGCCCGGGTCCACGTGGGCGACCTGGGTGACATGGATCGAGGACCAGTCGTAGGCGGTGCCCTCCATCAGCCCGAAGCAGACCGCCATCGCCCCGAGGAGCCACGCCGCGCGCGGGATCGGGGTCCTGACCCCGTCGACGACGTGGTCGACCGGCGCGGTGACCGGCACCCACCGGGCCGTGACGACGAGGGTGAGCATGCTGAGGGCAACGGCCGTGAGCAGGGCGGTGGGGACGAGCAGGTCCTTGTCCACGAGCTGCGCAGCAACGAGGACGATCCCCGCGCCCACGAAGGAGCCGAGGCTCCAGAAGGCGTGGAACCGGCTCACCACCGGCGTCGCTCGGGCCTTCTCGACCTCCACGCCGACGGCGTTCATCGAGACGTCGGTGGCGCCGTTGCCCAGGCCGAGAAGTGCGCCACCGACGAGCACCACCGGAAAGGTCGTGGCCACGCCGACGACGACGGCCCCGAGGGCCATGACCGGCAGCGACCAGATGGCCACTCCCCGCGCCCCCAGCCGGTCGGCGAGCCGGCCGCCGACCTGCATCGAGACGACGGCGGCCGTGCCGACGGTGAGCAGCAGGACCGCAACGGTCGCCGCCTCGATCCCGAGCCGGACGGTCAGCGCGGCGAGCACACCGGCATACGCGCCGACGAGCATGCCGTTCGTCGCAAACACCGAGCCGACCGCGACGGCGGCGCCGCGGGAGCCGAGTGCGGTTTCGCGGGTCAGGTGGCCGGTCTCGCGGGGGCGAACGGACACGGACGGGACCTCGGATCTCACTGGGCGGTAGACGTCTTCAGGGGCAGGGTGCGGTAGACGTCTTCATGGGGAGGGTGCAGGACTGCTGGCGACGAGCCTACGAGACGGCCTGCACAGGCGAAAACCGGTGTCGGCGCGTCGGAGGGCCCTTGTACGGTGGGACCACCGTGCAACCACTTCCCTATGAGGATCCCGGCACCCCGGACCTGAGCAGCCCGATCCACTTCCTGGGCTGGATCGGCCGGGGTCAGTGGCGCACCCTCGCGGTGGCCATTCTCTTCGGGGTCACGTGGATGGTGTCCCAGGCCCTGCTGCCCGCCGCGATGAGTCACGCGATCGACGACGGCATCATCGCCAAGAACGGCTCGAGCCTGATCGCCTGGTGCCTGGTCATCCTCGGGCTGGGCCTGCTCAGCGCACTCACCGGCGTCCTGCGGCACCGGTTCTCCGTGCTGAACTGGCTGCGGGCCGCCTTCCGCGCGATACAGCTCGTCGGCTGGCACAGTGCCGACGTCGGGGAAGCCCTCCCGCGGCGCAAACCCACCGGTGACGTCGTCGCGGTCGTGGCCTCCGACGCCATGCGTCTCGGCGGCCTCTATGACGCCCTCGCCCGCTTCGTCGGCGCCATCGTCAGCTACGTCGTCGTCGCCGTCATCCTGCTCGCCGCCTCGAGGCCGCTGGGCCTGATCGTCCTGCTCGGCGTCCCCGTCCTCGTGGCCTGCCTGACCTTCGTCGTCCGGCCGCTGCAGAAGCGCCAGGCCGTCCAGCGGGAGGAGTCCGGCCGGCTGATCGGGCTCGGCGCCGACACCGTCGCCGGCCTGCGGGTCCTGCGCGGCATCGGCGGTGAGCAGACCTACCTCGAGCGGTATGCCGGCCAGTCGCAGAAGGTGCGCCACGTCGGCTACCGGGTCGCCGGGGTCCAGGCCACGCTCGACGCGTCGCAGGTCCTCCTTCCCGGCTTCTTCATCCTCGTCGTCACCTGGCTCGGCGCCCGGTTCGCCCTCGAAGGCAAGATCACGGTCGGCCAGCTCGTGGCGTTCTACGGCTACTCCGCGTTCCTCGTCATGCCGCTGCGCACGGCGACGGAGTTCGTCGACCGGTTCACCCGCGCCCACATCGGAGCAGGCAAGCTCATCCAGATCCTCGAGGTGCAGCCCGACCACCGCGACCTGCCGCACGTCGGGCAGGCAGCCGAGCCGGCGACGGACGCCGACCTCGTCGACGAGCGCAGCGGCGTGAACATCGAGCCGGGCCTGTTCACCGCCGTCGTGTCGGCCCGGCCCGAGGAGACGGCGGCCCTGGCCGACCGGCTCGGACGCTTCGGGCCGGACGTCGCCGGGGTGCGCCTCGGCACGACCCCCGTCGTCGACCTACCGCTGGCCACCGTCCGACGTCGCGTCGTCGTCAGCGAGAGCGACCCTCGGCTGTTCACCGGCACCCTGCGGGAAGAGCTCGACCCCTGGGGCCGGCACGCCGACGAGGAGATCCTCACCGCCCTGTCCGTCGCGAGCGGCGAGGACGTGCTGGAGTCACTGCCCGACGGCCTCGACAGCGAGGTGGAGGAGCGGGGCCGCTCGTTCTCCGGCGGCCAGCGCCAGCGGCTCGCGCTGACCCGAGCCCTGCTGACCGATGCGGAGACGCTCGTCCTCGTGGAGCCGACGAGCGCGGTGGACGCGCACACCGAGTCCCGGGTCGCCGGCCGGCTGGCGGCGGCCCGGCACGGGCGGACCACGGTCGTCATGAGTGCCAGCCCCCTCGTCCTCGACCAGGCCGACCGGGTCCTGTTCCTGCGGGGCGGTGTCGTCCAGGCCCGCGGGAGGCACCACGAGCTCATCCGCAGCCACCCGGCATACCGCGCCGTGGTCGTGCGGGGGGAGGAGGACCCGTGATGCTGAGCATCGAACCCACCACGCGTGCGCTGCCGGTCGCCGAGATGCCCTCGGTCCGCGCCCATGCCAAGACCCTGGCCCGCCTGCACCGGCGCAGCCTCCTCAGCGTCCTCGGGCTGCACGCGCTCGCCGCCGTGGCCGGCCTCGCCGCACCGCGGATCGTCGGCTTGCTCGTCGACGACGTGACCACCGGGACGACGACGTCGGCCATCGACCGGCTCGCCGTCCTGCTGGCGGTCTCCGTCGTCGTCCAGACCCTGCTCACCTGGGCGGGGCGCCGGTCGGCCTTCCGGATGGGCGAGGACATCTTCGCCCGGCTGCGCGAGCAGTTCATGGAACGCGTCGTCTCGCTGCCGCTCTCCACCGTGGAACGGGCGGGCACCGGCGACCTCGTCTCCCGTACGACGAACGACGTGGAGGCGCTCTCCCGCGTGGTCCGGTTCGGCGTGCCGTCGATGTTCGTGGCCGTCGTGACCGTCTCGATCACGGTCGTCGCCGCCCTCTTCACCGGCTGGATGGTCGCCCTGCCGCTCTTCCTCGGGGTGCCGATCCTCTGGCTGTCGACGCGGTGGTACCTGCGCTACGCACCCGCCGGCTACCTGCGCGAGCGAGCCACGTATGCCGTGATGAACGGCGTGGTGACCGAGACCGTCGACGGCGCCCGGACGGTCGACGCGCTGCGCCTCGGCTCCCGGCGCCGCGCCCGCATGGACCGGGCGCTGCGCGACTGCTTCGACGCGGAGATGTACACGCTGCGGCTGCGGATGATCTGGTTCCCGCAGGTCGAGGTCGCCTACCTCCTGCCGGTGGCGGCAACCCTGGCCTGGGGCGGCTGGCTCGTCGCCCACGACCAGGCCACGATCGGCACCGTGACGGCCGTCGCCCTCTACGTCCAGGCCCTGGCCGAGCCGCTCGACAACCTGCTCATGTGGCTCGACGAGATCCAGATCGGCGCCACCTCCCTGGCCCGGGTCATCGGGATCGCGGACGTGCCGCCGGACCGCGCTGCTACGGGTGAGACACCGAGCGACGCCAAGCTCGACGTCGAGGACGTCCACTACGCCTACCGCTCCGGGCGCGACGTGCTCAAGGGCGTCACGCTCGACCTCGCCCCGGGTGAGCGCCTGGCGATCGTCGGGCCGTCGGGCGCCGGCAAGTCGACCCTCGGCCGGCTCATGGCGGGCATCGACGGTCCCCGCGCCGGACGGGTCTCGGTCGGCGGCGTGCGGCTCGTTGACCTCGACCTGGTGCAGCTGCGCGGCGAGGTGGCCCTGGTGACCCAGGAGCACCACGTCTTCGTCGGGACGCTCGAGGACAACCTCCAGCTGGCCCGGCCGGGGTCGAGCCGCGAGACCCTGCTCGGGGCGCTCGACGCCGTCGACGGCCGCTACTGGGCCGAGGCGCTCCCGCAGGGCCTGGACACCGTCGTCGGCAGCGGGGGGCACGCGCTCACCGAGGCCCAGTCGCAGCAGCTGGCCCTGGCCCGGCTCGTCCTCGCCGACCCGCACACCCTCGTCCTCGACGAGGCCACCTCGCTGCTCGACCCCAGCGCGGCCCGCCACCTCGAGCGATCCCTTGCCGCGGTCGTGTCGGGTCGGACCGTCGTCGCCATCGCGCACCGACTGCACACGGCCCACGACGCCGACCGGGTCGCGGTCGTCGACGACGGCCTCATCACGGAGATCGGCACCCATGACGAGCTCATCGCCGCCGACGGCGCTTATGCCGCGTTGTGGCGTTCGTGGCGCGACGAGCCGAACGAGGCGGACATCGCCGCCCGCGGCGCGCAGTCGCGCTGAGGCACGCTGAGAACCGCTCGGCATCCCGTAACCGCCTCGGCGCTGCGTCGTTGGCAAGGTGGTGTGGCTGCGCATTCCACCCCGGCTCGTGCAGCCACACACCCTCGGGTGCTGTGCGCACCGGCAAGCAAGCATCTCCGCAACTGCGCGGCGTTTGACGACTTCCGTATTGCGGTAGCGCACAGCAGTGTCGGCGCACGCGCTTACAAGTGTCGGCGCACGCGCTTACATGGTGTCGGCGCACGCGCTTACATGGTACAGATGCGGCGCACGCCCCTAAAGGGAAAGGGTGCGGCTCCCGTAGAGGGGCGCGACTCATGCGGCCATCGGTATCTTCCCGCCGGCGTAGCGTCTGGTGGACTCGGTGTCGTTCGTTGTTGAGGTGGAACGTCCAGTAGTCCTCGAAGTCGTCGTTGGCGTGCACGGCCCGTACACGACCGGGCCCTGGCCTCGCTCGAGGGCAACGCCCGCGACGTCGCCGCCGGCATCAGACGCAGAGCCACCACGGCACGACTGAACAAACAGAAACGCCTCAGGCCGACACCTGCGCCAAGTACCTGACCAACAAAGCCGACTACCTGGACTACCGACAGCACTCACTGGCGGGTGGCCCGTAGCCAGCGGCGTCATCGAAGGGACCTGCCGATACCTCGTAGCTGACCGCATGGACATCACCGGAGCCCGCTGGTCCGTCAACGGCGCGGAAGCCGTGCTCAAGCTGAGGAAGGCGATGATTCCGCTGCCGATCACGGCGCCGAATGAGGCCAGCTAGGCCATATCCGGCTCGCTCGAACGAGATGCCAGCGCCCGTGCTCCCGACAGCGGTCCCCTCGTTGTTGGCGGTGGCCAACCAGGAGAGGGCGAGGAGCTTCTCGTGGTCGCTGGCCGTGCGGGCGGTCTGGAGGAACACCACCACGCTGATGACGCCGATGGCTGCTCCGTCCCACCAGCACGAGGGCGATAGCGAAGGCGGCGGCGTTGACCACTGTGGTCAGGATTAGACACGAGGCGAGTCGGACGACCGATAGGACCCTGACGATCTGAATGGTGCTTGAAGGTCAGGACACCATCCCGGAGATGATGGAGGCGGCTGCGCTCGAGCAGAGCATCGTGGCCAAGAGCCATCCCGCGAGGTCAGGTCGGCCTTCTTGCGCCAAAACCCCGGGGATGGCGATCTCGAGCACGCCGGAGACGACACCGATCAGGGCCGCGACGCAGGTCAGGAGGGCGAGGGGGTGGGAGTTCTCCTCTAGACCCACAGCCGTCGTAGTCCTCGAGCGGTAACACCCCTCCAGGCGGTCGAGCGTGCCCTGACGAGTAGCGAGATCCCGATGCTCGACGTGACCACCAACAGTCCGGAAACTAAGGTCGCGCTGGATCACCGGACCATAGGGCGGCACCGACGCCCCGCACACCGCACCCAGGGCGATGACCGATCCACGGTATCCCCATGGCACTGGACG
>JAABUT010004664.1_pt1 | contig 10694 bp, 10 predicted proteins | sample 5559281 | NCBI WGS metagenome assembly JAABUT01 (sample SAMN10711880, study PRJNA513359) | rock metagenome | isolation source: Antarctica rocks | place: Antarctica: Victoria Land, Ricker Hills nord | collected 2016-01-04 | reverse complement strand
CGGCGGCTACAGCCTCGCATAGCGCGGCAGAAGGGAATTTCGTGAAGGCGATTCAGTATGACCGGCCAAAATCTTGGAAACTCGTTGACCTGCCAACCCCCGAGCCGGGGCCCAGCGAGGTGCTCATCAAGGTGCTGCGAGCTGGGATTTGCGGAACGGACCGGCACCTGCACGGTGGAGATTTCGGCCCTACGTATCCATTGACTCCTGGTCACGAGTTCGCCGGTGAGGTCGTCGCGCTCGGTGACGGCGTCAGGTCGCTGCAGCTCGGACAACGAGTGGCCGTTGACAACTGTGTGCAATGCGGCGAATGCGTATTCTGCCGTCGGCACATGGCGAACTTCTGCGTACTTGCCGTGGCACAGGGGGTTAACGCCCCAGGTGGCTTCGCCGAATATGTCGTCGTGCGTGAAGGACGGTGTTTCGTCGTCGACGACCTCGATCTCGATACCGCCGTTCTGGCAGAGCCGACGGCGTGCGTCGTGCACGGACTCGACCAGCTCTCGGTCGAGCCGGGCTCACGCGTACTGTCGTTCGGCGCCGGTCCGACCGGTTTGATCCTCGCGCAGTTGCTGGCCCTCCACGGTGCCTGCGACCTCACGGTGGCAGCGCCGACTGCCTTTAAGCTCGACCGTGCCCGCGCCGCCGGCGCCCAGCACACCGTGCAGGTCGACCGTTCGGACATGGGCTCGGCGACGCGGGAGCTCGCCGCGATTTGTCCGGGTGGATTCGACGTCGTCATCGACGCCACCGGGGCATTGTCCGTGCTCGACGAAGCGATCGGCCTAACCCGCAACGGCGGGACGGTCTTCGTATACGGAATGACGAAGGAGAGCGCTCGTTGGAGCGTTCCTCCCTACGAAATCTTCCGCCGTGAACTGACGATCAAGGGGTCATTCGCCCAGGCGTACTCGTTTGACAGAGCGCTATTGATGCTCCGCAACCGACAGGTGGATCCCACCGGATTGATCACCCACCGCTTCAGCCTGGCGGAGTACGGCGATGCACTGGAGATGTCCGGTCGGTCGGAGTGCATAAAGGCCGTCATCGAGCCACACGGCTCGTGAACCGTGGTCGCGACATGACGGTGGCCCGGCGTTGTATTCGATTGCGATGGGGTTCTCGCCGACTCAGCCCTGATCCCCCCGGCATGCGACGCTTGCATCCAACCCGAGCTGGTCCACCAGCTCGGATACGGCCAGCATCCCCGCCGCCGGCGTCAACGACGCGTCCGGCGCGTGCCTTCCCACGACTTGAACCGGACGCCTTGACAGTTCCAACTTTCTTGCGGGACAGGCACCCTCTTCACGTCAACACGCTGCCACAGCCCCCAACGACCCGCTATAGCGGAACTGGGTCTCACCGCCTATGCGACGCAAGTCGCCCCCAGTCCCGCCGCTGAAGTCCAGCCGGGCGGGGGCCTCTACGGCGCGGGCTAGTTTCGCTTGTCAGGATGATGGGACGACCGCGTTGCGAGGGGGCGTGACATCACACCCGACCGGCGCAGGAGATGCGGCCGTCTCCGCCGCTACTGCCGCCCTGCCCGCCGGCAAGGCCCACCCGGAGGAAATCCTGCGCCGGGCCACCGCGTGGAGCGGCAATGCGCTCATTCCCGGTGCCGATGGAATCTCCGGATGCTACACGTGTCACACGAACGTATCATCCGCATGACACCATTCAAGGAGCCCCAATGGGACTGACCCCCACCCGTGAACTTATGGCACAGGCGAACTCGGCCGGCACCGGCCAGGGAGCGTTCAATGTAGTCCACCTGGAAACCCTTGAGGGTCTGGTGGCGGGCGCCGAAAGCGCGGGCCTGCCACTGATCCTGCAGATTTCCGAGAACTGTGCCAACTATCATGGCGACCTGGAGCCACTGGCGCTGGCCGCACTCTCCATTGCGCGCAAGTCCAGCGTTCCGGTGGCCGTCCATTTGAACCACGCCGAAGACGAGCAGCTGGCCTGTCAGGCCGTGAACCTGGGCTTCGGCTCCATCATGTACGACGGCGGCCACCTCGCTTACGAGGACAACGTGGCGGTGACGAGAAGCGTAACTGAGTACGCGCACGCACGCGGAGTCTACGTCGAAGCAGAGCTCGGCAAGGTCGGCGGGAAAGACGGAGCCCACGCACCCGGAGTGCTCACTGATCCCGACGAGGCCCGCTCCTTCGTCGCCTCTACCGGCGTGGACGCCCTGGCCGTCGCCGTCGGCTCTTCCCATGCGATGACCACGCGCAGCGCAGTCCTTGACCTGCCCCGCATCAGGGAACTCAAGGCCGCCCTAGATGTGCCACTGGTGCTCCACGGTTCCTCCGGCGTTTCGGACCGGAACATTACCGCTGCAATTGCCGCCGGCATGACCAAAATCAACGTCTCCACGCACCTCAACGGTTTCTTCACCCCGTGCAGTCCGGGGATATCTGGACGCTAACCCCGCCGTGGTGGATTCCCGGAAATACCTGGCCATCGGCCGTGACGCGCTGGTTCCCGAAGTGGCGCGTCTGCTGGGTCTCTTCGCGCACGGCGGGAGTGAAGCGCCCTGAACCCCGACTGCGCGCGCGGCCCTAACAGCGGCTAGGACCGGGTGGAACCTGTCCCAGCTACGAGGAGCTCATCACCATTGCCGAGATTACTGCTGCGGAACGAACGACACGAGCAGAGCCCCTTGCCCGCTAGCAGCCGGACGGCCACAATAACCGAGCCTTCACGATAGGCCGTCCGCCCGTGACGGCACGACGGTTAACCTTAAACAGGATGTGGGTGGCCAGCAGCAACTGCCAATCGCTGTCCGCGGGTAGCTTGCCTCGTCGGAGGAAGCGACGCGCTCGACGGTCGCCCTTGGTCGGTCCGAAGATCGGTCCGAACATGTGCTGACGTTTCTGGTACACCGCCTGGCCGGCCTTGACGGAGACCTTGCGGTCCATCCTCTGGACGCGGGTCGCGCGCGCCGACGGCCGGCCACGTCGCCCGGTCCGAGGGGTGGGGCTGCGGTGGGTGGCGATGAAGCAGTCCGGGTCTTCCTCGCCCAGCCGGCCAGGTCGTCCTCCGAGCACTAGTGGCATCGGTCACCAGTCTTTGAGGCGTTCGTCGAGCCAGCCGAGGCGGTTGTGTCGTTGACGGCCTTGATCATCGGGTGCAGCTAGCCCTGGTCGTTGTGCTCGTCGATCACCTAGGCGCCCAGCACGACCTGCCCAATCCTCTCCGGCCGCGGTGTCACCAGCGCGAGCATCCTTATTCCATGTACGGCCGCCTGAAGTGGACCGAGCCTGCCCAGACGATCACCAGCGGGTCCGGGATGGGGTTCACCCCAGCTGCCTCACGGGGGGTGCGGGTGGGGCCGGGGCGGCGTAACCCGCACCCCCCGTGAGGCAGCCAAACGATCCCTGCGCGGCGCCGCCCGTCTGGCTGCACCTCGACGACGAGGCCAACGAACTGAACCAACACATCGCCGAGTTCGTCGCCCACGACGCACCCGCACTCCTGGACGTCTTCGGCGTCGGCCCCGAGGTCGCCGCATCCCTGCTGATCACCGCCGGCGGCAACCCCGACCGGATGCGCAACGAAGGCAGCTTCGCTGCCCCTATGCGGCATCAGCCCCATCCCAGCATCCTCAGGCAAGACCCGCCGGCACCGGCTCAACCGAGGCGGTGACCGGCAAGCCAACGCCGCGATCCACGTCATCACCCTCGCCCGCCGCCGCCACGACCTACGGACCAAGACCTACATCGACAAACGCACCGCCCAAGGCCTCAGCCCCCGCGACATCACCCGATGCCTCAAGCGCTACTTCGCCCGGGAGCTGTACGCCGTCCTACGCGACCTCAACACCGCTTGACAAACATAGAAGCATCCATTCATCGGACAGACCCAAGTCTTGACAATTCCTCCTTTTGGCGGACCTCGGGCGAAGATCTCGCGGTGTCGCGGGATGGCTTAAGGCAACAGTGCCGCCTCGCACGCCCTGGAGGAGGTGGCCGAGCGCAAGGAGACCTGAGACAACGATCCTCGCTGGAACGCCAAGTAGGACCCCGGCGGCCGACGGGTTAGTCCTGCGTGGGATGGATCATGATCTTGATCGCCGAGCGGCCCTTCTGGTGCAGTTCGAAAGCGTCGGCGGAGCGGTCGAGTCCGAAGTGGTGGGTGACTATCCCCTCCGTCGGGACCCGGCCGCTCACGATCAACTCGATGGCCGTCGGCCACGTGTGCGCGTAGCGGTGCACGAGCGACACCGTGACCTCCTGCGCGACTAGGTCACCCAGCGGCAGCCCGACCAGGTCGCTCTTCGGGACGCCGACTAGCGCTGCGCGACCACCGGGGCCTAGCCGACGGAGCCCCCCGACGAGAGCGGCCTCGTTAGCGCTGCACTCGATCAGCACGTCGACGTGGCGCCGTGAGCCGTCCGCGTCATGCTCTACCGACAGGCCGAGCGAGGCGGCGAGGTCGAGCCGCTCCTGCGCGACGTCGACGAGAGTCACCGCGCCGGCCCCCAATGCCCGGGCGGCCAGCCCAGCGAGGATACCGACGGGTCCGGCACCGGTCACCAAGACCTCGTCGCCGGGGCGCAGCCCTGCTCGGTGGCAGGCCCAAAGCCCCACCGAGAGCGGCTCAACCAGGGCAGCCTCGTCGTAGGACATCTGCCCGGGGATCGGGTTGGCGCACAACTCGTCCACCACCAGTTGCTCGGCTAGGGCCCCGTCGTGAGGGGGCGTCGCGAGGAAGACCAGATGCGGGCACAGGTGATAGTCGCCGCGGCGGCACTCCCGGCATCTGCGGCAAGGGGTACCCGGCTCGAGGGCGACGCGGTCGCCGACCGCCACGCGTGTGACCTCCTGCCCCACTCCCGCGACGATACCTGCCGCCTCGTGCCCCAGCACCAAGGGGCCGTCCACCACCCAGGGACCGATGCGTCCGCGGGTGAAGTAGGCGACGTCCGAGCCGCAGATGCCGACGCTGCGGACGTCGACCAGCACCTCGTGCAGCCCTGGCTCGCGCACCGGCCGCTCCGCGATGTCGAACCTGCCGAGCCCGCTCATTACGCAAGTCGTGACGCTCATGAAGTCTCCTATGGGGCGGCTGCGGGCAAACTCACACCAGGGTGTATCCGCCGTCAAGCACAATCTCGCTGCCGCAGAAGTATCCCGCCTCGTCGCTGAGCAGGAAGGCGATGGCGGCTGCCACCTCCTCACGGTCCCCGAACCTCCCCTGCGGCGTCCGGCTCAGCCAGTGCGGGAACTGGGGCCTCTTGGCGGCCAGCAGCTCGGTGTCGACGTAGCCCGGAGCCACGGAGTTGACCTGGACCCCGCGGCCCGCCCACTCCACCGCGAGCGAACGCACCAGCGCCGAGACCCCCGCCTTGGAGGCGTTGTAGGCGCACTGCTTCTGCGGCGTGTTTACCGTGTGGTTGCCGCTCATCGAGGAGATTGCCACGATCCGGCCGGTGCCCTGCTCGAGCATGACACGCCCTGCCGCCGTGCAGGTGAGGAACGCGCCGCGGAGGTTGACCCCGAGGATCTTGTCGAATTGCTCGAGGCTCATCTCCTCCGAGGGCACGTCGTCCTCGACGATCCCGGCCCCGACCACCATCCCGTCGAGCCTCCCGCTCGCCGAGACAATGTGGGCGACGGCCCGCTCGACGGAGGCCGGGTCGGTGACGTCCACCTCCAGGTGCTCACCATGCGGTCCGGGACGGGGACGCAGGTCAAGCGCGTAGACCATCGCGCCTTCCATGGCGAGCCGCTCGCACGTCGCCGACCCGATGCCACCGGCCGCTCCGGTGACCGCGACCACGAGTCCAGACAGGCCCTTCACGTTCTCTCCCTCATCGTCGTCGTTCGTCATTTGGCCCGCCGGCGGCGGGGTTGACCGGTCAGCTGGTCTCGCGCCGCCGAATCCGCAGAGCGTCGACGAACACCGCGAGGAAGATCATCGCGCCGCCGACCATCGAGACGTAGTACGCGGAGATGTTCACAAGCTGCAGGCCGACCTGGACCACGGTGAGCAGCAGGACGCCGCCGAGCATGCCCAGCACGCGCCCGCGACCTCCGAAGAGCGAGACGCCGCCGATCACCGGTGCGGCCACGGCGTAGAGCAGCAGATCGGTGCCCATGGTGGAATTGACGCCCGAGAGGTACGCCGTGGCGAGCCATCCGGCAAAGCCGGACAGCAAGCCCGAGACCACGAAGGCGCTGACCACCAGCCGGTCTGTGCTGATGCCGGCGGCGTACGCCGCACGCTTGTTGCCGCCGGTGGCGTAGAGTTCCCGTCCCCAGGTGGTCCTGGTGAGCACGACGGCCACCACGGCAAAGAGCAGCAGCAGGGCCAGCGGCATCAACGGCCAGCCCAGCACGTACTGCTGGCCGATGAAGGTGTAGCTCTTCGCCTCGATCGTGATCGTTCGCCCTTTGGTGAGGGCCAGCACGCCGCCGGCGAGGGTCAGGCCCATGGCGAGCGTCTCGATCAGGGAGGTCATCCGCAGCTTGGCGATGCATAGGCCGTTGACCAGTCCTATCAGCGAACCGACGACCAACACTAGGATGACGCCCAGCCAGCCGGGCAGCCCCTTGTCCACGACGGTGGCACCGATGGCTCCGGAGAACCCTAGGATGCCCACCACCGAAAGGTCGATCTCGCCCAGCAGCATCGTCAAGGCGATGGCGACGGCCACGAAACCGAGCGTGGTCGCCTGGACCAGTACGTTCTGGAGGTTCGCGACGCTGAAGAAGAAGGAGTTCAGCGTCGTCGCACCGAGCGCGAACACGACCAGCAATATCCAGACGATGTTGTCCAGGGCCAGGTCGCCCCAGCGGACCTGTTTGCGCTGCGGTTTACGGGGGGCGGAGATAGGTGGGTTGTCACCGGCTACGGATGTGGTCTGCTGCGGGTCCGCCATTCAGACCGCCTCCCTGTTCGTCTCGTCGGAGTGATGGAGAGCCGCGATGATGTTGTCGGCGGAGATATCGTCGCCGGTCAGCTCCCGCGAGATGCGACCGTCCTGGAAGGAGATAACCCGGTCGACCATGCGCACCATCTCGTCGGTGTCGTAGGCCAGCAGGATTACGGAGAGGCCCTGGGCCGTCAGTTCGTCGATGAGCCGGTGGACCTCCTCCTTGGTGGCAACGTCCACGCCCAGCGTGGGCTCGTCGAGGATCAGGAGTTTCGGGTCGAGGGCCAGGAGCCGCCCCAGCACAATCTTCTGCTGGTTGCCTCCGGACAGTTCCTCGACCGGTTGCTCCGGTCCGGAGATCCGGAACGCGAGCCGCGAGTGATACTTCTCGTAGGTGCTGTCGACACGGCGTGGATCGATCAGCCCACGCAACGTCGGCCAGTGGCCGAGCCGTAGGTTCTCCTTGACCGACATCGGTCCCACGATGCCCTCACCGAGGCGGTCGTTGGTGAGGTAGGCGATGCCTCCAGCGATAGCCGGCCGCACCCGGCCGACCCGGATCCGCTTGCCCGCCACCGAGACGTCGCCGCCGTGCACGGGGTGCAGCCCCGCCAGCGCCCGGGCAACTTCCTGGGAACCAGACTCCGGGAGGCCCACGAAACCGAGAATCTCCCCCGCGCCGACCTCGAAAGAGATCGGCGCGGTGCCCTCGACCTTGAGGTCGCTAACCACGACGTTGGGCTCGGTAACCGCTTTGCGGGTGCGGACGAACTCGTGCACGTCGTCGCCGCTCACCAGCCGCGAGATCTCGGCCGACGTCATCGTCCTGGGGTCGTCCCCCTCCGCCACCAGCCGGCCGTCGCGGAGCACCGACATCTTGTTGCAGATCGCCTGGATCTCGTTGTTGAAATGTGAGATGAAGACGAACGTGTGCCCGTGCTCGTTGAGCTCGCGCATCCAGCTGAACAGCGAGTCCCGCTCGGCCTGAGTGAGAGCCGTGGTGGGCTCGTCCAGCATGGCCAGGGCACCCTCGTCCACCAGCGTGCGCACGATAGAGAGCCGACGCTGGTCGGGCACGCTCAGCGACCCGGCTTTGGCGTCGACATCGATCAGCAGCCCGTAGCGGTCCAGGAGTGCGCGGGCTCGCGAGCGCATCACGTCCCGCTGCACGAAGCCGCGCTTGGTCGGGTAGTCGGGGATGAGCAGGTTCTCCGCCACCGACAGGTCGGCCACCACCTCGGCGTGCTGCCCGAGCAGGTGGATGCCGCGCTTGCGACGCCTCGCCAGCGGCAGGTCGGAAATGTCCTCGCCCCTGAAGCGGATCGACCCCGACGTCGGGGCCGTCGAGCCAGCGATGATCTTCACTAGCGTGGACTTGCCGGCGCCGTTCTTGCCGAGGAACCCGTGGATAGAGCCCGCAGTCACGGTGATGTCGGTGGGCTCGAGCGCGGTGAACCGTCCGTAGGTCTTGGAGATCCCGCGCACCTCGAGCAGGGGCGTGTCGGGGGAGGTCACGACTGCGTGAGACCCCACTTCTTCGTCACGACGTTGCCCCACTGGCGCGGGTCGCTCACGTTGCTCTCGTCGATGTAGTACGGCGGGATCACGCAGCTGGGGCCGTTGGCGGTCTTGGTGACCGGCGCCTTCTCCCAGTAATAGTCCTTGTTCTCGTAGTCGCCGATCGGCACGTCCTTGCCCTCGGCGGTGTACTTCGAGAGCATCTCGACGCAGATCTCGCCGTAGGCGATCGGGTCCTGCGAGACCTCGGCGTCGAGGATGCCCTCGTTGATCCAGCCGAGCGACTGCGGCTCACCGTCGATGGAGGTGAGGATGATGTGCTTCGGGTCGTCCTTGGGCAGGGCCAGGTTCTTGGCGCGTAGCGTGGTGATGATGCCGCGGGTGATCGAGTCGCTGGGAGCGTGTGCCGCGTCGAGATCGGGGTGCTCGGAAAGCGTTGCCTGCGCGATGGAGCGGGCCTTGGCCTCGTCCCCGTCGGTCGGACGCGAGAGGAGCTGGACGTCGGGGTACTTCGCCAGGACGGCCTCGAAGCCCTCCTTGCGCGCCCTCCACGCCGACGACGACAGGGCGCCGTAGCCGTTGAGGACCTTGCCCTTGGGCTGGCCGTAGCGCTTCTTCAGGACGTCGATGATCTTCTGGGCGGCCATCTCGCCACCCTTGAAGTTGTCGAACGCCACGGTGAAGTCGACCTCGCCCTTGGTAAGGGGCGTGTCGATGATCCCGATCGGGATCTTCATGTTCCTGGCCCTGTCGACGAGCGGCGCGAGGCCCTCGGAGTCGATCGGGTCGCTGATCAACAGCTTGGGCTTCTGGATCACGAAGCTGTTGAGGTCGTTATACTGCGTGCTAGAGTCGAACTTCGCGTCAGTGGTCTGGAACTCATAGCCCAGCGCCTTGCTCTTGCGCTTGATGGCCTCGTTCTGGATGACGAAGAAGAAGTAATTCATGCCCTTGTTGGCATACGCCACCGTGCCGCCGGACCCGCCCGAAGCCGCGCCGCCGGACCCGCCCGAACCGGACGACGAGTCGCTCCCGCAGGCCGCCAGGAAGAAGGCGCTGGACAGGCCAACGGCCGCCAGTCCGAAAGTCCTGCGGGACATCGAGGGCGTGAGCTCTTGTGACATCGGCGGTGCCTCCTCAGGCATGATGGTGCTCGGTGTGTGCGGACGACGGGCCGTGCTCGTGCGCGGTGTCGGGTACTGGGGTGAGACTCTCGATCACTTGGCGGCCCCGCACGAGCCGGCGGAGGTGCTCCTCCGTCGCGTGCCGGGCCCCGAGGGTATCGCCGCGGCGAAGTGCGTCGAGGATCTCTAGGTGCTCCTCGAGAGTGCGCTGCGGGTCGGACGGGTAGCTGGCACGGCGGCAGTAGTGGCTGCGTAGGAACTGGTTGATGGGCCGCGAGATCAGCTCGAAGTAGGGGTTGCCGCATGCCTGGGCGAGAAGCTCGTGGAAGGACATGTCGGACTCGAGGAACGTCTCGCGGTCGTCGATGCACTTCCGCCCCGCCACGATCGTCTCCTCGAGCCGGGCGATCAGCTCGTCGGTGCGTCGCTGGGCGGCGATCGTCGCCATCTGCACCTCGAGGGCCAGCCGCAGCTCCAGCAGCTGGTCGAAGGTGCCGTGGCTGGACTCCATGAGCAACGCGAACTGCTCGGCGATGAACTTGCCGTCGAACTCGGCCACCACCATGCCGCGGCCGGGTGCGACGGTGACCAGGCCACGCTGCACCAGCAGTTTGGCGGCCTCGCGGATCACCGTGCGACTGACGTCGAACCGCTCCACCAGCTCGACCTCGGTCGGGAGGCGGTGGTTGGGCAGCGCACCGAGTGCGACGATCTCCCGCTGGAGGTCGTCGGCTATCGCCTCGGAGAGACGACGTCGTCCCTGTCGCGGTGCTGTCATGACCTGAACGTATGACTAACGACTGTGACGCGCAAGACAGACGGGACAGAAAAGTTCTCCGCCGTGTCGTTCTCGCCTCCGCCCTGCCCGGTGTACCCAGTGTGCCCGGCAATGCCGTATTCAGGCGCAATGCTCGATGCGCGCAAGGGCGGCCGGCGGGCCGGGGCCACCCAGAACGGCTGCGGCAGCGACAAGGAACGAGCCGCCCGACGTCGGCACGAGGCGAGTGTTGCCTTGGCCTTTGTATGATGATAGGACTGCTGTCATTATATTTTCCATATGACTGCTACCTCAGCGAGGATCCGGTGCCGATAGACGTAACCCCTACCCGCGTGCTTCCCAGGGATGCCGACGCCGCCGTCCTGGTCGGCCGGCTCCATGACCCGGACGC
>JAABUT010004663.1_pt1 | contig 10696 bp, 9 predicted proteins | sample 5559281 | NCBI WGS metagenome assembly JAABUT01 (sample SAMN10711880, study PRJNA513359) | rock metagenome | isolation source: Antarctica rocks | place: Antarctica: Victoria Land, Ricker Hills nord | collected 2016-01-04 | reverse complement strand
TGCTTCGACGTGTCCATTCCAATTCGGCTAACCTGTTCCACGGACGGTCTCCTCTGTTTGAGATCAACACTGACCTCATTCTGGCACACCCGATGCCGCCGGGGGCCGTCCACACCAACAAACGAACGTCTGGCGGCCACCCCTAGAGTGTCCGCCAACCCTGGACAGCAGATGGGAAAGCGGACAAGCACCCCTTGGCACACATCGGCTACGCTCGTGTCAGCACAACAGATCAGGACACGGCACTTCAACTCGATGCCCTGAACGCGGCAGGTTGCAGCAAGGTGTTCGAGGATCACGCCTCCGGTGCTCAGGCCAACCGCGCTGGCTTACGTGAGGCTTTGGCCTTCGTTCGGGAGGGCGACGTGCTTGTGACGTGGAAGCTGGACCGGCTCGGCCGCAGCCTAGCGCACCTGATCGAGACGGTTGCTGAGCTGGGACAGCGCGGGGTCGGGTTCCGCTCCATCACCGAGGCGATTGACACCACCACGCCTAGTTGTAGCCGCTTGCAATCCTCGGGCGTCGTGCTCGCAAACAGAGCGGATTCCTGCTCGGATTAGGGCTCTTGGCCACTTTAGATGATGACGCCAGCGAAAACGTGGCACCGCCCTACGGCGCTCCCTGCGGCTCCAGCCCTGAATCATCGAAAGCGGCCAAGAGCCTCAATGTGCGCCAGAAATCGCCCTTGATTGCGCGTCGAGGCGTACATCATTGCGCGCCGTTACACCTAGACATCCGGGCAGCTCTCTCGGCTGGTCAATCGTTGATCATGCCTTGAACCCTGGCCGCGAGCGCCTCCACCGCAAAAGGCTTGGTCATAACTTGCATGCCCTGCTCCATCCTGCTGCTGCCGACAACCGCATTCTCAGCGTAGCCGGTAATGAACAGCACTTTGAGGCCGGGACGCCTTTGCCGCACCGCGTCGGCGAGTTGCCGGCCGTTCATGCCCCCGGGTAGGCCGACATCGGTCAGCAGAAGGTCGATGCGAACCCCGGACTCCACGATACTCAGGCCGGACCGGCCGTCATCAGCTTCCAGCACCGTGTAGCCGAGGTCCGAGAGAACATCGGCGATGACCATCCGCACGGCAGCTTCGTCCTCGACCACCAGCACCACGGCACTCGACGCTGGCAGCAACGCGGCTGCCGCATCGGTCTCTGCCTCTTCGTCCATCGCTCCGGAATACCGGGGGAGGCCGATTGTCACCGTCGTGCCCTGCCCCTCTTTGCTATGCAGGCCAACGTGCCCGCCCGATTGCTGCACGAAGCCGTAGATCATGGACAAGCCGAGACCAGTGCCTTGGCCGAGCGGCTTGGTCGTGAAGAAGGGATCGAACGCACGCGCGATCACGTCCGGGGTCATGCCCGTGCCCGTGTCGATGACAGATAGGATCACGTAATCGCCGGGTGGCATGTTCCCTGACGGCACATCCCTGGGCGCCCCGCGCCGGTCAGGAAGGACGCTGTTCGCGGTCTCGATCAGCAGGTGTCCGCCATCGGGCATGGCGTCGCGTGCGTTGATGACCAGGTTGAGCAGCGCGCTTTCGAGCTGGTTCGGATCGCATAAAGTCGGCCACAGCTCGCCTGCGAGCCTCGTTTCGACCCGGATGCCCGGCCCCACCGTGCGACGGAACAGGTCCTCCATGCCGGACACCAGCAGGTTTACCTCGGTCGGCTTGGGGTCGAGCGTCTGACGGCGCGAGAAGGCGAGCAGGCGATGGGTCAGCGCCGCCGCACGATTGACCGACGCCAGCGCGGTCTCGATGTAGCGCCCGAGTTCCGCCGTGCGTCCCTGGGCTGCGCGGATGCGCAGCAGCTCCAGGCTGCCGGAGATGCCGGCCAGCAGGTTGTTGAAGTCGTGCGCCAGCCCACCGGTCAACTGACCGACCGCCTCCATCTTGTGCGCCTGGCGCAGCGCCTCCTCGACCCGCTCGCGCCCCCCGGCCTCGGCCTGCAGCTTGGCATTCGTCTCGGTCAGCCGCGCCTCTCCGATGCGCAAGTCCCCGATGATGCGCAAGCGGTCCACCGTCGCCGCGAGCAGGTTGGCGTAGCTGCGCAGGAAGGTGGTGTCGCCCTCGGTGAACTGGCGGGGCTTGCGGCTGTCAACCTGCAGGATGCCGAACGGTGGCCTGTCCTGGCCACCGATGATGATGACGTTGGCGACCGCCCTGACGCCGTTGTCGGTCAGGAACGGCGGATACTTGAACCGCGTCTCCGTCGCGATATCGGGGGAGATCGCCGGTTCTCCCGTCTTCAGCGCATGGCCCTCCGAGGTGTCGTCCGCCGCTTTGATCGTCGCCACGCCCACGACGCCGGGCTTCCAGCCCACGCCCGCGCGCACCACCAGGATTTCGCCGTCCTCTTGTAGCTCCACGACTTTGGCGAGGTCAGTACCCAGGGCCTCCCCCACCAGGCGGCAGGCCTCGGTTAGAACCTCGTCGAGGTCGTCGGACCGCAGCGCAAACTCCCCGAATCTGGCCAAGATGGTCTGCTGCTGGAGCAGCTTCGGGTGGTCGCGTTTCTCCGCGCCACTCAAAAAAAATTCTCCACGTAGTGCTGCCGGGCACGCTTTCCTGGGTGGTTCTGCCTGCCGCTGTGTCAGAAAAGCGGCCGATCAATTCGCGACCGTAGACAAACCCAAGTTGGTTATCCTGAGTGCAGCGCCGCAACACTTTGTAGGCTGACACATACCCTGCCCTGTGCTGCAGTCCGCTCCGTAGCGACCATCCCAAGTTTGATAGAAGCTTTTATCATCCGTTAGGATGGTACCGCAATGGCGGAGCGGGCCAACGCCCAGCCGTTCCTGTCCGAGCTGCGCAACGTGTTGGGCGTGCCCCGGCCGGACCCGGCCAGCGGCCGCATTGGCCCCTACCGCTTCGAGCGCAACGTCATCCACCACGAAGCGGACGGCACCACCACCACCCGGTGCATAGACCTGTACCGCCGCGCCTGCTTCGTATGCAAAACCAAGCAGGGCGCAGCACCCCACCGCCAAGCAAGCCTGTTCACCCGGGAACTTGCCGGGCGGCGGCAGGATCCGGACAGGCATTTCACTTGCAGGCGCCGGGCCGCCTTCTCATGTTGAGACCATGTTCTGTGTCGATGAAGTTACTGCCGAGGCGATTCGTCGTGTTTTCCACGAGGAAGGCGAGCTGTCCGCGGTCATCGAACTGCGACGGCATTTCCCGCTCATCACCGACAACGCCCGAGGGCGGGAATGCGTGCGGATCATTGCGGGATGGCGGCCGGTGTCCCTTCCAGCACAGGCCGAAAGCAAGGTTGTTCGCCTGAAACCCCGGCGACAGCCGACATCTGCACTGCGGTAACCCGGCAGGCTCTTATTGGGTTCCGGGGTGGTGAGGCCAGGACCCTTGTTGGGCTGCGAGCACATGGTGCGCGAGCAAAGGCGGGAGTAGCTGACTGCTTCCACGCAAGATGGGACCCGATGACGGGCAAGCGGAAGCGGTATGGGGCCTGCGCTTCGGCCAGCTGTTCGCTGACGCCCAGGCGACCCATGATGGCGCGCCAAAGCCAGCCCGGAACCCGGCTCAAAGCGCCTCGCCTACCCGCATTTCGAAGAACCCGGCCAAGTCTTGCGGCGCCGACGGTTCTCCAAGCAAATAGCCCTGCACGTCGTCGCAGCCCGCGTTGCGCAGCCACTGCACCTGCTCCATCGTCTCGACCCCCTCGGCGACGACCCGCAGCGACAAGCTGTCCGCCAGGCCAATGATCGCCCGCACGATGACGGCGGTGCCGGTCTTTCCCAGGTTGCGGATGAAGCTCTGGTCTATCTTGATCTGGTCAATCGGGAAGGTGGCCAGGTAGCTCAGTGACGAGTAGCCCGTGCCGAAATCGTCCAGGCTGGTCCGCACACCTATCCCGCGAAACTCCTCGATCACGGCGAGGTTTGCCCTGCTCTTCGAGAACAGGACCGTTTCGGTGACTTCTAGGCTCAGCCGCGGCCCTGGAAGCTGCGCCGAACGCAGGGCGTCAGCGACGGTTTGCACGAGCTGGCCTGACCCGAACTGCGCCGGTGACACGTTTACGGAGACCGAGATGTGCGCCGGCCACCGCGTAGCCTCCACGCAGGCCTGGTGCAGCACCCAGTGTCCAAGCGGCACCATGAGGCCGAGTTCCTCCGCGAGGGGGATGAACTCGGACGGCTGCACGTATCCGAACTCCGGGTGGCGCCAGCGCAGCAGGGCCTCGAACGCGCGCACGCGGTCGTAGTCCAGATCGTAGATCGGCTGGTAGCGCAGCTCGAACTCGCCGTTTGCCAGGGCGTCGCGCAGGGCAGCGCCCATCGCGCGCCGTGCGCGGATGCTGGCGTCCATCTCCGGCTCGAAAAACCGCCAGGTGCCGCGGCCCTCCGACTTGGCCCGGTAGAGCGCCATGTCGGCGTTGCGGAGCAGGGGGTCGGGCGACACGCCGTCCCTGGGCGCGACCGCGATGCCGACGCTGACGCCCACCGTCGCGCGCTGGCCGTCGAGGTCATAGGGCTCGTTCGTCGCAGCTATGATCCGCTCGGCGAGCGCGATGGCGCCCTCGCGCGTGTAAGGGCCGGCCTGGATAATGGTGAACTCGTCCCCGCCCACCCGGGACACGGTGTCCCCGTCCCGGAGGCAGCCCTGCAAGCGCCCTGCCACCGCCTGCAGGAGCAGGTCCCCCGCGGCGTGGCCAAGGGTATCGTTGATCATTTTGAAGCGGTCGAGATCCAGGCAGAGCACCGCCAACCCCCGTGTCCGGCCCATTTTCCCGAGAGCCTGCAGCAAGCATTCGGAGAACAGGGTTCGGTTGGGCAGCCGGGTTAGCGCGTCGTGGCGCGCCATGAACACCACCTTTTCTTCGGCCTGGCGCCGCTCGGTTACGTCCTCGTAAGTGATGGCCCAGCCGCCTTTCGGCGCGGGGCGGAGCAGGACGGATAGCACGCGGCCATCCGACAGCGGCATGGTCAAGGCGCCCGGCGTGCGCCGCTCGACCACGGCCATCTTCTCCATGACAAGGGATTCGACGGTGGCGCCGGCATGGTTGCCGTGCTCGACGCGCAGCGCGATCAGCTCTAGCAACGTGAGGCCGAGCTGAACCCGTCCCGGCGGCAGGTGGAACAGCTCGGAATAGCGCCCATTGACCACCGCGAGCTTGCCCTCGGCATCGAACAGGCACAGCCCTTGGGACATGTTGGCCAGCGCGGTGTCGAGGCGGAGGTTGATGGCCTCCAGTCGGGTTCCCTGGTCCTTGAGGCGGGTGATGTCGGCAATCACAGCGACGAAGCCGCCCTCGCGCGTAGCACCCCGGCTGATGTTCAGCCAACGGCCGCCGGGCATCGCGGTCTCGCCCCGGGGATTGGCCCCCGGCAACCCCGCTGCCAGCTTTGCCCAGGTGGTGCCGACGACGGGTTCGGAGGCCGCTTGGCCCTCCCATCCCAGCGCCGCGACAGCCTGGTCGTTGGCCAACACGACACAACCGTCCCGGTCCACGACCACGATTCCCTCGTGCGAGCTTTCGACCGCGTCGAGCAGGCGGCCCTGGGCAGACTGGCGCAGGGCCATCTCCCGCTGCATCATCGAGCGCAGGTTGTCGCGCATCGCGGCGAGCGACACCAAAAGGGCGCCAAGCTCGTCCTGGCCACCCCGGGGCATCGGGCCGTCGAGTTGGCCCGACGCGATCCGGCCCGCAACGTCGGAGGCCGCGGCGACCTGCCGCAGGATGTGCCGCGCCAGCAGCCACACCACCAAAGTCGAGAACACGAGGGCCGCGGCGAGCGCGGCAAGGTTCAGCCACCAGTCCTCCAGCACCGCGGCACGGGCAAGCTGGCGGTAGATGAACCCGTCGCCGGCGGTGTAGTTGACCAGCAGCTCGATCTCCCGATCCGCCACCTGGACCTGGCCTGCCAGCGGGTCGGTCGGGGACGCCTGGGCCTTTGGGCCGGCATCCCTCCGTGCCTGGTCCCAGGCTTCAACGGCAGCTTGCGCCCGCATGGCAGCCTGGCTGGCGCGGGACGACCGGGACCGGTCCCGGGCGATCTCCAGGTCCTCGGTCAGGGACTGCTTGAGTTCAGCAATCTGTCCTTCCACCCGGGAATGTGACGCCTGATCTAGGGCTTGGGCCAGGCGCGTGGCCGCGACCTGCATCAGCGCGAAGTCCGCTGCTGCTGCCCGTGCGTAATTGATCGCCATCAGCGGGCCGTCATATGTGTCGGTGACGAGGGAGCCGCCGTGCTCGATGCGGTAGGAGGCATGAAGGCCGATGGCGCTTGCGATGCAGGTCATGACTAGGAAGGCCAGCAGGATCTGGCCACGGATCGTCCGGCCCAGTGCAAGCAGGCGCGGCATGGTGGCCGGCACGGCGTCTTTGTTCCCTGCTGGCATGAGCAGCTGGTCCAGGATGTTGTCCACTCCGGATTCTGCCCTCGTGACATCAGTTCATGATTTGATATGAGACGCTCGCTATAGGATAAATTACTATAACCTGGGCACCATTTATAGGGCAGCGACGATGCATCCTCCAAAACCTAACAGGATGAAACAGACCTGGGTGGGCTGGGGCCTATGGGCGCTGCCGTGTCTGGGCCTTGTCCTGCTTGCCGGCTGGCTCGCGCAGCCGCCGAGGGAGGCTTCTGCCAGCCGGACCCAGCATGCCGTTTCGCAGCGCGGGCGGGAGTTCATGCCGGGGCGCCTTGACGTGAGGCAAGGGGATATTGTTCACATCGTCAATGATGACGGGGACCTGTCTCATCATGCGTACGTCGCTTCCGACCGTTTTAAGTTCGACTCTGGCGACCAGGAGCCGGGCCACGATGTTGACATACCGTTTACCGTGGCCGGCACCTTCAACGTCCTGTGCGGCATCCACCCAAAGATGCGCCTGACGGTCAACGTCCGGTGACGCCTAGCCCACCAACACGCCGAACAGAGAGGAGTGCAGGCCGTAGTAGGCCAGGAGGAATCCGCCCAATGCTGCCGAGTAGCTGATGGGCAGCACCAGCACCGTCCGCCGGCGGACGGGGGCGCGGGCGTCGTCGGCCAGGATCGCCAGCATGACGGCGATGATGCAGGAATGACCGATAGCGTCTATGGGGCCGAACTCGCCGATCGCCGCAATGAACATTCCTGCAAGGATCGCCGCCGAGATGCGGCGCACGAGCGGCGTGCACACCAGGGCGAAGGCCAGCGCGAACTCCACAACCCCGGCCGCCCGCATATAGAAAGCAATGTCGAAGCCGAAGCTCATGTTCGGGTGGCTGACGAACACAGGGAAGGTCCACTGCGGATAGGCCCACTTCTCGACCGAGGCCCACATCAAGGTCACCGCCGCCGCCCAGCGCAGGATGTCGAGCGGGCGCACGCCGAAAGGGAAGCGGTTCAGGCCGACGCAGGCCAGGTAAGCTGCCAATCCGAGGAACACCGGGTAATCCATCAGGTGAAAGATGCCGAACTTCGCCGTGGCCATCCCGAACAGCGCGATGATGCCGAGCGACGCCAGCGGCAGGGTCCGGCGCGACAGCATGGCGGCGGCCATCGCGAGCTGCATCCAGGGCACGAAGGGGAGGCCGGTGGCCAGTTCCGGCGTCAGGAACACGTGCATTCCGAGGCCGAGCGACAGGAAGAACCCGCCGGCGACGGCGCGCACGATTAGTTCAGTCCGCTGCCGCAGCAACACGGTCGCGCTGTCCAGCGCGCGAAGAAGGGCGCCACCGAATGGTGTGCCCTCGATGAGGCTGCCGGACAGCAGCAGCATGAGCGAGAGGCCGAACAAAAGCTCGAAGTCTTGGCACAAGATATTTTCCAAGCCGACCGGTGCTCCCGCTACATCGAAGGCGCAGAACCATTTCACATGCGCTTGCGCTGGGGCCGGAACGAGCACGGCCAGGGAAGGAACCAGTAATAGGAAATGTTTAGGCTTAACCAAAAATGACCCCATTGTTGCACATCCCCACACATCATTAAAGAATTTTAGCTAGATTTGAGGCATACTAGCTGGCGGTAGCTGATGCGCCCGTTTGCGCCCACCCACTATCAACTCGCAAAAAGGATTATCATGTACTTTACTCTGGTTGTCACGTTGCTGTGTTGTGGTGTGATAACCTCGTGGGCGGCTATGTCCAGGCCGTCAGCGGCAGCGACATTGGAGCGCGCTAGTGGTATATTGTTAATCACAAGTTTCGTGCTGCTCGGCATTGCGCTATCCTCTAGCCTGCATTTACCGGGCGGATAGCGAATTTTTTCAAATCATTAGTGAAGGCAAGGCCAGGCAGTGTTTGCTGTGGCCTCAATGTCCGCCACACGTATAACGTGTGCTGCTTCGCTCAAGCCGGTCCAGGTACCAGCCTCGGTGTGGCAGCAGCTGATTACGACCCGCTGTGGCTTTTCGGCCCATATCTGCAAAAATCAACCAATTTAGCCTCCTCGTCCGGACCTAGAACGAGCGGGCGCATCTTCTGAGACCGGCTCGGACGTACGCACGAATCGCTTTTGCATGGGTCTCCCGGTGGCTTCAGGAATGGCGTCCGTCAATGTGGTGGAGTTTAGGTGTAGGTTTGGGTGGCCGTGGGTCATGCGGCTACGGTGGTGATCTGGGTGGGTACGTATTGCCTTACCCAGGAATGCTCCAGAGCCGCGGCTCGGTTGCCTCACCAGAATGCTCCCATAGCACCATCGCGGCGCCAGGCTTTAATAGAGCTATGTTGGAACCTGGGTGACGACAGTTTGAGAGAGGGCGGCGTATTGAGGCGGGTGAAGGCCTGTCGGAACTCCCGAAGGCTGATACGCCACGTCGAGCAGTAGCAGCGTTGTTCCTCTCCGTCAGCCCGACACGGTTGACGACCCGCTCACGGTCGTCCTACGGGACGGCGCCCGCCGGTTTCTGGCACAGGTGTTAATCAGCGCAGATACCGGACCTAGGGGAAATGTGAATATCCAGTGTATTGCGGTGCTGATCAGCGTCGAAACTCGCAGATTGACACACCCGGCAAACGTGGCAAAGTTTGAGAGCGCCGGGGCGCGCTATTGATCGCAGGCTTTATTTTGCTTGGAGCCGTCCTGCCAGCCGCGCATGGCCTGTTGCGCGGCTGACAACGGTCAGTGCGGCGGCAGCGGGCGGGCAACCTGCTTCGGGTCCTCAGTCAACGTTTGCAGAAAGCTGATCAGGTCAGCCTTCTCAGCAGCGGTCAGGCCGAGCGGGCGTATCTTCGGTGACCGGCTGGGGCGCACGATGCCGCCGCGGTCGTAAAGGTCAATCACTGCCTCAAGCGTCGGCACGGAGCCGTCGTGCATGTAAGGGGCACGCAGCGGAACGTCGCGCAGCGTCGGAACCTTGAAGGCGTATCGCAGCATGACGGAGGAGGGGAACAACTCGCCCCGGCCGATGTCCTGCTCCGTAGCGGAGCCGATGTCCTGGAACGAGCCGTCCGTGAACGCCCAGCCCTGGTGGCAGCCGGAGCAGCCGGCCTTACCCTCAAACAGCGCGAAGCCGCGCTTTGCGGCGTCGCTGACCGCGACTTCGTCGCCTTCCACCCAGTGGTCGAACGGGGCTGGGGCGGACACGATGCCGCGCTGATAAGTCGCGAGCGCCTGCTCCACCCACTGCTGGGTGATGGGTCCCAGGCCGAAAACGGTCTGGAACCGCCGGACGTAGGCCGGGTTGGCCTGCAGGCGGTCGAGTGCCTCCTGCACGGGGAGGTCCATGTTGGCCATGCCGGAGATGGCGCGGAACGAGACGGCCTCCACGTCGGGGAACTTGCCGTCCCAGCCCAGGCGTTCAAGCCATGCGATGTTCAGCAGCGTTGGGGAGCGGAGGTTCATCGTTTGGCTGTGGTCCCCGACGGACTTGGCCAAGCTGTCTCCCCAGGCCAGGCTGGGCTGATGGCAATTTACGCAGGCCATCGTGTGGCTGCCTGACAACACCGGGTCAAAAAACAGCGTGGCGCCGAGTTGTGCCTTTGCGGCGGTCCACGGATTGTCCTCGGGATAGGGAATCGTTTTCGGCCGGCGGTAATCTTCCCGCCAGCCCAGCCTGAGCTGGCCCGCGCTATCCCCATAAGCCTCGCCGGTCATGGCAGCCGCCATCATGAGGACGACACCTAGGGAAGCTCTCAGACGCAAATTCAAACCCTTCCGATACGATGAGTTCCAGACGACGATACCATCCTCTCACAAATAGGCAAAGTGGCCGCGATGCCATCTAAAAGCCATCCCTTTCAGGGTGTTTTCTGACCCTGACTTTGGCCATCACGCGGCTTGGCAGAGTGCGTAGGTGATGGCGTTGCGAAGGGCTGGGCGGAGTTTCTGCATGTCGGTGGTGCGAATAGAGGAGACGAAACCCTGTTCGCGCCAGATGTCTCGGCGCACGGCGGCCAGTGTGTCGGAAAAGGTTGGGCGCTGCTTGTGATACCAGGCGCTGGTGGCTGTGGCCCTCTGGGCTTGTGTCGTGAGCTGCTTTCCGAACAGGGTCACAAGGGAGAATAGGCCAAGCAGGCAGGGCGTCGTGCGGGCGATGGCCTTGTCCGACCATTGGCGCTGCGTCTCAACGCTAAGGATGCGTTATAAAATAACCGCATCATTTCCTGGTTTCAGAGGTGGCTCTTATTGGGTTCCGGGGTGGTGAGGCCAGCATCGGGAAACGGGGCCGGGAGGCTCTGGTGCGCGAGCAAAAGCGGGCGTAGGTGACCTGCTCGCGCGAGGAGCTTCTGCCATGGCCGC
>JAABUT010004662.1_pt1 | contig 10697 bp, 11 predicted proteins | sample 5559281 | NCBI WGS metagenome assembly JAABUT01 (sample SAMN10711880, study PRJNA513359) | rock metagenome | isolation source: Antarctica rocks | place: Antarctica: Victoria Land, Ricker Hills nord | collected 2016-01-04 | reverse complement strand
CGCCGAGCCAGTTCGTAACCTTCGACGACGACCGCGGGAAGCTCGCGGTTCTCTCCGGCGCCGTGCCGGCTCAGCCATCGGGTGAAAGAAGCGTCAGGTGCCTCCTCGGCGAGCATCCGCAGCAGGTCGACCCACCCCTGCGCATCCGGAACCAGACGAGTGCTCATCGCGCGGCCCACTGACCACCCTCGAGGGCGATCACCGTCGCGAGACCTTCCAGCCCGTGCTTGGCTGCGACGTAGGCGTCGTTCCCGAGCGCCGGGATGGCGCCCTCGTGGGTGAGGTCGGCCGCCGTCGAGTTCATGTCCGCCTCTCCGCGGTTGCGACCTGTGCCGGGACGACACTGCCGGCGGCATGGTCGTTCCGCCGCCGGCAGAGCCGTAGCCGTCAGGGCTGGTAGCCCTTGGCAATGTCGGATTCGAACAGGTCCTTTTCGATCTTCAGGCCGTCGATGGCGAGGTTGGCCTTGTTCGCCCTGGCAATGAGGGTCTGACGGGCCGGGATCGCACCCTGCTTGCTGTAGTTCAACGGCGCGATGATGCCTTGGGTGTCCACGTTCTTCAGGCTGTGGAACGCCGTCTCAATGCCCTGCCGAGTGAGGTCCTTCGATGTGCAGGCTGCCTTCAGGGTCTGCTCGTAGATCTTCGCGACGCCGTAGCCATAGGCCACACCGGCGTTCGGGGTCGCGGACGGGTATTTCGCCTTGAAGGCAGCGAGCACCTTCTTGACCGCCGGTTTGTCAGCGGACAGCGGGGACGAGGACGCCGAGAGGTAGAAGTTCTTCTCGATCGCCGGTCCCGCCGGCGAGTTGAGCAGCAACGGGCTGAAGGTCGGGTTGTTGCCCAGGATCGGCACATCGAGTCCGATGGACGCGGCGACACCAGCTGCTGAAGCCAGCTGCTTCGGGCCGACGGTCAGCAGGATGCCCTTGACGCCAGCCTGCTTCAGAGCCTGAACGGCACTGGTCATGTCGGTCTCGGTCGCCTTCGGCCGCTGCGTCACGATCGAGAAGCCAAGCTTGCCGGCTGCGTACTTCGACCCCGCCAGCCCGTTGTCCCCATAGGCACCCTCGAACGCGATGTGTCCGAGCTTGTCGCCCTTGTGGATGAGCCCCCGATCGCGCAGGTAGGAGAGCCCGTTGATCATCTCGATGTCGTAGGTGGCGCCGGAGATCTGGATGTCTGGGCTGCTCAGCAAGGACGAGGCCCAGGTCGCGGTCGCGGACACCATGTGATCGCTGGTGATGGTCGGCAGCAGAGCCGTGGTGGCCGGCGAGCCGATGACCTGCAGGATGCCGGCGATGTTGGGCGCGATCTCCGCGTACTGGCTCACCGCCTTCTGCACGTCGTACGCGGTGTCCTTGACGATGAGGCTGAGTTTGCGCCCGCAGATACCACCGGCCGCATTGATCTCGTCGACCGCGACCTGGTTGCCTTGCGTGACGGTGGTGCCCAGCGCGGCGAAGGTGCCGGACTCGTCCGTCAGCACGCCCAGGCTGATCTTGTCCTTGGTCACGCCCGGACCGACCTTCACCGCGCCCTTTTGCGTCTTGTTCGCTTTGGTGCTGCAAGCTGTCGCGCTGAGACTCAGGACCAGCGCGAGTCCGAGCACCGCTTTCGTGCGTATGCGGGTCATACGGGATCCTCCTGGGTGCGGGTGGTGCTGCCCGATCTGGGCATGGTGCGTTTGGGTTCGGCGGCTGGACCGCTGGTGTTGTGCCGGTGCCGGGGGCTCGTCAGTCGTTTGCCGAGTGCGCTCAAGCCGCCCGGTTCGAACATGACGACCAGGACGATGGCCAGCCCGTAGAGAGCAGCGCTCAACTTCCCGGCGTCGTAACCTCCGCTCCCCGACTGGGCGACGAACGGAAGGGAGTCGGAGTAACGGCTCAACAGCGTGGGCAAGGCAGTGACAAAGACCGCGCCGAGGGCCGCTCCGCCGATTGACCCGAGGCCACCGATCACAATCATCGCGAGGTAACTGATCGATAGCGGCAGGATGAAGTACTCAGGGGTCACCCGCGTGAACGCGAGCGCAACCATCACGCCGGCCAAGCCCGCGTACATGCTCGACAGGCCGAAGACCCCGGCCTTGGTGCGGCGGATGTCGACGCCCATGGTGGCGGCAGCGACCTCACTGTCACGCATCGTCTGCATAGCCCGCCCCATCCGGCCGCGGAGCACATTCGCGCCGAACACGTAGGCCAAAATGGTGAGCACCAGAAACAGGTACCAGAGCCGTTCGTAGCGCCCGTATGGCACGTTCAGCACCGTTAGCGGCGGTGTATCGGCAGCGAAATGAAAGCCGAACAGCGAGAAATCGGTGGCCGGACGGCCGTTGAAGCCACCGGTGAGGCTGCGGGCGTTCTCGTAGAGGAACGAGCCGATGAAGACGAGGCTGAGCGAGGCGACCCCCAGGTAGATGCCGCGCAACCGGCTGGCGATCGGGCTGAACAGCAGGCCGACAAGTCCCGACGTGGCTACGGCCAGCACCATGGCCAGCAACGGCGGCAGGCCAAGTCCGTGCGCTTTCGACGCCTTGGACGGGTCCGGTATGCCCGCGAAGTAGGAATACGAATACGCGCCCACGGCCAGGAAGAACGCGTGTGCCAGCGACAGTTGCCCCGCGGTCCCGGTCAAGATGGTGAGCCCGATCGCACCGACGACGGCGGCCATCGAGAACAGCCCGGTCTGCAACAGCGAATTGTCGAGGTATATCGGCAACGCGGTCAGGATGAGCACCAGGACGATTCGGACGATGGTGCCCGGCCGCATCCGGCGCAACCAGGCAGTCGAGGCGTCAGACACGGGTCAACTCCCGGGTGCCGAACAAGCCCGAGGGCCGCACCAGCAGGATCACCAGCATGACGAGATACGGGATGACGTCCGACAGGCTGCCGCCGAGGAACGTGACGCTGTAACCCGCGGTCATCGCTTCGGCCAGGCCGATCGCCAGTCCACCGACCACGGCACCGCCAGTGGAGTCCAGGCCACCGAGGATCGCCGCTGGGAAGGCGCGCAGCGCGACCTCACGCGCGCCGGTGTCCAACCCGGGACTCGGGAACGCGGTCAAGAACACGACGGCGACCGCGGCAAGAAGGCCCGCGATCATCCAGGCGGTTGCGGTAACCCGACCGCGTCTGATGCCCATCAATGCTGCGGCCTCGTTGTCCTCGGCGCCGGCGCGCATGGCCACCCCCCAGCTGGAGTATTTGAACGCCGCGAAGAAGCCGACGAGCAGGACCAAGGCGACGATGATCGCGGCCAGACTGGCCTGAGGCAGCTGCAATCCGACGAAATGCACCAGCTTGTTGCCCCACGGATCTCCGATCGTGAGCACATCGGAACCGAAGCGCCGAGTGAGCTCGGTGATCAGCAGAATGTCGATGCCGATGGTCAGAATGGCCAAGGTGTTGACGTTGGCGCGCCGCATGTTGTGGATGAAGACCCGCTCGATAAGCAGCGCAGTGAACGCCGTCGCCGCAACTCCAACTAGCAGCGCAGGAACGAACGGCATGTGATCGTGTGCCCGAGTGGTGACGTAGCCGCCCAGAACCAGCAGGCTCCCTTGCGCGAAGTTCACGACCTCGGTTGCCTTGAACACGATGACGAAGCCCAGCGCGATCAGCGCGTAGATGCTGCCCAAACTCACGCCATTGAGGACCAGGTCGAAGAACCGGGTCATTCGTTGCTTCCCTTCGTTACTCCGCTGCCGGCTGCTGGCGCGATGTCGGCGGCGTCGTCGTCCTCGCCGGTGCCCAGATACGCGCGCACGACATTGGGGTCGTCCTGCACTTGCGCCGGAGTTCCTTCCGCGATGAGCCTGCCGAAGTCGAGCACCGTGACCCGATCGGAGATGCCCATCACCAGCCCCATGTCGTGCTCGACCAACAGGATGGAGATGCCCAGTTCGCGGCGAACCTCGGCGATCAGCGCCGCCATGTATGCCGACTCCTCGGCGTTCATTCCCGCGACCGGTTCGTCCAACAGCAGAAGCCGTGGCTCGCACGCCAACGCGCGGGCAACCTCGACCCGCTTCTGATCGCCGTAGGAGAGCAGTCCGGCCGGTCGATCGAGCTTCTCGCCGAGCCCGACGAACTCGGCTACCTCACGAATCCGGGCACCGTGCACCCGGCCCTCGCGTACCGCGGACGGCAGCCGCAGTCCGGAGGTCAGGAAGCCGGAGTGGGTCAGCGCATGCCGGCCGAGCATGAGGTTCTCGGCCACGGTTTGGCCCTTTGACAAAGCGATGTTCTGAAATGCCCGGGCGACACCGAGCCGGGCGATGCGGTGCGGCCGCAGGCCGATCAGGTCGTCCTCGCCGAAGCGCACGGTGCCCGACGTGGCGCGATAGATGCCGGACAACACGTTGAAGGCTGTCGACTTTCCCGCACCGTTGGGACCGATGATGGCGTGAATGCTGCCCGGGGACACAGTGAACGAGACGTCGCTCAAGGCCTTGATGCCGGCGAACGTGACCGAAACGCCTGTGACGACCAACATCGGGACGTCCGGCGCCGGCGCCACGTCAAGCACGGGTTGAGCGCTCATCCCTGCCACCGGCTCAGGGTCGCCCTTGGCCGCATCGAGTCGTCCAGGCCCGATTTGCCGATTGATCCCGGCGACGACGTTGCCGTATGGCCGAGATAGAGCTGCCGTACGTCATCGCTGGCCGCGAGTTCCCTGGCCGGACCCGACAGCGACACCCGTCCGACGTCGAGGACGTAGGCGCTATCTGCGATTCCGAGCGCCATGACCGCGTTCTGCTCGACGAGCAGGACGGAGGTGCCGTCGGCGTTGATCGCCTGCAGGATGCGGCCGATCTGGCCCACGACCTTCGGTGCCAGGCCGAGGCTCGGCTCGTCAAGGATGATCAGCTTCGGCGCCGTCATGAGGGCCCGACCGATGGCCAGCATCTGCTGCTCACCGCCGCTCAGCAGCGCCGCTCGCTGCTTGCGCCGCTCAGCGAGGATGGGAAACAGATCGAATACCCGGTCCTTGGATGCGCCTCTGGCCCGCTTGTCGGCTGCGCCGAGACCGCCTGCCCGCAGGTTCTCCTCGACGGTCAACCGTCCGAAGATTCGTCTGCCCTCGGGAACCTGCACGATGCCTAGGCGCACGGTACGGGCCGCATCCAGACCAGCCAGGCTCTTGCCGTGGTAGGTGATGACCCCACCTACGACAGCGCCGCGATGCAGTCGCAGCGTGGCCGACACGGTCCGCAGCAACGTGCTCTTGCCGGCACCGTTGCTGCCGAGAACGGCTACGACCTTCCGGTCAGGTACCTGAAGGCTGACGCCCTGCAACGCCCGCACGGCGCCACCGTAGGAGACATGCAGATCCGTGACCTCGAGCATGACTCGACCCTTCGACCACACGCGGCGGCAATGTGCAGCAAACCTAGTCGGGCATGTCTGGCTCGTCTATGTACGATTCGATATTCCGCGCGCCGGTTCGATGGCCGATCGCACATTCACATTGCCACGTGTGGCGAGCGAACGCGGGTGGCGAACCCGGCTCCCGGTCAGCGACCGCGCTTCCATTCCGGCTTGCGCTTGCCGAGGAAGGAATGCATGCCTTCGGCCGCATCGTCGAGTTGGCTCGCGGCAGCCATGACCTCGACGGCGTGGGCGTAAGCCTTGGGCTGGTCGAGGTCGATCTGTGCGTAGAACGCCTGCTTGCCGAGCCCCTTGCTCTCGGCGCTGCCGCGGGTGACCCGTTCCAGCAGATCTTGGACCGCGGAGTCGAGTTGCTCGTCGGGCACCACGCGATTGACGAGGCCCCAGTCAGCAGCCGTAGCGGCGTCGACAACATCGCCCGACAGCGCCATCTCCATGGCCCGTTTGCGACCGACATTGCGGGCGACAGCGACAGCCGGGGTGTGGCAGAACCAGCCGCCCTTGCCACCGGGCAGGCAGAAACCCGCCGATTCGGCGGCGACAGCAAGATCGCAGCTGGCGACGAGTTGGCAGCCGGCGGCGGTCGCCAGCGCGTGAACCCTGGCCACCACCGGTTGCGGGATCTGCTGCAGCAGCTCCATGAGCCGGGTACAGGTCACGAGCAAAGCCCGCACGGAGGCGTGGTCGTGATCGACTACGTCGGCGAAGTCGTGGCCGGTGGAGAACACCGGTCCCTCGGCCGCGAGCACGGCACCGAGCGCGTCGCTGTCGCCGATCTCGGTGAATGCCGCCAGCATTTCTTCCAGCGTCGCGCGGGACAGCGCGTTGCGCTTGGCGGGATGGTCCATCGTCACGGTGGTGAAGTCTCCATCGCGTCGCACGGTGATGTTCCGGTATTCGGGCATGGTTCAGTCTGCGCCCGTCGAGCGCACTTCGGATAGGGCCACGGCGCGCATGCGCAGCCACAGCCAGATCGAGGTCAAGCCGGCAAGTGCGCAGAGGACGGCGATCGGGCGCACGAGGTGATCGCTGCCTACGAACGCTGTTGTCAACAACGGCGCCGCGAAGCCGACGTAGGCCCAGGTGTAGAACATGCCGTTGCAGGCGCCCCTCGTGGCCGGGGTCGAGAGCTCGTGCACGAGGGTCAGGCCGGCGTTCAAGCAGAGCCCACCGCCGGCTCCGAGCAGCGCGCCGCCGACGAACACGAGCGTGGCCGACTCAGGCGCTCCGGCCAGTGCACCGCACCCGTACCCGACGGCGCCCAACCCCGCCCCGACAGCGCCCCGAGCCCGGCCGACGAGGTGGGCGAACGGTTGCACGAGCGCGCCCAGCCCGAGAGTCACCGCCGCCAGCACGCCGGTGAACGCCACGACGTGCGTGCGGTGTGGCAGAAGCAGCGGCAGGACGGTGATGGCCACCGACGGGAACGCGTACACGCAGATCGAGGTCGGCACCAGGGTGCGCCGAAAGGCCTGCCTGGCAGGTCGGTCCAAGCCGGTTCGAGGCAGCAGGCTGGCACCAGGCGACCCGGCCCGATCCGACGACCACGCACCGCGGCCGGCGATCGCGGCAGATGCGAGGAGCATCAGGGCCACGAGCAGGGCGTGCACGACGAACGGCAGCGTCAGGGGCGCCGGCCCGTACTCGGCGAGTAGCCCCGCACTGAGAGGTCCCAAGCAGAACCCGACGTTCAGGGCGAGCGAGGCACGACGGGCCGCGACCGGTGCGCGGTCAGCCCCGATGATGTCCTGCAGCCACGCGCTGCCCACGCTGAACGCCGCTCCCGAAGCGAGACCCTGGACGAAGCGTGCCGCATAGAGCAGCGCGGTCGTGTGGGCTCCCAGCAGGAACAGCAATGATGCGCCACCGGCGAGAAACACCGAAGGGACGAGTACCCGCAGTCGGCCGTAGCGGTCCGATGCCGGGCCGCCTAGGAGCAGCGACGGCGCCAACCCGAGGGCATACACCCCGAAGATCGCGTTGACATCGGTCGCAGTCAAGTGCAACGACTGCCGGTAGAGCGGCAGAAGTGGCGTCGCGACGTTCGTTCCGAACGCCGCCCCGAACAGCAGGGCGACCGCGGCCCACCACAGCGGCGCACGCGAGGCCGACGCAACGCCGGTCCCTGCTCGAGCGCCGAAGAGCGTCATGGGCCTCCTCTCGGGTCATCCTGTCGCTCCGCGCGATTCTGGGATAGTTCCCTACAGGTGGGGACTCGACCGTTCGGGTATAGGCATAAGGGCACTATCTCGATGCAAGCGAAGGACGACCCGTCGACCGCCGGAGGCACTGGTGTACTACCCGCTGACCGTCCACGACTTTCTCCAGCGCGCCGAGCACGTGTACCCCGACCGCGTTGCCGTGGTCGACGAACCGCAGCAGCCGGCGGCGAGCCTGGGTGAGCTCACCTATCGCGAGATGGGCGAGAACGCCCGCGCACAGGCCGCAAAGCTCGACCAGCTCGGCGTACCTGCCGGCGGCCGCGTCGCGTTCATCTCGCAGAACTCGGCGCGGCTGCTCACCTCGTTCTTCGGTGTCGCGGGCTACGGGCGCGTGCTCGTGCCGATCAACTTCCGGCTGAGCAAGTCCGAGATCCGCTACATCGTCGAGCACTCCGGCGCCGACGTCGTCTATTGCGACCCCGAGCAGGAGAAGATGCTCGACTCACTGGACGTCGCCCACAAGTTCCTGCTCGGCGACGACGACGATCTCTACCTGCGCGGCACTGAGCCGAGGCCGTGGGACGAGCCGGACGAGGGCGCTACGGCGACGATCAACTACACGTCGGGCACCACGGCCCGTCCCAAGGGCGTGCAGCTCACGCACCGCAACAACTGGCTCAACGCGACGGTGTTCGGGTTGCACACCACGATCAGCGACCGCGACGTCTACCTGCACACCCTGCCGATGTTCCACGCCAACGGCTGGGGGATGCCGTTCGGCATCACCGGTGTCGGCGCAAAACATGTGGTGCTACGCAAGGTCGAGGGAACCGAGATCCTGCGCCGCGTCGACGAGCACGGCGTCACGATCATGTGCGCGGCGCCGGCCGTGATCTCCGCGGCACTGGACGGCGCACAGGACTGGGACGGCGAGATCCCCGGCCGCGACCGCGTCCGCATCATCGCCGCCGGTGCGCCGCCGCCCACCCGCACCATCGAGCGGGTGCTCGACGAACTCGGCTGGGAGTTCATCCAGATCTACGGCCTGACCGAGACGTCCCCGCTCGTCACCATCAACCGGCAGCGCGCCGAGTGGGACGAATTGCCCACGGACGAGCGGGCCCGCAACCTGGGCCGCGCCGGTGCGCCGGCACTGGGTGTGCGCGTCGAGATCGACGCCGACGGCGAGGTGCTCACCGCGTCCAACCACAACCTCGACGGCTACTGGGAACAGCCCGACGCCACCGAGGAGGCGCAGCGCGGCAACTGGTTCCACACCGGCGACGGCGGCGTGCTCGACGACGACGGCTACCTGGTGATCTCCGACCGCAAGAAGGACGTGATCATCTCTGGCGGCGAGAACGTGTCCTCCATCGAGGTCGAGGACGCGTTGATGTCGCACGACGCCGTCAAGGAGGTCGCAGTCATCGGCATCCCCGACGAGAAGTGGGGCGAGCTGGTCACCGCGCTGGTCGTGAGCGACGGCAGTGAGGTCACGTCCGAAGAGTTGATCAAGCATTGCCGCGAAGAACTCGCGGGCTACAAATGCCCCAAGCGCGTCGAGTTCGTCGACGAGCTACCGCGCACCGCGACCGGCAAGCTGCAGAAGTTCAAGCTTCGGGAGACGTTCTGGGAAGGCAACGAACGTCAGGTGAACTGAACCGGTCGATCACCAGCGCGCTGCCCAGCACGGCGAAGGCCGACACCCCGATCGCGCCGATCGTGTCGGTGGCGTAGTGGTAGAAGTTGCGCACCAGCCCGGCCGCGGCGAGCACCGTCCAGACGCCGAGCAGCGCCGCGAGGCACGCGCGCACCGCGGGACGTCGCACGGTGTGCCCGACGATGACGAGCAGCACCATCGCGGCCGAGGCGACACCGGTCTCGTGTCCGCTCGGGTACGAGCCGATGACTGCACCTGCCGTGCTGCCCTCTAGCACCCGCGGCCCGATGATGCGTCCTACCGCGGGCTTGAGGACGAATTCGGTGAGCACCAGAGCCATTGCCGGCCCGGCGACGGTGAGAACGGCAACGTCCCAGCGGCGCAGCAGGGCAGCGGTCAGCGCCGCTACAGCCAGGACAGACACAGACAGGGTCGGTTCGCTGACTCCTAGCAGTGCCGACTTTCCGGTCGGTCCTACCGAGTCGAACAGAGACGTGAACGCCCAGGTGTCGAACCGATTCGTGGTCGCGTGGAAGGTGAGCGCGCCGAGCACGACGGTCACCAGCAGGCTGGCGACGAGGGTGATGAGCACTGGCCTCCGCAGCCGGGTCTCGATCATGCGGCGATCGCTCGCCGGGGCGATCACCGGTGTGCCGCCGTGAGAATGATCAGGGCCAACACCACGGCGGCGACCAGCACCGTCGAGGCCACGACTGCCGCGTACCCCCGCGTGCCGGTTGCGTAGCTGTCCTCATCGATCTGGACGGTCACCTGCCGGTAGCGGAATGTTCCGTACCCGACGCCTACGGCGCCGACCACCACGAGAATCGCACCGGCGACAAGCGAGCCGACCGAACCGGTACCGACGAATTTCGCGACGGCGAGACCAAGCACCATCACGTTCGCACCCGTACGCAGCCACGCGAGGTAGGTGCGCTCGTTCGCCAGATGGTCGCGTATCCGCGTCTGCTGTGCCGCGCCGTCGCTCATGGGGAGCGGACGTCACGTCGCGAGTGCATCACGCGACGGTATCTCGGGATGTGCAGCCGCCACCGGGAGGCTCTAGGGGCATCGACGCTATCCGTGATGGCGACCCTGCTTCGGGCACGGTCTTGACATGGCGGCGTAAATCGTCAGGAGACCTGCTGGCCCGTGTCGCCCCAATGCATCTTGCGCAGCTCGCGCTTGAGGATCTTGCCGGCGCCGGACATCGGGAGTTCGTCGACGAATGCGACGCTGCGCGGAACCTTGTAGCCGGCGATGTGTGCCCGGCAGAAATCGCGCAACTCCTCGGCGTCGGCTTGCTCGCCGGCAACAAGACGACCACGGCGTGCACGCGTTCGCCCCAATGGTCATCTGGTATTCCGATGACGGCGCACGCCGCAACTGCATCGTGCTTGGCGAGAGCGTTCTCGACCTCGGCGGAGTACACGTTCTCACCACCGGTAATGATCATGTCCTTGATGCGGTCGACGATGAA
>JAABUT010004660.1_pt1 | contig 10700 bp, 10 predicted proteins | sample 5559281 | NCBI WGS metagenome assembly JAABUT01 (sample SAMN10711880, study PRJNA513359) | rock metagenome | isolation source: Antarctica rocks | place: Antarctica: Victoria Land, Ricker Hills nord | collected 2016-01-04 | reverse complement strand
GCGCTCAACCCCGGTGATGATCTCCATCCAAGCACCCGCCCCCGATCTTAACAGCGCTCATACAAGCGCCGCTAAAATCACCAGCCAGGGTCACAATTGCCAGGCGGTGCCCGCCGGACGGATACCGACCAACAGCGCGGCGCTGAGTGCCTTTCGCTACCACGTGACGGGTCTCTGGCTCAAAACGCTCCGGCGGCGAAGCCAGAAAGACCGGATGACGTGGGCGCGGATGGCAAAGTTGTCCGCGGACTGGCTACCGAAACCCCGCATCCTTCATCCCTGGCCAAGCCAGCGATTTGCCGTCAAACACCCAAGGTAGGAGCCGTGTGCGGGAATTCCGCTCGCACGGATCTGTGCGGGGGGCGCTCAGTGATGAGCGTCCCTACCGCGATTCCCGAACCTACCCCATGTCCGCCATCCCTTCGGTCCCGAGCCGGCGGCCCAGGTTGCCGAAAAGCTGGCTGCAACATACGGCGCGCTTTGCCTGCCTGGCAGCGCGTTCGGACCGGGACAGGACGGGCATCTCCGCATTGCCTTCGCCAACACCGGCCTCGACGGCATCGGCCACGTCGCGGACAGGCTGGCAGCGCTGCAGCAGGCTGCGTAAACCCCAGGTGTCAGACCGGCTCGGTGTCCAGGGCATACCCGGCCGCACGTACGGTCCGCACCACGTCCAGCTCGCCATCGCCGTTGATGCTCTTCCGCAACCTCCGGATATGAACGTCCACCGTACGCGGCTCCACGTGTATGTCCGGTCCCCACACCGAATTCAGCAGCTCCTCGCGTGAGAATACCCGGCGAGGGTGCTGCATCAAGAACTCCAGCAGCCGGAACTCGGTCGGCCCCAGATGGATAGACCGTCCGTTGCGCTGAACCCGGTGCGCCGTCAGGTCCATGGTAATGTCTTGGAACACGTGCTGCCCGCGCACCGGCACGGCCCCTGCACGGCGCAGCAGCGCGCGCATCCGCGCCAGCAGCGCCTCCATGCTGAACGGCTTGGTGATGTAGTCATCGGCGCCGGTGTTCAGGCCGCGCACCGCGTCCTGATCCTCGGTCCGTGCCGTCACCATGATGACCGGCAGGTCGCGCGTCGCCGGGCGCCGCCGTATCTGCCGGCATACCTCGATCCCGGACATCACCGGCAGCATCCAGTCCAGCAGCACGATGTCCGGCACCGTCTCGGCGATGCGGGTGAGTGCCTCCTGCCCATCCACCGCCTCGTCCACCCGGAAACCCTGCTTTTCCAGGTTATAGCGCAGCATGGTCGCAAGTGACGCCTCGTCCTCGACGACGAGGACCAGCGGCTTCGACATGCCGCTACCCCCGGGCACCATCAGACCGTACCCCGGCCGGCGGACGGCTCGTCCAACGAGCGCACGACCGCATAGGCCGACATGTCCCCCTTGGGCCGCTCGTCCGACAGGCGCTCCCCAGTAATAGCGTAGTACAGGGTTTCCGCTATGTTGGTCGCGTGGTCGCCCATCCGCTCCAGGTTCTTGGCGATGAACAGCAGGTGGGTGCAGGGCGTGATGTTCCGCGCGTCCTCCATCATATACGTGACCAGCTCGCGGAAGATGGAGTTGTACAAGTCGTCAATTGCCTCATCGGCGTGCCAGACCTGCAAGGCCTTTTTCTCGTCCTGCTCGCCAATGGCGTCTATCACCAGCTTCAGGCTCTCCTGAACCAGGCGGCAGATGTTCAGCAGGCCGGCCGTGCTGAACGGCAGGCGGAACTCACCGAGCACGATGCTGCGCTTGGCCACGTTCTTGGCGTAGTCGCCGATCCGCTCCATCCCCGCGGTAATCTTCAGGGCGGCGACGATCTCCCGCAGGTCGCTCGCCATCGGCTGGCGCAGCGCCAGCATCCGGATCACCAACTGCTCCACCTGCCGGTCAAGTGCGTCAACCGAGCCGTCCAGGGCCACGGCGCGGGTCGCAGCCTCGACGTCGCCAGTCCGGATGGCTTGCGTCGCGAGCGCCATCTGGTTCTCGACGATTCCGCCCATCTCCGTCAGCAAGCCGCGCAGGCGCTGCAGCTCCTGGCCGTAGCTTTTAACGATGTGCTGGGTTTCGGACATTGATCTGTTCCCTAACCGAAGCGGCCGGTGATGTATTCCTGGGTACGCTTCAGCCGCGGCGCGGTGAACATCTGCGCCGCCGGGCCGACCTCGACCAGCTCGCCCAGGTAGAAGAACGCCACCTGGTCCGCACAGCGCGCGGCCTGCTGCATGTTGTGGGTGACGATGGCGATGGTGAAGTCGCGCTTCAGCTCGTCAATCAGCTCCTCGATCTTGAGGGTGCTGATCGGGTCGAGCGCGCTGGTCGGCTCGTCCAGCAGGATCACGTCCGGCCGCACCGCGATGGTGCGGGCGATGCAAAGCCGCTGCTGCTGCCCGCCGGACAGGCCGGTGGCAGAGGTCGTCAGGCGGTCCTTCACCTCGCCCCACAGGGCGGCGCGGGTCAGGGACCACTCCACGCGCTCATCCATCGCGGCACGGGGCAGCCGCTCATGCAAACGGACCCCGAAGGCGATGTTGTCGTAGATGCTCATCGGAAACGGCGTCGGCTTCTGGAACACCATGCCGACCCGGCTGCGCAGGTCGTTCAGGTCCACGTCCGGCGCGATGATGTTCTGCCCGTCCATCATCACCTCGCCCTCGGCGCGCTGGCCGGGATACAGGTCATACATCCGGTTCAGCACCCGCAGCAGGGTGGACTTGCCGCAGCCGCTGGGGCCGATCATCCCCGTCACCTGCTTGGCCGGCAGGTCCAGCACGATGGATTTCAGCGCCTTGTTGGTCCCGTAGTAGAAGTCGAGGTTGCGTATCGCGAGGCGCGCCTGGTTCAGCTCCGCCGCCGATGTCGCCCGCATCATTCCCATGTTGTGCCCGGCGCCGGGCTCCGTCCGGGCTTCCACGGTGCGGCCGGCCTGTTCTGACGGCATGTTCTAGCTCCGCTTGCGCAGGACGACCCGCGCGATGATGTTGACGGCCAGCACGCCCATCGTGATCAGCAATGCGCCGACCCAGGCAAGCTGCACCTGGTCGGCATAGGCCGAGGCGGCAAAGTTGTAGATGGTCACCGGCAGGCTGCTGACGGGCTGGCTCATGTCCAGCGACCAGTTGAGGTTGCCCAGCGACGTGAACAGCAGCGGCGCGGTTTCGCCGGCCACGCGCGCGATGGCCAGCAGCACCCCGGTCAGGATGCCGTCCAGCGCCGCGCGATAACAGACGAAGACGATGGCCTTCCACTTCGGCGCGCCCAGCGCTACCGCGGCCTCGCGCAGCGTGGTCGGAATCAGCCGCAGCATGTCCTCCGTCGTGCGGACGACGATGGGGATCACGATGATCGCCAGCGCGATGCAGCCGGCCCAGCCGGAGTAGCCGCCGAACGGCCGCACCGCGAACTGATACACGAACAGCCCGATCAGGATGCTGGGCGCCGACAGCAGCACGTCCGACACGAACCGCACCGCGTCGCCCAGCCGCGACCCCGCCGCATACTCCGACAGATAGGTGCCGACCAACAGCCCGATCGGCGTGCCGATCAGCGTGCCGATCAACGCCTGGATCAGGCTGCCGACGATGGCGTTCAGCAGTCCGCCGCCGGACCCGGCAGGCTTCGTCACTTCGGTGAACACCGACAGGTGCAAGCCGCCAAACCCGCGCACGAACAGGGTCAGCAGGATCGAGGCCAGGAACAGCAGCCCGACAACCGTCGCCGCCCAGCACAGCACCTTGACCACCCGGTCCGACCGGCGCCGGCGCCGGCCGAGTGCCAGGGCCACGTCCGCATTGCGCGGCGGCTGGCCCGTGCCGCCCGCCGCCCGCCCCGGCGCCTCTGCACCGGCGAATGAGGTGCTCATGTCCGTATCCTCGGCCGCAGCAGCATGCGCGAGATCGCCAGCACGATGAACGAGATCACGAACAGGATGAACCCCAGCGCCAGCAGCGACGCCAGCTTCAGGCTACCGCCCGTCGCCTCGCCGAACTCCAGCGCCACGAGGGAGGCAATGGTGTTACCCGGCCCGAACAGGCTGTGGCTGATCCGGTTGGTGTTGCCGATGACGAAGGTGACCGCCATCGTCTCCCCCAGCGCCCGGCCCAGCCCGAGCATGACGCCCCCCACCACCGACACCCTGGTATAAGTTTGACACCGAAACATCGACCCGCCGTGAATGAAAGCGGCGCATGCTTTGAGACAAATTCTCTCTTTTGCAACACTTTCTATTTAGGCAGCACGATGGAGCGCATGACCTCCCAGGTCGTGCAGCCGACGCCATAGGCCGACTCCTTGAATACCGGCGGCACCGTCTGGAACACGTCGCGCATGGTCGCCGCGATGAACGGGATGATCATGATGGCAAGGATCAGGGAGGCGGTGAAGATGCCGGTGCCGTATGCCGGGCCGCCGAACAGCCATCCGACCACCGGCAGCTCGCCCAGCGTGTCAATCGCCCAGGGCTGCACGTACTCGGCCATGACCGGGACGATGACGAAGAAGCCCCACATCCCGTAGATGATGGAGGGCACCGCCGCCAGCAGCTCGACCGCGGTGCCGACGGGCCGGCGCACCCATTGCGGCGCAAGCTCCGTCAGGAAGAAGGCGATGCCGAACGCCAGCGGCATTGCGATCACGAGGGCGATGATCGAGGTGACGACCGTCCCATAGATCGAAACGGCGCCGCCATAGACGTCCTGGACCGGGGCCCAGTCCGCATTTGCCAGGAAGGAGGCGCCAAACTGCTGGAACGCGGGCAGCCCACCCAGGAACAGCGTGACGATGATGGCGCCCAGCAGCACCAGCACGAGTATGCCCGACGCGCGTGCAAGCGAGGCAAACACCGCATCGCCAACGCTCCGCTTCGGGACGGCGCGCGGCGGTGCGGCGGCTGTAATGACGGCTTGGGACAAGGCTGCATCCTATCAGGGACAGGTGACCCTGGCGTCCGGCGCCGTGCCGGACGCCAGGGTGGGCACAAGCTTACTTATAGACGGCTGAGCCGCCGGCCATGATCGAGCTGCGCCATGCCGCGCGGACGCTGTCCTCCACCGCTTTCGGCAGCGGGATGTATTCAAGCTGCGTCGCGATCGGGCCGCCGTTGTTGTAGGCCCAGTCCACCCACTTCAGCACGTTGGCGGCGCGCGCCGGGTCTTTCGGGTCCTTGGGGATCAGCAGGAACGTCGCGGACACGATGGGCCAGCTTGTGGCGCCGGCCTGGTCGATCAGGTCCACGGCGAAGTTCTGCGCGCCGGCCCAGTTGCCGGACGATGCCGCGGCCCCGAATGCCTCCATGGTCGGCGCGACGAAGGCGCCGGACTTGTTGCGGAGCTGCGTCGTGGTCAGGCTGTTCTGGGTGGCATAGGCGTTCTCGACATAGCCGACGGCGCCGCGGGTGTTCTTCACCGTGCCGGCCACGCCGTCGTTGCCGCGGGCGCCCGCGCCTGCCGGCCACTTCACGCTCGTGTTCGCGCCGACCTGGCTTTTCCACTCAGGGCTGGCGGCAGACAGGTAGGACGTGAACACGAACGAGGTGCCGCTGCCATCGGCGCGATACACCGGCGCGATGGCCAGGTTCGGCAACGCAACGCCGTTGTTGACCGCGGCAATCTTGGGGTCGTTCCACTTCGAGATCTTGCCCATGTAGATTTCGGCCAGCAGCTCGCCCGTCAGCTTGACCTGGTTGGCCGCCAGGCCCGGCAGGTTCACGATCGGCACCACCGCGCCCATGACCATCGGGAACTGTAGCAGGTTGGCCGATTGCAGCTTGGCCGGGTCCATCGGCGCGTCCGACGCCCCGAAGTCCACCGTGCGGTTAGTGATCTGGTTCTGCCCGCCGCCAGACCCAATCGCCTGATAGTTCAGCTCGACCCCGGCCGCCGCTTTCGCCGCCTCGCCCCACTTGGCATAGACCGGCGCCGGGAAGGTAGCACCCGCGCCGGTGATCTGGTTCTGCGCCGCCGCCGGCAGCGCCGCGCCCAAGGTGAACCCTGCCAGCGTCACCGCCAGCGCCTTGACCTTGATTGTCATGTAACCTCCATCGTGGGCGCGCCGTGCGCGCCGAGGCAGGGCAAGCCCTGCGTTGGCGCGGAACCTAGCCAGCACCCGTGAAGGGGGCATTGCAAATTTGTGACACTTCGATGACAGTCAATGGAAGCGGAAAAGGCTGCCCAGGACCCAGCGTATCAGGCCCCGACCGCCCGCAACCGTCACAATTTGTCAGAATGTGGTTCTTCCGCCGTTTTGGTGCAGCGGGATCATGCTGTTGCAGCAATTCTAAGTGGCTTCTGACGGTTGTGGGTTTCCGTGTGCCGGGCGGTATGATTCAAGCTCTGGATGGAACTTCTGGACACCTTTGTTGCTGGCGTGCGCTCGGCCTGCGCGGCGTTCCCTGATGCGCGGCGCGGCGACGTGCGCCACAGCATGGCCGACATCGGGATGTCGGCCTTCTCGATGTTCTTCATGCAGTCGGAGTCGTTCCTGGCGCACCAGCGCAGCCTGGAAGAGGGGCGGGCGACGTCGAACTGCCGGACTCTATTCGGCATGGCCGCGGTCCCGAACGACAACCACATCCGGGCGATGCTCGACCCGGTGCATCCCGCGCACCTGCAGCCCGTCTTCGACCAGGTCCTCGACACGCTGCACCGGCTGGGCGGCCTGGCGCCGTTCGCGCGGCTTGGCGGGCGCGTGCTAGTTGCCCTTGACGGCACGGAATACTTCTGCTCCCAAAAGCTCGGCTGCCCGGGGTGCCTGACCCGCAAGCGCGCCAACGGCCGGACAGAGAGCTACCATGCCATGTCCGGCGAACCCCTTGGTTCGACGCTGGCCGCAACCCTCGTCGCACCCGGCCATGCCATGGCGCTGCCCTTGATGCCGGAGTTCATCGCACCCCAAGACGGGGCCGAGAAGCAGGACTGCGAGCGAAATGCCGCCAAGCGCTGGCTGGCCGCCCACGGCGGGCGCTTGAAGGATCTGCGGCCGGTCTATCTCGGCGACGACCTGTTCGCCTGCCATCCGGTCGCCGAGGCCATCCGGGCGGCAGGCGGCGACTTCCTGCTCACCGCCAAGCCGTCATCGCACAAGGCCCTCTACGACTTCATGGACGGCGCCGCCACCGAGGAGCGCACGGCCAAGTATAAGGCCGCCGGCAAGCGCCTGACCCACCGCTACCGCTGGTTCAAGGACGCGCCGCTGCGCGACGGACGCGACGCCATGCTGGTCAACTGGATCGGCGTCACCGTCACCGACGCCAAGGGCAAGGCCACCTACAGCAGCGCCTTCGTGACCTCGCTGCCCATCACACCCGAGACCGTTGCCGAGATCGTGGCCTGCGCCAGGGCACGCTGGAAGATCGAGAACGAAAGCTTCAACGTCCTCAAGTCCAACGGCTACCATCTCGAACACAACTTCGGCCACGGCAAGCAGCACCTCGCCATGCTGTTCGCCGCCCTCAACCTGCTGGCGTTCGCCATCCATACCGTCTGCGACTGCCTCGAACAGCTCTGGATCAACGCCAGAGCCGCCAAGCGGGCCCGCACTCGCTTCTTCGAGCACATTAGGACCATCACGGCCTACCTGGTCTTCCCAGACTGGGCCACCCTCATGCAAACCCTCATCGACTCAAGACCACCGCCCAGCATCGCAGCCCAGGTCACCAAGTGACACCCGCGCCGGAGGCCCACTTAGAATTGCTGGTCGTGCCGCACACGGCTTGCAACGATGGCATGCGCACGGACGACTCTGAGCAAACTGCCGCGGGATCGTCTTCGAAGCGTAACCCAAGTTGTTCAAGCAATATGCTTGTAAGAAGCGGCCTGCACCGGGTGGATTATGCCGCAGGAGTCCGCTGACATGCCCCGCATCCCGACCGCCGCCGCAGCGCTGGTGATCCTGTCATGCACCGCCGCATCCGCCGGCGCGACCGCGCTGGTCGGCCGTGCTGTGCTGCCGGCCGACACGTTCGCGCCCGGCCCGGCTTCCGGCCAATTCATCAGCGGCAACACCAACGGCCGGACGTTCCCGTTCGCCTCGCAAACCGTCCAGGGCTTCTCTGGCATCATCCCCGGGCCGGTCGCCGGCACGTTTGACGTCATCATAGACAACGGCTTCGGCGCCAAGTCGAACTCGGCTGACTCGCTGCTGCGCGTGTTCTCGGTGCGGCCGAACTTCGGGACCGGCCAGGTCACGCCGGTGGACTTTACGACGGGCGCGCCGTCCAGCTTCGGGCAGTCCAACTGGTTCATCACCCTCAGTGACCCGAATGGGAAGGCCGGCTTCACCACCGCCGCCAACCAGGCGACCTACCCGAACGGCAGCAGCCTCACACCCGTGGCGCCCTCGATCCAGACAGGCAAGCTGCTGACTGGCTCGGACTTCGATGTCGAGGGCATCACCCGGGCTAAGGACGGCACCTACTACTTCGGCGAGGAGTTTGGCCCCTTCGTGATCCACACGGATGCCGCGGGCCGGTTGCTGGATACCCCTGTGCTGGCCCCGAACGTGGCCAAGGTCGGCACGAATCCGCTGATCCAAAGCCCCGACTATCCCACGCCCAGCACCGGCAGCACCCTGCCGGCCCAGGGCAGTAACTGGGGCAAATCCCCGGGCAAAGACGAACCGCCTTCCAATCTATATCACTAAAAGAACGAAGAAAGCCGCATAGATTCAGGGTGGTAGAGTTACCGACCCACTCTGACCTTTGTTCTGCTGCAACTGCGTGCCCGGGGTTTTGCCCCAGTTACCCAGGGCACGCCGAACGCCCAAGTGTCCGGCGGCTATGAAGGCTTCACGATCAGCCCGGATGGCTCACGCATCTATACCATGCTGGAGAAGTCGCTGACCGGGGACACCACGCAGCGGCGCCTGATCAACGTATTCGACACCAAAACCAATGCGTTCCTGGGCACGTCCTTCAACTACCGGGTCGGCGACCCCGACGGAAACAACAACGGCATCGACCCGGCCAACAACTCCATCGGCGACATGGTCGCGATCAACGACCACCAGATCCTGGTGCTGGAGCGCGACCAGAACCAGGGCGCGGATTCGCGCTTCAAGCGGGTGTTCCTGATTGACCTGAACGCCGACGGCTTCGTGCGAAAGACCGCGGTGGCCGACCTGCTGAACATCCCCGACCCGCTCGGCCTGGGCGGCAACGGCACGGTAGGCGGCGTGTTCAGCATGCCGTTCATCACGATCGAGACCATCATCCCGATTGACGCCAACACCATCGTGGTCGGCAACGACAACAACTACCCGTTCAGCGCCGGACGGACCCCAGGGGTGCCGGACAACAACGAGTTCGCGCTGATTCGCTTGGACCAGCCGCTCGCGCTGGACCCCGCGCTGGCCCTCGCGGTAACCTTGCCGGAACCGGCTTCGGCAGCCCTGCTGGGCCTCGGCCTTGCCGGGGCGGCGGCGGTGCGCCGACGGACCCGCACGGCCTAAGCAGACCTCTGGCGTGTAAATCAGCGGTGGGCTTCGACGCCGATTAGCGCCATAACACACTAAATATTCATATTTCCTCTGGACCCGGTATCTTCGCTGACTAACAATCAGCGATTTTAGCCCTGATGCCTTGATCCTCCGAGCTGCCCGCGCCGGTGGGGACGTGCGCGCAAGTTAAGTGGATGGTATTGCGCCGCTAAAAGCCCGTTTTGAAAGGGGTTATGGGCCAGGTCTGACGGTGTGATCGGGACGGTTGTTGGGGCGTTCCAGGCGGTTTGCCCGTCATGGAGCTTGGCACGTGGACGCCTGAGGATCGCGCGCTGGTTGGGGACTACGGGGCTGGCCAGGCGCTGACGGACGACCAGTGGCGGCTGTTGCAGCCGCTGGTCCCGCCTGCCAAGCCCGGAGGGCGCCCGCGCACGACGGACATGCGGCGCATGCTGGACAGCCTGTTCTACGTGCTGCGCACCGGCTGCCAGTGGCGGCACCTGCCGCCTCCGCCCGCGTTCCTGCCGTGGCCGACCGTTTACGGCTACTTCCGCGCCTTCCTGGACGCGGGCGTGTGGGAGTCCATGCGCCATCACCTCGTGGTCATGCTGCGCGAGGGTGTGGGCCGGGAGCCAAGCCCCACGGCCGCAGTGATCGACAGCCAGAGCGTGAAGACCACGGAAGCCAGCGGCCCGCGCGGCTACGACGCTGCCAAGAAGGTCACGGGCCGCAAGCGGCACATCGCCGTGGACACGCAGGGGCTGCTGCTGGGCGTCGTCGTCCATGCCGCCTCCATCCAGGACGCAGATGGCGCGGGCGGACTGCTCGGGCGCATCAAGCCACTGTATTGCTGGCTGCGCGCCGTGTTCGCCGACGGCGGCTACAACCGCGTGCCAGCACTCCTGGCCTGCTTCCTGCTCGGCCTCACGCTGCTTATCGTCAGCCGTCCCCGGGGAGCAAAGGGCTTTGTCCTTCTGCCGCGCCGCTGGGTGGTCGAGCGGACACTCGGCTGGCTCGGGCGCTGGCGCCGCCTGTCCAGGGACTACGAGCACCTGCCAGAGGTGTCCGAGGCCATGGTCACCCTCGCCATGATCCGCCTCATGCTCCACCGCGCCGCCCACCCAAACCGCAAGCAACTGCCCGCACCATGACTTCCAAAACGGGCTTTAAGTCCCACCCCTTTCAGGGTGTTTTCTGACACTCCAGCTTCAATGGATGAGCAAGGGTCCTGTTGCGGTTGGTTCGGTTTGGTCTTCGGTTCTGGAG
>JAABUT010004659.1_pt1 | contig 10701 bp, 11 predicted proteins | sample 5559281 | NCBI WGS metagenome assembly JAABUT01 (sample SAMN10711880, study PRJNA513359) | rock metagenome | isolation source: Antarctica rocks | place: Antarctica: Victoria Land, Ricker Hills nord | collected 2016-01-04 | reverse complement strand
CCCGCGCCATGGGCCGTGGTGGCACACGGAGACAAGCCGGTCGCCCAGGCGCTGCGGGGAGCCAGTGGCGAGACCGGCCTGTCTGGAGACGGATCCCTTCCGGGGACCCGCCACTGGACGGGAGCTCCACATGAACAGCTCGACCCGTACGGCAATCCGCGTCGGCGTGGTGCTCGCCCTGCTGGGCGGGTCGACCGCTGCCGTGACCGCTCCCGCGTTGGCTGCCCCCGGCACGCCGACGCACCGCACCGTGGCGCACCACCGGGCGCACGCGACCACCGTCAGGGCCGTCCCGGTCCGGGCGTCGGCCACGAGCACCGTCGTGGTGCGGCTCGGCCCGGCGGTGACCATCACCCGGTGACGGGCGGCGGTCATCGCCGGCAGCACCTGCGCGCTACGACGACGGGCCCGGCGTCCCTGGCGCCGGGCCCGTCGCCGTAGCCGTCGCCGTAGCCGTAGCCGTAGCCGGCGCGGACGCTACCCCCAACCGGCCTCGTCGACCCACCCCACGCCGGCGACCTCGGGCGAGGACGAGGCTGCGGGGATGACGACGACGCTCTACCGCCGCGGCCGCGTCCGCTCCCCGCTCTCACCCTTCACCACAGCCCTCGTCGTCGACGGCCACACCGTGGCGTGGGTGGGGGAGGAGGGCGCCGCCGACGGCATGACCGTCGACCACGTCGTGGACCTGCACGACGCCTTCGTCGCACCGGCCTTCGTCGATGCCCACGTGCACGCGACGGCCACCGGGCTGGCGTTGACGGGGCTCGACCTGTCGGGTACGCCGACGCTCGCGGAAGCCCTCGACGCCGTCGCCCGCGCCGCGGCCGCCAGCGCCGGCGGCGTCCTGCTCGGGCACGGCTGGGACGAGAGCCGCTGGCCGGAGCGCCGCCCGCCGACCACCGCGGAGCTCGAGCGCGCCACCGGCGGCAGGCCGGCGTACCTGTCCCGTGCCGACCTGCACTCCGCCGTGGTGACCGGCCACCTGCTCGACGGGGTCGCCCACGAGGACGGGCGCGTGCGGCTCGGCGAGCACCACGTCGTGCGGACTCGCGCCCTCGACGGCGTCAGCGCCGGACAGGCCGGTGACGCCCAGCGAGCCACCCGGGCGGAGGCCGCGCGCCTCGGCATCGGCTGCCTGCACGAAATGGGGGGCCCCGAGGTCAGCAGCGCCGTCGACCTGGCGGCCCTGCTCCGGTTGGCGGGCGACGAGCCGGGCCCCGACGTCATCGGCTACTGGGGCGAGTTGCACGGCATCGAGGCCGCCGCCGCCTTAGGGGCGCAGGCCGGCGGCGACCTCTTCTGCGACGGCTCGTTCGGCTCGCACACCGCCGCGCTGTCCGCGCCCTACGCCGACGATCCGACCACGTCCGGGACGCTGCGCTACGACGCGGGCGAGATCGCGGTGCACGCCGTGGCCGCGACGCGCGCGGGGCTGCAGGCCGGCTTCCATTGCATCGGCGACCGCGCCGTCGACGCGGTGCTCACGGGCCTCGAGCTCGCGCGGGAGACGCTCGGTGACGCCGTCATCGCGGCCCGGCACCGGCTGGAACATGTCGAGAGTCTCGATGGGCGCGCCGTGGCGCGGCTGGCCAGGCTCGGCGTGGTCGCGTCGGTGCAACCGGCCTTCGACGCGAGGTGGGCCCGCGGGATGTACGTCGAGCGGCTCGGCCGGCGGCGGGCGGCGGCGACCAACCCTTTCGCCGACCTTGCCCAGGCCGGCGTGCCGCTCGCGCTCGGCAGCGATGCCCCCGTGACGCCCCTGGACCCGTGGGGCGGCGTCCGGGCGGCCGTCGAGGCGCAGCACCCTCTGTCGGCCAGGGTTGCCTTCTCCGCGCATACCCGCGGCGGCTGGCGAGCGGCCCGCGCCGACAGCGGCGGCGCGGGGGAGCTGGCGCCAGGCAGCCCCGCCACCTTCGCCGTGTGGCAGGTGCCGGCAGGGCTGGTGGCCGCCGTCCCCGACGGTCGTGTCGCCGGCTGCTCCACCGACCCGCGCGCCGGGATCGCCGGCCTGCCCGACCTGACCGGCCCGGACCCGGTCTGCGCGAGCACCGTGGTGCGGGGAAGGACCATCTACGATTCCGGGGCCCTGGCCTGAGCCGGGTCGCCCGCGACGCCGTGGACGACGCCGTGGACGACGCGCCGAGGGGTGGCCATCGGCGGCGTGTCGCAGGCTTTTGCCGCCGTTGTGGGGGACCTGGATCACGCCCCTGACCTGGGCTTTTGCCGGGAACCTGCAGGTGAACGGGACATTGACACTCGCCGACGTCCTGCTGTTGCCTGACGCCCGTCGGCTCGACAGGACGGACGCCTCGCCCGGTCCGAGCCCCCGACCCCGCCCGGGCCGGGACGTCGCAGGCACCCCGTTGCAGGGGTGGCTCGCCGTCCCCGGTGCCAGACCCGGCGCGGTAGGCGGGGGCACGGTTCGGGGGGGTTGGCTGCCGCAGAGCCGACACGGCCCGGGGGGGACCCGGCGCCCGGCCAGTAGACAACGGCCCCCACCCCGCACCCGGCGGGGCGGGGGGTCGGTCCGAAGGTCGGGTGCCGGGTCCCTGTCCCGGTGCGAGGGGTGAGACTGGTGCCGTGACCGTTGCCGTCGACCCCGATGCGGGCGGCTCCACGGCCACCGCCACGACGGCCACGTCGCCGGGGACGTCCACTCCGGCGGCCGTCTCCCGGGCCCGGCGACCCGCTTGGATACGGCGGTTGCGCCGCCCGGCGCTGGCCGTCGCGGCGGGGCTGGCGCTCGCCGGCGCCTTCCCGCCCTACCCGGGCTGGCCCTTGGCGGTGCTCGGGGCGGCCCTGCTCGTGCTCGCCGTCCGGGGGGCCGGTGCCCGCGCGGCTGCCGGCCTCGGGCTGATCACCGGTCTGGCGTGCTTCGTGCCGACCCTGTCGTTCACCCAGGTCGCCGGCGTGGACGCTTGGCTGCTCCTCGCGGCGGCGCAGGCGGTGCTGCTCGCCGCGGCGGCCCCCGCGCTGGCGGCGGTGCAGCGCCTCCCGGCGGCACCCCTGTGGTGCGCGTGCGTCTTCGTCGCGGACGAGGCGGTGCGCTCGCGGGCCCCCTTCGGCGGGTTCGGATGGGCGCGGTTGGGCTTCAGTCAGGTCGACGGGCCGCTCGCCCCGCTCGTCGCCCTCGGTGGCGTCCCCCTGGTCTCCGCCGGGGTCGTCCTCGCCGGCGCGGCGCTCGCGCAGGCGGTCGTGCGTCGGCGGCCGGTCTGGCTGCTCGCCGCCGTCGTTCCCGGGTTGCTCGCGCTGGCTGTGCCCCAGCCGACGGGCGGGCAGGCTGACGGCACGGGCCGCCGCGAGGCGACGGTGGCGGTGGTGCAGGGCGGCGTCCCACGGCTGGGGTTCGCCTTCAACGCCCAGCGCCGCGCGGTGCTCGACAACCACGTGACCGCGACGCAGGCGCTGGCCCGGGGAGTCAGTGCGGGCACGCTGCCGGCTCCCGACTTCGTGGTGTGGCCGGAGAACAGCTCCGACCTGGACCCCTTCGTCGAACCCGACGCCCGGGCCCAGCTCGACCGCGCCGCCGCCGCGGTCGGCGTACCCGTGCTCGTCGGCGCCGTCCTCGACGGTCCTGGGCCGACCGAGGTGAGCAACACCGGGCTCGTCTGGACGGCAGCCGGGCCGACGGGGGAGCGCTACGTCAAGCACCAACCGGTGCCCTTCGCCGAATACGTGCCGTTCCGCAGCGTGCTGACCCGCGTCGTGGGCCGCCTCGGCACGCTGATCCCGCGCGACTTCGTCCACGGCGCCGGGAGCCCGGCGCTCGCCGTGGGTCCGGTGCGGGTGGGCGACGTCATCTGCTTCGAGGTCGCGTACGACGGTCTCGTGCGCTCGGCGGTCCGTGCCGGTGGCCGGCTGCTGGTGGTGCAGACCAACAACGCGACCTTCGGTTTCTCGCCGGAGGCCCCCCAGCAGCTGCAGATGGCGCGGCTGCGGGCCCTGGAACACGGTCGCACGGTCCTCGTGGCCTCGACCAGCGGGATCAGCGCGATCATCCGCCCGGACGGCGCCGTCACGAAGCGGACTCAGATCTTCACGCGGGCAGTGCTGGTGGCCCGCGTGCCGCTGCGGAGCGCACGCACGGTGGCCGACCGGCTGGGCACGTTCCCGGAGCTCCTGCTCGTTGTGCTTGCGGTGGGGGCGGGTGTCGCCGGGTGGCGACGGCGGCCCCGCGGGAAAGGGTGAGCGCGGTGTTCCCGCTGCTGGCGCTGGTGTTCCTGGCGGTCCCGATCGCGGAGGTCTACCTGCTGATCCAGGTCGGCCACGTGATCGGTGGACTCGCGACGATCGCCCTGCTCGTCGCGGACGCAGTGCTCGGGTCGTGGCTGGTGCGCCGGGAGGGGGCCCGGGCGTGGCGGCGCTTTCGCGAGGCGGCGGCGAGCGGCCGCGTGCCGGGCCGGGAGGCCGCCGACGGGGCCCTCGTGCTGGTCGGCGGCACCCTGCTGGTCACCCCCGGCTTCCTCACCGACGTCGTCGGGCTCGTGCTGGTGCTGCCCTTCACCCGCCCGCTCGTGCGCCGCGCGCTCGTCCGCCTGCTGGCGCGACGGACAGGGGCGCGGCTGCTGCGCGGGCCGACGCCGCGCCGTGGCGGCCGCACGACGTCGCGCCTCGTCGGCGGTGGTGACGTCGTCGAGGGCGAGGTCGTGGAGGGGGAGGTCGTGGAGCGCTGAGGTCGGACGCACCGATGGCCCGCTCCCCAAGGGGAACGGGCCGCAGGCAGGTGCAGGTGGTCAGGAGGCCTTGCGCAGGCTGGCGAGCGCATCGCCCTGACTGCCGCCGCGCAGGAGCGCCAGCCGCTCGGCCAGCACCTCTTCGAGGTCGCTGAGGCTGCGCCGCTCCAGCAGCATGTCCCAGTGGGTGCGCACGTGCTTCGGGGCCTTCGGTTCGGGCAGGATCGCGTCGGCGCAGATGGCGGCCGCACCGCAGACCTTGCATGGCCAGGTGTGCGGCAGGTCGGCCTCGGCGGCCATGAGCACCGTGAAGGCGTGGCCGGCCGGGCAGTCGAAGCGCACGTCGACGCGGGGCGCCAGGTCGGCCGACCGGTCGGTCTCGTAGGAGACGGAGCCGAGTCGGCTGCCGCGCAGGACACGCTCGCCCATGATGAACCTCCGGGTGCAGGGGGGTGCGGGACGGGCCGCCGAAACCAGTCGGCCCACTGCGCCGACGCTGCGGTCCAGCAGCCGTTGTATCCCTCAACGGATGGGACACCGTGAGGATTCCCCGGGACGCCCGCTCTCACGCGTTGCCCGCCCCGGCGCTCCTGCCCGTCCGCGCTTCAGCCTCCCGCGCTCCCGGCCGAAGGGTCAGGGGAGCGGACGGTCGGTCCCTCGTCCGCGCCAGGAGGTCGCCAGGATGACCACGATGCACGCGCCGTCCGTGCCTACGGCTCGTCCGGCGTTGGAGCAGACGCGGCAGTGCGTGTGCGGTGGGTGGACGCGTTTCGTGCTGTGCCAATACTGCGGGACCACCGACCCGGCAGCAGCGGCCGCCGGCCTCATGAGCACGACGCCGCTGGTCCACCGCCTCCCCACCGACGCGGGGTCGGTCACGCCGTCCGCTGCCTATGCCGAACTCACCGCACTGCACTCGCCCACCGCACTGCACTCGCCCACCGCACTGCACTCGCCCACCGCACTGCACTCGCCCACCGGGGCGTACGACGCCTCGCCGCTGCCTGCCTTCTCGGCCAGCGACAGCGTCGGGGCGGCGGCTGCGACGACGAGCCTGTCGGAGCCGGTGGATGGGGAGCGGGCCTACGCCGCGCTGGGCTACAGCGAGCCCGCGTACGCCGAGCCCGCATACAGCGAGCCCGCGTACGCCGAGCCTGTCTACAGCGAGCCTGTCTACAGCGAGCCCGGCTACAGCGAGCCTGTCTACGCCGAGCCTGTCTACGCCGAGCCTGTCTACGCCGAGCCTGTCTACGCCGGCCCGCAGCAGACCCCGGTCCCGGCCCTGCACGCCCTGGTGAGCCCCCTCTCCCTCGCCACCGCAGGCGCTGTTGCCAGTGCGGGCGCTCCCGTGCCTCCGGTCGCGGGTCCAGGGTGGTCCGCTGCCGACCCGTCCGCCTCAGGCCGGCCGCAGGCAGCCGCGCTCGAACCCGCCGACTCGGCTCCGGACGAGCAGCCCGACGTCTCCCGGCGCCCGAGCGGTGGCCGCGCGCGATGGATCAAACCGGCCGTTGCCGCTGCCGTGCTCGCCGCTGCCGGCGGGGCATACCTCCTGCTCGGCAGCTCCGCGGATGACACCGCGGCAGCCGGCCCCGTCCCCGTGGCCGCCCGACACGCTGCCGCACCCGCCGCTGCCCCGGCTCCCGCCGCCCTCGGCCCTCCCACGAGCGGTGTCGACGCCCAGGTGGCGACACTCGTGAAGAACGTCGCGTCGCTGGAGACCGCGTGGGCTGCCGGCCACGCCGGCGCCTACACGAGCTCGGTCGCCGACCTGTCCACCCTTGGCCTCACCGGCTCGCCCAAGGTCAGCGACCTGACGGTCGCCGCACTTGGCGCCGGGCACTACACGGTTCGTGCGAAGAGCACCATGAGCGGCCACTCGTTCTGCTTCGATTCGGCCACGACCGCGGGTGTCACCGCCTGCTGACATGAGGCCCGTCTCCGCCCGCCGCCTGCGCACCGCCGGGCGGCCGCGTGGCACGATTCCGCAGGTGACCAGCAGGCCCGCCGCAGCGCAGCACCTGCGTGACCTCGTTCGCTTGCGCCGCGTCCGCGACCGCATCGACCGGGAGCACGCGCAGCCGCTGGACGTCGAGGCACTCGCCCGCGGCGCGCACATGTCGGCCGGGCATCTCAGCCGCGAGTTCCGGCTCGCCTACGGCGAGTCGCCGTACAGCTATCTGATGACGCGGCGCATCGAGCGCGCGATGGCGCTGCTGCGTCGTGGTGACCTCAGCGTCACCGAGGTCTGTTTCGCGGTCGGTTGCTCGTCGCTGGGCACCTTCAGCACTCGCTTCACCGAGTTGGTGGGTGTGCCGCCCAGCGCCTATCGGCGCGAGGCGGCGCACGCGACGGCGGGGATGCCGCCGTGCGAGGCGAAGAAGGTCACCAGACCGATCAGGAATCGAGAAGCGCCAGGACCGAGCCGAATCTAGGTTCACCGCCATGGACATCACCATTTACGCGACCCTCCTCCCGCATGACGACACGGACGCCTCCCTGGCCTTCTACCGCGACGCCCTCGGGTTCGAGGTCCGCAACGACGTCGAATACGGCGGGATGCACTGGCTCACGGTCGGCTCCCCTGACCAGCCCGGCACGTCCATCGTCCTGTACCCGCTAGCGGCGACCCCCGGCATCACCGACGACGAGCGCCGCACGATCGCCGGGATGATGGCCAAGGGCAGCTACGCCAGCATCAATCTGGCCACCACCGACCTCGACGGCACCTTCGAACGGCTGCGGGTCGGCGACGCCGAGGTCGTCCAGGAACCGACCGAGCAGCCGTACGGCGTTCGTGACTGCTCCTTCCGCGACCCCGCGGGCAACCTGATCCGCATCCAGGAGCTGCGTTGAGCCCGCCGGCCGCCATCGGCACCGACCCCGGTGGCAACGTCCTCGGGCTGTGATTCAGGACCGATGACTGGAGACGTGATGAGCAAGGCCACGAGGACGGACGCGCAGCCGCCTGCGCTGCACGTCGCCGACCGCCACGATCTGATCCGCGTGCACGGCGCGCGCGTGCACAACCTCAAGGACGTCAGCGTCGAGATCCCGAAGCGCCGGCTGACGGTGTTCACCGGCGTCTCCGGCTCGGGCAAGAGCTCGTTGGTGTTCGGCACGATCGCCGCGGAGTCGCAACGGCTGATCAACGAGACCTACAGCGCCTTCGTGCAGGGCTTCATGCCGACGCTGGCGCGGCCCGAGGTCGACGTACTCGAAGGGCTGTCGACCGCGATCATCATCGACCAGCAGCGGATGGGTGCCGATCCTCGCTCCACGGTCGGCACCGCCACGGATGCCAACGCGATGCTGCGCATCCTCTTCAGCCGACTCGGGAATCCGCGCATCGGCTCACCCCAGGCGTTCTCGTTCAACGTCGCCTCCATCTCGGGCGCGGGGGCGGTCACCATCGAGCGCGGCGGCAGGACCACGAAGGAGCGACGGAGCTTCAGCATCACCGGCGGCAGGTGTCCCCGCTGCGAGGGTCGCGGCGCCGTCAACGACATCGACCTCACAGCGCTGTACGACGACAGCAAGTCGCTCAACGAGGGTGCGCTCGCTATCCCCGGCTACAGCATGGACGGTTGGTACGGTCGGATCTTCAGCGGCTGCGGCTTCTTCGACCCGGACACGCCGATCAAGAGATTCACCAAGAAGGAACTGCACGACCTCCTCCACAAGGAGCCGACAAAGATCAAAGTCGACGGCATCAACCTCACCTACGAGGGCCTGATCCCGAAGATCCAAAAGTCGATGCTGTCGAAGGACGTCGACGCGATGCAGCCGCACGTTCGCGCCTTCGTGGAACGCGCTGTCACCTTTGCCACGTGCCCCGAGTGCGACGGCACCCGGCTCAGCGCCGAGGCCCGTTCGTCGAAGATCAAGGGTAAGAACATCGCCGACGCCTGTGTGATGCAAATCAGCGACCTCGCCGAGTGGGTGCGCGGTCTGGCAGAACCGTCGGTGACGCCGCTGCTGGCGTCGCTGGGGGAGACCCTGGACTCGTTCGTGGAGATCGGACTCGGCTACCTCTCGCTCGACCGGCCGGCGGGCACGCTGTCGGGCGGCGAGGCGCAGCGCGTCAAGATGATCCGCCACCTCGGCTCCTCGCTCACCGACGTCACCTACGTCTTCGACGAGCCCACCACGGGCCTGCACCCGCATGACATCGCGCGGATGAACGACCTGCTGACGCAGTTGCGGGACAAGGGCAACACGGTGCTCGTCGTGGAGCACAAGCCGGAAACGATCGCGATCGCCGACCACGTCGTCGACCTCGGGCCGGGTGCCGGTACGGCGGGCGGCACCGTCTGCTTCGAGGGCACCGTCGAGGGGTTGCTGGCCAGCGGCACCCTCACCGGCCGCCATCTCGACGACCGGGCCGCCCTCAAGGAGACGGTGCGGACGCCGACCGGCAGGCTGGAGGTCCGCGGGGCGACGGCGCACAACCTGCGCGACGTCGACGTCGACATCCCGCTCGGCGTGATGGTGGTGGTGACCGGCGTGGCCGGGTCAGGGAAGAGCTCCATGATCCACGGCTCGGTGTCGGGGCGGGACGGAGTCGTGTCGATGGACCAGGGCGCGATCCGCGGCTCGCGACGGAGCAACCCGGCGACGTACACCGGACTGCTCGACCCGATCCGCAAGGCGTTCGCGAAGGCCAACGGCGTGAAGCCGGCGCTGTTCAGCTCAAACTCCGAGGGGGCCTGCCCCACCTGCAACGGCGCCGGCGTCATCTACACCGACCTGGCGATGATGGCAGGCGTCGCCACGACCTGCGAGGAGTGCGAGGGGAAGCGGTTCGAGGCCTCCGTGCTGCAGCACACGTTCGGCGGCAAGGACATCAGCGAGGTGCTCGCGATGCCGGTCGCAGAGGCGACGGAGTTTTTCGCTGACGGCGAGGCGCGCACGCCGGCCGCGCACGCCATCCTCGGTCGGCTCGCCGACGTCGGGCTCGGCTACCTCATCCTCGGCCAGCCGCTCACCACCCTGTCCGGCGGTGAGCGGCAGCGGCTCAAGCTGGCCACCCGCCTGGCCGAGAGGGGCGGCGTCCTCGTCCTCGACGAGCCGACCACCGGCCTCCATCTCGCTGACGTCGAGCAGCTGCTCGGCCTGCTCGACCGGCTCGTCGACGCCGGCACGTCGGTCATCGTCGTCGCGCACCACCAGGCGGTCATGGCGCACGCCGACTGGATCATCGACCTCGGCCCCGGCGCCGGCCACGAGGGCGGCCGGATCGTGTTCGAAGGCACACCCGCCGAGCTCGTCGCCGCCCGCTCCACGCTCACCGGCGAGCACCTCGCGGCTTACGTCGGCACCTGACTCCGACCCTCGCGGACACCTCAGTGTGGTCGGTAGCTGTCGGCGCGATGGGCTACCCGGGTCACGGTGACCGTGTGCTCGGCCTCGTTAATCTCATGGAGCACGCGGTAGCTTCCCCGGTGCGCGCTGTGCCGGCCGGTGAAGTCATCGCGCAGGGCTTTGCCGACTCGATGGGGGTTCTCCGCGAGCGGGCCGTGCAGGAACTCGATAATCGCCGGGACGATCCGGGGCGGCAGTTGGTCCAGGGTGCGGATGGCGGCCGAGGACAACCCGCCCGCCCAGCTCACCGGGTGGTCCCGACGCCGTAGCGGCGCCGCACCGCCGCCTCGTCGTGCAGCTGACCGGCTGCTGCCTCGCGACGGGCAGCGTCGAGGTCGGCATGGATGCCGGGCTGAGCTTGCCAGAACAAGGTCTCTTCCATCGACTCGAGGTCATCGACCGAGATCAGTACCGCGGCTGGCTTGCCGTGCCGGGTGATGGTTACCCGTTCGTGGGTGGTGACCGCGTCCTCGATGAGCTCGTTGAGCTTCGCCTTCGCCTCGGTGAGCGGGATCGTCGTCATACCTCTAGATTAGAGGCTCTACTGACGCATCCGTGGGTGGTTCGGCGCGTCGTAGGCGCGCACGCCGTTGCGCTGCCAGGGTTCTGGGCTGTCGAAGGCTCCAGGACCTAGCAGGGGGGAACGGCGTGCGCGGATCGAGGG
>JAABUT010004657.1_pt1 | contig 10703 bp, 9 predicted proteins | sample 5559281 | NCBI WGS metagenome assembly JAABUT01 (sample SAMN10711880, study PRJNA513359) | rock metagenome | isolation source: Antarctica rocks | place: Antarctica: Victoria Land, Ricker Hills nord | collected 2016-01-04 | reverse complement strand
CGCCGTGCGCGAGAGTGTCACGGCGGCCGGGTTCGCCGTCGACAAGGTCTTCGGCGACTGGGACCGCAGCCCGGTTCTCCCGCGCGCTCCGGAGCTGATCGTCATCGCATCGCGACCCTGACGGCGACGCCGCCGCGGCTGAGGCACCTCACGAGGGCCACCTGACGAGAACCCTTGTGGCGCAAAGGCATCTTCCTGCAGTTGTCGTGCCTCCTCACCAGGCGCGCGACCGTCCAGGTTGCACCCTTCGAGAGGAACCACCCTGCCCACCAAGCCGGAAGTGACGTCCGCCCGATCAAGGTCTCGGCCCAGCACCTCGTCCTGCGCGCGAAGCAGCCTGCGCTCCTCATGGCCAACCCGAACCACTTCGGGACGGTCAAGGACGCCAACCTGAAAGTCATCGTCCGCGCAGACCATCCTCTGCACGGACGGGACCGCCCGGGCCACCGTCCGGGTCCGCCTCGACGAGGTCGCGCCGACGAGCGTTCACCATTACGGAGTTCATCCGTGGCGGCACCACCTTCCCGGCCGAGGAGTGCATGAAGCTCAAGCTCGGTGACACCTCTTGGGCACGTATGCCGTGGCGGACGAGCACTTCCGCGCCCTCGCGACCGAGCTCGACCCCTCGGCCCGGCTGCCGGAGCCGTGGCGACGATATCGGGGCCGGCGTCCTTCCGGGTCGCTCCCACCAGGGGGGCCGGGGACGTGGCAGCTCGAGACGGCGCTCACGGCGCCGGGTGGTTACGTCCTGCGCCTGCGGGCCCGGGACCGCTCGATCGACAGCGGCAGCGGCACCGGCTGGGAGGCCGTGCCGAAGTCCATCGGGTTCTCCCTCGAGGTCTGACCGGAGACACCCACCGTGCTGCCCCGGCCCAGCAGGGTCGGGGTTGCTCCGGCAGGGACGACCGGGTCGGGGACGTCCAGACACCGAAAGGCCCGGCCCCACCGGGGCCGGGCAAGGTGACGGTTCACGTACCACAACGGGCCAACCGTCTAAGTCTTCGGCGCAGCCTTGGACGTCCGGCTGTGCTGCAACGTTCCCACTCATCCATGAGAAGCCGGGCCCGATTTGCCTGAAACAGGCCCGAAGGAACCAGCCAGGATGGCCCGAACGGCCGACCCCGATCGCTCGCGCCGCGCCATGAGGTCGCCCTAGGGTCAGGGTCCCCCACGTGAGCCAGGTCCGACATGCCGCCGCCCGTCCGCCGCACCCCTGTGCTCGCCGCTGTCGTGGTCGCCGCGGCGGTCATCGGCATTCCCGCGCTCGGGTGGGCCGCGACGAGGTGGGGGGCAGAACCGACCCGGCCGGTCATCGCCGCCCCGACGACGGGACGCACGGTGGGATCGCCGTCGCCCCCGACCTCCTCGTCGTCCTCCGGCTCCCCGAGCCCGGCGTCGCGGCCGGGAACCGCCTGGGCTGCGCTGGAAACCCTGGCCATCAAGGGTCGGGCCCCGAGGACCGGCTACGCCCGCGACCTCTTCGGCCAGGCGTGGCTCGACGTGGACCGCAACGGCTGCGACACGCGCAACGACGTGCTGCGGCGGGACCTCACCGGGTACGTCCTCAAGGCTGGGACCCATGGGTGCCTGGTTCTCAGCGGGACCCTGCACGACCCCTACACCGGCGCCACGATCGCGTTCGTGCGCGGACCGACGACGTCGAACGCCGTCCAGGTCGACCACGTCGTCGCCCTCGCCGATGCCTGGCAGAAGGGCGCGCAGCAGTGGTCGCCCCAGCAGCGCGCCGCCTTCGCCAACGACTCCCTCAACCTGCTGGCCGTCGACGGCCCGTCGAACGTGCGCAAGGGCGACGGCGACGCGGCGACGTGGCTGCCTGCTGCCACGGCATACCGGTGTGCGTATGCCGCGCGGCAGGTCGCCGTGAAGGTCACCTACCGGCTGTGGATCACTGCCGCCGAACACGACGCCCTGGCAGGCCTGCTCGGCGTCTGCCCCGAGGAGAGCGTCCCGGTTTCCCAGGCGTTCGTCCTCGGCGGTGAAATCGAGGCGCCCGCTGGACCAACCACGCCGTCGATCCCGTCGCAGCCGCCGACGACACAGCCGTAGCCGACCACGACGGCATCGTCGGGGAGAGGTCCCAAACGCCCTGCTCCTTCCGAGGGATCGGTGCGAGAACAGCAGAGACACACGCGTGCCTCGATCGTGCGAAGGAGTGCGAGATGACCGGGTTTGACTTCAGCTGCAGCATGGTCGAGACCCCGCGGCTGGCGATGAACGTCTGAACGTCCGGCCCCGAAGGAGGTCGGCCGGTCCTCCTCGTGCACGGAAACCTTGTCAGCGGCGGCTTCTGGCAGTACGTGGCCCAGCTGCTGCCGGACGACGTGCGCGTCATCGCCCCCGAACCTGCGAGGCTTCGGCCGCACCGAGGCCAGGGTGATCGACGCCACCCGCGGCCTCGGTGACATGGTCGACGACGTCCGTGGGTTCCTGGAGGTCCTCGGCCTGACCGGCCGCGATGACGTCGTCGCCGCCGGGTGGTCCATGGGCGGCGGCGTCCTCGAGCAGTACCTCCTCGTGCACCCCGGCGACCTCGCGAGCGTCGTTCTCGTCGCCCCCTGTCGCCCTATGGTTTCGGGGGGACCAAGGGCCCCGACGGTGAGGCCTGTTCGGACGACTTCGCCGGCACCGGTGGAGGTGGCGCAGCGCCGCAGTTCGTCCAGCGACTGCGCGACAAGGACACGAGCTCCGACGACCCGAGCAGCAGTCCCCGTGTCATCCTCCGGACCTTCTTCGGCCCGGGCGCCCACGCCGCCGACGTCGACGAGGAGTTCCTTCTGGAGGAGTTCCTGCGGACCACCGTCGGCGACGATTTCTACCCGGGGACGACCACGTCCTCGACGAACTGGCCCAGCATCGCCCCCGGTGACCGAGGGGTCCTCAATGCCATGTCCCCCAAGCACTTCAACGCCTCGGGCATCGCCGACCTCGATGTCAGACCGGCCATCACCTGGGCGCGCGCCGGCAAGGACCAAGTGATCTCCGACGCGTCGATGTTCGACTTCGGCACCCTCGGCAGGATCGGTGCCGTCCCGGGCTGGCCGGGTGAGGAGGTCCTGCCGCCGCAGCCCATGGACGTGCAGATCCGCGCCGTCCTCGACCGGTATGCCGCGAACGGCGGCACGGTGCGTGAGGTCGGTCTCGAGGAGTGGCCCACGGCATCCCGCTCGAGGCGCCGCAGGCCGTCGCTGAGGCGATCGTGGCGCACCTTCACGGGTGAGCCGGCAGCCGGGCATCGGGTGGCCCGGCTGCCCGGCATACGGGACCTTCGTCGTGCCGGTGAACCCACGGCCTAGCATGGGCGGGGTGCCTCAGCAGCTCCTCGACCCCGCCTCCCTCGTCGGCCGCTCCTTCCTCAAGGAGCTGGACTTCACCCCGCAGGAGTGGCGCCATCTCGTCGACCTCGCTCGCGAGCTCAAGGCGGCGAGAAAGGAGCGCCGCGAGCAGCAGTGGCTGACCGGACAGACCATCGCACTGATCTTCGAGAAGACCTCCACCCGCACGCGGTGCGCCTTCGAGGTGGCCGCCTACGACCAGGGGGCCCGAGTCACGTGCCTCGACCCCTCGGGGAGCCAGATCGCCCACAAGGAGTCCGTCAAGGACACCGCCCGGGTGCTCGGCCGCTTCTACGACGGCATCGAGTACCGCGGCACCTCACAGGCAACGGTCGAGACCCTGGCGGAGTATGCCGGGGTGCCGGTCTGGAACGGCCTCACCGACGACTGGCACCCGACCCAGGCCCTCTGTGACGCGGTGACGATGCTGGAGCACTCGACGAAGCGGCCGGAGGACATCGCCTACGCCTACGTCGGGGACGCGCGCTTCAACACGGGCAACTCGCTGCTCGTGCTCGGCGCACTCATGGGGATGGATGTGCGCATCGTCGCCCCGCGGCCGCTCTGGCCGGGCGCGGCCGTCGTCGCCGCGGCGCGCGAGGTCGCCACCGCGACGGGCGCCCGGCTCACCGTCACCGACGAGGTCGCTGAGGGGGTCGCGGACGTCGACTTCGTCCACACCGACGTCTGGGTGTCGATGGGGGAGCCGAAGGAGGTGTGGGCCGAGCGCATCGAGCTGCTCCTGCCCTACCAGGTCAACGCGAGCCTCCTCGCGCTGACCCGCAACCCGGACGTCAGGTTCATGCACTGCCTCCCGGCCTACCACGACCTCGGGACCCAGGTCTCTCTCGACGTGTATGCCGCCCACGGGCTGGACGCGCTCGAGGTGACGGACGAGGTCTTCGAGTCGCCCGCGTCCATCGTCTTCGACCAGGCGGAGAACCGGATGCACAGCATCAAGGCCGTCCTCGTCGCGACCCTGACTGGCCAGGGGTGAAGGCGGCCCGTCTGGAAGGTCTCCCCACGCCCGATGTGGTGCCGGTTCCCCACGCGCTTCCATCCAGCCCTGTCCACCACGGGAGCCGGGTGTGGGGAGGCTGACCACGCCCCGACGTGGTGCGGGTTCCCCAGCCGGCTCGGCGGACCCCGTCAGACCGCGGTGCCGACGAGCCTGCCGATGCCGTAGGTGACAACCATCGCGAGGACCCCGCCGGCGACGTTTCGGGCCACCTGGCGTCCAGGGCTCATGGCGCCGAGCCGCGCGCTCGTCACCCCGGTGAGGACGAGGGCGAGGACGACCGCGACGCCGATCACCGGGACCCGCCAGCTCGGGGAGGAGAGGAGCACGGCGAGCAGCGGGAGAAGGGCCCCGACGAAGAAGGCCAGCAGGGACGCCCCGGCTGCGTGCCACGGGCTGGTGAGGTTGTGGGGGTCGATCCCCAGCTCGGCCTCGGCGTGCGCCCCGAGCGCGTCGTGGGAGGTGAGCTGGACGGCGACCTCGTGGGCCAGCTCGGCGTCGAGCCCCTTGCCCTCGTAGATCCCGGCAAGCTCCTGGAGCTCCTCCTGCGGCGTCTCGCTCAGCTCGCGGATCTCCTTGGCCAGCAACGCCTTCTCGGTATCGCGCTGGGTGCTCACCGAGACGTACTCGCCGACGCCCATGCTCAGCGCACCGGCGACGAGGGCGGCGACGGCGGCGGTGAGGATCGGCGCGCGCTCGATCGTCGCCCCCGCGACCCCGACGATCACCCCGGCGGTGGACACGATGCCGTCGTTCGCTCCGAGGACGGCCGCGCGGAGCCAGTTGAGCCGGCCGCCGCTGTCGCCGTGGGGTTCGTCGTGGCCGACCACGCCGGTCGACCCGGCGGTCACCGCTGACCCTCCTCGGCGGCGTCGGTGAGCAAACGGGTCATGCCACCACTCTGGACCGAGAAGCCCCGCGGTGTCATCCAAGGTGCGCCTTACCGGGCGGACTCCGGCGCCGATCCGGCCGGTTCGCAGGCCCGGTCCGCGCCCGCGGGGGCTGCAGCCGGCAGACGTGGCGCCCTGCGAGGCTTGGCCCATGTCCGCGAGCCGCCCCACCCTCGTCGTCGGCGCCGCGATCGTCGACGAACTCGCACGGCCGAGCCGCCTGCTCGGTGCCCGCCGGACCGCTCCCGCCGTGCTGGCCGGCGGATGGGAACTCCCCGGCGGCAAGGTCGATCCCGGGGAGGCGCCACTCGACGCCCTGCACCGCGAGACAGAGGAGGAGCTCGGCGTCCGGATCGAGGTCGGCGACCACGTCCCCGGGCCACATCCGGACGGCACCTGGCCCGTCGGCGAGGACTACCGGATGCACGTCTGGCTCGCCGTCATCAGCGGCGGGACGCCCCGGCCCCTGGAGGACCACGACGAGCTGCGCTGGCTCGGCGAGGACGACCTGTATGCCGTGCCGTGGCTTCCTGCGGACCTGCCCGTCGTCCAGGCACTGGCGTCCCGGCTCCACGGTTGACGGCGGCCGGCGAGCGCACGCCGGAAGCGCCTGCATCCAGTCCGGCACAACCGCCCAGCGGCACGGGGCCGACCTATCGAATCGCGGTGGCCCAAGGGAAGAGCTCGTCGATCGTCGAGAAGATGCCCACGTGCTCGCGCTCGAGGAGCGCTCCCTGTTGGTCGAAGTAGGCCGTGGCGACGGTCTTGGCGGCGGACTCCTCCTCGGGCGTCATGTCCCGCCGGGGGCAGGGCGGTGGGACGGCGCCCTGTGCTCCAACCGTGCAAACCTGGGCCTCGTGGCGATCGAGGGTCGACATGACCTCGGCTCTCAACAACGCGAGACGGTCCTTCATCCGTGTCGTCATGGCCAAGTCGGAGCCCGTGAACGCCTTGACCTGTTCCACGGCGCTGATGTCGGACGTGACCCGCACCGTCGTCACCGGGCGGATGACCCCGCTCGATGACACGCCTGTGTTGCCCAGGGCAACCTCATAGGCCAGTGCGTCACCAACGCGGAGCGAGTCCTCAGGGGGAAGTGGGCCTTCTGTACGTGCGGGGAACTGGTCCCGCGCGGCCTTGCGGAGCAGCTCGACCGCGAAGGAGTCGGTGATGACGGCATCGCCGTCCCCGAAGGTCGCAGCAGCTCCCCAGGCGTCCTTGTCGCCAGGAAGGTTGGTGACGTCCAAGGACAAGCCCCACCGCTTGGAGCGGGTGCTGGGTGTACCTCGCCGCCCGGAACTGGAGTGTCATCCCGGAGTCGGCCACAAAGCCGCGGCTGCACCGCTCGAGCGCTGCGGACGGGCACCAGGTCGCCGTGAAGAAGTTGCCGCCCTCTTGGAACGGCGTGCCTTCCAACGAGTGCGCCGAAGCCACCCGGTTGACCGCAGTCCACAGCTCGCTCGCCATGGCAGCGCGCGGCCCGAAGTCGATCTGCGAGAACGTCACCGCAGGGGTCGAGCTCGACAGTGGGGGAGCGGGCGGCACCGCGGCGCACGCGGCCAGGGCCATCCCCGTCACCACGAGGCACACGGCGCGGACCGAGACGGCTGAGGATCCATGGAACAGGCTGAAAGGCTCCTTCCCGTCATCCGACCTTTCCCCTGCGCTCCCGCCCGCCTGATGCACCCGGGCCGGAACGCGTTTCGGTGATGGGACGAGTATGCCGTGCGGCTGGACCGCGCGGGGGCCGGCGCACGGCATACCGGCCCGTCCCTCGATGGTCACCGTGCCCCGGAAATCCTGAGAGAATCGTCCTCATGCCTGTCAAGACCCGCGACGACATCCGGAATGTCGCCATCGTTGCCCACGTCGACCACGGGAAGACGACCCTCGTCGACAAGATGCTGTGGCAGTCGGGCGCCTTCGGTGAGCACCAGCACGTCGACGAGCGGGCGATGGACACCGGTGACCTCGAGCGCGAGAAGGGCATCACCATCCTCGCGAAGAACACCGCGGTCCACTACACGGGCAAGGCGGCCAGCGGTGCCGGCCTCCCGGACGGCGTGACGATCAACATCATCGACACCCCCGGCCACGCCGACTTCGGTGGCGAGGTCGAGCGCGGCCTCTCGATGGTCGACGGTGTCGTGCTGCTCGTCGACGCGTCCGAGGGCCCGCTCCCACAGACCCGGTTCGTCCTGCGGAAGGCGCTTGCCCAGAGGATGCCCGTCATTCTCTGCATCAACAAGGTGGACCGTCCTGACTCCCGGATCGCTGAGGTGGTCGACGAGGTCTACGAGCTCTTCCTCGACCTCATCGACAACGTCGCCGACCACGACAACGTGCTCGAGTTCCCGATCGTCTACGCGTCCGCGCGGGCCGGCCGGGCCTCGCTCGAACGCCCCGAGAACGGCGAGATGCCCGAGGGCCACGACCTCGAGGCGCTTTTCGCGACGATCCTGGACACCATCCCGGCGCCGTCCTACGACGACGAGGTGCCGCTGCAGGCCCACGTCACGAACCTCGACTCGTCCAACTTCCTCGGCCGGCTCGCCCTGCTGCGCGTCCGCAACGGCTCGATCTCCAAGGGCCAGTGGGTGATGTGGTGCCGTCACGACGGCTCACAGCAGCGGGTCAAGATCACCGAGCTCCTCATGACCGAGGCCCTCGAGCGCAAACCGGCCGACAGTGCCGGACCGGGCGACATCATCGCCGTCGCCGGCATCCCCGAGATCACCATCGGCGAGACCCTCGCCGACGCCGAGAACCCGATCCCGCTGCCGCTCATCACCGTTGACGAGCCGGCAATCTCGATGACCATCGGCACGAACACGAGCCCCATGGTGGGCCGGGTCCGTCGCTCGAAGGTCACCGCCCGCATGGTCAAGGACCGCCTCGACCGAGAGCTCGTCGGCAACGTGTCGCTGCGCATCCTGCCCACCGAGCGCCCCGACACCTGGGAGGTGCAGGGCCGGGGTGAGCTCGCGCTGGCGATCCTCGTCGAGCAGATGCGCCGCGAGGGCTACGAGCTGACCGTCGGCAAGCCCCAGGTGGTCACCCGTGAGGTCGACGGCAACATCCACGAGCCTGTCGAGCGGCTCACCATCGACACCCCCGAGGAGTTCCTCGGGGCCATCACCCAGATCCTCGCCGCCCGCAAGGGCCGCCTGGAGCAGATGACCAACCACGGCACCGGCTGGATCCGGATGGAGTTCCTCGTGCCCTCGCGCGGCCTGATCGGCTTCCGCACCGAGTTCCTCACCGAGACCCGCGGCACCGGCATCGCCCACCACGTCTTCGAGGACTACGAGCCGTGGTTCGGCACCATCACAACCCGGACCAGCGGCTCCCTGGTGTCCGACCGCACCGGGGTGGTCACCGCGTACGCGATGGTCAACCTCCAGGAGCGCGGAGCACTCTTCCCCGAGCCGACGACGGAGGTCTACGAGGGCATGATCGTCGGCGAGAACTCCCGCGCCGACGACATGGACGTCAACATCACCAAGGAGAAGAAGCTGACCAACGTGCGTGCCTCGTCCTCCGACAACTTCGAGAAGATCGTGCCTCCGCGCAAGCTGAGCCTCGAGCAGTCCCTCGAGTTCTGCCGCGAGGACGAGTGCGTCGAGGTCACTCCCGACGCCGTCCGGATCCGCAAGGTCGTCCTCGACGGCAGCGAACGGGCCCGCACCGCATCCCGCGCCCGGTCGGCCGTGAAGGCCGAGGCCGCAAACGCCTAGGCGCGCCGGATCCCGGCGGTGAGCTCCCGGCATACTGAGGGCTCGCCACGGCGGGAGACGATCCGAAGGAGCCCCGGGTTGGGAACGATGGCCTCGAGCAGGGGACGACGCCTGGCCCTGGCGGCCACGGTGGCCGCCCTCCTGCTCACCGGCGCCTGCACGGCCAAGCCGCCGGCGCCCAGGGTGACCGACAGGTTCCAGCGAGGCGGGACGCTCAGCGTCCTGCTCGACACCCCGGTCGGGCACTGGGACCCGCAGCGGATGTATGCCGGCCCCGAGGGCGCGTTCGCCGTCCGCACCTTCCTGCGCACCCTGACTACGCAGGCCCCCGCCGGAGTGGGCTTCACACCGGGCCTCGTCGCCGACCTCGCGACGAGCACCGGCGTCCCGACCGACTCCGGGAGGACCTGGACCTTCACCCTGGTCGACGACGCCAAGTGGCAGGACGGCAGGCTCGTCACCTGTGCGGACGTCAAGTACGGCGTCTCGCGCAACTTCGCCCGCGACCAGATCACCGGCGGTCCACCGTATGCCGTGGCGCTGCTCGACATCCCCCTGGTCAAGGACGCCTCGGGCGCTGACGCGGCCGCCTACGCCGGTCCCTACACGGGGGTGGGCCAGGCGCTCTTCGACAAGGCGGTGACGTGCGCCGGGCAGCAGATCACCTTCCACCTCAAGGTGGCCGCCCACGACTTCGACCAGACGGTCTCCCTGCCGTCCTTCGCGCCGTTCCGCAAGGACCAGGACAAGGGGGACGCGAGCAGCTTCTCCGTGTTCTCCTGCGGTCCCTACATGCTCGAAGGGGTCTGGGAGCCGGGCAACGGTGGACGGTTCGTCCGCAACCGCAGCTGGCTGGCCATGGACGACCCCATCCGACTGGCCTTCCCCGAGGTCATCGACGTCCGCGAGGGGATCGGGACGACGACGGCGATCCAGCGCATCATCGACGACAAGGGGCAGGACCGGTATGCCGTGACCTACGCCGATGCCCCGCCCGCCCTCCAGTCGCAGCTGCTCGCGAGCACGGAGCTGAAGGCCCGGGTGACCAACCCGGACGGCCCGACCGTCGAGTACCTGGTGCCCAACGTCCGGAGCCCGGTGATGAGCAACCCCGCGGTGCGTCAGGCGTTCGCCATGTCGACCAACCGGGACGCCTTCGTGGCCGCCTACGGCGGTCCCACCGCCATGACGCCCACCTACTCGGTCATGGCGCGAAACCTTCCGGGACACAAGGACTTCAACCCGTTCGGAGTGCCGACGTCGGGCAACGTCGCCGCAGCGAAGGAGGTGCTGACCCGGGCCGGTGTCGCCCTCCCTGTCCCGGTGCGACTGGCCTACCGGAGGTCCGACGCCGCGGACAAGGCGTTCACCGCGCTCAAGGTCACCTGGGACCAGGCGGGGTTCGCCGTGGACCTCAAGCCCCTCGGTGAGAGCTACCACCGGACGATCTCGGCGCCGGCGGCGGCGGCGCAGTACGACGTGTTCCGGGCCAGCTGGAGCGCCGACTGGCCGTCGGGCTCGACCGTCATCCCGAACAACTTCGACGGCCGAGTCAACCTCGGTGACGCCGGGCCCGGGCAGGACTACGGGTACTTCGACGACCCGGCGGTCGACGCGGCGATCGACGGGGCGTACGGCCTGGTGAACGACGCGACGCGGAACGCGCGCTGGGGAGCCATCGACGAGATGATCGCCAGGGCCGGAG
>JAABUT010004655.1_pt1 | contig 10709 bp, 12 predicted proteins | sample 5559281 | NCBI WGS metagenome assembly JAABUT01 (sample SAMN10711880, study PRJNA513359) | rock metagenome | isolation source: Antarctica rocks | place: Antarctica: Victoria Land, Ricker Hills nord | collected 2016-01-04 | reverse complement strand
GCCGAAGTGACGCGCCAGGGTGCCCAGGCTGGGGCCGAGGCGCTGCGCCGTGCTAGCGAGACGGCGAACGAGACCTTGCGCCGCAGCACCCAGGCCGTGGCCGAAGGCCAGCGCCAGATCGCTCAGGACACGGCTCAAACCTTCGAGAAGGTGAGCCATAAGATGGCCCAGGCCGCCCAGGGCACGTCCGACGAGGTACGCCGCTTGATGACGCTGCCGCATGCCGCCGAGGGCGGCCTGCGCGACATGCAGCAGAGCGTGGCGGGCTTGGTCGAGGGCGTCGTGCAGACCAACCTGCGCGCCACCCAAGAGCTGTTCCGCCTTTCCAACCCGGCGGCTGTCGTCGAGCTGCAGCAGCGCTTTGCGCGGGAATACATGGACGCCCTGATGCAGGGCACCGCCACGTTGCTCCGTGCCGTCCGCCGCACCGCCGACGAAACCTTGCGTCCGCTCGAGGCGCAGGTCGAGCAGCGTCAGCAGGCTCACCCGGGCTACCGCACCGCGGCCGAGTAAAACTATGGCGCGAGCGGCAAGGCTCGCGCCCTGCCCAGCAGGAACCGGCGTTGGCCCGATGGTCACGCCGGCATCCCGCCCAATCCAGCACTGAACTGAAACAGGAGACAACGATGGTCTATGATATGAACACGACCCGACGCGAGGCGAATGCGCGTCCGGAGACCACGGTGAGCACGGGCATTCCCTTCTGGGACCTGATGTTCTCGTTCGGCAAGGCGTCGCAGCAGGCGCTGTCCGGCTTCGCGCCGCGGGCCGAGTACAATGCGCCGCGGGCCGACTACAGCACGCGGCCCGACTACGGCACGCGGTCTGACCGCGGTGCGGCGCAGCAGACGGCCCGCACCGTCGAGGTGATCCCGGTCGGCGAAGAGACGCTGAACGTGGGCACCCGCTTGGTGGCCGGCGACACGACGCGCGTGCGCCGGGTCGTTGTGGAAACGCCGGTCGAGCAGGGCGTGTCTCTGCGCGAGGAGCGGGTGGTCGTCGAGCGCCGCAAGCCGACCGGAGCGGCCTCGACCGCGACGCAGGCCATCCTGACCGACACCGCCATCGAGATGAGCGACAGCTTCGAGGTGGTCGAGGTTTGGAAGAGCGTGCGGGTGACCGAGGAGGTCGTGCTGCGCCGTGAGGTGACCGAGCGTCACGAGACGGTGCGCGACACCGTGCGCCGCGACGAGGTCGTCGTCGAGCAGGCCAAACACTCTGTCCCAGCTTTGCCGCAGGCCAGCAAGTCGGAGCCGGTGCACCTGGCGGCCAATCTGGAGGCGGCTGCCGAGCGCTTCGAGACCAACGCCGGCCAGCAACAAAAGGCGCTCGCGACCCTTCACGAGACGCTGGATGTCAAGGCGGGTGGACCGAACGCTGAGCAGAAGCCGGCAGCTTTCCAGCCGCAGGTCCAGCCGTTGAAGGCGGCGGCCGAGTACAACGACAAGGGCAGCAACGGCCGCAAGGGCTGAAGCAGTCCAGAGCAGGCCGAAGGCGCAATGCCTTCGGCCTGATGCTGGGCAGCGCCGCTGCTCCCAATACGACAGAGGAGGGTAGCCATGCTGTAATACCAGACGCCCTATCCACTGACTGCCATGGCCCAGGTTCGATGCGTGATGGACGCGAGACGCTCGGGCGTGTTCATCAGCTTGTTCCAGGCGTCGCAGCAGGCATCCACGATGGCGCCGTAGCTGTTCCAGATACGGTGGCTGAGAAAGTTGGCCCGCAGGTAGCCCTCATCTTGCCATTCCATCCGGCTACGTCGGCCGGAACCTTTGGCAAACCTCGCCCAGACTTGTTCCACCGGGTTCAGTTCCGGCGCGTAAGCCGGCAACGGCAGCAGGCTGATGTTCTCCGGCACGTGCAGCTTGGGCGAGGTGTGCCAGCCGGCTTGGTCGAGCACGAGGACCGCATGGGCGCCGTGCGTCACGCTGCGACTGATCTCGGCCAAGTGGATGTTCATGGCCTCGACATTGACGTGCGGCAGAACGACGACCGCGCCGATGCCGCGCTCCGGGCAGACGGCACCGAACAGATGGACCGAGTTGCGGCGATGGTCGCGCAACGTACGCGGGCGCGTGCCGCGCGGCGCGGCGCCCACACGCGGGTCAGCGTGCCTTGCTGGCCAACACGCGCCTCATCCATGAACCAGACCTCGACAGGTTTGCCCGCCGCTGCGGCGGATAAGCTGGCTGTTACAAGGCCGGCGAACTCGCGCTGAAACGCGCCTGCGCCTCCGGGTCGCTCTTCGGGTGCTGCGGACGCACCGACAAGCGCCGGAATGCGAGCTTGCGGAGCAGCTTGCCCACTGTGCACTTGTGCAGGTGGACGCCCCACTCGCGCCCAATCCGGTCCTGCAGGTCGACACAGCGCCAGCGCACGACGCCGTCCCGCGCCAGGTCCGGCCCTTGCTCGGCCCATTCCGGCACGACCGCTTCCTGCTCGGACGACAAGCGCGGCTTCGGGCCGTTGCGCCGGGGCAGGTCGGCCAAGCCCGCAAGCCCGTCCGCATTGAAGCGATGCACCCAATCTCGCAACGTTTGACGGTCCATGCCGCGGCGCGCCGTCCGCGATGGTGACCGACCCGTAGCTGTTGAAGTCGGTGGCCGCAAAGCAGAATTCTACCGGTGTAGAGCGGGCGAGATGCGCGATCGCGGTCGTCACGATGTCGCCGCCCCAAGTGTCCTCGATGATCATCGCGACGCCAGCGGCCACGCACATGTCGCGCATCAGCCGGGCCCGGGTCAGCCCACCGACCTTCGAGATCTTGAGGTTGATCAGGTCCATGGCATCGTCGGCCAGGGCGCGCATCAGCATGTCCGGCCCGGTCACGACCCCGTCCAGGATGAACGGCCGCGCGGTCCGGCGGCGGATGGACAGGCATTCCTCATAGGAGGCGCAGGGCTGCTCGATGTAGACATCCAAGTCCGACACCGCCGCGACCACCCTTGCCGCTTCATGCCGGGTCCAACCGGTGTTGGCGTCGGCCACCAGCACGTCGCCCGGCAACAGGACGGCACGGCACGCCCGTATGCGTGCAATGTCGGCGTCGGCGTCTCCGCCCACCTTGAGCTGGAACCGGGTGTAGCCCTCGGCACGGTAGGCTTGCACGCTCTGCGCCATCGCCTTGGGGCTATCCTGTGAGATGGCCCGGTAGAGCCTGACGCTATCCTGTTCCGCGCCTCCCAGCAGCTTGTAGGCCGGGAGTCCGGCGACCTTGCCCAGGATATCCCAGCACGCGACGTCGATCGGCGACTTGACGTAGGAATGCCCGCGCAGTGCCGCGTCCATACGCCGGTTCAGGACATTGAGGTCCGTGGGATCGAGGCCCAGCAGCTTCGGTCCAAGCTCGGCCAAGCCGGCGCGCACGCCTCCCGCGTAGGCCGGCAGGTAGGCCGAGCCTAGCGGGCAACACTCGGCATAGCCCGTCACCCCGGCATCCGTCTCGAGGGCCACCACCGTCGAGTCGAACACCTCTACGAAGTTTTCATTGGACCAGTTGTAGCGCCCTTCTCGCAGCGGCAGATCGACTTGCCAGGCCTTGATCGCGGTTATCCCCATGGTGCGAAATCCTTTATTGGTGGGGATCGTGCCGGGGCCGGTCAGCCCGCGCGCGTGTCACATACGGCGCCGTGCCGTGCGCGCCTGCCAGGCCGACGATCCCGGCACCGATGGCGACATCGTCGCGCACAGCCTAAAGGACCGCCCTGAGGAATTCCGCCGTCTCCGGACGTTGAGGGTTGCCGATGACCTGCTCCGGCGAGCCGATCTCGTGAATTTGGCCGGATTGCAGGAACGCCACGCGGTGCGACACCTCGCGGGCGAAAGCGATCTCGTGCGTCACGACGATCATGGTCATGCCCTCCGCCGAGAGCAGGCGCAGGGTGTCCAGGTGGTTCAGGTCGGTGCTGCGCGCATGTACCTCGGTGCCGTCCACCGTGATCCGCCCAGCCTGGATCATCTCAAGGCCGTTGATACACATCAACAGGGTCGATTTGCCAGAACCGGAGCTGCCGATGATCGAGACCACTTCGCCCTTGCGCACCGTCAAGCTGACTCCGCGGATCACCTCCAATAGGCCGAACGACTTCCGCACGTCCTTGATCTCAATCATTCTCGCGCCAGTTCCGCTCGAGCCGGGCGCCCAGGCGTCCAATGGGAAAGCTCATGGCAAAGTAGATCAGCCCGGCGATGGACAGGACGAACAGCGGTTCCTGCACGCGCGTGACGATGATCTGGGACGAGCGCAGCAGCTCGACGACTCCGATCCACAGCACGAGCGCGGTGTCCTTCATGACCCCAAGCGTCAGTCCGATCCAGCTCGGCAGGGCCACGCGCAGCGCGAGGGGGAAGAGGATGGCGATGAGATCCTGCCGGTAGGTGAGGCCGAGCAACCGAGCTGCGCGCCGGGTCGTGGACGGTACGGCGAGGATGCCGGCGCGGGCAATCTCGGTACAATAGGTGGCCGCTAATGGAACGTGTAGTCCAGCATCAGGCCCGGTGGACCTTCGGGGTCAGCCGCCGATCAGCGATAGACGCCTTTGATCGTCAGGTCCGGTCGTTCGCCATCGATCCACTTATCGAATAGCTCCTTGTAACGACCGGCCCGGACCTGCTGGTTTACGAACAGGTTGAGGTAGTTCAGCATTTCCTGTTCCCGGCGCAACGCAATGAGTGACACGTAATCCGTCACGTAGGGCGCGGCGCCCTGCACCGTGAAGCCACGGAACTTGCCCGATTTGACCGCGGCCTGCGCGACCGTGTTGGTGACCACGGTCGCCTCGATCTGGCCTTGCGACAAAGCAAGGAACACGTCTGCCTGTGTCTGGTAGGCGCGGAACGACCCGCCCGGAGCATTCCATTTTTTCACGTCGCTTTCGAGTGTCCCGAAGCAATGATGTCGTCCAGCTTGTCGGCCTTTGCTGGCAAAGCGACGGCGAGGCTCAGCGCCATCCCGGTGAGAACCGCGAGTTTCAGACGCATGTGCTGACCTCCTGGTCCGATGGGAACCGGCGAGCCGAACGCCGCGCCTCGTCGCGCGGCCTGCCAGGGCAAAGCATCCCGCAATCGGATACGATCCGCAATGGCATATGACCGAGGAGCGTGGCGAGATCGAGACGGCGATGCGCGTCACACTGGCCTCCCGGCCTACGCTGCCGGATATGGGTTTAAAGCTCGCGGCATAGTTGTCCGTCGGGGACCGGGCAGCACTTGGGGGTGCCCTGATGCCGCCTATACGCTGTCTATGAAAGGTCTCGCTGGCCGGCGGAACCGGACGGGCCCGACTGGAACATGCTGAATTGCTGGCGCTCTGCCGTCGCGGCTCAGCCGATGAGGCGAGCAAGCTGGCGCGACGGCATGTGCTGGAAGTCAAGCGCGGCCTGCTGCGCCTGCTCAAGGAGCAAGCAGGAGAAATCCGGTAACCTGAAGCGCGTCCACGCGCTGATCGAGAGCGGCACGGCACGCGGCAAGCTCGTAGGCGGGATGGGCGTGTCCGGGAAAACCTATCACCAGGACCAAAAAGAGCGAAGGCTGCTTTTAGGTCCCTCGGGTTCGACGCTGCTGGATCGGACCGCCACGAGCGGCAGGAAGGGCATCGTGACCAGGGCGGGCCGGGTAGGATGCTTGCGCCATTGGGTGTATAGGGCGGCGCCCTTAACCCCAGGTGTACCCATTTCAGACGCGGTCCCCGGAAAATCTACCAGGACTGGCCGCTCCGGCTCGGTCGGGCTCGTGCTCGCGACCGTCGCCATCGATGCGCTGGGGTTCGGCATCGTGGTGCCGGTGGTGCCGACGCTGGTGATGCAGCTTTCTGGCCAGCCTGCATCGGAGGCGTCGATCTGGCAGGGCGCGCTGCTCGCCGCGTATTCGCTGATGCAGTTCCTGTGTGCGCCGCTGCTGGGCGCGCTCAGCGACCGGTTCGGGCGGCGGCCGGTGCTGCTGGTTTCGCTGGGTGGGATGTGCCTGAACTATCTGATGCTGGCCTGGGCGCCCACGCTGGGATGGCTGTTCCTGGGGCGGCTGATCGCGGGCGGGACGGCGGCGAGCTACTCCGCGGCCACGGCCTATATCGCGGACGTAACGCCGCCTGCGCTGCGGGCGCAGCGCTTTGGCCTGATCGGCGCCATGTTCGGGCTGGGCTTCGTCGCGGGCCCGGCGCTGGGCGGGCTGCTGGGCGGCTACGGGCTGCGCCTGCCGTTCCTGGTGGCCGCTGCGTTGGCCGGGGCGAACGTGCTGTATGCGCTATTTGTATTGCCGGAGAGCCTGCCGCCGGCCCTGCGACGACCCGTGCAGTGGCGGCGGGCCAACCCGGTCGGCAGCCTGCGCGTGATCGCGACCGACCCGGCCTACGCACGGCTGGCCATCGCGTGGTGCTGCACGTGGTTTGCGCTCGGCGCGCTGCAGAGCAGTTTTGTGTTGGAGAACGACATGCGCCTGGGCTGGGGCCCGCAGCAGAACGGCCTGGCGCTGGCGATGGTCGGCGTCGGCTCTGCGATCGTGCAGGGGCTGGTGGTTCGCCGCCTGGTCCCGCTCATGGGGGAGCGCCGTGCGGCGCTGACGGGGTATGTGGTGTCGGCGCTCGCCTACCTCGCCTTTGCGTTCGCGGGCCAGGTTTGGGTGCTTATGGTGGGGATCGTGCTGCAGGCCCTGGGGTCCATCAGCGGCCCGGCGGTGCAGGCCCTGTTGTCCGCCCGTGCCGGGCCGGACCAGCAGGGCCAGGTGCAGGGTGCGTTGGCATCGATGCAGGGACTGACGGCGATCGTTGCGCCGTTGTTGTCCGGGTGGGCGTTCAGCACGTTTGCGGCGGCGGGCTCGCCGGTGCATCTGCCGGGCGCCCCGTTCCTGCTCGCGGTGTTGGCCTACGGGGTGGCCTTCCTCGCAGTGAGGCGTGTGCCACCGCTGGCGGCAGCTTAACTGGGCTTCGGCCATCTCCGGCTGGCCCAACGAGTGCCGGGGCAGCGAAGCGGGCGATGCGAGGGTGATGCCCCGCCAAAGGGCATCGCCGTGCCCGGCCCGCCATCCCGCTTTGCCGCCGTCATCTCTGGCGCATGGCCGCCCTATCAACCCCGTGCGCATACCGGCCAGCCCAAAGGGCCGCCGATGTTACCGTAGATCTCCGGACGGGACGATGCCTGTGGTCCTACTGCGAAAGTCCGCTGCGCCGTTGCCGGATAAACCCTATGCCGAGGAGCCCCAATCCAAGGGTCGCGATGGACGCCGGCTCCGGAACTTCTGTCAAAGTGAAACTGACGGACTGGTTGAAGCCTGTATTGTCGTAATGAACGTATGCGCCTGGCCCGGTGCTGAACAAATTTACCTCGCGGCCTGCTCCGTCGACGAACAGCAAGCCGTTAAGGTTAACACTAGGATCGAGATTAGTGAACAATAGGTTGTCGTAAGTGAAGTACCCACTGGAGCTATTTTGGGCGGCAGGGCTGCTCGGGTTGAGAAACAGGGTCAGAGTGCCATTAACAACGCCTCCAGCCACGGTATCCGTGCCGGAGACGGCCTCGTACTCGCCCGGTGCAATCAGGTTCGCGGTGAGTTCTCCGCTGCCGGTCACTCCGCCGCCGGTATAGGTGAAATCAAAGAGGCTGGCGTCGGCGCTATTGGCCGAAAACAAGAATGCCGTCGCGGCGAGGGCCGCACATATTTTCCGCATGAAGATGTTCCTATTTGCCTTTAGCAAAGTGTAGATATTTTTATATCGTATCAAAATGCATAAAGCAACGAGATTTTGGGTCGGCTTCGTTTATTTATTGAGGCGACATGAACGGTGCCGGTATGCGAGGCGTCGCCGCTCTGCCGGTGCCTCAGGCCATTCGCGCATGAAGGGTACGTGCCGGAACTTGGGACGCTCCGTCGGGACCCTAGGTCAAGGCCGCCGGGGCTAGCGGCAGAGGACAACCAAAGCCGTCGGCCGAGCCGGGACGGGATAGGTGGAGAACCAAGCGCGATGTCTCCAGCACGGACGTCGTTGCCTCCTTGTTCTTTGCCGTGGAGTTTCGTTTCAGGATCAAAGGCCAGGTTAGGGCCAGCCGGCGGGATGCTTCCTGTGGTAGGAATGGTCTCCGGAAGGAGTTGCCCATGCAGGTCAAGCCATTCGCAATCGCCATCAGCGACGAACAACTCGAAGACTTATACCAAGCGCCCTGACGAATGACCGGTCTGGGTGGGCTGGAACGCTGCACGCAGCGCATGGACTCTAGCTCCAGAAACCGGTCATTCGTCAGGGCGGCCGGTATTAGGCCTCCGGTTGCGGCTCACGCGCTGGCCCGACGCCATAGAGGGCATGGGCTGGGAGGACGGAACCGACCGTGCATTTCTCCAAGGTTTGGCGGGATACTGGCAGACGGGCTTCGACTGGCGTGCACAGGAAGCTCGGCTGAATGCACTGCCGCAGTTCGTCGCCGAGCTGGACGGGATCGACATCTATTTCGTTCACCAGCGTGGAACAGGGCCCGCACCGTTCCCGCTGGTGATCACCCATGGCTGGCCAGGTTCCTTCGTTGAAATGGAGCAGATCATCCCTCTGCTCGCCGACCCCGGTGGGCACGGCGCAGACCCGGCTGACGCGTTTGATGTCGTCGTCCCTTCCCTGCCGGGCTACGGGTTCTCGCAACGGCCGAGCCGGCCGGGATTCGGCCCCTATCATGCGTCCGACTTGTGGATGAGGCTCATGACAGGGCTCGGTTACGAGCGGTTCGGTGCGCAGGGCGGGGATTGGGGAGCGAGCGTTTCCACGTGGCTGGCGTTCCGCTTCCCCGATCATGTGGCGGGGCTGCATCTGAATTTTATTCCCGGTTCCTACAGGCCCCCGCTGGGCGATGGGCAGCCGCCGTTGTCAGAGGACGAACGAGCGTTCCTTGACGCTTCCTTGGCATGGGCGGATGCGGAGGGAGCGTATGGCCACATTCAACGGACGAGGCCGCAGACGCTGGCGTATGCGTTGACCGACTCGCCCGTCGGCCTGGCAGCGTGGATCGTCGAAAAGTTTCGGGCGTGGAGCGATTGCGGCGGCGACGTGGAACGGGCGTTCACCATGGATGCCCTTCTGACGAATATCTCGATCTACTGGTTTACCAGCACGATCGGTTCATCCATGCGGCTCTACCGCGAGAGTGGCCGTCGGCCTTTGCACTTCGCTGCTGGTGAGCACGTTTCACCGCCATTGGGCGTGGCAGCGTTTCCGCACGAGTTGCCGATGCCGCCCCGCGCTTGGGTCGAGCGCGTCTATAACGTGGCGCGCTGGACCCCGATGCTACGGGGCGGACATTTTGCTGCGATGGAAGCGCCAGAGTTGCTCGCTGAGGAGATACGCGCGTTCTTCCGACCGCTACGTGCATGACGGATGGCGGGAAAAGACTCTCATGCGAGTGTTCGCGTCTGGCGCAACTTTCGGATTGGTGCACCACTCACCTCAGATGCGACCGGTATCGACGCAACTTTCCCAGGCGGCACCCTCGCCCAGGAACACGAATTCATGCAAGACGAGGTAGCGTGCCGGGTTGCTGCCGATCCTGCGCTCCGGCACCGGGCCGGGGTCGAGGCCGACCTGCCCTTGCCCGCGAACGTCCGCATGTATGATGTCGCCGGCGCGGCACACGCGACCGTCGTCAAGGCCGAGGGGTGCAACCTGGCACCCGGTCGGCTCGATTGGGCGCCGGTGGCGCGCGCCACGCTGCAGCGCCTGGATCAATGGGTGGTCACCAATGTCGCCCCCCAGCCAGCTCATTCCGCTGCCACCTGCCAAGGGCGATCCCCCGTGCTCCAGGCGCCGAAGAACCTGCCTGACGCCGTTATCCAGGTGCGGCAAGGCGATGCCGACGGCAACCCGCTCGGCGGCGTCCGCCTGCCGGATATCGCGGTGCCGCTGGGCGTTCATGGCGTCCAGAACGAGCCGCTGAGCTTCACCTGCTCACTGGTAGGGGCCTATCTTCCCTTCGCCAAGACGAAGGACGCCGCCACGGACAAGCGCCCGTCGCTGGCGGAGCGCTACAAGGACCACGGCGATTACGTCAATCGCGTCCGCATCGCGGCGCGCGAGGCAGAGGCGGCGGGCTTCCTGCTGCCGGAGGACGCGGCGATCATCGTCAACTCGGCCGCTGAATCGCCGATCTTCGGCCAGGTGGCACCCAGCGGTCCGCCTCGCTGACATGGCGGCGGGTGAGGCGATCAGGGCCGGCTGAGCCCTGTCGTGATGCAACGGGGATCGTCGATCAAGGCTTGACGAACTTCAGCACGAACTCGTCCTTCGGCCGCGCCGAAGCGTGCACGGCCGGGAACAGGCCCAGGCTGACAGCGATTGCAACCAGCAGGCCTTGTCGTGTGATGTTCATCGATTGTCCTTTGCTTTCCCCGTCCGATCGAGGGATCAAGCAGCAAGATCAGGCGGTCGTATACCTACGGGAAATGTCAGCCCTGGCGACAGCATACTGCCCGTAACAGCCTGTCCTGCCGGCATGGGCAAGCGGGCGGCGTTTCGCTATGCTGCCCGCGTATGGGGCCAAGCCTTTAACGCCAGTCCCGCCAATCAGGAGAGATTACGATGGACGACATCAAGGCATCCGCGGCCAAGCACCACGAGGACGCGGCGCACCAGTTCGACGTGGCGGCGAAGATGCACCACGAGGCGGCCAAGCATGTCGGGTCAGGCAACTTCGAGAAGGCCGAGCACCTCGCCACCTCTGCGGCCGAAGCGGAGGCGG
>JAABUT010004654.1_pt1 | contig 10713 bp, 7 predicted proteins | sample 5559281 | NCBI WGS metagenome assembly JAABUT01 (sample SAMN10711880, study PRJNA513359) | rock metagenome | isolation source: Antarctica rocks | place: Antarctica: Victoria Land, Ricker Hills nord | collected 2016-01-04 | reverse complement strand
CGATGACTAGATTCATGACTATCGTTGATCGCTCGTCACTAGACTATCAAATTGTTTCGAAGTCAACTTTATTCAGAATTAACTTATGTTTCTCTGAGTCATATAGATAGTTAATTCTTCTCTTCTAGATACTTTTCTTTCTTAGCATTTATATACTCGTTACATTACACTCATATGACTCGCTCTATGCTGACTTCTAACATTATATAAATGCTTCTTTGTTACAGACGAAGTGAAATAATCTGCATCGACTTTCGAGTGCTTCTGTCGACTCTTCAACTCACTATCGACATTTGATCTAGTCAACTTGCAATCATCAGCAACACTCACTTTCTTCTTTTCTTGTGCGCTGATCAGCGAGATTAAATAAACGATCGAAATCATTCAACTAGATCAAAGATCAGCGAATTAATCGTTCATTCAGATTTGCAAGAGATTCTTCGAATTTGTTGAACAATCAAACGAGATCAGTCTATGACTGCATGAAGTCTCTATTTCAAAGAGCAATCAAAGAAATCAGTCTAGAACTGCGTGAAGTCTCTATCTTGAGAAGCAAACTTCAGTGAGTCTGCTTCAACGACATTCTCAATGCAATGATCTACTCACTCTCATCATTCTACTCATCAGTGAATCGATTCGTCTATTCATTCATGTGCAACTAGTGAGTCTGCTACAATGACACGATAATGTTTTCGACAACAAGCAAATCTTTGAGCTTGTTTCTATATTGAAACTCTCAGTGAGTCTGCTTCAATGACATCGTCAATGCAATGATCTTCTCATCATTCTATCTATCAGTGAATTGATTCGTCTATCAGTTCATGTGCAACTAGTGAGTCTGCTACAATTACATCTTTCGTCAATGCAATGATCTATCTATTCACATTGCTCTATCTATCAGTGAATCAATTCGTCTATCAGTTCACATGCAACTAGTGAGTCTGCTTCAATGACATCTATTCTCAATGCAATGATCTACTCGCTCTCATCGTTCTACTCATCAGTGAATCTGATCATATGCTCATATGCAACTAGTGAGTCTGCTACAATGACGAGCTCAAAGTCGATCTCTTCAATGAGCAAGTCGATCAGTGAGTCTGCTTCAATGACATCAGTCAATAGTCGATCTCTTCGCTGAGCAAGTCGATTCTTTTCTACATAGTGAGTCTGCTACAATAGACATTTCGATTCTACACAAGGCTAAGAAAATACATTCATGTGAACATGAATCATTGAAGAGAAGAGATACTGTTACGATTCTAGCTACGCATCTATGTTGATAGCTATGTTGATGACTATGTTGATGACTATGTTCATGACTATCGTCGATCGCTCGTCACTAGACTATCGAATTGTTTCGAAGTCAACTCTATTCAGAGTTAGCTTATGTTTCTCTGAATCATATAGATAGTCGATTCTTCTCTTCTAGATACTTTTCTTTCTTAGCATTTATATACTTGTTACATTACACTCATATGACTCGCTCTATGCTGATTTCTAACACAATCAAGAGATCAATTGTTGTCTGTCTTTGAAGCAGATTCACTGTTGATTCGTCTTTACTACACGCATGTAGCAGAGCTTGTCTCGTTCATGTCTTTGTAGCAGACTCACTATCAAACGTGTCATTGAAGCAGACTCACTAAAAGAAAATCGACTGACTCATTGAAGAGATCGATTCGAATCGCGTCTTTGTAGCAAACTCACTAGTTGACACAGAAACTCGAGATAGATTGATTCACTGATTAATAGAATGATGTGCTTGTAGATCATTGCATTGACGAAGAGATGTCATTGAAGCAGACTCACTGTGAGATTTGCTCATCAAGATAGAGACTTCACGCAGTTTTAAACTGATCTTTTTGATTGTTCAACAAATTCAAAGAATTTCTTGCAAATCTGAATGAACGATTAATTCGCTGATCTTTGATCTAGTTGAATGATTTCAATCGTTTGTTTATACTCGCTGATCAGCGCACAAGTTTGAATCTTTTGTTTATTCTCGTTGAATCAACTCATGAGAGAAGAAAGATGAGTGCTGCTGCATGAACACAAGTCACTAGATCAAAGTCAATAGAGAGTTGAAGAACTACTAGCAGAAGCACTCAAAGAAATCAATGCAGATTATTTCACTTCGTCTGTAACGAAGAAGCATTTATATAATGTTAGAAATCAGCATAAAGTGAGTCATATGAGTGTAATGTAACGAGTATATAAATGCTAAGAAAGAAAAGTATCTAGAAGAGAAGAGTTGACTATTTATATGACTCAGAAAAACATAAGCTAACTCTGAATAGAGTTGACTTCGAAACAATTCAATAGTCTAGTGACGAGCGATCAACGATAGTCATGAACATAGTCATCAACATAGTCATCAACATAGTTATCAACATAGATGCGTAGCTAGAATCGTAACAGATCATTGAATAAAAGTTCAATGAATTTTGCTGATATCTGACTAAAATGACTTTGACTGTATCTTCACTGATTCAAGAATGAATGTAAACTAGTATAACTTTGTCATTGTTGAAATGATTGATGTTGATTTCTAGCTTATCATGAATCTTTTCTTGTCAATCATCTCAGATAGATTCTTTTTCATCAGTAAACAAAGATGAATTTGAAAGCTTTTGAAATTGCTTAAAGAAATTGAACAGAATAAAAGAGAAAGAAGTGACTTCTTTAAATAATTGCAGTTAATGTTGCAATTCATACACTTGATTTCAAAATGTTTGATTTAATTGATTCAAGCATTCTTTGACTTTATTCATTTTCTCAAAACAAGTCTTTCATATTTGTTCACTTAATATCTTGTTAAATAATTTACAAGCTTTCACGTTTAAATTTTGTTAAGTTCAAAGACTGTTTAAATCTTCTAGAAAAACTTCTGAGTCTTGTTCAACTTAATGTTGTAGCTGCTTTACATTTTTTATATTTCATGAAGTAGAAGTTTCATAAGATTCATTGAAAGTTTGAGAATGAGACAAAAAGTATTGATGTTTTTATACAACATTGATTCTAAGATATTTCAATATGCAAAGTGATAGTTCAGAATAAATGACTGAATCTGTAGTATTAAAAGAATAAAAACTTTGATTATTTTTAAAGAGATTGTTTACAGATGATCAAATCATAGTGAAGAATTGATGATTGAGCGAAGAACAATGCTTGATAGTATGTAGAAAGATCATTTGTTAAAGTGTTTAATCTTCAAAAAAGAATGTTGCTGATTTAAAAGAATTTTTTGATGATTCTTAAACAATCAAGATCTTAATTTCTTAATTTTATCAATTGATTTGAACTGATGCTATTGACTGAACAATAAATTCTTTAACAATTACATAATTATATATTTTCATTGATTTTATTAATTTCTTGATGTTGTTCTGTCTTTTGATGTCATTGCATTAACAGTTTGTAAAGTAAACTAAATTTTAGAATTTAACTTAAGTGACATTCATTGTTTAAAGTTGAATAAAATCTGAATTTAAATTAATCTTGTTGAGTTGAGTTCTGCTTTTGTTGATAAAATATGCATTCATTCATATATTGCTGAACTGAATCTTGCTTTTGTTGATAAAATCTGCGTTTGTTCATATGCATTGAACTGAATCTTGCTTTCATTACTTTCATTACTTTTGTCACTTATGTTGCATATGTTGATTCTTCTTTTTGCATATATTATATATATTTATAGAAACTTATTTAAAGACAGAATTATAGTATGAAGCGTTGTTATAATGAATGTTATTGTTGTACTCAAGAGCATCATTAATAGTACATGAACACTCTTCACTCTTGATTGTTCATCTCTTTAAAATATACATTGATTCAAGTCAAAACAATTCAGAAAATGACTTGATTAATTTTAATTTTAAAGATGATTTGCAGATTGCTTCTTAAGTTTTATGTGAAAAATATGAAAATAACATTGTCAAAAGTTTTGAGCAAATGCAATCATTAAAACATCAAGTAACATGATTTAAGTAATCTTATTAAGCATTCACTGCAAAATGATTCAGAAAATGAAATGATTAACTTTAATTTCGTGAAGATTAACAATTTTATCTGCATACAAAGTATATGCTTATGATTAAAGATGACAAATTAATGATTAAGAAAATGAAATGAATGATTTTTGTTGATGTAACATTTCTCGATCTTCTTATTTAAACATCAACTATGCATGTATGTTTGAACACAGCAGTTCTGCTCAATGTTTATGCTGAGTGAAACTAAATTGTTGTACTCACTTTGAAAGTTTATCATGCATTGCTGATCTGTAGCATCTGATGTAGCAATGATTTCACATTCACTCTTCAACTTTTGTGTTAAATGTTAAAGCTGTAATGCTTTTGTTTGAATTCTCAAGTTTCTTCAATCTTCAATCTGTAAAGACAGTTTTTCAATGATGATTCTTTCTTTCATGTCTCAACTTTATATCAGCAACAGTTTAAACTTTTCTTTTATTGACTTTCTCATTTTTATCACTAATCTTGACTTCTTGCAGTCTTCACAAAGCTCAAACTATTCACTATGAATGCATTGCAATGACTTGTCAAACTTCATGCATTAACATTTTTTGCAATATTTCAAATTGATTCAACATTATTTGATTTGACATCAGTTATCACATTGTCAATGATCTTGCTCTTGATCATTGTGTGCAAGATTTCAAGTAATCACATATTTGTTATCTGCAGCAAATTCAATAACTCATTTAACTTTTTCATGATTTTATCATTATTTTCAAAATCATGAATCTGAAATCAGTCAACTATATTGATGTATGTAAAATCAATCATTTGCAAAAGTATTATAAATGTCATAAGATGATTGCATGATTGATAGTTAATATTCTCATCAATTCTGAAGATGCAACTTAATAGCTTTGCTCAAGAAATCTTTATAAATGATAGTCAATGTTCTCATAAACTCTGAAAATGCAATTAAATCAATGCTGTTTCATGAGTTATTAAAAAATGAAACTTTGTCTTACAACATTTTTCTTTCACTCATTTAATGCTCATTTCTTAAGCATTAATCTGATTCTTGAATGATATTAGTAAAATGAAGACAAAGACAAAATTGAAATTGAAATTAAAAGCAAAAGCAAAAGATGAAGATCAAAGATATAAAATAAATTAGAGCAAAGATGAAGCTTTGAACATGACTAGCTAGTAAGTCAATAGCTAAAGAGCAAAATATATGAGAATGATGATAAGATAAACAGTTGCATGATTTTATGAAGTAGTAGAATCTGTTAAAGATTGATCTAGAGCAAGTCATAAAGATGTCATTTAACTAATAAATAAATGCTAAGAAAGAAAAGTATTTATAGAAAAGAACTTGATTCTTATATGTGTATTTCTCAACTCTGTGCTAGATTTGATTGAGTTGATATCTTATACATATGATGCAGAGACTCAATGACATCATCTTTAAATCAGATTCTCGCTAGACTTGATTAAAATGAAATCAGATGAAGACTAGTTGAAGAATAAATGAAGATTAAAATCATAATATTACTCTCTTTTCTTAACTATTCATGTTCACATGAATGTTATTTCTTAGTGCGCTTTTCTTGAATATTTGATATGAAAGTCATTAATCATCTCTTGAGCATTTATAAATTCATCATCATCAGCGTTATATCAGTTGAAATCATTGTCATAACTCTTTCATTTGACTTGATATTGAAGTTGTTTTCAATATCATCAAGAGTTCAATATATCATCAATCTTTCATTCATCTTCATCATTTATCACTATTGACTTCAAAGATTCATTCTTTTGATCAGACAGAGAATCATTGATGACAGAATGAAGAAGCTTTGAATGAAATACATCATGTATATGCATAGTTTCTGATAGTTTCAACTTATAGAATGAGTCAACAAAATCAGTGATCTGAAATGAATTAAGCATCTTGTCATTCAATTTTTTGAAAGATCTCACTGTAATGATATTTCATTTATTCAAAAACATCTTTGATTCAATTTTGTAATTAATCTTCTTTTTATGCTTATTAATCTGATTCATCATTTGCTCTTGTGTTTTAATCAGAGCTTCGCGAGCGAAAATCAATGTCTTATTCATGTGATTGAATATATCTTCAACTTGAGCAATCTGCAGACGTTCGCGAGTGCTTTCATACTCAATGATGTCAGAGTCAAAGCTCATACAAGAGTGAAAGTTCTTGTTCATGAAAAAGAGAATCAATGAGATGATTGAAGACAAGACGTTATTGTCAACAAACTTGATCATGAATAGTCACTTGAATCAGTCATTCTGCATGTATAAACAGAAGAAATGAAAATATCGCTCGACATTCTGATTGACTTGTTTGCTTTGATTATTGATTTGAGAGTGATAAATGATGAACAATCAAAGAGAAATGCTCAGTCGTTTGCAAAGAGACTTTCAAAGAATGAAGAGAAACTGAGAATCTCAATTGAATACAATGAAGCTTGATAAATCATGAATTCAATATATTCATTAAAGCAACATTTCAGCTGTCTTTTCGACTGTGATATCTTCATCATCAATGATGCAAGAAATATAATGTCTTTCTTTCAACAATCTGTAGATGACAGTCAGAATAGCGTTGTAGTCGTACAAATCAAATAGATTGATAATGAAGTTCATGATTATATTCTGTCATCATTGTTCAAATATCAATAAAGATTGAAGCAAGTCATTTGATTTATTTCTAGATGTTTTTGATCATTGACAAACATAGCAGTTTCAAATATATTGATCTACTGTCTTGTGCATGAATGATCAATAGTAGTTTCATTTGATGATTTTCATCGTTCTAAGAATATTGAGATGATCTATTGAAAGTTGATCGTGCATCTCATGAATCAGATTCATTTGCAGAAGTTCATTGAATGAAACTCATAACTGATTGTCTTTGTATAAGATTTCATTCTGAACTTGACAATTCTTCAGCTTAATATCTTCACATTATGCTTTGCTTCTGATCTTTGCTTCGCGAAGTAGAGTACAATTCTCGTCGATTTCATTCACGTCAAGAACTTGTTTATAAATTAACTCGCTGACATTCTTTTTTAGATCAGCAATCTTTATTCAATTTAACGTCAGAATAGTAATTCATTGATAACAAATGCGTTCATCATCGAAATCTTTGAGCATGAAGTCAGCTCAGTGAGTTAATGCATCAATCTTAATGTTCTGTTTATCAGATTGATACATTATCTTGAAGTTGAAGTCAGCTAGCTTCTGAATTCAGCGCATTTAATGTTTGCTTAGCTCTTTGTCTTTCATTAATGAGATGAATGCTTGATGATTGATGAACATCTTGATAGAAATGTCAATCAGCTTCAGTTTGAATCATCAATGTTCAAAAGCTCAAATTATGATCAGCAGTTTCTTATCATATATCTTGTAGTTGCACTCAGCAAAAGATATGTTCTTGCTATAAAAAGCAATTAAATGTAGTACTTCTTTATCATTATATTGAGAGAGAACTTCATCGTTTACGTAGTTGAATGAGTCAGTTTTCAGAATAGTCTCATGAGTCTGATCAAAGTGACAAAGTATAGAAGTCTCAGTCATACATTTCTTCATGTGATTGAATGCAGTCTGACAAGTCTCATTTCATTCAAATATGATCTTCTTTTGAATGAGTTGAATCATTGAATGAACAATCTTTGAAAAGTTCTTGATAAAGTGTTGATAGAAGTTGCAGAAGTCAATGAATGATTGAATTTGAGTGAGATTATTAAGAGTAGATCATTTAACTACTGTTTATATCTTTCGTGAATTCATCTTCAGTTCTTCAATGAATATCAATAGTTCTAGAAAGATGATCTTTTGAACATGAAACTTGCATTTGTTTATGTTCATCTGTAGATCAGCTTCTCGTAGTCTATTCAAGATCAATCATACATGTTGCTTGTGTTTCTTCAAAATCTTACTGTAAATGATAATGTCATCTAGATAAATCTGACAAAACTGATGAAGATATTTAAACAGCACATCGTTCATATAATGTTGATAGAATGTCGATTCATTGATTAATTCAAAGAGCATTACATGATATTTATATGAATCAAAGAAAGTGATAAAGATAGTTAAATCTTCGTTATCTGAATGCATTCGCAGTTTATTGAACACAACAATGATGTTTAATTGAATCAGATATTTGCTTTCTTGTATTTGAGTGAGAATCTCGTCAATCAATGACAAAGAATAGCGATCTTGTTTGATTAAAGCATTGAGCTTTCTGTAATCGATGCAGAAACGCAGATTATCATCTTTCTTTTCAGCAAACAAAATGAATTCTTTGTTTAAATGATTGATCAAATATTTCTTTATTTTCTGAAGCTTGTGATTAAACATCTGATATAGTCTGCTTCAAGAAAACATTTCTTTATCGATCAACTCAATTTTGTGATCATAGAAACAATGAGATGATAGCTGATCAATCATAGCTCGATCAAAGACATTTAGATAGTCGTGATATTCAAAGAAAAGCTTGATCTTGACTTGCTCAAGAACTTCAGCATGAAAAAGCTCATGCAAATTCACTTCTTCAGACTTGTTTTCAACTGTAGTTATGAATCAATTGATTTTCAAGATGATAACAGCAAAGATCTTGACATCTGATCATTTGACTAACATTCTATATGTTGCTGTCTTTATCATTGCTATGTTCATTGAATCTGACGTTGATTTAGAGTTGATGTTAAACGAAACTACTTCAAGCAATTTTGACTATTTAATCAATTTAATGAACTTCTTTTTTGACTGATCAAAAGAGAGTGATTTTGAACTGAGTTAAGATGTAACGAAAGTGAAAGATTTCTTTAGTATATGAGTAGAAGTTAAGCTTTTCTATTTTGTGATTGTTTTATTGCTTGAGAATAGAATAATTGATTTTTACCTCTTATTCTCGATCGTATTCACTCTGAGTATACACTCAATTCTTCTCGATGATGATTCACTTGACACGTTGATTTGTACTCATCTTCTCGCTTGATTCGTACTCAGCTCGAACGTCGACTAGATGCGCTTGAGCGCAGTACTTTCTTTGACAGCAATTGTTGAGTTGACTGAGACAACTTCAACAATTCAGAAATCATGAAAAAAGACGCAGATTTGACTTTGCAAATGAGTGAAAGAATATTGATGACTTTGACTGCTTGATCGCTCAGCGTTCATCATCTTTTCTCGCTCAAATTGATTTCAACGCGCTGACTATCTTACATACTTTGAAAGACATAATTGTAGCTCTGATTCAGTCAAATTCAATGCTTTCAAAATAATTGAAAAACATTGAGATTTGATTTAGTAATTGAGATTGAAGAGATTCACTGCGCTGAGTGATTGCTCATCTAGTAGTAATTCTTCTTTCGTTCGAATCAACATATGCGCGCTAACTATCTCATATACTTTGAAAGACATGATTGTAGCTCTGAATTAGCTGAATTCAATGTCATCAAAATAATTGATTTATATCAAGATTTAATTGAGTAAATAAGGTTGAAAATGTTGATGTCTCAGAATCTATCTGTTTTCATCTATGCTCAGTTCTAGAAGCAGTGATCAGTTCTATCAAAGACTTTCAGTTCTAGAAGCTGTGATTAGCTTGAGCAGCAGTGATCAGCTCTATCGATGAGACGAATGAGTGAATTTTCTATCTGCTATCAAATTATTCGTTCGAATCAATCTCGATGCGCGAACTATCTCACATACTTTGAAAGACGTAATTGTAGCTCTGAATGAGCTGAATTCAATGCTTTCAAAATAATTGAAAAACATCGAGATTTGATCTAGTAAATGAGGTTGAAAAGATTCACTGCGCTGAGTGATCACTCACCTAGTAGTAATTCTTTCCCCGCTTGAATCAATCTATGTGCATAGATTACTTGACAAACTTTGAAAGACATAATTGTAGCTCTGAATCTGCTGAGTTCAATGCTTTAAAAATAATTGAAAAATATTCAGATTTGATCTAGTAATCAACGTTGAAGAGATTCAATGCGCTGAGTGACAGCTCATCTAGTAGTAATTCTTCTTTCGCTCAAATCAATTTCTGCGCGCTGACTATTTCACATACTTTGAAAGATATAATTGTAGCTCTGATTGAGCTGAATTCAATGCTTCAGAAATAATCGAAAAATATTCAGATTTGACTTAGTAATCGAGATTGAGAAGATTCACTGCGCTGATTGATCATCTAGTAGTAACTCTTTTCTCGCTTGAATCAATTTCTGCGCATTGACTACTTGATATACTTTGAAAGACATAATTGTAGCTCTGATTGAGCTGAATTCAATGCTTCAGAAATAATCGAAAAATATCAAGGTTTAATCTAGCAGTCGAGATTGAGAATATTTCGATGCGCTGAGCGATCGAATTCTTCGCATAGCAACAATTTCTCGATCACTACTGAACTTCATGCATTCATTATTTGACAAAACTTTCTAAGACATACTTGTAGCTTCAAATTAGCTAAATTCAGATCTTTAAAAATAATTGAATAATATCAATGTTTAACATAACAGTCAATATTGAAAGTATTGCGAATGTTAAAGTTCAATGTTCAACATAGCAGCGCTCATTGCACAATTGACGTAGAATCACTACAGTTCAACAAACAACGCTTTAAAAGAATAATTTTATATGACAAAGTTTTAATTCAAGCAATTACGATTTAAATAATATTAAATTCATTAAGTTTACT
>JAABUT010004653.1_pt1 | contig 10715 bp, 19 predicted proteins | sample 5559281 | NCBI WGS metagenome assembly JAABUT01 (sample SAMN10711880, study PRJNA513359) | rock metagenome | isolation source: Antarctica rocks | place: Antarctica: Victoria Land, Ricker Hills nord | collected 2016-01-04 | reverse complement strand
CAGACCACAGCCGCAGCGCCGTACCGGGTGCGACCCGCATGACCGGCGCCACCCCGCCGAACGTGTACGCATACTGCGCTCGTGTCGGTGTGAACTCGACCACATCCATGCGAATCACCCTACAGAGACCGCCCCACAGGGTTGGGTGGGCGCCGAAGTTCGGCGGAATGGGTCACTGCGTTTCCTGTTCACCCGCCGCGCCACCAAGCTGGCGTTGACCCGGCCCCCGGTCCCGGTGGTAGGGGTCCTGCTCGGGGCTACGCCCTGACCCAAACAATGTCGTTGCTCGGCGGCCCAGGCGCGGTGCGGCTCCCCGCCCTGAGCCACCCTGACACCACCCCCGCCCGACACTGGGCCTGTCACAGCCAGCCAGGTCGCCGTCTCCTCACCCGACGGTGACCCGGACAACAGTCCCACCGCCCCCCAACGTGATCGAGGGTGATCCGGCCAGCAGCTGGTCCACCGACGTGTACCGCAACCAATTCCCCACATTCAAACCCCGGCCGTGGGCGCGGGCCGCGGCCGACCCGGCCAGTGTCCGTTCGTGCACAATGTCGCGTTCCAGCTCGGCGAACGCCGCCATCATCGTGAAGAAGAACTTGCCTTCCCCGGTCGGGCTGTAAGTGCCCAACAACTTGCCGGTGAGGATCCGCACCCGATGCCACGCTCGTGCAGGTCATCCGCGATGGTCAGGACGTCCTTGACGGAACGTCCGAGCCGGTCAAGTTTCCACACCGTGAGGACGTCACCGTTGTCCGGCCGCAGATAGTCCAAGGCGGCGGCCAGTCCCGGACGTGCGGCGCTACGCGGGTGGACACCTTCTCCTCGAAGATCCGACCGCAGCCCGCGGCCGTGAGCGCATCGCGTTGCAACTTCGCATCCTGGACGCCGGTCGAGACCCGCGCCAAACCAACGAACAGTGTCGCGATCGCCCTGGAGGCCTGCACCTCCCCGCCCACCGTGCCCGACAACCTGCCCGCCTCGATTGCCTACACCGACCATGCCGCGCAGGCAGGCCTCATCGACCCCACAGCCACCCTCGCCCGACAACGAACCTGGTTTTTCCACGGCACCCAGGACACCGTCGTCGCCCCCTCCGTCGCCGACGATCTCGCCGCCTACTACCACCACTACGGTGTGCCCCTGACCTACCGCAACACCGACCCTGCTGGGCACGCCTGGATCAGCCCCCTGGGTCCCAACCCGTGCGGTGTGAACCAACTCCCCTACATCAACAACTGCGGCTTCGACGCCGAACGGCAAATGCTCACCACCATGTTCGGCAGCGTGCACCCCCCCAACCTCGCCGCCCCCCAAGGCGCCGTGCAGGCGTTCTCGCAAAACCCTTACGCCACCGCCCCCCAGCCCGGTGCCGGCGACGTCCCCGTACCGGTGCGGCCGCGATCGGGATGGGCCAGACCGGTTACGTGTACGTGCCGAACGGCTGCGCCAACGGGCAGAAGTGCCGGGTGGTCGTGTCCCTGCACGGTTGTCTGCAGACGGCCGACCAGATAGGCACAACGTTCGTCACGGACTCCTACCTCAACCAGTACGCCGACACCAACAAACTCGTCATCCTCTACCCACAGGCCACCCCGGACACCACCTTCGGCAACCCCAAAGGCTGCTGGGACTGGTGGGGATACCTCGGCGCCAACGACGGAAACTACGCCACCCGCAACGGCCCCCCGGTGACCACAGTCATGAACATGATCACCGCCCTCGGCGGCTGACCCCCCAGCAAGGGGGGTCAGCGGCCGGGCCGGGCGACGTCGCGCACCGCGGCGGGCACGTCGTTGCCCGCGGCCCGGGCAATGCGGGCCTTGTACTCGACCGGGTCGACGCCCATATCGGCCAACAGGGCCGGCGTCGGGTTGAGCAACAAGCTCCATCCCGGCTTGCGGCCCATCGCCTCCATCCGCTCCCCCGCCTGCTCGGCCGCGGCGCGCGCCTCCGGTCCCGACGCCTCGACCCGCAGCTGCGCACTCAACTGCTCCAACTCGCTCTGCTTGACGGCCAGTTCCCCGGTGTGTTCAAACGGGGTATCCGCCACGGCGGCCAGCTCGTCGATGCGCCGCACCGCATGCTCGTAACGTCCCTGCACCTGCGCGCGGTAGCCCTTGGTGTTACGCACCAGGTTCTCCACCCGCCGCAACAACCCCATCCCCGCCCCGGCATTGAGGTCCTTGACGGCTACGGTGTTGGTGGCTGAGGGGATCGACAGCGACAACGCCAACTCGTCGCTGCTCAACCACCGACTCGCCTGCACCGCCACCCCACGCAGCTCAGCGATCGGGAAGGCGCGTTGCTGCCCGAAGTGCTTGCCGTCGGAGTACGCCTGCCGCGCCGCCTGCACCAACGCCGGCGCCGCCTCGGCCCGGTCGGGGTAGCGACGGTCGTTGATGGTGATCGCGAACGGCGCCTCCGCGGTGGCCCGAATCTGCGGCAGCGCCGCGTCGATCCTCTCCCCCTGCTCCGTCGTCGCGGCGACCTCACTGCTGTAGGTGCGTTGCTCACTGCGGTGACGGGCCTAGGCCTCGCCGAAAGCGCATTTCAGGGCGGTCAACCGCTTCACCGCGTCGCCGAGCTGCACCAGCCGCAAGTACCGCGGATCACCGGTGGCGACGACCTTGGTGGCCGCGGCAGCGTTGCCCAGCTCGTCGGAACCGATGCCCTCAGCGGTGCGCGCATCCAAGTCACCGGTCTTGATCTGCGCGATGAACCGGGCCTTGCGTTCCACGGTCTGCCACATCACCATCGCCCGAGTAGTCGAAAGTGGGCAACGGGGCGTGGCAGCGACCCGGCGCCCCGCCCCGTCGCGGTCGCTGCTAGTTGTCGGACAGAGCGGCATCGAGGGCGCCGAGGATCGGGGCAGGCTCGCTGCGGGTGGTGCAGTCGGGGTGCACGCCGACCCACCGAATCATGCCGGCGGCCTCGACGACGACTGTGGGGAACGGGAGTGTGTGGGTGCCGTCGGCGTTGACGGCGGCAAGGTCCAGGCCCAAGCTCGCCTGGGCGTTGCGGGCACCTAGCCAGAAAACAGAAGTGTGCCTCTCGGCAGGTTCCCAAATGCACAGATTTCGCGCTTCTTTGTCCCGGTTCCGGACGGATCTTTCGGCGAACAAGACCGAGCAGAGTGCGCCGCCACCGTCACCACCAGCTCGCTGACATGCTCCGAATAGGGCTAACGGACGCCGCGAGTCGCGGGTATCAGTGGGCCGTCACCCGGCGGCCAGGCTCTGTTTGTGGTGTTTACGAGGGCCTGGCCGCCGGTTGCGCTCAAACGGCGATACGGCCGCCGTCCACGGGGAGGACCGCGCCGTGGATGAAGCTCGCTTGGTCGGTGGCCAGGAAGGTGATGGCGGCGGCGATCTCGTCGGGTTGTCCGGGACGCCCGGCCGGTCCGCCAGCGGCCAGTTGATCCAGTCCCTCACCCATGCCGGCGGTGCCTTCGGTGCGGGTGGGTCCGGGGCTGACCGCGTTGACACGGACGCCGGCAGGGCCGAACTCCGCCGCCCAGGACTTCGTCAGCAACACCATCGCCGCCTTGCTCGACCCGTATAGGCCCATCCCCGGCATGCCGAACTCGGCGACCATGGTGGTGACGTTGATGATGGCCCCGTGGCCTCGTTCGGCCATGGCCGGGGCGAGAGCGGCCACCAGTAGGTAGGGCGCCTTGACGTTAACGGCGTAGACGTCGTCGATGTCGGTTGGCGCCGTGTCGGCGGTGGCGCCGAAGGGAAAAACGCCGCCGCTGTTGATGAGGATGTCGACGTGCCCGCCACCGAGCTCCGCGGCTCGCGCCGCCAACTGCCGCACGCTGGCGTGGTCGTGCAGGTCGCCGACGGCGAAGTCCGCCGTACCGCCGGTCGAACGGATATCGGCGACCACGGCGTCACCGCGTGCCTGGTCGCGTCCGGAGACGATGACGTGGGCGCCGAGTGCAGCCAGCTGGTGGGCGGTGGCTTTGCCGATGCCACTGGTCGCGCCGGTGATCAGAGCGGTGGATCCGGTGAGGTCGGAACTCATGAGTGAGGCCTTTCATGGTTGTTTGTAGTGATCGCTCCAATCTGCTCCCTCGTTTATGGAATGTCAACTCCAGAAAGTGCTAGGCTTCCAGGATGGGACCTTCGACGGGTGTCTCCGCAGAGTCGACCTCGGATTCGCCGACGGGGTCGCGGCGGTTGACGACTAAGGGACGCGCGACCCGGCGTCGAGTTGTCGAGGCTGCGGCCGAGCTTGTCTTCGCGCACGGTGTGGCACGGACGGGGATCGAGGACGTCCAGCGCCGCGCCGGTGTCAGCGCCTCGCAGATCTATCACTATTTCACCGACAAGGAGGCACTCGTCCTGGCGGTGATCGCACATCAGACCGAGGCCATCCTGGAAGCGCAGCGTCCGGTGCTCGACACCCTCGACAGCTTCGTGGCGCTCGACCAATGGCGCGATCTGCTGATCGATCTGCAGGAGCAACGTCACTGCGTCGGCGGCTGCCCCATCGGCTCGATAGCAGCCGAACTGGCCGACGACGATCCGACGGCGCGAGCCGATCTCGCGATTGGCTTCGAACGCTGGGAAGCCCCTATCCGCGACGGCCTGGCCCGCATGCGCTCTCGCGGCGAGCTGCGCGCCGACACCGACACCGACACCTTGGCGCTCGCCCTGCTCACCGCCCTGCAAGGCGGCCTACTACTCACCCAAACCCGCCGCAACACCCAGCCTCTACGCGCTGGCCTCGACGCCGTCCTCGCCCACATCCGCACCTACGCCGACCAACCAAACGCCCGGTAACCGATGCCCCGTCATCCCGGGCCAACTTCGGTTGACAGAACCATGGCGCCACTGGGCCGACCGGTCGAGGACGCGGTCGCGCATGTACTGGCCGGGGTCTCGGTGCTGAACCTGCACCCGGACGTTGCGGAGGGGGTACAAGCGTTGGGCGGCCGAGGGCTTCTCCTGGTCACGCTGACGAAAGGTTCGCGACGGATCGCGGAGCGCCCGCTGTCGAGTGCCCGGATACGCGGCGAATTCGGGATGTTGATATCGGTCGCGGATCCCGGCGCGTGGAAGCCTGCCCCGGCTGCCTACCCCCACCCAGCGCGTCGCGGCGGTGTCGATCCCGCGCAGATGCTGCTGGTAGCGGTACCGAGCGGTGTTCTGCTCCACGCTGCTCACCCGCACATACCCAACAACCTGACCCGACACATCTAGACCCTAGAACAGAAGTGCCCCAGAAAGCGGATCAGGACCCTAGACACCTGCGGTTCACCTCTTGCCGCGACTGTATGGATGGGGTGTAGCAAAACCCGACGTTCGTCGCACCCATGCGGGCCCCGCATCCTCGCCGCGGGAACCTTCACCGATACCGGCGCTCGGGGAGAGATCGGTTCTAGCCGGCGCCCACTCATGTGAACGGTGTACGCATCACTGAAGGAATGAGGCGAGCGTTCGCGACGATAGACGCGTTGGCGAGCAGGCAATGAACCGTGTGAGTGCTGATACACTTCTTTTTCGGAGGTGTGTATATGGCTTTCGAGGTGTTCGACAAGCGACAGTCTTCGCTGGCTAAGGCGCCAACGGTGACGATCCAGAAGCGCGGGCTGATGTCACTGAACCGCGCGGCTTACAACATGATCAACGCACCGGCAACGGTAGAGCTGCTCTACGACCGTGACGCTAATATCGTGGGCATTCGAGCGGCGAGCGAGGACATGCCCCACGCATACAGCGTGCGCTCGCAGGGCGATAGGGCGACGGGGCCGGCTATCGTGGCCGGCACGGCGTTCTGCCAGTTCTACGGCATCGACACGACGATCTCGCGCCGATGGACGCCAGCCGTGACGGAGGGGATTCTCTGCGTGGACTTGTCCACTCCGGGTGCGGAGATTATTGGGAACAGGACCCCACGCAGCGTCAAAAATGTGACGGCCACCGCCACCACCGCCGCTACTAAGGGCGTCGACTAAGCGATGCTTAGCGCGTGGGGGGATGAGTCGGCGTCAAACGCTACGGCGGACCCGGGGACGTACATCATTGCTGCCGCGATCATGTTCGACGATGATGTCGATAATTGCCGCGACGCGATGGGCCGACTGCGCTTGGGCACTGAGCGGAAAGTGCACTGGCGCTCGGACAGCCCTGCCCGGCATCGTCACGTCGTCCAAGTCGTTAGGGATTTGCCCGTCGAGGGCTTCGTAGTCGTGCGTAACTCAACGGGCGAACCCCCGGAACGTTGCCGCCGCAAGTGCCTCGAGCGTCTGGTTCCGCAGTTGCACGAACTGAGTTGCCAGACTCTCACTCTCGAGTCCCGGGGCAGCGCACCCGATCGGCGTGATATGCGCCTGGTCGACGCGCTGCGCAGATCTCGCACCATCTCGTCAGCAATCAAGGTCGATCACTTGCCCGGCCCAAAGGACCCACTGTGCGGATTGCGGACGCACTGTGTGGGGCCGTTGTTTCACACCGGACCGGCGATCCGTCATATCTGCGCGAACTCGAGGCGTGCACCACGGTCCAGGTCATCGACGCCTGATCACATCCAGACAAGACGCGAGCCCCGGGCCCTGTCGTCCGGCAGGAACTCCCGAGGCTCACTTCCAGACCTCACCGCAATGGGCCTGGCTATGCCATCACTGTACCGCGCGGCGGCCGGGCGTCAACTCTCGAACTGCCAGGCGCCGGCTCACCATTGAAGATCCGCGGCGATCCGGCCGATGACCTCGCTCCCCCACCCCTCCGACTCCTGCCGGTCCAGGATCAAGCGCCCGATCTGCCAGTACAAGCCGACCGACTCGGTGTGCACCGCCCCCGCCGCTGTCACCGCCTGCACCCGCGACGTCCGAACCCGAACCTTGACCTGCTCCAAGAGCTCCGCGCGCTGCACAACCTCCGACGCCGCCTCGCGAAGGCTCATATGTGGCGCCGGTCCCCCGGCGGCCCAGCCCGTGTCGGACAACTGCTGCGCGGATCGGCGGGGGGGCGGCCTTATGACACGCTGCCGAGAGACAACTTCCGGAACGCGGCGACCTGCGGTTTTCCGACAAGCTCGTGGCGACGGCCGCGGCGTTCTACTTCCAAGAAACCGAGACGCCCCGGGCGGGCGTCGTTCGGCTGGGATACCCAACACATCAGGTCGTCGGTGACCCGATCGGCGGTGAGTCGCAAACGGACTGTGGGCACCAAGAACCAAGAGTGCTCACCCGGCAGCGGTCCGCTGCGCGAGAAGGGACACACGCAATGAAGAACACCCGAAACAGCACACAGGTCACGAAGGTCTCGCACCACCAGCGGGGCTCGAGGCTCCCTAAGTACGTAGACCTCACCGCTCAGGGAGTCCTACTCGTGTGTGCGGTCGCTGACATCAGCGGACCGCTTCCACTCTCGATCCGGGCGGTGGTGTTCACCGTCTCCGCGTACGGAATGCTCCGCGGGTAGCAGTAAGTGTGCGTAGACGGGGGACGCCACTCCCCCGTCTACGCAGCTTGGCTTTTCAGTTCCCGTCACTGGCCGGAGCGGCCGCACACCGCCACGGGTGCAGGCGCAGATCCTCGAACTTGGTTAGCGTTGCGGACGAAGGGGCCCGTAGCGTTCCCCCACGCACCCCCCCCCCGCGGGCCCCTTCGCCTTCCTTGCGGTTACACCGGGCTGAGCAGCTCGGCGGAGTTGTTGCGAACGCTGTTGACCGCGGCGCTTACCTCATAGGGCTGCAACCGCGGCTCGGGCACAGAGTCGAGCAGCTCCCGAACCCGCTCCGAATCGGTCAGGGTGTGGTCGAGCCAGGCGTCCTGTAGCGCTGGGGGGATCACGACGGGGCTGCGGTCGTGGATGTGGCCCAGGGCGTCGCTGGCCGTCGTCGTCAGGACGGTGATCGTCCAGACCCAGCGCTGCGGGTCATCCGACTCACGTTCGGGGTCTGGCCACAGCTCGTACAACCCGGCCATGCCCAGCACTCCGCCGCCGTGCAGGTAGTGCGGAACCTTGGCCCCGTCGCGCCTCTCCCACTCGAAGTAGCCGTTGGCCGGGACAATGCAGCGCCGCCGGGACGCGGCGGCCTTGAACGAGGGCTTCTCGGTGATCGTCTCGGCGCGGGCGTTGATCAGCCTGGATCCGATTTTCCGATCCTTCGCCCACGAGGGGATCAACCCCCAACGGGCCGTACGGATTTGGCGAATGGGTGGGGCCTCGGGCTCCTCGCGCGGTGTCCGTTCGAGAACTGCCCGTACCGGTTGGGTGGGGGCGACGTTGTAGGAGGGCGCCAGCTGCTCCCCCACGACCTCCTCCACCCTGAACGCCCGCACCAGGTCGGCGTCGGTCTGCGTACTCGCAAAGCGCCCACACATGCCCTCAGCCTCCCTTGCGCCCGTGTTGTTAGCTGGAGATCAGTTGGTGTGCGCGTTGGTAGGACACGTCCAACGCTGCCCCGATGTCGCGAACCGTCAAACCTCGTTCCCGGAGTTCCTTCGCGGCGACGCGCACTTCCTGGGCGGCGAGGTGCTTGGTGCGGTCGGACTGCTGCCGCAGAGCCTGGGAACGCTGCAGATGCACAGTGACCTCGTCGGGCAGCTCGACGGACACCTCCAGGGCGAACGACTGCGGGTCGACCTCCTTCATGACGGCGATGAGATCGCGGGCCATGGGCTCGACCTCCCCGAGATTGCGGGCCTGGGTGTAATGGTCGATCTCCGGGACGTGCACCAGCCAGAACACATCACCCCGGACCACCCGTGCGTGGTACGTCGTCATTTCCACCACCGCTTCCCTAGTTTCGCTGCTGCCTCTTTGTAGATGATCTCGGCCATCTGATTATCGAGGTCGTTGTGCCGGCCGATCGGGATCATCAACCCATCCAGGTTGTAGACCGAGTGACTGGCACCCTCACGTTCGAGCCCGAACGCGAGCCCCTGCCGCTTGGCCGCCGCCGCGATGGTCTTGATGATGTCCCGACGCTTGGTCATGACGATAGTCTAGAGGACACTAGACATGCAAGTCAAGGGCACGCTAGACACGAACCATCGGCTGCGGTCCACGGTGGCGTCGCCTGTGGTCCCTGCTCCTCGCGGCTATGCCCGGGTGCACCGGGCGGGTTCTGTCCGCAGGCAGACCCGACCGTTGGCGAGCTGGAGGCCGCCGTCGGTCACGGCGCTGGGCCAGGAGTGGTTGATGACGGTTTGCGCGGTCACCAGGGTGATCAACCCGGCACACGTGGCGTGGTTGAGGACCCGTTCGACGGTGTCTTTGGGGTTGGGGATCGGGCCTGGCTCGAACCACAAATTCGCGACGTCCCCGGCGTTGCCAGGGTCCCCGCCGAGTTCGAGCGCGATTTTGTGATCCAGCTCGCCCACCGTGCCCGCCGGGATACCGTAGGCGCGGGCGGAGTGGGCTTTGATGGCGTCGGTGACCCCCACGGGCGGGCGCACCGTCGCGGTCCACCCGGCCTTGCATATCGTCTCGCGAATCGTGTCCTGAGTAACCACCGGGTTCGTTGATCCCGGTGAACAGTGATCATCGGGCATCGGCTGCCCAGCCACGAAACCAAGATGGCAGCTACCGGGCGGGGGCATCGGAAACGCACCACTCTGCGGGGCGCCGCCGCTGCTGCTGCTCGGCCCCGCAGGACCGGTGGGGGTGCCAGTCACCGCCGGAGCACCGGGACTGCTCGGGACTGGTGGTGATGCTGCGGTAGTAGTGGCACCACCGACACCACAGCTGGTGGTGACGCCGGCAGTCACCCCCATGGCCGCGACCAGCAGCATCATTCGATAGCCGTTGCCATCCCGCCCTCGGCGCGATCGCTTGTGACAGGGGTCCATCATCAGCGGAGGTTGTGATGGGTGCTGCGCCGTTCGGCGCTGGCGTCGAGCGCCTTGCGCTTGGCCCGGTCCCCGGCCGCTTCGGTGGCGGCCGTCAGCGCTGCGGCGATGGCTGAGCAAGCCATGACGATGAGGAGCGTGTGCTGGACGGGTCCGGTGGTCACCGCGGCGCTCAAACCTAGCGCCAGGGTGAGGAAGAGTACGTAGAGAGATGTGGTGTTCATCGGTGCCTCTGATTCTGTGTGACGTGCAGTTGGTTGATCACCTCGTCGACGCGGTGGTCGTTCATCCCCGTCTCCCTGGGTGTGCTGGGTGTTCCTGACCGTGGGCCGTGCTCCCCTCGGTAGTGCGTTCAGTGTTCCCGGTCATCCCGACGCGTTCCGCCGGTTGACCCCGCTCGGCGACAACGATGCCTGGACGTCGTGCAGCCGATCAGTGGCGGCGCGTTGCGCCTTTCCGATGCTCAGCAGGTGGGCGAACAGCTCCTCCTGGGGCAGCTGCTCGGCGGCCTCGGCCATGGACCGCGCCGCCAGGTGAAAACCGCGGCGGTAAGCAGCTGACAGCACGGCCACGGCGTAGTGCCCCACCGTTTCGGGACGGCGCCAGCGATCGTGACCTCCGACAGTGCCCGGGTGAGCTGAGTACCGCGGTGCCCACCGGTACGCCCGGACTGGGCGAGGCTGGCGGCGATGCTCGCCGGGTCGTGTGGTGCCCCACCCCCTACCTCGGTGGTGATCACCGCGAACAGCTCGCCGTAGACACCCCGGTCGAAGTCGGTGCTGCGCAACAAGGCGCTCACGTCCCTGGCGGTGTCGGGCGCAGACCACAGCAATGCGCACAGGCACAGGGCTTCGACATCGGTACGCGGGTCATCGAGTAGGTCCCCAACCTCGATGGCCTCTTCGGC
>JAABUT010004650.1_pt1 | contig 10722 bp, 9 predicted proteins | sample 5559281 | NCBI WGS metagenome assembly JAABUT01 (sample SAMN10711880, study PRJNA513359) | rock metagenome | isolation source: Antarctica rocks | place: Antarctica: Victoria Land, Ricker Hills nord | collected 2016-01-04 | reverse complement strand
GCTGGCACCCGGCGGGCAGGCGATCGTCACCGCCACCAATCGCTTCGTCTTCCGCGACCCGCACTACCATCTGCGCGGCATCAATTGGCTGCCCCGCCCTTGGGCCGAGGCGCTGATCCGGCGGCGCGGGCGCGGCAAGGACGTCGCCGCGTTCACCGATCGTCAGGCTTTGTCAGCCATGCACTACGTCACCTATGGCGGGTTTGCCGCGCGCTGTCGCGCGCTCGGCTTTGCGACGGAGGACGCCCGCGAGCGGCGGGTCCGCTCCGGCCCGCTCGGTGGCAAGGTTCGCTTCGCGCGCCCGATCGCGGCGTTGCGGCGTCTTGGACTCGCCACGCTGGCCTACCGCGCCTATCGCACCCTCTTCCTCGGCACCTTCGAGGTGCATCTGACTCGTACGGGAGTCTCTGACGCCGGGGTACGCGGATGAGTCCGACCTTTGCCCCGCCCGCCCCCACGCCGAGCGTGCAACCCCTGCCCGCGCCGACCCGCTCGTTGCGGATCGCCCTCCATAACGTGACGACCACCACGAAGCATGGCGGTGTGGAAACGTTCGTCTGGGAGCTGGCGCGGCAACTCGGCGCGGCGGGGCACCGGGTCGATCTGATCGGCGGCAGCGGTGGTGGCTGGCTGCGCGGCGCGCCCGGTCCCGGCGTGCGCGTGCGCCGCGCGCCCTTCATCCGGCGCGAGTGGCTGCGTCGCCTCCCGGTCGTCAGTCGCCTCTACGGCCCGACCAAGCTCCTCGAACGCCTCAGTTTCGGGTTGACAACCCTCCCCTGGCTGCTGCGCGGCGGGTACGACATCCTCCACATTCAGAAGCCGTTCGATCTGCCGGTCGGCGCGCTCGCGCGGCGGCTGACGGGCGGGCGCACGCGCCTCGTTTTCGGCTGTCACGGGCGGGACTTCTTCGCGGGGGACCGCCGCTGGATCGGCGCGGTCGATGTGACCGTCTCGTGTAGCGCGACCAACGCCGCCGAGGTCGCGGAACATTACGGCCTCGCCCCGCGCGTGATCTACAACGGCATCGACGTGGACCGGTTCGCGCCGCGCCGCGCCGATGATCCGGAGACCCGCGCGTGGCGAAGTCGCCTGATCGGGGGCGAGGAGCGTCCCGTCCTCCTCCAGGCGAGCCGCCTCGTCCGCTGGAAGGGCGCGGAGTACGCGATCGAGGCGCTGGCGCGGCTACGCGCCGCGCCAGCCCCGATCCTGGCGCTGGCCGGGGAGGGACCCTATCGCGCCGATCTGGAACGTCTTGCGGCGGCGTGCGGGGTGGCCGACCGTGTACTCTTCCTCGGCGATGTGGCGCACGCGGCGATGCCCGCCCTCTTCTCGGCGGTCGATATTGTCCTCGGCACCAGTTTCGTCAACGAGACCTTCGGGATCACCCTCTGCGAGGCGCTGGCCTGCGAGCGCCCGGTCATCGCCTCCGACTTCGGCGGCTTCCGCGAGGTCGTGCGCGACGGCGCGACGGGGCTGCTCGTCCCGCCGCAGGACGCGAGCGCCCTCGCCGCCGCGATCGATGCGCTCCTCGCCGATCCCGCGCGCCGCGCCGCCTACGGTGCCGCCGGTCGTCGCGATGTCGCGGCGCGCTTCTCCTGGCCCGCCGTGGTCGGGCGGGTGCTTGCGGCTTACGACGAGGCAATGAAGGGTGACGAATGACGAATAATCCGCAGTCCCCCACGCTCGGGACGATAGCGGACGCGAGCGGCGATACGGATGCTGAGGGTCAGGCTATGGCCCCCGCGCCCGATTCGTCATTCGTCAGTGGTGCCCCTCGGGGGATTCGTCACTCCCCACTAACCCTGGTCTACGTCGCATATCCGTCGAGTCTGACCCTGCGCTCGGCGAACGCGGTGCAGACTTTCAGCACCGCGCGCGAGCTGCGCGCGCTCGATCCGCGCGTGGCGGTGCTGATCCCGCGCTGGGCGCGGCGGGAGAGCGTTTTCGGGACCATCGGCGCGCACCATCTGCTGCGCCTGCCGTTCAACGTGCTCTCGCACCTCTGGCGCACCACCGCCTGGAGCTACCTCGAACGGAGCTGGTTCGCCCTGCGCGCGACCGCCTGGCTGGCGGCGCGACGCGGGCGCGGGCCGACCGTGATCTACGTGCGCGATGCGATTTGCGCCGCCTGGTTCGGTGCCGGGTTGGCGCGGTTGGTGGGCGCACGGCTGATCTACGAATGCCACGCGCTCGAAGCCTGGAATCCCTCGCGTGCCCGCTCGCCGCTCGCGCGTCCGTTCGTGCGCCTCGTCGATGCGCTGGCGATCCGCCGCGCCGATCGGGTCGTCTCGCTCACCGAGGGCTTCCGCTCCTGGGTCGATCGCGTGGGGCTGAAGCCGCTGGCGAGGACGGCGACGATCCCCGACGCCTACGATGCGGAGCGCTGGTATCCGCGCGACCGCGTCGCCGCGCGCGCCGCCTGCGGGCTGCCGGAGGGGGCGTTTGTGGTAACCTACGCAGGACTGACGTGGGCCTATCGCGGCCTCGATCGGCTGGTGCGCGCGTTCGCCGCATTGCACCGTGACGAGCCGAACAGCGTCCTGGCGCTTGTCGGCGGGCGGGAGCGGGAGCGCGCCGAGCTGGCCGCGCTCGCCGCCGAACTTGGGATCGCCGATGCGGTGCGCCTGCCGGGACAGCGCCCGCAGGACGAGGTGGTCACCTGGGTCGCCGCCGCCGACGCGCTGGTGGTGCCGGGGATGATCAACGGACTCAACGCCTCACCCCTGAAGATGTTCGAGTACGCCGCGATGGCCCGCCCGATCGTCGCCGAGGACATGCCCGCCGTCCGCGAGATCCTCGGCGACGACGGCGCGCGCTATTTTGCCTCGGGCGACGTGGCGGCGCTCGGCGCGGCGCTCCGCGAGTTGCGGCGCGACCCGGAGGCCGCTGCGGCGCTGGCGACGCGCGCCCAGGAGCGCGTTGCCGCGTTTACCTATCGAGCCCGCGCCGCTACGATCCTGGCTCTCGCGGACGCGACCGCTGATAGTGCGACTGGGAGCCTGGTTTGAGGGTATTGGGTAAGGCGAAAGCGACGCCCGTTCCCGGCGTGTCGACGGGCGCGGCGGTGCGACCGGGCGCGGCCTTGACCGTGCGCTCGTTCTTGCGCGAGCGCGCCGTGCTGGTCCTGATCGCCCTCTACCTGCTGACGCTGCCGCTGATGACGCACGATATCCGCGCGGCGGACGAGATCGAGTACTTCTCCTATCTCCGCTCGCTCGTCTTCGATCGCGACCTCAACTTCCTCAACGAGTACACCTACTTCCTCGACCGTTTCCCGGAGAAGTACGCCTGCCCGCCCGGTTCGGGACCACCTGCCTGCAAGAAGTTCAAGGAAACGTTCATCGACACGGCCACCCCGACCGGCCTCCGCCCGAACTTCGGGCCGATCGGCACCGCCATCCTCTGGGCACCCTTCTACCTGGTCGGGCATATCGTCGCCCTGGTGGCGCACGGTGCGGGCATGAATGTGGCGGCGGACGGCTACTCGAAGCCGTATCTCTGGGCGATCACCCTCGGCTCGGCCTTCTATGCGCTGGTCGGCCTGCTCCTCTCCTACGGTATCTGTCGCGCGCTCGTCGGGCAATTGGCCGCCTTCTGGGCGGTCCTCTCGATCTGGCTCGGCACCCCGGTGATCTTCTACAGCCACCTCGCGCCCGGCTATTCGCACGCCGCCTCGCTCTTCGCGGTCGCCCTCTTCCTCTTGCTCTGGGCGCGCTGGCGCGACACGCTGACCCTCCCGCGCGCGATCTGGCTCGGCGTGGTCGGCGGACTGATCGCGATGATCCGCGAGCAAGATGCCCTCTTTCTCGTCACGCCGGTCCTCTACGCCGCGTTCGGCGTCCTCACGGCCCTGCGCGCGGGCCGCTGGCGCACGGCGTTGGCGACGATCGGGCGGGTCGCGACCATCGGGCTCGCGGCGGTCATCAGTTATCTGCCGCAACTCCTCACCTATCAGATCCTCAACGGATCGCCGAGCCCGAACAAGGATGTCTCCGACAAGATGAATATCGTCGCCCCTTTCTTCCTCCAGGTGCTGACCGATCCGGCCCACGCGCTCCCCTATTGGAGCCCGATCGTGCTCGTGGCGCTCGTCGGGATGGGCTTCCTGATCCGCCGCAATCCCCCCCTCGGCCTCGCCCTGATCGTCGGCTTCCTGCTGACGTGGTACATCAACGGCGCGATCAAAACCTGGACGACCGCCGGGTCATTCGGGGCGCGGCGCTTCCTCAACTGCACGCCGATCTTCGTGGTCGGGCTCGCCTACGCCTATCAGGGGCTCTTCGACGCCGCGCGCGGGCGGGGTATCGTCTGGCGCGCGCTCGTGCCGACCCTCACCCTGCTAGCGATCTTCTGGAACGGGGGGCTGATTATCCAGTTCGTGACGCAGATGATGGATCGGCAACTCCTCGAATGGCCGAAGGTGCTGATCACGCAGCTCCAATTGCCCTTCCGCCTGCCGGGGATCATCCGCCAATTCCTGGACAATCCGGGCTCGTTCTATAAGAATCAATAGGATGTGCCGGTGATATCGGAGCACTTAATCGCCCTGGCGCGCTGCCCGCGCTGCCTCCTCGATCGGCCTGCCGATCCCCCGCCCGCCCTCGGGCGCGACGGGTTGATGCTGGTCTGCCCGATCTGCGCGGTCTCCTACCCGATCGGCGAGGGAATCCTCAATCTGCGCCCGCCCGGTGGCCTCGACGGGCGCGAGACGCACTACACCGCCGCCGCCGCCGAATTCGCGGCAAGCCTCGACTACCGCGCGGTCGGGCCACCGCTCCTCGGCGCGGCGGTGCGCGAGCGCTGGTTGCGCCGCTGGGTGCCGCTCGGTCCCGGTCGGCTTGTCCTCGACATCGGCGCGGGCGATGGGCGCTTCGCCCTCTGGGGCGCGGCGCACGGCGCGCGGATCATCGCGCTCGATGCGGCACCGTTCTTCGCCGATGACGCGCTCTCGCGGCTCGATCTGGCGCTCGGTGACGTGCGTGCCCTGCCGTTCGCGGACGGCACCTTCGACGCGGCCTACTCGATCGACGTGATGGAGCACCTCGACGCGCCGGGCCTGGAGCGCTTCTTCTCAGAGGCGGTGCGTGTCCTCAAGCCCGGTGGATCCTTCTACCTCTACTCCAACACGCGGGAGCGCTCAAGCCTCTGGCCGATCATCGCCCTCTGGAATCGCCTCAGCCTCCTCCTGCGGCGGTGCGCGATCGGCGATTTCCACACCGACGACATCCGCAAGGGCGATCACGTCAAGGTGCTGACCACCTGGCCGCAGGTCGCCGCGTTCGCCGCCTATCACGGTTTGCGGGTCGAGCAGGTCCGCTTCTGGAACGGCGTCTTCCAGGGGTTGATCGACAACGTGCTGGTGCGCCTCGGCGAGGGGCTGCTGCTGCGCCGTAGGGGAAAGCGCACGTCCGCGCCTGCTGTGCCAAAGGCGCAGCCCACCGCGTCCGCGCCCGACCTCTCGGCGCGGCAGGCGGTCAGCCGTCGCCCGCTCGTCGGGGCGGGACTGCGCGCCCTGACCGCGCTCATGCAACTCGACATCACCCTCTTCGGACGTTTGCGGAGCGGCCCCTTCTTCGCGCTGCTGCGAAAGAATGACGGGCCAGAACGATGAAGATCCTCTACGTCGCGGCGGGGATCCCCGTCCCCGGCTCGGTCGGCGGCTCCACGCATGTGATCGAGGTCTGTCGCGGCCTCGCGGCGCTCGGACACCACGTCCTCGCCATCGTCGGCCCGGCGGATGGCGTGCCGCCCGATCTCGGCGGCAGCGGCGGCGGGAGCGTGCGAATCGTCAACACCCCCGGCTCGCCCGCGCTCGGGCTGGCCCTCTTGCCGCTGATCGCGCGCGAGGCCGCGCGCTTCCGTCCGGACGCGATCATGGAGCGCTATTACAATCTCGCCGGGGCGGGGCTCCTCTACGCCAGATTACGCGGCCTGCCGAGTCTGCTGGAGATCAATGCGCCCCTCTATGACCCGCCCGGCTCGCGCAAGGATCGCCTCGATCGGGCGCTCGGTCGCCCGTTGCGGCGCTGGGCGCGCTGGCAGGCCCGCGCCGCCGATCGCCTTGTCACACCATTGGCGACGACGGCGGGCGCGCTAGCGCGTCCGGGGACGATCGTCGAACTGCCGTGGGGGGCCAACGCCGATCTCTTCGATCCCGCGCGCCTCGATCCGGCCCTCGTCGCCGCGACGCGCGCCGAACTCGGCATCCCCGTTGGTGCGCCGGTCCTCGCCTTCTCCGGCAGCTTCCGGGCCTGGCACGGCGTGGAGACGCTGCTCGATGCGCTGGAAACCTTGTTGCTTGCCCGCCCCGACCTCCGCGCGATCCTGATCGGCGATGGCGCGGCGCGCCCGGCGCTGATGGCGCGGGTCGCGGGGTGGGGCGAGTTGGGGCGGCGGGTGATCTTCACCGGGCGGCTGCCCTACCCCGAGGTACCGCGCCATCTCGCCGTGGCCGATCTCGGCGTGGCCCCGTTCGAGCCCGCGCGCCACGCCGCGCTGCGGCACTTCGGCTTCTACTGGTCGCCACTAAAAATCTTCGAGTACGGCGCGATGGGCTTGCCGACCGTCTGCCCCGCGATACCGCCGCTCGATGGCATCGTGCGCGACGGGCGGGAGGGGCGACTCTATCCGGTCGGTGACCGCGCTGGGCTCATCGCCGCGATCACGGCCCTGTTGGATTCGCCGGAGGGGCGGCGAGCGATGGGCGCATCCGCGCGAAGGCGCGCGAGTGAGGAATGGAGTTGGGCGGCGCACTGCCGCGGCCTCGATTGGATCCTGCAATGCCTGATGCGCTGACGATTCTGCTCGCGACCGATGTCTTCCCGCCGCGTTGTGGGGGGAGCGGGTGGAGCACCTATCACCTCGCGCGGGCCCTGCGCGCGCGTGGTCACCGACCGATCGTCGCCCGCCCGCGCGAGGGGCTGTCCGGCACGCGGCTGGCCGAGTACGACGGCCTGCCGATCCACGAACTCGGCTTCAGCGCGCGCGGCGGCTCGCTGCCCTTCGTGCGCGGCATCAACCGCCAGGAGCGCTTCTGGCCGCGCTTCGCCCGCTTTCTGTCCGACCTCGCCCGCGCCGAAGGGGCCGAGCTGATCCACGGGCAGCACCTGATCAGCATCCCGGCGGCGGTCGCGGCGGGCGCACGGCTCGGACTGCCGACGATCGCCACCGTGCGCGACTACTGGCCGACCTGCCCGATCGGGACGCGCCTGCAACGCTGCCCCGAGACGGTGCACTGCTCGCCCGCCTGCCAACTCTGCTGCCTCGCACGGGGCAAGGCGACGCTGCGCCCGCTCGTCCGCGCGGGACTCCCCTACGTCGCCGCCAACCTCCGCCGCCGTCAGCACGCCCTCCTGACCGCCGACCGCACCGTCGCCGTCAGCAACGCCGTCGCCCGGATCCTGCGCGATACCATCCCCGGCCTCGCGCCGGTCGTGATCCCGAACTTCATCTCTGATGAGTCCGTGGAGGAGTCGTGGGTCGTGGGTCGTGGGTCGAGAGACAAGGTAACCGCCGACACGATGGCACCGCCTTCGGTCCCTCTCACGACCCACGACCCACGACCCACGACTATTCTGTATGTCGGCAAGCTCGAACCCCACAAAGGGGCCGATCTCCTCCCGGCGGCGGTGGCGGCGGTGCCGGGCGCGCGACTGGTCGTGGCGGGGGACGGGCCGCTGGCGGGGGAGATCGCGGCGGGCTGTGCGGCGCGCGGCGTGCCGCTCGAACTCCTGGGCGAACGCCCGCACGACGACGTTTTGGCGCTGATGCGCGCCGCCGACGCCTTGATCTTCCCCGCGCGCTGGGAGGAGCCGCTGACGCGCACTCTGCTCGAAGCGGGGAGCGTGGGGCTGCCTGCGGTCGCGCTCGCCACCGGCGGGACGCCCGACATCATCATCGATGGGGAGACGGGGCTGCTCGCCGACACACCAGCGGGGCTCGGGACGGCGCTCGTCGCGCTCCTCGCCGACCCGGCGCGGCGTGATCGGATGGCCGCCGCCGCGCCGCGCCACATCGCGGCGACCTTCGCGGAGCGCGTGGTGGTGCCGCGCGTAGAGGCGCTGTATCGCGAGGTTATCGCCGCGAAAGGCGGGCGTTGATGGCGCATACAAGCTGCTTCCAGGATCAGGGGACATATCGCCTAGCCGCATCGCGAGCCGGGCTGGGTCGCGCATTTGCCGGATGGGTGTGCCGTGCGCGACCCTGACGATCTCCACATCGTCGTCGCGGGGCGCGCGGTCGCCCCGCAACACGGTTTTGGCGGGCTGGAACGTGCCACCGCACACCACCTACGTGCCCTGGCGCGGCGCGGCGTACGGCTCTCCGTCTTCACCCAACCGCCCGACCCGGCCCAACCACCGCCGGATGACTTCGATGGTCGGGTGACCTGGCACACGATCCCCTACCGCCGCCGCGCACTGCCACTCCGCCGCAACTCGATCCCCGACCGCCTGCTCCATTACCCACCCTTCGCGCGCGCCCTCGGTGCGGCCATCATCGACCTCTGCCGCCGCGAGCGCGTCGATGTGGTCCACGCCCACGGCCTCGCGGGGCTGGGGTACGCGGAGGAGTTATCGGTCGTCGGTCGTCGGTCGTCAGAAAGAATCGGCACGGGAAAAAAGCGAACGCTTGCAGAGTCTACGTTTCCTCTGACGACCGACGACCGACGACCGACGACTCCGTTGCCTCCCCTCGTCCTCAACCCGCACGGCCTGGAGGAGTTCAATCGGCGGGATTGGGCGAAGTGGCTGGCCTATGCGCCGTTCCGGTGGGGTGTGCGCCGCGCCACGCGCGCTGCCGCCGCCGTGATCGCGACTGACCGGGCGCTTGTCGCGCCGATCGAGCGGGCGCTGGGGGTGCCGCCCGCGCGGATCGCGCTGATCCCGAACGGGGTCGATCTGGCCGAACTCGACGCGCTGGCCCGCCCCGCGCTGACCGGAGAGGCGCGCGCCCGCTATCGGCTGGGCGAGTCTCCGCTGACCATGGTCAGCGTCGCGCGGCTGGAACGCAACAAAGGGTTGCACGATGGTCTGGCCGCGCTCGCCACGCTCCGCGATGCCTTACCCGCTGGTTGGCGCTGGCTGATCGTCGGACGTGGGAGCGAGGAAGCAGCCCTGCGCGCGGCCATCGCCGGGGCTGGGCTCGGTGCCAACGTCGCGCTCGTCGGCGCGCTCTCGGACACCGAGGTGCAGAGCCTCCTCGCCGCCGCCGATCTGGCCCTGATCCCCTCGCGCTACGAGGGGAGCTCGCTGACGGCGTTGGAAGCATTGGCGCGCGGCCTCCCGGTCGTTGCGACCGCCGTGGGAGGGCTGCCGGACAAGGTGATCCCTGGCGCAACCGGCTTTATCGCCCCGACGGCTGGCCCTGTCGCGCTCGCGGTGGCCCTGCGCGCCGCACTCACGGATCGCGCAGCGTGGCCCGCGCTCGGCGCGAGCGGGCGGCGGTTGGTGGCAGAGCGCTTTTCCTGGGATGCCCTCGCGGCGCAATACCTGGACCTGTATCACGAGCTTCGTCACGTTGCCGCAGCGTAGCCAAACACTTCGCAGCTAGCGAACGGGCGCTGGCGTTCCATTCAGGGGTATGATGGGGCGGCTAACGGTGTGCGTTGCGGTGGGCATTGGAGAGAAGGCGATGGCGGATGGGACGACGAGTGGCACCTTCGCGACACTCGTGGGGCAGAATACATCAAGCGGAGGCGACCTGATGACGAATCTGACGAGTCGCCGCACCGGTGGTGCCGCGCGCATCTACCTGGCGCTCACCCCGGCATAATCGATCAGCGTGTGCGCTCGTGAAGTTTGACGCTGTAAGAAGGCGGGGCGGGGAAATACTTTCCCACCCCGCCTTCTTACAGCGCTGTTGTATGCCGCGCTCAGCCGAGGCGGAGGAAGGCGAAGAGTGCGACCACGAGGGTGAACCAGGCGCGCGGCGTGTGGTCCGCGACACCGACCGCGCGCAATTGCTGCGCGTGCCGCTGCTGATATGCGCGCTCTCGTTCGACCGATTTTAATAAGCGTTCGTAGAGGTAGACATTCTGCACAGTCTTCTCCTTGTTATAAAAGCGCTTCCGCGTGTTGAAGAATTTGTGCGACCTGTCGACGGCTCCCTATGGCCTGGTGGTGTGCAGCACGACCTGTGGCCCATGCCCGACCGTTCGTTGCACGCGCAGCAGCAAAGACCGAACATAATGTGCGCCGGATCCGCGCGGGTGGCGGGGCATCGGGGTCTGCTGGGCGACCGCTACCAAACGTTCATGCCGACGATATTCGCCGTGAACGACTGCCGGAAATCCGTCATCGATCACCGTGAACCCCTTTCCGCGCGCTACCGGGGAGCCTTGTTGCTCTCCTATATCGAGTCCAGGGTGTGGGCCAGTGCGACGAATCGTCCGCTCGGGCCGTTCCGCGTGGACCGAGCGGACACCGGCGTGGCACGCAGATGGGCACCGCGCTCGTGTCCGAAAGGTGGAGGCGGCGCTGTACCACTGGCGTGGCGGCTCGTATGCGCCGGTTAACTGCGGCACGCCGGGAATGGGTGGCCCGACCCCTGTGCTATACTCCTCCTCCGTGAGCCTATGGACGGATGAGGATACAGCGCAAGCGCAGGGGTGCGAAGCGGTGAGCAAGCCCAGCATCAGTGTGTTCTTCCCGGCCTATAACGACGGTGGGACGATCGCCAGTATGGTGATCGAGGCCGATCGCACCTGCCGCGCGCTGACCGATG
>JAABUT010004649.1_pt1 | contig 10723 bp, 14 predicted proteins | sample 5559281 | NCBI WGS metagenome assembly JAABUT01 (sample SAMN10711880, study PRJNA513359) | rock metagenome | isolation source: Antarctica rocks | place: Antarctica: Victoria Land, Ricker Hills nord | collected 2016-01-04 | reverse complement strand
CGGTGCAGCAGGGGGTGAAGGGGGCGGTCATCCTGAATGGCCGATTGCCGCACGCGATCCTGCTGGAACTGTTCACCGAAGGCTGCGGCACCATCATCCGCCCCTAAAAGTGGCGCTGACGGCCGTCTGGCGCGGGCTTGCTGTGCTCCGGTGCTCGCAAGCCCGTGCCAGTCGACTCGCCAGCACCGCTTTTGCGGCTGGCTTTGAAGTGACCGACGGCAGGCAGGCTGGCGATGACCTTGCTGGTCTTCTTATCGGCCCATCTTGGCCAGGAACTCGATCTGCCAGCGCATCTCCTCCTGCGCCAGCGGGAAGCCTTTGTCGGGAGCGCCGCGCAGGGAGGCGGTTGGCGACATCCGGGCCAGCAGGGTCTGCACGGGACCGGCCACCCCCATCGAGAAGCCGGCCTTCCACACCAGGCTGACCAGGCCCTTGGCGCTGCGCAGGGTCGCCGCGCGACCCACCACGGTGATGGGCACGTCGGCCGCCGTCGCCAGCATGGCGGCGGCCAGGTGCATCTCGCCGCGCTGAATCACCGCCAACAGCGCGCCTTCCGTCAGCAGCTCGGCATCGAGCAGGCGGCGCGCTTCCAGCATGGCCGCATTGACGTCCATCTCGTCGCCGCGCGGCCTGGCCTCCGGCTTCAGCCGCAGATAAGCCGCCGGCGCAGGTCCGCCGCCATTTCCTGCGGCAGCCCGGCACGCTCCGACAGCTCGCCCAGCAGCTGGGTCGCGATCATTTCCGACAGGATGTGCATGGCGCGCACCGACAGCACCGGCCGGCGCACCAGCGGTGCATGCCAGGCCTCATGGCTGGCAGCCTGGGCGATCAGCGCGTCGAGCGTGCTTTCGCGGATGGCGGCTGAAGGGTTCTCCAGCATGGCCGTGATGGCCCTGACATCGGCGCTGGCGGCGAGCGCGTCGCAGACCGGCTCGGGCCGCATTCGCCGGCACGCCACCGCCGTCGCCGTCCAGGTGCTGGGCGGCGATTGCAGCAGCGCCATCAGATCGGCCGGAGTCAGCAGCGGCGACAGCCGGATCACCGGCTCGCTGACCTCGCGGGCCACGTCGCGCGACAGCCGCAGGATCAGCTGGTAGGGCGCGCCGGGCATGTCCTTCAGCACGTCGGCGATGGCTTGGCGCACGCGCACGGCCTCGTCCTCGGCCAGCTGGTTCAGCGTTGCCAGAACAGTGTCGCGCAGCTGGTCGCGGTCGGCACCGGTCAGCGTCGGCACCAGCGTCGCCAGCTTGCGTGCCAGCAGGGTGCGGACCCGTTCATCCTTGTCCTCCGCCAGCATCCGGTCCGCCCCCGCCGGCGAGGCAGAATTCATCGCCACCGCGACACGCACCGTCACGTCAGGGTCGGTGGCGAGGTCGAGCAGGACATCCGCCGCCGTGGTGGCCACTGAACCGAGGCGGACACGGAAATTCGTTCCGTTGTTCAGCCCGGGTTCGGCGTCGGATGCCGTCATGGTGTCGCTCATGCCTGCGCCGCCTGGGAAACGCGCCAGTTGCCGCGCCCGGCACGCTTCACCTCGTACATCGCCTGGTCGGCCCGCAGCATCAGCTCGTCGATGGTTTCGGGATGGCCGGGCCAGAGCGTGGCGATGCCGATCGACATGCCCATAGCGATGTTGCTCCCCGCCGTCACCTCGGTCAGCGCCTTCGGGCCTTCGATCCGCAGGGCCTCGGCGCGTTCGCCGGCGGTGAACTCGTCCGCGCCGTCCATCCAGACGGCGAACTCGTCGCCGCCCAGACGGGCCACCAGGTCGGACGGGCGGACGGTGATGCTCAGCAGGTTGGCGACGATGCACAGAGCCTCGTCGCCGCGCTCGTGGCCGTGCTGGTTGTTCAGCGACTTGAAGTGGTCGAGGTCGATGAACATGACCGTGCCGGGCAGCACCTCGTGCGTCAGCCGATCGATCCGGCGCAGCACCTCGCTCATGAAGGCGCGACGGTTCAGCAGGCCGGTGAGCGGGTCGGTGCGCGCCTGGCGGATCATCTCGCGCTGCAGGCTGCCCTGTTCGAGGATGACGCGGATGATGCCGGTGGCCGAGGTCACCAGCACCAGTTCATCGGCGTCCCAGCGCCTCGCGCCGGGCTGGCGCCACATCGCCAGGCCGGCGTGGTCGCCGAAGCGGGTCTGGCTCGGGCAGACCAGCACGCTGCGGCCGTAGAGCGCGGCGCTGAACGCGGCCTGGGCGGAGCCGGCCCGCAGCAGGCTGACGGCGCAGTGCATCACCGGGTCGGGGATGTCGCCGATCTGGTGCAGCACGGTGGCGCCGGCGCCGTCGTTCGGCAGGTCCAGCATCATGCAGCCTTTGGCGCCGGTCGCCACGATCAGCGCGTCCAGCGCGGCCTGCATCATGCGCGGCGCCAGCACCTCCTCGCGGACGCTGTTGAGGTATGTGGTCCACCACCTCGCCCCGGCGCAGCGCCATGGCGACATCGCTGTTGTAGCCGTCCTCCTCGGTGACGTCCTGGGCGGCGCCGCGGGTGCCGACGATGCGCCCTTCGGCGTCCAGCAGCGGCGTGACCGAAAAGCACAGCGACACGTTGCTGCCGTCTGGACGGCGCAGCCAGGCGCGGCGGCGGCGCACGGTGCAGGCGGCGCGGAAAGGGTTGAAGCCGGTGGCGCCGTCCGCCTCGGTCAGCAGCAGCTCGGCCGGCTGGCCCAGCAGGGTGCCGGCCGGCCAGCCCAGCGCGGGGTCGGGGAACACGAAGGTCAGCCGGCCCTGGCTGTCGGTCTCGAACGCCAGATCGGCGGACAGCGCCACCATCTCGCGCCAGCGCTGCCGGCTTTCCAGCAGGGCGCTGCGCATCGGGTGGATGTGCTCGGCCGCGACAGTCGGCATGTCGGGCGCGTCGGCGGCGGAAGCGATGGCCCTGTTCATTGGCATGCTGTATCCCTGATGCCGTGCAATCTGCCTTCGACTGGTAAACAGGTCGTTACGGAGTTTCCGTGTTCGGCGATTGCCTTGCAGGCTCAATGGGCGAATTGACAGTCGATCGACCGCTGCGCATGGTCCGGCCAAGCCGGGAGCACGCCGAGCCGGGAGCATTGGGAAGCATGACCGACGACCGCCTGCGGGAAACCATCGAGGCGCTGTGGGAACGGCGCGACGGCGTGACATCGGCCACCGCCGGCGCCGATCGCGATGCCGTGGAAACGGCGCTGGCGGCGCTCGATGCCGGCCGCCTGCGCGTGGCCGAACCCGCATCCGACGGCTGGCCGACGGCGTGGGTGGTCAACCAGTGGCTGAAGAAGGCGGTGCTGCTGTCGTTCCGGCTACGCGACTCCGTGCTGATGGAAGGCGACGGCGGCGCGCCGGTGTGGGACAAGGTGCCGATGAAGTTCGAGGGCTGGGACGCGCAGCGCTTTCGCCAGGCCGGCTTCCGCGCCGTTCCCGGGGCCATCGTGCGCCGGTCCGCCTACGTAGCGCCGGGCGCGGTGCTGATGCCCTGCTTCGTCAACGTCGGCGCCTACGTGGGCGCCAACACCATGATCGACACCTGGTCCACGGTGGGCAGCTGCGCCCAGGTAGGCCGCAACTGCCACATCAGCGGCGGCGTCGGGCTGGGCGGCGTGCTGGAGCCGCTGCAGGCCAACCCGGTGGTGATCGAGGATGACTGCTTCATCGGCGCCCGCTCCGAGGTGGTCGAGGGCGTGATCGTCGAGCGCGGCGCGGTGCTGTCGATGGGCGTGTTCATCAGCGCGTCGACGAAGATCATCGACCGGCACAACGGCGAGGTCCATGTCGGGCGGGTGCCGGCGTATTCGGTGGTGGTGCCGGGTTCCATGCCGGGGCCGGCGGGCACGCCGTCGCTGTCCTGCGCGGTGATCGTCAAGACGGTGGACGCGCAGACCCGCGCCAAGACCTCGATCAACGAACTGCTGCGGGATTGAACCGGGCGACCCATGTCTTGACCGACAACCTGCCGGCCGACCCCCTGCCGTTGGCGCAGGCGCTGCTGCGTTGCGCGTCGGTGACCCCCGCCGATGCAGGGGCGCAGGACGTGCTTGCCGCGGCGTTGGAACGGCTGGGTTTCACCGTGCATCGGCTGCGGTTCGGCGCCATCGAGAACCTGTTCGCCCGCATCGGCGCCACGGCGCCGCACATCTGCTTCGCCGGCCACACCGACGTGGTGCCGGCAGGCGGCGCCTGGCGGTCCGGGCCATTCGACGCGGCCATCCGCGACGGCGTGCTGTACGGCCGCGGCGCCTGCGACATGAAGGGCGCGATCGCAGCATTCGTCGCCGGCGTGGCCAACCACCTGGACGGCGCCGCGCCGCGCGGGTCCATCAGCCTGCTGATCACCGGCGACGAGGAAGGGCCGGCGGTGGACGGCACCGTGCGGGTGCTGGACTGGATGGCGCAACACGGCCACACCCCGGACTTCTGCCTCGTCGGCGAACCCACCAATCCCGCGCGGCTGGGCGAGGTCATCAAGGTCGGCCGCCGCGGCAGCCTGAACGCGGCCGTCACCGTGCACGGCGTGCAGGGCCACGTCGCCTATCCGCAGCGCGTCGACAACCCGGTGCACCGGCTGGTAGGTGCGCTGGCGGCCCTGATCGCGGCACCCCTGGACGCCGGCACCGAATTCTTCGAGCCGTCCAGCCTGCAGGTCACCAGCATTGACGTCGGCAACCCCGCCACCAACGTGGTGCCGGCGGCCGCGCGCGCGATGCTGAACATCCGCTTCAACGACAGCCACAGCGGCGCCAGCCTGTCCGCCTGGCTGCGCGCGACCCTGGAACGCCACGCCGAGCGGTTCGACCTGGACGTGTCGATCAGCGGCGAGAGCTTCCTGACCCCGCCTGGCCCGATGGTCGAGGCGCTGCGCCGCGCCGTCGCCGACGCCACCGGCATCACGCCGAGGCTGGACACCGGCGGCGGCACCTCGGACGCCCGCTTCATCGCCCGCCACTGCCCGGTGGCGGAGTTCGGCCTGGTCGGCAGTTCCATGCACCAAGTGGACGAGGCGGCGCCGGTGGCCGAGCTGCGCCAGTTGGCCGGGGTTTATCGCGCCGTTCTCGACGCGTTGCTGCCTTGATCCGGAAGACGCCGGAGGTGGCGCCCAGCGTGTTCCGCGGCTTCGTCCGCCTGGCGCGATTCCGGTCCGAGGGCTTCGCCTACTTCGCCGGCACTCATGCGGCGATGCTGAACTCGCTGGCGCCGCTGATCGCCTTCCCGCTGGTGGGCGGCGCGTTGCTGCTGATCGGCGGCGGCGGCGTCGGCGCGGCGTCGGACCTGCTGGCAACCGTGGTGGCGCTGCTGGCGCCGCTGCTGATCGCCCACGCGCTGGCCCTGCGCTGGGGCCGCGAAGACGCCTGGCTGCGCTATGCGGCGGCCTTCAACTGGTGCCAGTGGGCGCTGCCGGTCGCCGCGGTGTTCATGCTGGTGGCGATGGGCATCATCATGCGGATCACCGGCATGCCGCAGAACGTGGCCGCCATGGCGTTCCTGGCCGGGCTGGTGGGCTACGGGCTGGCGCTGCACTACTTCCTGGCGCGGAACGGCCTGGGGCTGTCCGTCGGCCGGTCGGTCGCGTGCGTGGCGGCGATGAACCTCGGCACCGGGCTGCTGGTGCTGGGGCCGCGGCTGCTGACGGCGGGGCCATGAATACCTACCTCGGCCTGCATGCGGCCTGGCGGCTGGCGTGCGGCAAGGCCGATGGCGCCGCCATGCTCGAACAGGCGCACGGATCGGCCGGGCAGCTTGCCGCGCGCAGCTTCTGGGCGGTGCCGCTGTCGCTGCCGGCCTTCATCTGCCTGCATCTGCTGGGGGTGACGGAGGCCGCCGCGACGGGCGAGCCGGCCCGCGCCCTCGCCACCGATCTGCTGGGCTTCGTCATCGGCTGGCTCGGCTTCGCCCTGCTGTCGCACCGGCTGGCCAACGCGCTCGGGCGTGGGGTGCTGTGGCCGCGCTTCATCGTCGCCTGGAACTGGTGCAACCTGTTGCAATATCTGTTCCTGCTGTTCGCCGCCGTGCCCACCGTCACCGGCATGCCCGGCTTCATCGCCGAGACCGCATGGCTGGTGGCGATGGGCTGGGCGCTGTGGCTGGAGTGGTTCGTCACGCGTTTGACCCTGGCGCTGCCGGGCCGCACCGCGGCGGCGCTGGTGGCGCTGGATGTCGCCTTTGGGCTGTTCCTGACATCCGCCACCGGCATATTCAGGTGAAGGGCGAGATCAGGTAGGTCACGCCGGTCAGGCACAGGCCCTGTGCCGGTGCCGTCGGGCCGGCGGCGTCGCGCCGGCGGGCGGCCAGCGCCTCGGCCACCCGGGCCACCGGCCAGCGCCCGACGCCGACCAGCTTGAGGCTGCCGGCGATGTTGCGCACCTGGTGGTGCAGGAAGCTGCGGGCGATCACGGTGATGTCGATGACGGCACCGTGCCGGACGACATCCAGGACGTCCAGCGTGCGCACCGGCGACCTTGCCTGACAGGAGGTGGCGCGGAACGAGGTGAAGTCGTGCCGGCCCACCAGCGACCGGGCGGCGCGGTGCATGGCCTCGGCGTCCAGCGGCTCGCGCACGTGCCAGACCCGGCATCCGTCCAGCACCGGGCGGGCGTCGCGGTTGACGATGCGGTAGAGGTAGGCCCGCTCGATGGCGGAGAACCGGGCGTTCCAGTTCGGCGGTGCCGATGCGGCGCGCAGCACGGCCACCGCATGCGGCCGCATGTGGAAGTTCAACGCGTCGCGCAGCCTGTCCGGCGCGATGTCCCGGTCGAGATCGAGCTGCACCACCATCGCCGCCGCATGCACCCCGGCGTCGGTGCGCCCGGCCGCGACGCTGACCGTCGGCGCGCCGCCGACCAGCCGCGACGCCGCTCGTTCCAGCACGGCCTGCACAGATACGCCCACGCGCTGGCGCTGCCAGCCGACGAACCCGCCGCCGTCGTATTCGAGTTCGAGCGCGAAACGCGGCAACGCTCAGCCCAGCGCCGCGCCGGGCGCCAGCCGGTGGCCGCGCAGGAAGGCATCCGCGTCCATCGCCGCGCGCCCCGGTGCCTGCACGCGCAGCAGGCGCAGCGCGCCGGTGCCGCAGGCCACCAGCAGGCGGTCGTCCAAGATGCTGCCCGGCGCGCCGCCACCGGCTTCCGGCGCGGCAGCCAGCACCTTCAGCACGGTGCCGTCGAGCACGGTGTAGGTGCCGGGCCAGGGGTTCAGCGCCCGCACCTGGCGGTCCAGCCCGGCGGCGTCGCCGGTCCAGTCGATGCGGCCGTCCGCGCGCGTCAGCCTGGCGGCGTAGGTGGCGCCGGTGTCGGGTTGCGCCACCGGCGCCTGGTCCAGAACGCGCAGCAGCAGCCGGGCACCGAGGTCGGCCAGCCGGTCGTGCAGCGCGCCGGCGGTGGTGGCCGGCGTGATCGGCACCGCCTCGGACAGCAGCATCACGCCGGTGTCCAGCCCGGCGTCCATCTGCATGACCGTGACGCCGGTTCGGGTGTCGCCGGCCAGGATGGCGGCCTGGATGGGGGCGGCCCCGCGCCAGCGCGGCAGCAGGCTGGCGTGGATGTTCAGGCACCCGCGCGCGGGTGCGGCCAGCATCGCCTCCGGCAGGATCAGGCCGTAGGCGGCAACCACGGCGACATCCAGGCGCAGGGCGGCGAACGCTTCCTGCGCCGCCGTGTCGCGCTTCAGCCGCGGCGGCGTGCGCACCGGCAATCCCAGCGCCTCGGCGGTCCGCTGCACCGGGCTTGGCCGCATCGCCTGGCCGCGGCCGGCGGGGCGCGGCGGCTGCGCGTAGACGGCCGCGATGTCGTGCCCGGCGGCGTGCAGCGCCCGCAGGGCTGGGACGGCGAAATCCGGAGTACCCATGAAGGCGACGCGCAAGGTTGGCACGGTCACTTTTCCTTGGAGCGCATGTCCTTCGCCAGCCGGCGCATGATCATGTTGCGCTTCAGCGGCGACAGGTGGTCCACGAACAGGACGCCGTCGAGGTGGTCCAGCTCGTGTTGCAGGCATGCGGCCAGCAGCCCGTCCGCCTCGATCTCCTGGCGGGCGCCGCCCTGGTCGAAATAGCGCAACTTCACCTTGGCCGGACGGGTGACGTCGGCATATTGGTCGGGCAGCGACAGGCAGCCTTCCTCACGCGTGGCAAGCTCGGCGCTGACCTGCAGCAAGGTCGGGTTGATCAGCACCAGCGGCGCGGGCGTGTTCTCCATCATCAGGTCGACCACCGCCAGACGCAGCTTTTCGCCTACCTGCGGCGCGGCCAGGCCGATGCCCGGCGCCTTGTACATGGTGGTGAACATGCGCGGGATCAGCGCCCGCACCAGATCGGCGTCGGCGGGCCCGACGGCACGGGCACGGGCCTTCAGCGCGGCGTGCGGCGCGATCAGGATGGGAATGGTCTCGGCGTCGGCGGTCAGGAGGGGGTTGGGTGACATCCAGGCCATGTAGCGGCGGGCGGCGGCCGGATCAATGATGCAGGCCTTGCAAGCTGGGGGTGCCTTGCCAAAATAAGCCTGTGCAGGTCGCCGCAACGGGGCCTGTCACCGCTTCGCTCGCAGGAGGAGGCCAGTCATGTCGGGCCGTACATTCGCATCGCCGCTGTTCCTGGGGTTTGACCACCTGGAGCAGATGCTGGAACGCGCATCCAAGACGTCGGCGGACGGCTATCCGCCTTACAACATCGAGCAGACCGGTCAGATCGGGTTGCGCATCACCCTGGCCGTCGCCGGCTTCACCATGGACGACCTGCAGATCACCCAGGAAGACAACCAGTTGGTGATCCGCGGTCGGCAGACCGACGACACCGCCGGGCGGGTGTTCCTGCACCGCGGCATCGCCGCCCGCCAGTTTCAGCGTGCGTTCGTGCTGGCCGAGGGCATCGAGGTCAAAGGCGCCTGGATGGACAACGGCCTGCTGCACATCGACCTGGCACGGCCACAGCCTGAGGTGCGGGTCAAGACGATCCGCATCACCAAGGCCAGCCCGGGTGGCGCGGGTCAAAGCGGTACAGGTCACAACGGCGTGAGCCTGAATGGCATGGCCGGCAGCCAGCTTGTGAGCGGCACCGGCGAAAAATAATGGTCGGCGTCGGCGGGAACGCCGGCGTTAGCGGAAACTAAGGATAAGCGTGTGCTGTTTCAGGCACGCATCAGGGCCGCATGGCCCGAGGAGCACAGCATGACCGACCCAATCAACACTGACGCCAACCAGGCTGCCGAGAAGATCGAAGCCGGCCAGTACGACATCCGGATGCTTTCCCCCGAGGACCTCGGCCGTCTGGGCGTGGCACAGATCGCCTATGTGAAGCCGGTGCTGGTGAACGGCGCCGTGGCGTTCGCCATCCATGCCGCCGACGGCACCCCGATGGCGGTGGCCGAAACCCCGGACGTGGCGTTCGCCGCCATCCTGCAGCACGAGCTGCTGCCTGCCCTGGTACACTGAAGCCAACTGCCGCCGCCTTGCCGCATGCGGCAGGGATGCGCGGATTGCAGACCGGCATTGATTTTGCGGACGGTTCACGACATTGTCCGGCCCCGGCGGCAGATGTTTGCTGCGGATTCAAGGGGATTTACATGCATCTACCGTTGGTCTCGGCTGCCGGACTTCTTATCGTGGCAGCTGTTTCGGTGACACCGGCCGCCGCTCAGGGGTCAGGTTCGGCAACCATCGACACCATCGTGAAACGTGGCGAGCTGGTTTGCGGCGTTGCCGGCAACGTCGGCGGCTTTGCTCTACCTGACAGCCAGGGCGTGATGCACGGCCTGGACGCCGACAGCTGTCGCACCGTGGCCGCCGCCGTTCTCGGCGACGCCAAGAAGATCAAGTTCGTGCCGCTGACTACGACCAACCGTTTCACCGCGCTGCAATCGGGCGAAGTGGATCTGCTGTATCGCTCGACCACATGGACCCTGGGGCGCGAAGGCAACCTGGGCGGCATGTTCGCCAGCGTGAACTTTTATGACGGCACCGGCTTCCTGGTGAAGAAGGCGGCCGGGGTGAAGTCCGCCAAGGAACTGGACGGCGCCACCATCTGTGTGCAGCCGGGTACCAGCACCGAGCTGGCGATCAACGACTACTACCGCGTCAACAAGATGAAGTTCACGCCGATCCTGATCCAGGACCTCAGCGAGATTCAGAGTGCCTACGTGTCGGGCCGCTGCGACGCTTATTCGACCGACGCGTCGGCGCTGGCCGGCTTCCGCTTCCAGCAGGGCGCCAAGGCCGAGGAGCACGTGCTGCTGCCCGAGATCATCAGCAAGGAGCCGCTGGGCGGGATGGTCCGCAAGGGTGACGACAAGTTCTTCGACATCGTGCGCTGGTCGTATTTCGTGACCCTGATCGCCGAGGAGTTCGGCATCGACAGCAAGAACATCGACAGCTTCGCGACCACGACCAACCCGGAGCTGCGGCGTTTCATGGGTCTGGAGGGCGACATGGGCAAGGCGCTGGGGGTGGACAACAAGTTCGCTTCCAACATCATCCGGCAGGTCGGCAACTTCGGCGAAATCTGGGACCGCAACATCACGCCGCTGGGGGTGCCGCGCGGCATCAACGCGCTGTGGAACAAGGGCGGGCTGCACTACGCGCCGCCGCTGCGCTGATCTGACACAGCTTGGCTGAAACGTGACGAAGGGCCGCCGCGGGAAACCACGGCGGCCTTTTTGCGAAAACCTCATGAAATTGTATTGGGTGTGCCGCCGCGGGATTGCTCCCTGCAACCGAAATGTCGCAGAATGACAGACCTGCACGAATTGCAGAACAATC
>JAABUT010004648.1_pt1 | contig 10724 bp, 7 predicted proteins | sample 5559281 | NCBI WGS metagenome assembly JAABUT01 (sample SAMN10711880, study PRJNA513359) | rock metagenome | isolation source: Antarctica rocks | place: Antarctica: Victoria Land, Ricker Hills nord | collected 2016-01-04 | reverse complement strand
GCACCGGAACACCTCTGGGACGGGTTGGCGCTACAGGTCGCCGAAGCCGGGTACCGGCTGTCGGTCGAGACCCCGCCCGGAGCCGCCAACGGGCTCACCATGTGGGCGGAGCGGCAGGTACTGGTGCGCCCCGAGCTTGAGGACGCCCAACAGGTCAAGACCCTCGCCCACGAGCTCGGCCACGTGATCCTCCACGAACCGGCCGACATCCTCGACCGAGCCGTCGACCTCAGTGCTCTCGCCTGCCGTGGACAACGGGAGGTGGAGGCGGAGTCGGTCGCCTTCCTGGTCACCAGCGCTCACGGGATGGACCCCGGCCAGTACAGCTTCCCGTACGTCGCCGGCTGGGCCCAGAACGCCACCGACGGCGACGTGGAGACCACACTGCGTGAGACCGCCAGCCGAGCCCTGAGCACCGCACACCGGATCCTCGACCGCCTCGACCGGAACAACGGGGGCCCCGTCGAGGTCGCAGAGGACGCGATCCCGACTCACCTACAAACCCCGCGCCGCGCACTATCGCTGACCCCAATTGAGGCCAGACACGTCCAGGACCAGGCCAGGACACAGCAGCCAGCCGCCACCGGGGTCGGACGGTGACCGCCGGCTCCGCGGCGTACCCCGCCGGGCGGGATGAGACCGCGCAGCGGCTCCATGTCCTCTACGAGCGCAAGCGGTACAAGCGGATGCGTGCCGGGGACTGGGCGCCGTTCACCTCCACGGCACCGGTGCGCGACTACCTCGAGTTCCTGCGCCAGTCTGGAATGACCCAGGGGGAGATCTGCCGGCAGTCCGGGGTCAGCGCTACCGCCATGAGCTGGGCCGCCAAACACCCGCGGATGACCACCGCTGCCGCAGAGGCTCTCCTCGCCGTGCAACCTCTCGAGAGGACCGACGGCCAGCGCGCGACCCAGGCGCTCAGGTCGCTCGTGGCCGACGGGTGGACGCTCCAGCAACTCGCCGACGCGAGCGGCCTCACCGTTCGCACCTTGGGCCGGACCGTCAACGGCCATACCACACCCACCCCCGCCAGCACCGCAGCCATCATCGACGCGCTCGACCAGCTGCGCTTCGAAGACCCCGGCGACGGCGCCGCCGCGGTGTGGGCCCGCAACCGCGCCGCCCGAGCCGGGTGGGACCCCGCCACGCCATCCCCGGACCGGGCTGACATCGACGACGTCGCCGTCGATCGGGTCGTCGACGGTAGTGTCGTCCCGCTCCGCCCCGCTGAACAGCAGGCCGCCCTCCAGCACCTGGCCGGGCACTACTCCGACGCCGAGATCGCCCGCCGGCTAGGGCTCGCAAGCCGAACCGTCCTGCGCCACCGGCACAGAGAAAGCCTGCCCGCCTACGCCACGCCGAACCCATCAAACGGGCCAGCCAGATGACCACCCCAGCGCCCTGGGCGACCTTCGATCGGCGCTGGGCCTCCAAATCGTCGAGTCGGCGGACACGAGTGAGCAAGCTGTCCCGGGCAATGACGTGAGGACCGGGCACGCAAGGCAGCAGCTCACCTGGCCGCTGCTGCACAGCACAGGATCCGACCCATTGCGACCACAGTTCGCCTTGCCCGGAGGCTGTGGCCGCATCTGCACGAGCGACAGCGTCGGCTGGTGCTCGGTGTCGAGGCCCGTGAGGTGGGCCGAGGCGGGGTGAAGCTGGTGGCTGCAGCTGCCGGGGTGTCGCCGGACACGGTGGCGAAAGGCCTGCGTGAACTGGAGTCCGGGGCGGCGCCCACGGGTCGTGTGCGTCGGCCGGGCGGCGGACGGAAGGCTTTGACCGCAACCGATCCGGGACTGCTGGCGGCGTTGGAGGCACTGGTCGACCCGGTGACCCGCGGCGATCCGATGTCGGCGTTGCGCTGGACCTCGAAGTCCACGCGCACGCTCGCCGGCGAGTTGACTGCGCAAGGCCATCGAGTCAGTTCATCCACCGTCGGGCAGCTGCTGCACGCGGGCGGTTATAGCTTGCAGGCCAACGTCAAGGTCCGCGAGGGCAGTGCCCACCAGGACCGCGACGCGCAGTTCCGTTACCTCAACGATCAGGTGGCCAACCATCAGCAGGGCCGACGGCACGGGCACAGCACTTCTGCCTGCCAGCGAGCCTTCAGGCCTTGCTTGAGCCGGATGCGGTGAAAGTCGCAAGTCCGGTTCTGAGGGGGGTCGGGCGCAGTAATGCGCCCGACCTACCCGACGTTCCGCCCCGAACCACGACACGCCAATGAGTGACCCACCTTATTCCCGTGCGTGCCCTTAGTAGAGACTGAGGTGTGACCCAAATCGTCAAGTACCGGCGCAGCGCTGCGCTCGTGCTTGAACCTGACAATCGAGCACCCGATTGGGCGGGGTGGGCGGAGTGGACAACACGGCAGGGGCGGCCGCTGGCCGTAGATCTGTTTGCCGGCGGCGGCGGACTCAGTCTGGGACTAGAAGACGCTGGTTTCCGTGTCGCCCTCGCCGCTGACCATGACCCCTGGGCCGTGAAGACCCACGCCGCGAACTTCCGGGGACTGTCCACCCAGCTTGACCTTTCCGATATCGAGACCGAAAACCGACTTATCGACCTGCTCAAGCAGGCGGACGTGGCATTGATTGCCGGCGGGCCGCCATGTCAGCCGTTCAGTCGTGCAGGACGCAGCGGAATCCGCTTCCTCGTCGAGCAGGGCAGGCGTCCCGCATACGACGACCGCCGCGACCTGTGGCGCGTGTGGTTGCGCATAGTCCTGGCCGTGCGACCGGAAGCCGTAATGTTGGAAAACGTTCCCGACATGGCCCTGAGCGACGATCTCGGTGTCGTTCGACTCATCATCGATGCCCTGCAAGAGGCTGACTACGAGACTCACCTGGACATCATCGAAGCACCCGACTACGGCGTCCCGCAGCACCGCCAACGGCTCATCCTTGTTGCGCTGCGGGACCAGCAACGGCCGTTCGAGTGGCCGGCCACGCAGAGGGAGCGCGTCTCGATCTGGGATGCAATCGGTGATCTACCGTCCCTCGGGGAGGGAACGGGCGCACCGGTGCTCCCATACCGCAAGCGGAAGCGCACCCCGTTCCAGGAACGCGCCCGCGCCGGAGTCAACGACCCCGCGACCATCCATGACCACGAAACACGCGCGGTCCGCGCCGACGACCGTCTTGCCTTCCGTCTAATGAAGCCGAATACGCGTTACAGCGACCTACCCGAGGACCTGCGTCGCTACCGGGCAGACACCTTCGATGACAAGTACAAGCGACACGGCAAGGACGAGTTGGCTCGCTCAATTACTGCCCACATTGCCAAGGACGGCTACTGGTACATCCATCCTGTCGACGAACGCACCCTCAGCGTGCGTGAAGCCGCCCGCCTGCAAACCTTCCCGGACTGGTACCGGTTCGCGGGCAACCGCACCCATGCCTACCGCCAGATCGGCAACGCCGTCCCGCCACTGCTGGCGGAAAAGATCGGCCGGTCAATCCTCGAGGCATTGGGCAGGGTCGAGCCCAGCGCAACATGTACGTCGGTGGTTCCGACAGCAAAACCCCCGCCGCGTCACTTTCCTGTCGCCCTGCTGAGGGCGGCACGTGCCGGACTTGACACCTGGGCCGCCCGCGACGTCTCCGGCGCACCCTGGCGACACGCCACCGACCCGTGGTCGGCGCTCGTGTCGTCCGTGCTGGTCAACGGTCCTGTCGACGACGGGACGGTGAGCCTCGTGTTATGGCAACTGCCCACCCCCGCCGACCTCACACCCCATTCGATTGAGGAGTCGCGCCTCCCCGCCGGCGTCCGGCGGGCACTCACCCGGCTACTCCCCGCTGTTGAGGCGTGGAAGGACCAACCCGAGCCGGGGGACGACGGACAGGCGTGGTGGGAGTACGCGACACTGCTACCGGCAGAACTGGAACGCTTCGCCTGCCTCGCACTCGATTCCCAGGTGATCCTGACAACGCAACCCGCAGTCCGAGTCGCGGCCCGGGTCACCGGGCGACCCGTGGACAAGGTGGATAAACGTACCGACGGTCGGCTTGCACTCGCGGAGATCATTGGCGGGGGAAGCAAGGCACCCGCACGAATGGCCGCGGTCGCCGCCCTCGGCCGCGGCATCTGCACCATCGAGGAACCCGACTGCAAAGCCTGCCCGTTGGCCCTCCTCTGTCGTGCCGCGACCTTCTGAAAGCTACGTTCACTTTCCCATGACACTGCCACTGAACAGAGCAGGAACTCACGCCGTGACGCGTCGCCGCCACGATGTCCACACCGCGGCAGCGGCGACAGCCGGGTCCTCGCACTCCCACACCCACGTCACATGCCAACCGGCCGCCTCGAGCTCGTGCCGCTGGCGCTCGTCACGGATCCTGTTCGCCTCCAACTTCGCCGCCCACCACGCCGCATTCGCCTTGGGGCGAGTCCCATGCAACGGGCAGGAATGCCAGAAGTCCCCCATAACGAACACGGCGATCCTCGCCTTGGTCAACACCACATCAGGTCGCGCCGCGCCCACCTTCAGATGCACCCGAAAACGCAAACCGAGAGCATGCAACTCGCGGCGCAACGCGATCTCCGGGGCAGTGCCCGAAGTCCGCTGTCGGGCCATCTGGCGACGCACCACCTCGCTGCTGGCCACCGGACGCACACTCACTCAACCATCCTCGGTGATCACGCCATGGTGACCAAAGGACGTCGCGAGGAAGTCATTCCCAGCGCCGCCCGGCTGCTGGTCAGCCTCCGCGACCTGGGGTACGACTTCGTCAACGCCGTGGCCGACCTGATCGACAACAGCATCAGCGCCGGCGCCGAACGGGTCGACGTCACGATCGCCTCCGACGGCCCCGATTCGTGGGTGCGGATCACCGATAACGGGGCGGGGATGTCCGCCGCCGCCATCAGCGAGGCGATGCGGCTTGGGGCCGGAGGACAGTCCTACGACGCGGACGATCTGGGCAAGTTCGGGCTCGGCCTGAAAACGGCGAGCCTGTCGCAGGCACGCTCGATCATGGTCGCGAGCAGGAGCCATCCCAGCCGCCGCCAGATCGACTGCCGCCAACTCGACCTCGACGAGGTCATCGCCACCGACAAATGGGAAATCGTGCACCCGGCCGCCGGTGACCGCCCCGCAGCCGTCACCGATCCGCTGCAGGACGGCACCGGCACCGTTGTCCTATGGACAAAGCTCGATCGCATCCTGAGCATGAACGACCCGTTCGGAGGGTGGGCCGATCGGCATCTGCTCAAACTGGCCCAACGCCTCGACCTGCACCTCGGCATGGTGTTCGCGCGATTCCTCACCGGCCAAGCGCGCCGGTCACAACCTCTCACCATCACCATCAACGGCAGCAAGGTCGAGCCCTGGGACCCCTTCTGCCTCCGTCAACAGGTCGAACATCTGCCGGCCAAGGAGCTTCAGGTTGGCAACAGCCTGGTGCGCTACCGGCCGTTCGTGCTGCCCCCGCAACGCGACTTCTCCGACGACGAGTCGTGGCGGCAGGCCAGCGGGCCGCACCAATGGAACCGCCAACAGGGTCTCTACATCTACCGAGCCGACCGGATGATCGTCTCCGGCGGGTGGTCGAGGCTCAGAGGAATCGATGAGCACGTCAAGCTGGCACGGGCCGCACTCGAATTCTGGCCCGAGCTCGACGAGGCCTTCGAGATCAACATCGCCAAGATGCGGGTGCGCATACCCGAGGAACTGCGCGATCAACTCAAACCACTGGTGTCATTCCTGACCAGGTGCGCAGACGACCGCTACCGCAAGAGCAGCCGTCGTTCCGGTCCCCGGCCACCCGCACGGGCAACGCCAACACCGGCTAAAAACACGGGTCCCCCAAACGCGAGCCGCCCACCGGCCGACGGACCGTCAACCCGCAGCGACCACGGCAACCGCCCCGGCGAACAGGGCCAGTCGGGCGGGCGCGCAGGGCCACCCACCGCGGACGGGTCTGCACAGCAGACCCCCGCGGACGGTGAGGTCCTTAACCCTGAGACCCGCCGATCCGCACTCGAACGCGCCGCCGACCGTGCGGACGCAACCGATGTCCTCGAGCGAATCCGGGTCGAACTCCACCGAACAGACCCGGAGGTGGCCCGTGACCTCGGCTGGTAAACCCCTCAGCGCAGGGGAGATGGACGGCCATCTCCGCGTTCTGCGTACCGCGCTGGTCGGTAAGGAGCTCACCGAGGAGCATCTGCGTGAAGCCGCCGACATGTATCTGGCCTTCCTGACGGTCGAAGCCCGCCAGCAGGTGGTGGGGCGTTGGCTGGACGACCGAATTGAACTCGAACCCGCCGCGATCCTGCGCAGGGCCGGCGGCCCGAGACCTTGGTTCACCGACTACGACCCCTCGGCCGGGTACCACTGGCAACGACTGCGCGACTACCTGGTGACGGTCAGAGGGCGCTCCGAGACCATCATCGACAGCCTTGACACCACCACCAACCAGATCCTGGAGATGCTCGAGGACCCGCGGCCCGGGGGACCCGAGCACTTCCACGTGAGAGGGCTGGTCATCGGCTACGTGCAGTCGGGCAAGACCGCCAATTTCTCCGCCCTCATCGCCAAGGCGTTCGACGCGGGCTACCGGATCGTCATCGTCCTGTCCGGACTCCACAACAGCCTGCGCCGACAGACCCAGCTGCGGCTGGAGGATGAACTCGGACTGGTCCACTCAACCTTTGGTCGACCAGGGGTGGGACTCGCCGCAGCCGACCAACAGATCAGCCGGATGACAAAACCCGAGACATGGGGCGACTTCAACCAAGGCACCGCAGACGCGAACGTCCTCTACAGCGGCGCCCGCACGATCCTGGTCATGAAGAAGAACGCCACCGTGCTGCGTCGCCTCGACGAATGGCTGGAGGATCGGCAACCCATCACACCGCCCGTACTGATCATCGACGATGAGGCCGACCAGGCCAGCATCAACACCGGCGGCAACCGGCCGTCCGACGAACCCGTGGACCCTGACGACGACGAGGAGGAAACCCTCGACCAGGCCACTGATCTCGCGTCCGAGGACGTCGACTCGGCTTCAGCCGCGGGTGGCGTTGGCCGGCTCAGCCGGGCTGCTGTGCGCGCCGAGACCGATCCCAGCGTAATCAACGGACTGATCCGCGGACTACTCGAGAAAATGCGCCGCGTCGCTTATGTCGGGTATACCGCGACCCCCTTTGCGAACGTGCTCATCGGACACGACTACAAGGACAACAAGGTCGGCGACGAGCTCTACCCCAGCGACTTCATCTTCAGCCTGCCCCGCCCCCCGGGCTACGTGGGCGCCGAACGTCTCTTCGGCCGACTCGTTCTCGGCGCCGAGAGCGGGGGACAGTCCGGCCTCAACGTCATCCGTGAGGTCAAAGACTGGGAGGCGAAATCCCTACTGCCGCGCAGCGGCCAGCCCGGTCCCACCGAGCTCCCACCAACCCTGCAAATGGCTGTCCTGGACTTCTTGCTCGCCACCGCGGCCCGCGACACACGCACCGGCGGGCAGCCGGCGGCCAGCATGTTGGTGCACGCCAGTCAGCTGACCGCGTATCAGGACGTCCTTGCTGAACTGATCAAGGACAGGCTCAGCGAACTGCGACAGCAGTGGGTCTATGACCTACCCAAGGGCGCCGCCCGCGCACTGTTGAAAGATCGATGGGACACCGAGTTCGTCCCCACCACCGCCGAGATCGACGCCTCCCGGGCGATGCGCTTCGAGGACATCGAGGAGGCCCTCGGCCAGGTCCTCAAACGCGGGCTTCCCGTGTTGGTGTTGCACAACCGCAGCCAGGATGAGCTCGACTACGAACGCAACCCCAATCTGCGGGCGGTGCTCGTTGGCGGCAACAAGCTCTCACGCGGTCTGACACTGGAAGGTCTGCTCGTCTCCTACTACGTCCGCCGCGCGAACGCGTACGACACCCTGCTGCAGATGGGCCGATGGTTCGGCTACCGCGAGGACTACGTCGATCTGACCCGCCTCTACACAACGAGCGATCTCTCCGACAACTTCCGGGACCTGGCCACCTACGAGGAAGAGTTACGCCAAGAGATCCGACGCTACGAGCAACTCGGATTGACACCGATGGATTTCGGGCCCCGGATCCGTAAGCATCCGGCCATGCAGATCACGGCACGCAACCGGATGGGCTCGGCGCGATCCATCGACTACAACTACGCGCGGACGCTCCAACAAACCAGCGCCTTCGATCTCGATGACACCGAGTGGTTACAACACAACCTCGACGCAACCCGGCGACTCCTCGCACGGCTCGGCACCGTCGGATACGACACTGAGGGGGACGGTCGACGCACCTGGACCAACGTCGACTGGCACGAGATCAGCGAATTCCTCGCCGACTACAGGACATTCGCAGGCAGCACCCGTTTCGTCGCCGAGCGGGTCCGCAGCTACCTCGAGGCCCAAGCGAGCCGTCACGGTGAACTGTTGCGCTGGACAGTCGCGGTACGGGGCCGCCTAGAGACTGTCGATCGGCTCGGCGACGAGGACCTCGGTATCGCCGACGGCCGGCGCGTCGCGTGCATCACCCGCAGCAGGGAGGTCTCGAGCAGCACCAGCATCGGGACCCTGGTTGATCCCGTCAGCGCCGGCGGCCGCGGTGACGAGGACCTCGACCTCACCGCCACCGACATGGCCACCGCGCAGGATGCCGCCAGAGGGCAGATCGGGGTGTACCCGCTCGCGCTCCGCGCCCAGCGAAGTCCCCAACAAGGCCTACTACTTCTCTATCCCATCAGCCGGGCCAGCTCCCCAAGGTTCGAGGCCGAGGAGGGCGCCCAGGGCGGCAAACAAGCACTCTTCCCCCCGGGCAAAGGCGTCACCGTCATCGGGGTCGCCGTCTCCCTCCCGGACAGCACCAGCGATGCCGCCACCGGCGAATACGTCGTCGGCAGCGCGGGCCCAGCCCCCGCATGAACAGTCAACCAGCCACCGACCCGGCCGACCTTGAGCTCCGTTGGCAGGCCCTCGGTACGCCATCCGGGGAACGTCTCGCAGCCGAACGGGTAACGGACTGGGCAGGGGGTCCGGTGCTGGTAGCGCTCGACTCCGAAGGAACCAGACATCTCCTCGTCCGGGTCGATCCCACCCGGGACCTCAGATTGCCCCGAGCCGTCGCCGGCCTCGGGATCACCGTCCGTCAACTGCACCCGCCCGGGCAGCCGGACGCCTCCTGGGTCGACCTCGCGTCGGGGGAGCCGGCCTGGCACCGTCCCTTCTGCGGGCTAAGCGCCGACGTCATCACCGAGCTGCCGCCAGCCGGACCGCCCGACCCTGCAGCGATGTTCGCCGTGCTGGAGCGCTGGCGCCGCTTCTGGGACACCAGCCACGACGGCCTGACCAGGGACGAACAGGTCGGCCTCGTCGGAGAGCTCTGGCTTCTGCTGGAATGGCTGCCCCGTCTCACCGTGGCGTCAGTGACCGCATGGCAAGGGCCTCTTCGCGGACGCCACGACTTCGTTACCCCAACGACCTCGGTCGAGGTCAAGACCACCCGGGCAGCGACGGGACCGGTCGTGCACCGGATCGCCCGACTCGATCAACTCGACGAACCAGGCGCAGGTCAGCTTTATGTGCTGTCGCTCCGGGCCGTTCCTGACCCGCTCGGCGGGGCCAGCCTCGACAACCTTCTGCGACGTACGAGGGCTGCCGCCTCAGCCGTCGGGGGTTCCTGCACCGCCCTACTCGAAGCCCGGCTCTCCGCCCTCGACGTCACCGGCGCCGACGACGGCCGATACACCGAGCCGCTACGCATCTCCCAACAGGAGCTCTACCGGGTCGACACCGACTTCCCGCGACTCATCCCCAGCAGCTTTCCTACCGGCTTGCCGGGCGGCGTTGTCGACGTCGCCTACTCGCTCGACACCAGCGCCTGCCAGCAGTGGCTCGCCAGCTCCAACCCCGAGAAGAGTCCACTCTCGGCCCTGCTCTAGAAATGCTAACTGACGAAGTGGGTTATCCATTTCACTGCCACATCCGGGTAGGATCATTGTGTGCCATCTCGCGGTCTGCACTACCCCGGGTCGTATGCGGAGCTGAGGGCGTGGTTCCCCGACGACGAGGCTTGCATGGATTACCTGGACTGGCTGCGCTGGCCGGGCGCGCCGGCGTGCCCGAGCTGCGGGCGTGTCGCCAGGAGGGTGAGCACGGGCCGAGTATGGCGCTGCGGCGGGTGCCGGAAGCGTGTCTCGCGCACTGCGGGAACGATCTTCAGGACACGCGCACGCCGTTGACGGTGTGGTTCGCGGCGGCTTGGTACATGACTGTCGATCCGGGTGGGGTGTCGGCGTTGACGGTGCAGCGACTGCTCGGGCTGGGCTCCTACCAGACGGCGTGGGCGATGCTGCACCGCTTCCGGACCGCGATGATCCGGCCCGGCCGAGAGGTACTGACCGGCCGCGTCGAGGTCGATGAGACCTTCATCGGCGGCGAGCAACCCGGACCGCCGGGACGCGGCGCGCTGGGCAAGACGCTGGTGGTGATCGCGGTGGAGCTGCGGGAACCACGCGGCTACGGGCGGGCCAGGATGAGCATCATCGCCGACGCCAGCGCGAAGACGCTGCGCGAGTTCCTCATCGGGACAGTCGAACCCGGCTCCACCGTGGTCACCGACGGCTGGTCGGCCTACCCCGCGGCGTGCCGGGACTGGTTCGTCCACGAGCCGCGCCCGGTCGCCGGCTCCGGCAGGCAGGCCAACGAGTTGCTGCCCGCGGTGCACCGTGTCGCCGCGTTGTGCAAGCG
>JAABUT010004646.1_pt1 | contig 10725 bp, 9 predicted proteins | sample 5559281 | NCBI WGS metagenome assembly JAABUT01 (sample SAMN10711880, study PRJNA513359) | rock metagenome | isolation source: Antarctica rocks | place: Antarctica: Victoria Land, Ricker Hills nord | collected 2016-01-04 | reverse complement strand
CGCCAACCTCAAGACCTGGCGGGTCCTGCACACCGACTACCGGCGACCACTCGGAACATTCGAAACCACCATCACCGCGGTCCTCGGACTCGAATTCTTCCGGACGACCCGGTGAATAACCCTCTAGAGCTGATACAGCTAGCCTAATTGGACCGGATCGCAGCGGTCTTAACATTAAGACACGAGCAGCACTTAGGGCTATCATCAGCTCGTGCCTAACTACAGTCGCGCCAGAGGCAAACCGAGACTTCTTCACCCTTGCAGTCATACGGTGAGTGCGCCACGTGGGTAGTGGGCGGGTAGCGTCGGCGGCTGTCGAGGAAATTGTGGGTGGCGTGGGGGGTCGGGTGCGGGGTGTGGTGTTGCGCGTGGAGGAACGGGAGGTGATTTCTGGGGAGCTTGCGGGTGGGTTGTCGTGTCGGGCGATTGCGGTGGTTCTTGGGGCGGCATCGGTCGGTTGTGTCGCGGGAGGTCGCCCGGCATGGTGGCCGGGGGTCGTATCGGGCGGTTGCGGCTCAGGAATGCGCGGACCGGGGCCGGGGTCGGCCGAAGGAACGGGTGCTGGCGGTGAACACCTGGCTGCATGATGCGGTCCGGGACGGGTTGGCGGAGAAGTGGTTCCGGCGGCAGGTGAGTCGTCGATTGCGGGAACAGTTCCCCGGGGACCAGACTTTGCGGGTGTCCCCGGAGGCGATCTACCAGACGCTGTACCTGCAGGCCCGCGGTGAGCTGCGGACCCAGCTGAGCCTGGCCCTGCGGCGAGGCCGGACCCGGCGGGTGAACCGGTCCCGGGGTTCTGGAAGGGGATCTGATCATCGGGAAGGGTGGGCGCAGCCAGATCGCGACCCTGGTCGAGCGGGCCACCCGATACGTGATGCTGGTGCGGGTTCCATATGACCGGACCGCGGACCGGGTCGCGATCGTGTTGGCGCAGAAGATGGCGACCCTGCCGCAGTTCCTCCGCAACAGCATCACCTGGGACCAGGGCAAGGAGATGGCGGCGCACGCGACGTTCACCGTCGCGACCGGGATACCGGTCTACTTCTGCGACCCGCACTCCCCTTGGCAACGGGGCAGCAACAAGAACACCAACGGGCTACTTCGCCAGTACTTCCCCGAAGGAACCGACCTGTCCGTGCACTCCCAAGCAGACCTCGACGCCGTCGCCGCCCAACTCAACGGCCGACCGCGGGAGACCCTCCACTGGAAGAACCCCACCGAGAAAGTCAACGAACTCCTCGTCAGCCGGTGGCGCACTGATCACTTGACACCGCCGGGGTATTCAGCGGCGAAGGTAAGTGTGTTGCGGAGTCCGATGGTGGACCCTCGTGTCTCCAGCTGTGCCGCTGGTCCCTGCGCCGGGGGCTGCCATCTGCCCGAGCCCTCACTCGGTGATGCCTTCAGCGGCTCCCCAGGCGGCGAGGCGGCGCTCGACCTCGCTCGGGCTGACGTCCTCCACCCGGGTCATCACCGCCCAGCGCTGACCGAAGGGGTCGACGATCGACCCGACCCGGTCGCCGGTGACGAACGTGGACACTTCCTCGCGCAGGGTGGCGCCGGCGGCCCGGGCGCGGGCGACCACGGCATCGGCGTCAGGGCAGTAGAGGACGGTGGAGTGGGTGACTGCCGGCCCGGGGACTACGGCGGCCAGGCCGTACTGGGTGCTGGGGTCGGACAGCTGCAGGCGGCCCACTCCGAAGTCCAGCTCGGCGTGGGCGACGGTGCCGCCGGGGCCGTCCATGCGCTGGACGACCACTGCAGCGAAGACATCGACGTAGAAGTCGATCGCCGCGGCCGCCCCGTCGATGACCAGGAACGGCGTCAACGTCGTGTACCCATCGGGGATCGTGTGCGTTGCCATGACCGACATGCTGCCTAGCCTCGCCCGGTGGCGACTTGGACAAACGCGACATCTACTGAGGCCCACCGTTCCGGCTCGGGCTCTGCGGCGCCGATGCGGGGGGTGGTGCACCGCATCGCCGACGTCGCCGTCTACGAAGTCGGCCGCGTTGAGGTCGGCCCTTCGCTGCAGCCCTTCGTCGAGCACCTGTGGTGGGCGAATTGGAGCCTGCGGGGGCACCCGACCCGCACGGTGATGACGATCCCGTTCCCCTCGCTGCAGCTGACTGTCGAGCAGGGGACGGACGGAGAGCTCCGGCACGGCCACCAGATGCCGGCCGTGCTGGTGCACGGGGTGCCCACCCGGGCCTTCACCGTCGACCTGTCCAGCGCCGGTTGGGTGCTGGGAGCCAAGTTCCATCCCGGTGGCTGGGCCGCCTGGTCCGGTCGGGACGCCGGGGCGCTGACCGACCGTGTCGTGCCGGCCGCCGCCCTGGACCAGCGGTGGGCCGAAGCTGGCCGCGCCGTCCTGGCCGCCGACGAACACCGGCGGCGGGTCGAGCTGCTGCACGAGCAGCTGGCCGAGTTCGCCGCCGAGCCGGATACAGAGCACCTGCAGGTGCGCCGGCTCGCAGAACGCATGGCCGCGCAGCCCGCGATGCGCATCACTGATGTAGCCGCGTCGGTCGGGTGGTCCCCACGCACGCTGCAGCGGCACTTCCGTCGCCTGGTCGGGGTCAGCCCCAAGTGGGTGCTCATGCGCTACCGGCTGCAGGAAGCCGCCCTCCAGCTCGAGCAGCACCCGAGCGCCGACTTGACTGACATCGCCTTGCGACTCGGCTGGTACGACCAGTCCCACCTGAGCGAGGACTTCCGCCGCGTCCTGGGCACGACACCGGGCAGGTACGCCGAACGCGCCCGCATCTCCCGCACCCAGGACGCCCAAACGGTTCCGCGCCGAAACAGGAACGCCATGGCCCCCGGTGTTCTCTGCGCGGACCGACTACCGGACGCCTCATGACAGTGGAGGGAGCAGATCGCTCTTGAAGCAAGCTGCGTCCAACAGCAGATCCGCCACCGGCCGCGAGGGTGTTGGCCTCAGTGCACCGGCCATACGGCGCGTCGCGCTGCGCGGCGAGCGCGACATCGACCGCGACGGCCTGCGCCGGGGTGAAGTCGACCGCTGGCAGTGCGGCGGCAGCGTCGAGGACGTAGCCACCGCCAGGCCCGGCCTTCGCAGAAAGGGTGACAGGCGGGTGTCACCCGCCGGTGCGCATGCTGGTCGGATGACCGCCATCGCGTTGTTCCACTCCAGTCTCGGCGTCCGTCCCGGGATCACCGACGCCGCTGATCGTCTGCGCGGTGCTGGGCACAGGGTGCTTGTCGTCGACCAGTACGACGGGCAGGTGTTCGGCGACTACGACCAGGCGGATCGGTTCGTCGAACAGGTCGGCTTCCCCGAGCTGATGCGCCGAGCTGTGGAGGCGGTGCAGGATTTGCCGGACGGGTTCCTCGCCGCCGGGTTCTCCAACGGCGGCGGCATGGCGGAATACGTCGCTACCCAGCGGCCCTGCAGTGGCGTCTTGATGCTGTCCGGGGCGCTGCCTGTGCAGATGCTCGGCGCAGCCGCCTGGCCGCCGGGAGTGCCCGCGCAGATCCACTACACACAGCGCGACCCCCGCCGACGGCAAGAATGGATCGACACCCTCGTCGCCAGCGTCCACGCCGCCGGAGCCTCGGCCCAGGTCTTCGACTACCCCGGCTCCGGCCACTTGTTCACCGACCCCAGCATCCCCGGCGAGTACGACGAGCAGGCCGCCGCCCTGCTCTGGCACCGTGCGCCGGCCTTCTGCCGTTCGCCCCACGACTGACGCTTTCCAACCAGCACACCAGGGCCTTTCGGTATGAGGAGACGCTCATCGCTGCAGGCGGTCGACGAAGGCGTTGATGAGCTGGTGGGCGAGCTGCGCCGTGTCGGCGTCGGGGGTGGGGCTGACGACCGTTAGGGCCTGGTCGCGGATGAGTGCGACCAGGCCGTGCACGAAGGCCCAGGCCAGCAGAGCCAGTTCGCCGGCGCCGTCGCCGGCGCCGGGGCCGGGGTCGGGCAGGGCGCCGGTGGTGTCGGAGGCGGCGTTGTGCAGCAGGCCGAAGGCGCTCGCTTGCGCTCGGCGCAGGTCGGGATCGTCGCGGTGGAGCAGTTCGGGTCGGAACATGAGCTCGAACAGCGCCGGCTCTCTCAGCCCGCGGTCGAGGTACGCGCGGCCGAGGGCGGCCAGCTGGTCGGGCGGTGGGGCGGGGGCGGCTGAGCCGGCCTGCTGAAGTTCGGTGGACAGCCGCTGGAACCCTTCGGTGGCGAGAGTGGTCAGCAGTCCGGCGCGGTCACCGAAGTGGTGCTCGGGCGCTGCGTGCGACACCCCGGCGCGTCGGGCGATGGCGCGAAGGCTGATGCCGCTGGTGCCGACCAGGGCCAGCTCCTCCCGGGCCGCTGCGAGCAAGGTGGCTCGGACGCCACCTCCCGCCGCTGAACCCACGTCGGCGGCGGCGCCGTCTGGGTCAGGAAGTTCCCGGCTCATGCGCTGGATTCTGCCGCCTGCTTGACACCGTCAACCCAGGCCACCAGGTTGACAGTGTCAAGCAAGCAGTGCGGGCCGGGAGACGGTCAGCGCGGACCAGGAAGGTTGTCCGAATGTCCCGCAGCCTCCCGCGACCCAGCCCACCTGGGCCCGCCGTGGCGTGGGGCCCGCTGCTGGTGCTTTCCTCAGCGGTGGCGGCGGTGCTGCTGGCGCTGAGCACTCGCTATGGCTACCACCGCGACGAGCTGTACTTCCTGGCGGCGGGCCGGCACCTGGCGTGGGGTTATCCCGACCAGCCGCCGCTGACCCCGCTGCTGGCCCGGCTCGCCTCGGCGGCAGCCGGCGACTCGCTCGTCGCGCTGCGGACGCCGTCTGCGCTGGCGGCGTTCCTGGTGGTGCTGCTCACCGGTCTGCTCGCCCGCGAGCTGGGGGGTGGCCGGGCGGCGCAGGTGCTGGCCGCCGGGTGCATGGCGGCCTCACCGGTGCTGCTGGTCGAGGCTCACCTGCTGAGCACCTCGATCTTTGACCTGCTGGTGTGGACCGCGCTGACGCTGTTGGTCGTGCGGGTTCTGCGGACGGGGCAGCAGCGGCTGTGGTTGCTAGCCGGTCTGCTCGCCGGAGTCGGGCTGCTCAACAAGACCCTGGTGGTCTTCCTCCTCGCCGGGATCGCCGGCGGCCTGGCCCTCACCGGCCCCCGTGCCGTGCTGCGCAGCCGCTGGCTCTACGGCGGCGCGGTGATCGCGCTGCTGCTGTGGGCGCCGAACCTGGCCTGGCAGGCGCAGCACGGCTGGCCGCAGCTGGCGATCTCCCGCTCGATCGCCGCAGGCGGATCGGGCACCTCGGCGTCGCGCTGGATGCTCCTCCCGTTCCAGCTGGTGCTGGTCGGGCCAGCCCTGGTGCCGGTCTGGGCGACTGGGCTGCTGCGCCTGTTCCGGGACCCCGGGCTGCGCTGGGCCCGCTGCCTGGCGTGGGCCTACGTCCTGTTGGTCGCCGCCTTCCTGACAACCGGCGGCAAGCCGTATTACCTCGGCGGGCTCTACCCGGCGCTGCTGGCCGCCGGCGCCGCCCCGGTCACCGACTGGGCGACGCGGCAGGCCGGACGGGCCCGCGCCCTTGGGGCGACCGTCGCCGGCAGTGCTGCGATCGCGGCGGTCCTGATGCTGCCGGTGCTGCCCGTGCGGTGGCTGCAGCACACCCCGATCACCGCCATCAACTACGACGCCGGCGAGACCATCGGCTGGCCCCGCTTCGCCGCCACGGTGGCCGTCGCCTACCGCGCCCTGCCGCAAGCGGACCGGCGGCGGGCGGTGATCCTGACCCGCAACTACGGCGAGGCCGGCGCCCTTGACCGCTACGGCCCCGGGCTGGGGCTGCCCGCCGTATACAGCGGCCACAACGCCTACGCGGAATGGGGACCGCCGCCGTCCGGGAGCGACCCCGTACTGGCGATCGGCATCGACCCCCAACAGCTGCGCCGGCTGTTCGACTCGGTGCACCCCGTTGCCCGGATCGACAACCGGGAGCACATCGACAACGACGAGCAGGGCCGCACCATCTGGCTGTGCCGCGGCCAGCGCAGCTCCTGGGCCGACGCCTGGCCCCAACTCCGCCGCCTCGGCTAGATGCGAAGACGCTGGCCCGGGTGTCGTTCAACGGGATCGCCTGGGCACGGTGGCGGCCGTCGTCATCTCCCTGGTCATGCGCGCCGGCCAGCGAACCGGCGTGCAGCTGTCCGCCGGCGCCGCACCCGATCCCCACTGCCACACGCACCACCGACGTGGGGGACAGTGCGGCATGGACGATGAGGTTGCTGTCGCCGACGTCCGGACCACCACGCTCGCCGATGTCCTGGCACGCGAGCACGTGATGGACATCGGCATCCGACCGGTCTGGCCCGCGATGCCCCGCGTTGCCGGCCCGGCGTTCACGGTGCGCTGCCGCGTCGGGGACAACCTCATGCTCCACGCCGCCATCCACCGCGCCGATCCCGGCAGCGTCGTCGTGGTGGAGTCCGGCGACCTGGACTTCGCGCTCGCCGGCGGCAACGTCTGCGCCGTCGCCCTTCGCCGCGGAATCGCCGCCTTCGTTCTCGACGGACTGATCCGCGACATCGGCGAGATCCGCCGGATGGGCTTCCCGGTCTTCGCCCGCGGTGTCATCCCCATCCCCGGCTCCAAGCGAGCTGTGGAGCTGCTCAACGTTCCCGCCCGCTGCGGCGGGGTGACCGTCAGCCCCGGGGACTTCGTCGTCGCCGACGAGGACGGGGTCGTCGTCGTCCCGGCCGACCGCTGCGACCAGGTGGTAGCCCAGGCCCGAGCAAGGCTCTCAGCTGACGCCGACGAAACCCTCGACACCTGGGAACACGCGCACCGCTCTCGCAGACATGATCCTGCGCAGCACAGCCAACAACACCTGACCGAGCAACCCGAGTCCCGCCTGGCGATCCAGCGTGTTCGGCAGGGGCGACGCGCCGTCAGGCGGCGCGCATCGCCCGACCACGGGTCTGTCCCCGAGGCTGCGTCGGACGGCTCGGCGAGGGCTGGAATGCTCGGCGGTACGCGGCAGGCGTCGTGCCGACGGCGTCCTGAAACCGCCGGCGCAGGTTCGCCGCAGACGACAGACCCACCTGCGCCGACACGGCTTCCACGGTCAGCTGCGTGGTCTCCAACAGTTCCCGCGCCGCCTCGACACGCCTGTCGAGCAGCCAGCGCCCTGGACTGACACCGAGCTGCTCACGGAACCGGCGGTCCAGGGTCCGCGGGCTCAGGTGCACACGGTCCGCCAGAGCCGTCAGCGCCAGCGGCTGGCCCAGGTTCTCCTGTGCCCATTCGAGCAATCCCCCGAGCGACCCGTTCGCCCCACTCCTGGAAGCCGGCACGGCGTACTGCCGTTGGTCGCCCTCGCGGTGCGGTGGCATGACCATGTGCCGGGCGGTGCGCGAGGCGAACGCGGTCCCGTGGTCCCCGCGCACGACGTTCAGGCACATGTCGAGGCCGGCTGCGCTTCCCGCGCTGGTGGCCACGTCACCGTGGTCCACGTACAGCACGTCCCGGTCGACCCGGACCCTCGGGTACGCGGCGGCGAGGGCGTCGAGGTGTCGCCAGTGCGTCGTGGCGTGTCGCCCGTCCAGCAACCCCGTCTGGGCCAGCACGAACGCCCCACTGCAGATGGACAGCAACCGGGCGCCGCGCGCGTGAGCGGCGAGTAGGGCCTCGAGGACGCGGTCCGGCGCCGCCGCCCCGGTGGGCTCCCAGCCCGGGACGATCACGGTCTGGGCGTCCTGCAGGGCGTCGAGTCCCTGCTCGACCAGCATTGCGTAACCGGCGGTCGTCGGCACCGGTCCTGGTGTCGCGGTGCAGACGGAGAAGACGTACGAGGTGGGTAGGTCCGGGCGCTGCAGCCCGAACACCTCCGACGCGATCGCCAGCTCGAACGGGGACTGCGGCCCGGTCAGCACCGCCACGACGTGGTGAGGACCGACGTCCGCTCGCTGGTCGTGGCCCATGACAAAAAAAGTACCCGCGGGGGCCGAGTCCGACAGGAGGCCGCGCCCACGAGTCCACTTCGCGCTCGACTCGGACCCCCTCAGGCACGGCGGGTTTCAGCCTGCGCTGCACGAGGCTCAGCCGGCAGGCGACCTAGCGGAGGACGGCTGACCCGGCCGGCGTACCGCGCCGCACCAAGGCGGGGTGGTCCAGCGGCGACCCGTCGAGCGCAGGACGCGGGAGTGTTGGCTCAGGGGTCGAGGTCGCCTCGGCCCGGTGGCCTGCGCCACGGTGTCCTCGCCACGGTGTTCAGCGCTCGGGCTCGTCAGGCACGTTCCCCTGCAGCCAGGCGATGTATCGCGAAAGGGTTGTGGTGACGACGTGCTGGGCGTCTGCGTCCAGGGTCCTGAAGGCGCCGTAGAGGCGGTCGTAGTGGTAGGGCTCGACTGTGGCGAGGATGCGACGGACGGCGCGTTCTGGCAGGGGGATGTTGTTGACGTAGCTGCGCATGGCGTTGACCGAGGCCCGGTCAGCGCCGATGGCGATCGTGTCCCCGGTCAGCAGCGCCCCTCTGCTCCCAGCTCCGGTAGCCCAGTGGGCGACGGCGCTACCGGCGAAGTGCCCGCCGCACTGGAGCAGAGTGAGCCCCGGCAGCACCTCGCGGACACCTGCCCACAGCTCGACCACCGGGTCGGGGCGGCGGATCCACGACCGGTCCGCGGAAGCGACGAGAACGGGCGTTCCGCCGAAGGCATGGCTCCAGGAGACCGAGGCACCGACCAGATGCGGGTGGCTGGCGGAGACGACGGCCAGGCCCCCGAGGTCGCGTACCGCTTCGATGGCGTCGCGGTCGAGGTAGCCGGGCGGCTCCCACAACAGGTTCCCGCGGGGGGTGCGCACCAGCAGGCCCCGCTGGCCGATCGCCAGCTCGGGTTCCACCCGCAGCGCGAACAGGTCCGGCTCCACCTGCTCCACGCGGGTGCGGTAGCCCTCGGCGGCCAACTGGTCGCGATGAGTCCAGCGCTGCCCGCCCGCAGGGACGAACTGGCGCTCATCGGAGCAGATCCCACACCAGACAGGGGGTCTTTCGGTGGCGGGGTGCTCGATGCCGCACGTAGCGCAGATCCAGATCGTCATGAACACGACTGTGGAACCTCGACTGGTGGGGAGATCAGGGCCCAGTGCGTGGCCGTCTCAGCGCAGTACTCGTGTCGTCAGCGAGCAATGCGACCAGCGCGGGAAGGTTGCCCTCACGACGATGTGCTCAGGAGGACAGGACGTCCTTGACGGTGACGACGTCGGCGAAGCGCCCTTGCAGAGCGCTGGCCGTGCGCTCCATCACCTCAGCAGCAGTCAACGTGCCGGCCCCGCCCCACCGGGGCAGTGGATGGGTGGCCGTTGCGTCCAGCACGAAGCGAACCCGGTACCCGAGGTCACTGGCCACCCGTGCCGTGGTCTCACAGCACTGCTCCGTGCGGATGCCGCTGACCACCACCTCATCGACTCCCCGGCTGGTGAGGTGCTGAGCGAGGTTGGTCGTGGTGAAGGCGTTGTGGCTCGTCTTCTGTATGACGACCTCACCCGGGCGAGGCTCCAAACCTGGCAGCAACCTCACCAGGCCTCGCTCGGGGTCGAAGAAGCTGCCGGTGCCAGGCTCGGTGTGCAGGACCCAGACGACCTCGTCACCGCGGACCCGAGCGTGGTCGACGAGGTCGGCGATGCGATCCGCGATGTCCGGGGCTGACACTTGCGCCCAGTCATCGCGCTGGTGGAAGGACTCCTGGGCATCCACGACGAGCAGTGCTGTAGTCACGCCTCGATACTGGACTTTGTCGCCGATGGCCACCAGGGCCGATCCAGCCGATTGACGGACGGTTCCGGACAGAGGCGAGCCGGATCGGCGTCCAGCCGGGGAGCACACCTTCGCCTGCGAGCACCAGGTCACGTGGCGCAGGTCCGAGCCGTCGAAAGCCTGAGGGGCTGGCCGAGCGGCTCCGGAAGGTTAGGGGGTCGTGGACTCCGGTAGGACGCCGTACGAGCGTCCCTTGGCGTGGTGCACAGTCGGTACATGGTCGATCGACAAGTCGTGTCATCCGGGGCCACGTGGGAGCCGGTGGTGGGCTACTCACGCGCCGTGCGGGTCGGGGACTGGATCTCGGTGGCGGGCACGACCGCATCGGCGGCCGACGGTGGCGCGGTCGGTGGTGATGACATCCACGAGCAGACCCGCGAGGCGGTCCGGCGCATCGCGGAGGCTCTGAGGCTCTGGGGCAATTGGGCGCAGGCCTCGAGCACGTGGTGCGTACCCGCATGTTCGTCACTGACATCAGCCGCTGGGAGGAGGTCGGGCGGGCGCACGGGGAGTTCTTCGCAGACATCCACCCGGCAGCGACGATGGTCGAAGTCAGCGCTCTGATCGCGCCGACGCTGTTGGTGGAGGTGGAGGCTGACGCCGTGCTCGCCTGACGGACGCACCTGATCTGGTGTGCCTCTGCATCCCCGGCTGCACTTAGGGTCGGCTCTGTAATCCTTCGGGCGTTGACTCCGGACCTGTGTCGTGTGTGGTGCCGGGGCCGGTGCTGCCGTGGGACGGGGGTTGTGACGGATCTTGTGAGCCACCGCCGCATTTCAGGGGGGCACCCGCGCTGTTATGCCAGCGGTGAACACCGGCCGGACCGGGCTTGACGATCACTACGGTCCAGGGCAGTGTCAAGTGGTCAATGCGCCACCGGCTTGGATCAGGAGTTCGTTGAGTTTCTCGGTGGGGTTCTTCCAGTGGAGGGTCTCCCGGGGTCTGCCGTTGAGTTGGGCGGCGACGGCGTCGAGGT
>JAABUT010004645.1_pt1 | contig 10727 bp, 10 predicted proteins | sample 5559281 | NCBI WGS metagenome assembly JAABUT01 (sample SAMN10711880, study PRJNA513359) | rock metagenome | isolation source: Antarctica rocks | place: Antarctica: Victoria Land, Ricker Hills nord | collected 2016-01-04 | reverse complement strand
CACCTGCTCACCGACGAGCTCAACGCCACCCCAGCGCACCTGCCCGGCGACCGCCGCCCCATCACCTACCACGTCACGCCCGCATGAACCTCAACAGTGACCCCGGCCCTACTTCCGGAGGTCTGAGGCTGAGCGAAACATCGGACCGGCGCTGGAGCGACCAATCGAGGCTTGGCGACTTAAGGACTGAACGCGCAAAGCGCCGGCAGGCCCTGCTGCGGGGTTTAACGGGTGACGCCACCGTCACCCCCACCTCAAGTTTTGTCTTGCCTGGAACGCACGGGCAAGAGCGACACGACGTCCTGACATGCCGATGAGCGCTCAACCGGTTACACGGTCTGGCGGGCCCTGACGCAGCGATGACCGTGCGCGTCACTCCGCCCAGATAGACGCAGGCCCCGACAACCAACCCGCGCTGTGGGCATGCCCGGAGGCACGCAGGCGCTCGCAAGTGTCGACGACGCTCGAAAATGAGGCCGTAGCGCCGCATCGGCCTCGCATTCGAGCGCTGCCGACAGCAAGTCCGCCGAACTCACGAGCTAAGGACACGCCCCAAGAAGGATTATCACCTTACGGCACCCACAGGACTTGATTCGGCGCCGCTCCACCACGGAGATGCGCCCACACGACATCCGCGTGCCTCAAGACGGTTGAGTCGGACTCGAGGAACCGCTTGGAAACCCCGTACTTGGTGCCCACCCCCTGCAGAAGGTCGGGACAGTTCAAATGTGCGTCAGGCCAAGGCCGCCCCCTCCCCCGCTCATTGTCCAGCCGCCGGTCGTTGCGGCGGTGCCGGCCTGGACCAGATAGCGAGACCGGTCTAGAAATCGACGTCGTCCCGCGCTAGAACAAGCAATTCACCAACTTAACCACAGCCCAAGAACCGGGGTGTCACCTGCCTGGGTGTTGGAACGATATGGATCACTGTCATAAGGGTACAACTTCGGTCGCCCCGACAGGACAACTTGACACAGTATGCCTTGGCGGAGGCGATGGAGTGTTGAATCACAACCCCCAACGAGGTGTTGCCGCAAGTCAGACAACCTTATTGCCGCGCGCAACACTCCCTGAGCCAATTCGGATCGATTGACACGGTGACCATGAAATCTGAGTTCGACAACGTCCTTGACAAACTCCTCGATGCGCGCGGGCCCTTGGCTCTATTCCAAACCATTCAGCAAGATTCCGTCTTCCGGAGCGCTGAACTTATTTCGGCTGCGGAACGCAGAATCCATGAGTCTAGGGGCCTGGGGGATCTTGCAACCGCTCAACGGCTTCAGGAGCTCTTATCGCTCCTCGAGGACCTGACACCCAACAATAGTCGTGAGGCTTTCCAAAACTTCTTTTCCCGGCATGAACTGGCAGTCGCGCCGCATATATTGCAGATGTACCGAGAGTTCGGCGCAAGTGTACAGCGACCCGATCGCGGACTTGCACTGTTACAGTTTGTGTCCGCGGGAACACTTCACCTATTCCAAGAGATGCTTGAACGGCAGATCGTCTCGATGAAGGTTGACGGGGACCTATTTTTTCATCGCATGCTCGAAGAACGGCTTGAGTTTCTCGCGACTTACCAATCTGGATGCCGTCCACGAGTTCCAGAAGAGAATGAGCGCCACGTCGAGGATCAGGAAATGAACGGTCCGCCGGAGATAGTGGCTCTCTATGAGCAATCGCGAGCTGCTGCAACCCCGTTCTTGCGGCAGGGCATTCCCGCAGCACTCGACGACGCCATATCACTGCTGGAAACTGCGAGAAATAGCCCCGGATGGGAGGACGCGAGCCCGTCCCTCCGTGAACATATTCGCGAGGGACAAGCTTCGCTGATGGCTTCCCGGTTTAATGTCTCTGGCCAAGCCGAGGACCTCGCGCGAGCTATCGACATATGGGTCGATCTCGCAGGACACGCCAGCGACGACGGGATTCGCCTGAGTGCCGTACAAAATGGTGCGATTGCTCTGATATGGCAATCAGAGCGATACGATTTACCTAACCGACTCGATGACTCCATAGACCTCCTTAAGAGGGTCGCCTTGAATGGCGACGCCATCGCCAATGCTAACCTCGCCTCTTTAGCGCTAAGACGGTACGAGCAGAAGGCTCAACTCGCTGACCTCGAGCTGGCGACCTCGGCATCGTCCATTGCAATCGCGTCTTCGGATATAGGGAACCGGGGTCTGCCGGCAGCCTTCGTGGCGCTATCGGGCGCCTTCCTGTACCGTTACGCGCAATCCAATCTCTTCGAACATGCACGATTGGCCTTGCGATACGCCGATGACGCAATCAGGCTGCTTGATACGATCCCCCGCGACGCTGGGCTACTCCTAATGGCACTGACGGCTCGGGGTAGGGCACTGGTCGAGGTTTACCATGCCACACAGGGCAATGCGTTTCTGGACGACGCCATTGAAACGCTGGGGCGTGCCGCTGGATCAGCTCCACCCGGCAGCTCGAGTTGGGTGCAGGCATCGGTTGAGTTCGCTAAGGCGCTTACCTTAGGGCCGGGTGGGGACGCTTCCGATCTCCAACGCGTGAAAGCAGCGGTGGACTTGCTGCGAACGTTGTCCAAGGACGCTCGACTCGGTCCTCGCGACCAATTGCTCGTATCGATGGAATTGGCTGGGGCCTTGATAGATCATTGGCGGCGGGCCGATCGCGATGAATCCCGGGTCGAGGCGCTCGAGTTGTGGGAAAAGGGCTGCCGACGCGATGTCGCTGAGCGGAATCTACCCTGGGCACTAATCGCGGCACGCAATCTGGGCCAGTTCGCGTTGGAATGTGGTGAGTGGAAGACGGCAGCAGAAGCATTCACAATTGCGATTGAGTATGTCGAGGAGCTCGTAACCCGAAACGTTGTTGTTCGTCGACATAGGGGTGCCGTACTGAGCCAAACTTACGGGGTGGCCGCCCTCGGCGCCTACGCATTAGCTCGTGATAGCAGACCAATCGAAGCGGTCCTGGCTCTAGAGAGAGGTCGCACATTCGGGTTGTCCTTTTCCCTGTACGCCCGTGAGCAAGAATTGCAGCGCCTCGAGGAACTAGGACGGCAAGATTTGACCGAGGCGCTACGGCTAACCGCTGAAGCACTGTGGTCAGAACAGGAAGTTGGCGAGGCTCTTGAGGACGTTCACGCCCTCTCGATTAGTCTTTCGGGCCTCATTGAAGAAGTTCGGCGTATACCCGGCTTCGAGACCTTCATGTCGCCACCGAGCGCTGACGACCTTTTCTCCGATTTAGAGGCACCTGTAGTCTATCTGGCCGCTACCGCATTTGGAGGCCTTGCCCTCATTGTCACAGCGCCGGACCAGGTCAAAGTGGTTCTATTGCCGGAGCTGACCGAGCACGAACTTATCGAGCGACTTAAGCCGCTGCATCTGGACGATAACGGACGCCCCATGGCGGCCTTTTCGAGCGCTGATCAGGCCCAACGACTGGAAGATGTCCTCAGCTGGCTTTGGCCGGTTTGTATGGGTCCTGTCGTGGAATATTTGATGGATGCCGGGAAGGCTGTTTTGATTCCAACAGGCTACTTGGCGCTGCTTCCTCTCGAAGCGGCCTACGATAGTCGTTTGGAGGGCGGCGAGGCCGCCAAAACCTATGTTCTCAATCACCTTACATTACGGTTCACTCCGAATGCACGATTGCTTGTCATTCGCGCGTCGCCCCGCGTGACACCAGCCTTAAGGAGCGCCGCGGTGCTTGGCGATCCCCTTCCGTCAACTGCCCGACGCCTGAAAGCTGCTCGCGCAGAGGTGATGGAAATTGCAGCACTAGTCGAAGGTTCCAATGCTGTGCTGGGAACAAGCGTTACACAAGAAGGAGTACTGCATGCCATCGGGGCGCATCGCATCTTCCACTTCGCGGGGCATGCCTTTATTGATATGGACGAACCGCTAGAGAGTTTTCTGCTTGTTGCTGAGGATGAGCGCGTTACGGCGAGATCTATCCTCGAGCATCCAAATGATCTGCACCTTGCCGTTCTCTCCGCCTGCCAGACGGCGGCTGCCGACCTTCGGCACGTGGACGAGGTTGTGTCCTTAGGGGCTTCTTTCCTTCAAGCTGGAACAACAGGTGTGATTGCATCGCTTTGGGTAGTTGACGACGCTGCAACTCTCATGTTAATGGTCCAGTTCTATCGGTGTTGGAAGAACGGTGCCCTCCTGGCGCCCGAGGCGCTCGCGGAAGCGAAGCGATGGATGTATAGCAGTTCGGGGGACGAGAAGCGGAGTACATACTCGGAACTATTGGCGGGTGCCGGCTTCGAGGTGTCGACATTGCCATGGTCCCGTTACGAGCACCCGCTTTACTGGGCCGCCTTTACCTATTGGGGGGCGTGACCTGGCGCGGCAACGCTATTCCTAGCTTCGCACGTCCATTACGTTTTGAGGAAGTCCCTGACCCGTCTTGAAAGGCCGGTTCGTTCCTAGTCGCGCGTTGAGGGCGGTATGCTCGCAGCGCGGACGACTGTACGAACCGGGGCAACGGCCAGCGGGCGCAGCGCGAGCGTTCCCCACAGCCATGGGAAGACAAGGCCATCTCAATTTAGTGACCCGCAATCACCGAGAGAGATGCCCTAAGCACGTTCCCCCGATAGCGTCACTGTTGACCCCGTCGGGACACGTGGCATGAAGCCACTTGACTCCCTCGACACGAGCGTTCGATAGATCAGCGCCCTCAAGGTTCGCACTCTGCAGGTCAGCGTCTCGCAAGTTGGTCCCTTTCAAGTCAGCGTCTCTAAGGTCCGCGTTTCGAAGAACGGCTCCCTGAAGCGACGTCTCGGAAGTTGCGGGCGGCGGGTTGGCGGCCCAGGCGAACAGGACGATGCCCCCCGCTGCGATTCCAGCCACTGCCATCAACTTTGGAAGGAGTCGTTTGAAAGCATCCTTTAGAACCTCGAATTGAGCAGTGTGCAGCACCATACGAATGATATCGTCCAGTCGACGGAATTCTTGGTCGGCAGTGTCGAAAGCCTCCTTCGCAGCCTTGCTTTCCTGGTCGGAAGCAGCCTTATCCATCTCGGCAAACTTCTGCTCTCGGACGTCCCACGCTGCGTCTCGCGCATCCCTCAAGTGCGCCGGCGACTTGTAGGTGCCAAGTTGTCGCGGGTGTTGATGAAAGAACCGAACGTCAGCTCGTTTGCCTTTATCCCACTGATCATTAAGGTCGCCCAACGTCACGCCGACCGGGAGTAGCACCTGCGAAGCTAGCCAGATGGCGACGACGACGCCAAGGAGGGCGACGACAACTCCGACAAGTGCCAAACCAAGCCGCCAACCAAACGGTAAGAGGCCGATACTAGACAGCTGGCTACCAGCGATTAGTGCGGCACCGACGGCGGCCGAGGCACCTATCAACCATTTTGCAGCATCCCGGATTCGCTGCATTGAAGCGTCGAACGGCGACGTCGATGGGGAAAGATTCTCAGGCATGAGGGCTCACCTAGCCGCGCTTACGAGGAGACGTAGGCGGCCGGGGTGGGGGTGGTTGTGGCGATCTTGGCTCGTAAGGCTCCGGCGGCACGGGCTTGGGGGGATCGTTAGGGGGTGGCTGAGGACTGGGCGTCGGAGTCTGCGGCGTTTGTTCCCCTGCCTTCTCACCTTCGCGGTCTCGCTCGGGTGCGGGCGTCGGCTCACGAGGCGGAGAAGGCTCAGGCATGGGCCACGCTGGATCCTCGCTCGGGGAGGGAACGAATTCCGGTTCACTTGGATTCCTCGGGGAGGGAGCGTACCCCGGCTCGTATGGGTCGGGCGGGCGCTCTCCCGGTTCTGAACTCTGTGGATAGGTGGCATCTGGCCCAGCAATCGTTTTCATCGCAGCAACCCCTTCTCGTGACGTTTGCTCGAATCGAGGCTCATGATGTTCGAATTCTGCCATCCACGGAACTCGGCGTGCGTGTTTTCCTTGTCCACCACCCCGGGCGGGGCACACCTTGGCCAAACTTGAGCGGCGTGTTGGGGCCGTACTGATACAGCGTGCACTCAGGGCAGCCAGCGTGCACTTCGACGTCCCTCTTGGGCTACAAGCTGTGTTTTTCCGCCGCCTGCGAGCCAAGCTTCGGTGTGGGCGCCGGGCTAGCGTGAAGCTTCCCTGTGCCTGGCCGCGTTCTGCGGCGGGCCGGCCCGGGCCGTCTGCCTGGTCGCCGCCTGAGGTGACTCCCATGTCCATCTTGACCACCATTCTGCCGTTCCAGCCGGCGACGATGTCCACCGCCCAGCAGGCGGGCGTCTCCTACCTCGCCCGGCACGCCGGCCGTATCCACGCCCTCTATGCGTTCCAGCTGCGGGAGGATGGCGATGCCAGCTGGCGCAGCTTCCAACACCCTGACGCTTGCGTCCTTTGCGCGCCTTGAGCAGGCTGTCGCCCTATGAGAACAGTTCCGCAAGTTCCTGACGCGCTAAGGGAGGCAGTACTTCTGTGGAGGGCGGCTGGCGCGAAGGAGCAGCCCGCGAGCCGGTGGTCACGCGAAGCGTGGCTGCGCCGATTCCCTGAGCAAGCGGAGCTTCTCTCCTCGCTCCCTCAGCCCATCAGTCGCGCAGACGTGACCGCTCGCTGCGTAGCTGCGCCTGAGGGCAGGGATCAGGCGACCAAGGCGTTCATCGCGGCGATGATCTGGGGGTACGGGCCCGTGGGGTACGGGGGGTTTCGAACCAAGCGGGTCCACAACGAGAACGACCTCGCCGGCGAGACCCTGGCCACAGTGGCGAGGACTGCGCGGGACGAAGGTGGTCCTGCCGCATTCGCATGGCTGGCACAGCGACAGCATCGTCTGCGGTACCTCGGGGTCGCGTTCGCGACGAAGTACCTATTCTTCTGCGCGGCCGGCGGTGACGGCCAGCCGGCCCTGGTGTTGGACCGGCTCGTGCGGGACTGGATGTCAAGGACCCTCGACTGGCCCTTGAGCTTGGAATGGGACACTGACGATTACTACGAGTACGTCGCCACCATGTCGGCTTGGGCCGCCGAGCTGGACGTCGAGCCCGGACAACTCGAGATGCTCGTATTTCAGCTTGCCGCTAATGGTGACCCCCAGAGCCTGTGGAGCGCGCCGGAACTATTCGCCTCGACCGCGCCCGAATCCTCGGCGATGATCTCGGATGGGCTATCCGAGGATGCCTTAGCGGTCCTTGAGCAGCTCAACGATGCAACCGAGATGTTCGCAAGCCTTGCCGGCGCCACCGACCCTGACGACATCGCAGATTTCGAGCGGGGCGTGCGCGATCTCAAACGGATAGTCCTGACGAGCCGCTGACTTGTCATTACCGCTGGTAAGACAGGTTGCGACCGCCACCTGACTGCCGCCGGGGCCCGGGACGTCCGTGCTCAACGCCGCGCCGTCGACTGGCTCCGGGACCAAGGGCTCATCGACGAGAACGCTGCTGCGAAATTCGCGGCCGACCACCCAGAGCCAGTTCTGCCGTGATGCAAGCCGACAAAGGCGCGGGTTCTTGGCGCGTTCCGACGTCCACTCATGACTATGAGCGTGCCTTGGGGCCGCGTGTGGGCAGCATCTCCGGTGACTCGGCGAGTGAGCCGATGATTCTGCGCCAGCCGACGAGTCGATACGCAAGTGGACCTCGTCCACACTCGGGCGGCAGGCAGCCGCTAACCCATCCACGGACAGGAAGACACGCAAATGCCGGAGCTGGTCATTGACTTCATCACCTCGCTCGATGGGTACAGCGCCGCCGACGGGTGGCCCGGCTGGTGGGGTCTGGAAGGGCCTGAGTACCTCGGCTGGTTGGGCACCCAGCCGGAAGCGAACGACACCGTCCTCATGGGCGCGACCACCTATCGGCTCATGCACGGGTTCGCCGACAACGGCGAGCCAGGGACCGACTCCCTGGCGGACATGCCGAAGGTCGTCTTCTCGAGCACCTTGACCGAGCCGCTGGAGTGGGCGAACTCCACCCTGGTCACCCAGGACCCGGTCGAGGCAGTGCGCAAGATGAAGGTCACCCGCGACACATCCCTGCGGACCCTGGGGAGCCTGACGCTGTGCCGCTCGCTGCTGAACGCCGGGCTTGCGGATCGGTTCCGGGTGGTCGTCTTCCCGGTCATCACCGGCAGCACGGGTCGTGACCGCATCTACGACGGATACCCCGACGTCTCACTCGAGATGGTCGGCAGCCGCACGTTCGACGGTCGCCTACAACTGCTGGAGTACCGGCCCACGGTCCTGGCCGGGCCGCCCGGAACCACCGACGACGACGGCTGACCACACCTTTACCGGAGCTGACGCCGTGCCCTCCCAAGGGCCCGTTGACCGCAAGTTTGCCGGCAATTGATCGCACGCCGTGCTGACCCCCAATGCGCGCTCGTGTCGCATTCCGTCCGCGGGACCCGGCCAGCCTGGAGGGCGGCTACGCTGGCGCGCCGTCCGCTTGGAGCACGTCCGTGATCGTCACTGCCGCCGGCAGACCCAGCCGTTCTCGCAGAGTTGGGTCTCCAGTGCCGAGGGAGATGGTGTCCATGAGCAGGGCGGCGCGATTCTGCCGTGCGAAGGCGGGCGCGACGGGCCGCGCCAATAGCCCCATCGTGCTGAGCAGGGCCCGGGGAAGGCGGCGTGGTTTCCCCTCCCACAGCCCGGCACTGCGAGCGGCGTGGGCCAGGTCGTTCACGGTCAACGCCGGGCCGCCGATTTCGAGGACCTGCCCGCGCAGAGCCGTGTCCGTCGCCGCCGTCGAGACGAGCGCGGCGACGTCGGTGACCGAGACGAACGGGACGGGCCGCGTTCCCTTCCCGAAGACCATCGGCCGTCCCGACCGGACCGCGGTTTGCTGCAAGACGTTCAGCCATGTCTCGAGGAACGGGGCGGCCCGCACGACCGTCCACGCCGCGCCGCATCCGCGAAGATCTTGCTCGGCGGCGAACTTCGCGCGCGACAGGTCCAGCGGACTGTGGGGATCGGCGCCAAGGACGGAGACAAGAACCACATCCGAGCCCGCGTCGAGCGCTGCATGCGCCAGGTTGTGGTTTCCGGTCCGATCAACCTCTTCCGGTCCGGCGGCGCGGGCACCCAGAAAGCCGTGCAACGCAGAGACAACGACCGATGCGCCGGCGCATACCTGCTCGAGGGTGGAGGGGTCGCGAACGTCGACGCGGACGACGTCCACTCCGGCCGCGAGGATCCCGCGAGCCCGGGCGGGGTCACGGGTGAGGACCGTGACGCGCTCGCCGCGCGCCAGCAGGTCGGCCACGACAAGTCGGCCCAGTCGCCCGCTGCCGCCGGCTACCACGATCACGACGCACCGCCAGCGGTGTGCAGCTGGCGGTCGACCGCCTGGGCGACAGTGATCTCGGCGTCGTCGACCGGCTCGAGATAGAACCGAGCCCGGTCCGCGAGACCGTCGGCCACGTCGAAGACGATGATGCCGCGCATCAGGTGCCTGCTTCCGTCAAGCCGGGTGCCGCGCATCTCCCACTCCGACCAGACCCGAGACGGCCCATCCACGACCGCGGCATGCACGACGGCTCGCACGTCCGGCACCGCCGCGAAGATCCGCTGCCAGTTCTCTCGGACCTGGCCTGGGCCGGTGAAACCGCGGGAGGGGTGGGCCGGGGTCTCGTTGCGGTAACCCTGGCTGAAGCAGCCCACCAGGGCATCCACATCATGCGCGTTGGTTGCCTGCACAAGCCGGTCTAAAAACGTGCGCGGGTCGTCACTCATCGTTCCCCCCGATTTCGGTACACTCGATTGTATCTGATCCTCGAGTGTGGAACGGAATATGAGCGACGTCAAGAGGCGGCGGTACGACGCCGGCGGCCGCCAGGCCCAGGCCGAGCGCACCCGGCAGGCACTGATCGAGCTCGCCCGCGATGCGCTGCTCACGCGCGGCTACGCCGCTACAACGGTCACTGAGGTCGCCCGAGCGTGCGGCGTGTCCGTGGAAAGCGTGTACAAGCGGTTCGGCGGCAAACCCGGACTCGTCCGCGCAGTCGTCGACACGGCGCTCCTGGGTGAGGGCGCCCTTCCCGCCGAAACCCGGTCAGACGCCCTCGCGGTCAGCGACCCCGCGCAGCTACTCGCCGGCTGGGCACGGCTCACGGCGGAGGTCGCGCCCAGGGTCGCGCCAATCCTGCTCCTCCTGCGTCAGGCCGGGGACCAGGACGCAGACCTGACCGCGCTCGCCCTCGAGCTCGACGACAACCGGCGTCAACGCATGGGTACCAACGCTCGACGACTGGCCGACACCGGAGCGCTGCGTCCCGGAGTCTCCGCTGAACAAGCCGCCGACGTGCTTTGGACGTACAGCTCCCCCGAGCTATACGACCTGCTGGTGCTGCGCAGCGCCTGGCCTCTCGAAAGGTACGCCGGGTTCATTTCTGAAGCCCTCCAGGCACACCTGCTGCCCGTGCCATCCACCGCGACACCGAGCACCAAGCCCCCACCGGCAACGCGACCAACCCCCGGGCCCACCGACGTCACACCCCACACGTGGCCGCTGCCCAAGAATGGATGAGAACCCTACGAGGGAAGCGGATGAGCGTCTTCAAATAATGGTTCCGAACGTCCGCAAATGCCGCGTGGAGGGCGGCTACGCTCGCCCGGCTCTGCCGCGTGGAGGGCGGCTACGCTCGCCCGGCTCTGCCGCCGACCGGGCGTGTTGATGAGGGTGTAGCACGCCCTGGGATGATCGAGTCACCGACCGGAGTGCGCCCTTGAAGAGTGCTGAACCGAGGGCCCGGTTACGGTGCTAGCCATGCCAGAACTGCCAACCACGTCGCTT
>JAABUT010004643.1_pt1 | contig 10732 bp, 7 predicted proteins | sample 5559281 | NCBI WGS metagenome assembly JAABUT01 (sample SAMN10711880, study PRJNA513359) | rock metagenome | isolation source: Antarctica rocks | place: Antarctica: Victoria Land, Ricker Hills nord | collected 2016-01-04 | reverse complement strand
CGCGGCGGATGACGAGCGGGCCGATGGGGCCGTCGAGAGCCAGGGTGGGCCGCTCGCCCGCCGCGTCCAGAGCCTCGAGGAGGAACTCCCGGGCCACGGCCACGGACCCGTGCCCGTCGGGCCCGAGGGTGAGGCGGTCCTCCGTCGCCGAGATGAGCACCAGGGGCGCTCCCTCCGCGTCGGTATGCCGGGGTGCGCGTCCCGCGCCCACCGCACCTCGAGCGCCTCCCGCGCCTTTCGTGTCCCCGGCGTCTTCCGCGTCGGCCGTGTCTCGGGCGCCCTCCCCGCCTCCGTAGTCTGCCGCCCGGAGGAGGGCAGCCAGGGCGGTCGCGTCGACGCCGGGACCGGGGTCGCGGTCGTCGAGCAGCCGGCGGTAGTCGGGGTAGTCGTGGCCCAGGGGCGTCGCGACGACGTCGTCCCCGTCGGCAGCGCGGCAGCGGAGCTCGGTGGGCGAGAGGTGAACGGTCAGCACGGCGTGTGTGGCGCCCCGCCGCGCGACCTCGTCCACCCACGCCACGGGTGCGATCACCGACCCTGTGCGCTGCCCCGCTGAGTGGGGCACGGGCTGGTCGGCGGAGCCGGGGGTGGGGCTGAGCACCGATGATGTGCGCCGCCCCACCGGGTGGGGCAGCGCAAGGTCGGCGGTGGAGGTGACCGGACGCCCGGAGCCGACCACGCGGCCCGGCGCCGACGAGACGGCCAGGCGGTAGCGGTCGGTCGCGACCACCCGGCATACGCTGCCGTCCAGCTCGAGGAGGACGCCCGTCAGGGCGGGGTGGTCCGGGTCGGTGCCCACCGCGAACCGGACGGCGCCGAGCGCCTGGGCGAGGTCGGAGCCGGCCACCTCCCAGCCGACCCCCTCCGGCGGGATGCCGGCCAGGAGTGCGTCGACCCGGGCGATCTCGCGGCGCGCGTCGGCGAGGCCGTCCTCGAGCCGGTGGAGGTGCCCCGCGAGGATCCCCTGGACCAGCTCCGTGTCCGACAGCTGCTCGAGGGCGACCGTGATCTCGGCGAGGGGCACGCCCACCCGGCGCATCCCCGCGAGGAGCCGGGCGACCCGGACCTGGGCGGTGGCGTAGCGCCGGTAGCCGGTGGCGCCGTCGACGACCGCGGGCACGAAGACGCCTTCCTTGTCGTAGAACCGGAGGGCGCTGACCGTCAGGCCGCTGGCCCGGGCGACCTCGCCGATGGCGACGTATGTCTCACTCATGGGACGACTCTGGACCCTCGAGCGGGTCGAGGGTCAAGCCGGCTGAGGATCGGGGGCGTTCGGGTGGGACCGGCTCCGGTAGCCTCGCTCAGCGTGAGCAGCAGCGTCGTGACCGTGCGTCCGATCTCCGCCGAGGAGCACCTGGCCTTCGTCGCGGCCAGGTCGGGGAGCTTCCTGCAGACCCCGGCGTGGGGACGGCTCAAGAGCGACTGGAGGAGCGAGTCGCTCGGCTGGTACTCCGGTGACGAGCTCATTGCCGCCGGGCTCGTCCTCTACCGGCAGCTGCCGGTACTGAGGCGCTACCTGGCCTACCTGCCCGAGGGTCCGGTCACCGACTGGGACGGGCCGCAGCTCCTCGACGTCCTGCGGGCCCTGCGCGACCACGTCACGGACCAGGGCGCCTTCGCCCTCCGGATCGGGCCCGTCGTCCCGGTCCGCCGGTGGACCGCCCCGACGGTCAAGGGCGCCATCGCCGACGAGAGCGTCACGTCGCTGACCCAGGTCGGCCCGGACGTCACCGAGGACAGCGGGGTCCGGCTCCGGAGGCTGCTCGAGCGGCTCGGCTTCACCCACCTGGCGCCGGAGGACGGCTTCTCTGCCGGTCAGCCGCAGTTCGTCTTCCAGGTGCCCCTGACCGGCAGGACGGAGGACGACCTGCTCGCGGGGATGAACCAGCTGTGGCGGCGCAACATCAAGAAGGCGACGAAGCTCGGCGTCGAGGTCACCCGCGGTGGCGTCGAGGACGTGCCCCTCTTCCACGAGGTGTATGCCGAGACGGCCCGGCGCGACCACTTCGTCCCCCGACCGCTGTCCTACTTCCGGAGCATGTTCGAGCACCTCCTGGCGGAGGACCCCGACCGGATCCGGCTCTACCTCGCCCGGCACGACGGCGACGTCGTCGCGGCCACGACGTGGGTCCGGGTCGGTGCTCACACCTGGTACTCCTACGGGGCCTCGACCGCCGAGAAGCGCGAGGTCCAGGGGTCGACGGCGATCCAGTGGCAGATGATGCGGGACGCCGTGCAGGCCGGCGCGTCGGTGTACGACCTGCGCGGCATCACCGACACCGTCGACGCCGAGGACCCGCACATCGGGCTGATCCGGTTCAAGGTGGCCACCGGCGGCGAGGCGGTCGAGTACGTCGGCGAGTGGGACCTTCCGCTGAGCTCGTTGCTGTACAAGGCTTTCGACCTCTACCTGAGACGGCGGGGCTGAGCGGTGACGCTTGTCCTCCATGTCGACGGGCAGCGGTGGCGCGAGCACCTGGCGCGCACGGTCGCCGCACACGCGGGCCTCGTCCCGGTGGCGAAGGGCAACGGCTACGGCTTCGGGCTGGAGCTGCTGGTCGCCGAGACGGCGCGGCTGAACGGGTCCGCCGGCGTGGACGTGCTTGCCGTGGGAACCTACGCCGAGGCCCCGGTCGCGTTGCGGGGGTTCCCCGGTGACGTGCTCGTCATGGAGCCCTACCGAGCAGTGCTGCACGCCGGGCTCCCCCACCTCGACTCCCCCGCCCTGGTCCACACCGTCGCCTCCCCCGCCGACCTGGCCGACCTGACCTCGAGGGTCGGGCGGCCGCGGGTGGTCCTCGAGGGCCTGACGTCGATGAACCGTCACGGGATGTCGCCCGAGGAGCTGCGCGCCTGTGTCGCGGCGCCCGGGGAGGCGGACCTCGTCGGCGGCACCCTCCACTTCCCGCTGGGCGAGGGCTACCTCGACGAGGTGGACGAGTGGCTCGGGTGCGCCGATCTCCGGACATGGTTCGTCTCGCACCTGAGTGACCGCGACCTGGCGATGCTGCGGGCGAGCAACCCCGAGAACACCTTCCGTCCGCGCATCGGCACGGACCTGTGGCTCGGGGACCCCGGGGCGTTGAGCGTGCTGGCGCATGTCCTCGACGTGCGACCGGTGCGTGCGGGTGACCGCGCCGGCTACCGCCAGCGCCGGCTCAAGGCAGGCCACCTCGTCGTCGTCAGCGGTGGCACGGCACAGGGAGTGGCCATGGAGGCACGGACCGCCGCGTCCACGCCCCGGCAGCGGGCGATCGCCGTGGCCGAGGGCGTCCTCGAGGCCGCCGGCCGCGTCCGGTCGCCCTTCACCGTCGGCGGCCGGGGCACGTGGTTCGTCGAGCCGCCGCACATGCAGGTCAGCCTGGTCAGCCTGCCGGAGGGTGCCGTCCCGCCCGAGGTGGGTGACGAGGTCGAGGTGCGGGTGCGGCATACGACCTTGCACGCCGACGCCGTCGTGGTCTCCTGAGCACCGCGGTTGCGCCGTCGACCTCCGCGAGCATGCGTCCACCCGGCTAGGGTTGTCCGCGTTCCTCCGGAGGGGATCCGTGCCCAGCGAAGCAGGAGGCCTGAATGACCTTCAACGAGAACGTCCAGCTGGACAGGTCGCAGGTCAGCGGCGGCTCGGGCGGCGGTGGCGGGGGTGGGAGCTTCCCCGGCGGCATCCAGGTCGGCGGCGGGATCGGTGGACTGATCCTGCTCGTGCTGGTGTTCGTCTTCGGCGGCAACGTCCTCGGCAGCTCCGACACCACGGACCCCGGGGTCCGGCAGCCGGGGCAGAGCAGCCCGCTCAACCCGTCGCAGGTCGCCGCTGGTGGCAGCCAGCCGTCGTCCGGCTTCGCCCAGTGCAAGACGGGCGCCGACGCCAACCGGAACGACGAGTGCCTGGTCGTCGCGACGGTCAACAGCGTGCAGGCGTACTGGGCCGAGACGCTACCGAGGTACGGCAAGCAGTACTCCGGGGCGAACACGGTCCTGTACTCCGGTCAGACCCCGTCGGCCTGCGGCACCGCCTCGAACCAGGTCGGCCCGTTCTACTGTCCCCTCGACCGGCTCGTCTACATCGACGCGAGCTTCTTCCAGGAGCTCGCGACCCGGTTCGGCGCCGGGGGTGGCCAGCTGACGAAGGAGTACGTCATCGCCCACGAGTACGGGCACCACATCCAGGACATCCTCCGCCTTCTCGGCCGGGCGCAGAGTGACGCGCAGGGGCCGGAGTCGGGGTCGGTGCGGATCGAGCTCATGGCCGACTGCCTCGCCGGCACGTGGGTCAAGCACGCGACGGAGACCAAGGACGCCAACGGCACGCCCTATCTCAAGCCGATCACCCCGGCGGACATCACGTCGGCGCTCTCCGCCGCCTCCGCCGTCGGCGACGACCGGATCCAGAAGGCGACGCAGGGACGAGTCACGCCGGAGACGTGGACCCACGGCTCGAGTGCGGCCCGGCAGAAGTGGTTCACGGCGGGGTACACCAGCGGTGACCTCAGCCAGTGCGACACCTTCGCGGTCGCCAACCCGGAGTGACCCCGTTCGGCTCGCGCCCGTCGCTTTCGCCGGACGCCGGGATGGTCCCCAGCCCTTGACCGGCATCGCCGCGCGTGACTAAGTTACCTAGAGTCAGATTGACATGTCATTGGTTCACCCCCGGAGGCGTCATGCCCAAGAACGTGTTCTCCCGCCGTCTCTTCCTCACCGGCGTCACGGGCAGCGCCGCCCTGGCGCTGGCCGTGACCGGCTCCGTGCCCGCGCAGGCCTCGTCCGGGCCCGATGCGCCCGGTCAGGACGCCCGGGTCGCCGCCGCCCAGCACTCCATGTCGGTGCAGGAGAAGGTCGGTCAGCTCTTCGTCCAGAATGTCTACGGCTCGGACGCCACCACGCCGGACGCCCGCAACCTGCCGCTCTACGGCGTCGCGTCGCCGGCCGAGGTCGTGCGGAAGTACCACCTCGGCGGCGTCATCTACTTCGCCTGGACCGACAGCGTCAAGAACCCCCAGCAGATCGTCGGGCTCTCCAACGGACTGCAGAAGGCAGCGACCAGCTCCGGCGCCAAGATCCCGCTCCTCATCAGCACCGACCAGGAGCAGGGGGTGGTCACCCGCATCGGGCCCCCGGCAACCCAGTTCCCGGGCTCGATGGCCCTCGGCGCGGGGCGCAGCACCGACGACGCGCGGACCGCGGCTGCGATCACCGGCCAGGAGCTGAAGGCGATGGGTGTCAACACGGACTTCGCGCCGGACGCGGACGTCAACGTCAACGCCCTCAACCCGGTGATCGGCACCAGGTCCTTCTCCTCGGACCCGGCGCTCGTCGCCTCGATGGTGGCGGCGCAGGTCCGCGGCTACCAGAAGGACGGCGGGATCACCGCCACCCCCAAGCACTTCCCCGGTCACGGTGACACGGCGACCGACAGCCACACCGGGATCCCGATCATCACGCACACCAAGGCGCAGTGGGAGCAGATCGACGCGCCACCCTTCAAGGCCGCGATCAAGGCCGGCACCGAGATGATCATGAGCGGACACCTCGTCGTGCCGGCGCTGGATGCCTCGGGCGACCCGGCCACGCTGAGCAAGCCCATCCTCACCGGCATCCTGCGCGAGGAGCTCGGCTACAAGGGCGTCATCATCACCGACTCACTGGGCATGCAGGGCGTCCGCGACAAGTACGGCGACGGCGAGGTCGCCGTCCGCGCAGTCCTGGCCGGTGTCGACAACCTGCTCATGGCTCCCGACATGGACACGGCCTACAACGCGGTCCTCGCAGCGGTGGAGAGCGGCCGGATCAGCCAGCAGCGCCTCGACGAGAGCATGCAGCAGCTCCTGCACCTCAAGCTCACGAAGGGCATCCTCCTCCGCCCCTACACCGACCCCTCCCAGATCGACTCGGTCGTCGGAACGCCTGAGCACCTCGCCACGGCGGATGCCATCACCAACCGCACCACCACGGTGGTCAGGAACGACGGCCGCACGCTCCCGCTGACCGCCGCCGGCAAGAAGGTCCTGGTCACGGGCTACGGCGTCTCGACCACCACGACGCTGGCCGCCGCCCTCGCCCGCCGCAGCGCGACGGTGACCCGGCGGGACACCGGCAGCTCGCCGAGCGATCTCGTCATCGCCGACGCCGTGGCCAAGACGGCCGGTCAGGACGTCGTGGTCGTGACGACCATGAAGGCCTGGGACACGACGGTGACCGACCCTCGGGGCGCGCAGCAGAAGCTCGTCCAGGCACTGCTCGCCACCGGCAAGCCGGTCGTGGTGGTCGCCGTGCGCGACCCGTACGACATCGCCTACCTGCCCGGCGTGAGGACCTACCTCGCCACGTACTCGTACAGCCCGGTGGCGATCGAGGCGGCCGTGCGGGTCATCACCGGCGAGATCGGGCCTTCGGGCAAGCTGCCCGTCGACATCCCCGCCGCGGGTGACCCGTCTACTGCGCTCTACCCCTTCGGCTTCGGGATCACCTGGTGAGCCCGGCCCGGCCGAGACGCACCGGACGGCTGCGGCGGGCCCGTCTGGGGCTGGCCGCCTTGTTGGTCGGAGCGACCGCCGCGCTCGTCGCCCCCCAGGTGTCGAGCGCCAGTGCCCCACAGCGTCCGGCCCCGGTCACACTGCGCGTCGCGAGCTACAACATCCACGCCGGCGCCGGCGAGGACAACGTGTTCGACCTCGACCGCACGGCAGCGGAGATCGCCAGCCTCGGGGCTGACGTCGTCGGGCTTCAGGAGGTCGACGTCCACTGGGGCGCGCGGTCGCAGTGGCGGGACACGTTGCAGGAGCTGGGTTCCCGGCTGCACATGCAGGTCGCCTTTGCACCCATCTACGACCTGGACCCGCCGGCTCCGGACCAGCCTCGGCGTCAGTATGGCGTGGGGCTGCTCTCGCGCTATCCCATCGTCTCGAGGGAGAACCACGACATCACCCGGCTCTCGACCCAGGTCCCGAACCCCGTGCCGTCCCCTGCGCCGGGCTTCCTCGAGGCCGTGGTGCAGATGGAAGGGGCTCGCTCGCACGTGTACGTGACCCATCTGGACTACCGCGCCGACCCGAGCGTCCGGCAGCTCCAGGTGGCTGACACGCGGCGCATCCTGGCGCAGGACCCGCCGGGCGCCAAGCAGCTCCTCCTCGGGGACTTCAACGCCGAGCCGACGGCGCCCGAGCTGCAACCGCTGTGGCAGAGCGTCCACGACGTGTGGGCCGAGGCGCCGTTCAGGTCGGGCCCCGGCCTCACCTATCCGGCCGCCGTGCCGACCAAGCGCATCGACTTCGTCACGGCATCATCCAATATCCTCCCCGTGGCCGCGGCGATCCCGACGGACGACCTGGCCCGTGTCGCCAGCGACCACCGACCCGTCGTCACCACCGTGCAGATACCGTCAGGATCGGAGAACCACCCATGAGCAACCTCAACCGTCGACAGCTGCTCGGCGCCGCCGGCGTCGGCCTGGCCAGCCTTCCCGTAGCGGCCGGAGCCGCAGCGGCCACTCCCGGCGGCGCCCCGCCGCGGTCGGCTCCGCAACGCGGTGTCACCACCGGCGCCGACCTCCTGCGACGCAGTGGCTGGGCCGACCTGCGCGGCCAACGTGTGGGCATCGTCACCAACCCGACCGGCATCCTCGACGACCTGTCCCACGTCGTGGACGCCATGGTGGCCTCCGGCGACGTCAACGTGGTCGCGGTGTTCGGTCCGGAGCACGGGTTCCGCGGCACGGCCCAGGCGGGGAGCTCCGAGGGCAACCAGGTCGACCCCCGGACCGGCGTCATGGTCTACGACGCCTACGGAGCGGACTCGACCAAGCTGGCGGACTTCTACCGTGCCGCCGGGGTCGAGACGGTCGTGTTCGACATCCAGGACGTCGGCGCCCGGTTCTACACCTACATCTGGACGATGTACGAGGCGATGAAGGCGGCCGTCGCGACGGGCGCCCGCTTCGTTGTCCTGGACCGGCCGAACCCGGTGGGCGGCTCCGCTCGTGGCCCGATGTTGCAGCCGGCCTTCACCTCCGGAGTGGGCAAGAAGGAGATCGTCCAGCAGCACGGCATGACGGTGGGCGAGATCGCCCGGTTCTTCGACGGCGAGTTCCTCCAGGCCGAGGTCGGGGCCCGGCTGCCCGAGCTGAAGATCCTCGAGATGACCGGTTGGCGACGTGCGATGACGTTCACCGACACCGGGCTCACCTGGGTGATGCCCAGCCCGAACATGCCCACCCCCGACACCGCCCTGCTCTATCCCGGGACCTGCCTCTTCGAGGCGACGAACATGTCGGAAGGGCGGGGGACGACCCGGCCCTTCGAGCTGATCGGAGCTCCGTACATCGACTACCGGTGGGCGGAGGCACTGAACATCAAGAGGATTCCCGGGGTCCGCTTCCGCGAGGCATACTTCACCCCGACGTTCAGCAAGAACGTCAACAAGGTCTGTGGTGGCGTCCAGGTCCACATCACCGACCCAGCCAAGGTCGAGGCGATCACCGCCGCGACGCACATGATGGTCGAGGCCAAGCGGCTCTACGCCGGCTTCGACTGGCGCGGGGACGCCGGGCGCTGGATCGACCTGCTCACCGGTTCGACCCGCTTCCGCGACATGCTCACCGCCGGCGCACCCGCCCCGGAGATCATCAGCGCCTGGCGCACGGAGCTCTCCGAGTGGGACCGGCGAGGCCAGCAGTACCTCCTCTACCCGGGTTCACTCGGATGAGAGCGCCCCTACGAGGTCTCGTCACCGCGTTCGTCAGTGCTGCCCTGGCCGGCGCGTCGCTCCTCACGCCGCTGACCGCATCAGCCAAGGACGCACCCGTGGCCCGCTTCGACCGGCCCTTCCAGGGCTTCGCCAGCCCGAAGACGGTCCTGACGGACAGCACACCGGCCGCCGCGGGGCTCGACGCCAAGCCGATCGACGACGCCCTGGCCCAGATCGCCGGCTGGGAGGAGCCGTCGGGCAGCACGCGCCCCCTGTATGCCGGTGCCGTCACGCTGCTGGGTCATGACGGTCACGTCGTGACCCGCGAGGCCAGCGGCTACGCCCTGCGCTACGCCGACGGCACCGGGACGGAGCTGCCACGCGACCAGTGGGTCCCCATGCGGGAGGACACCATCTTCGACATGGCGTCGGTCTCCAAGCTGTTCACCTCGATCCTCGTCGTGCAGCAGATCGAGCGTGGCGCCATCCGGCTCGAGGATCCCGTGGCGACCTACCTTCCTGCCTTCGGGGCCAACGGCAAGGGCACCATCACGGTGCGCCAGCTGTTGACGCACACCTCGGGCCTCAAGCCATGGATGCCCCTCTGGGGCGGGTGGCCGGACAAGGCGTCGCGGATCCAGGCGGTGATGGACGTCGCGCCGACCTCGGCCCCCGGGACGACCTATGTCTACAGCGACCTCAACCTCATCACCCTCGGCGCCCTGCTCGAGCGGCAGACCGGGAAGGGGCTCGACCAGCTCGTCCGCGAGCGGATCACCGCCCCGCTGGCGATGAAGGACACCGGCTACAACCCCGACCCCTCGCTGAGGCCGCGGATCGCCGCGACCGAGTTCCAGGCCAGCCCGCCCCGCGGGATGGTCTGGGGGCAGGTCCACGACGAGAACGCGTGGTCGCTCGGCGGGGTCGCCGGCCACGCCGGGATCTTCTCCACGGCGCAGGACATGGCGGTCCTCGCCCAGACCATGCTCAACGGCGGCACCTACAACGGCCACCGCATCCTGTCGCCGGACAGTGTCCAGAAGATGACCACCAACTACAACGCCGCCTTCCCCGGAGACTCCCACGGCCTGGGGTTCGAGCTGGACCAGCGCTGGTACATGGGTGGTCTGTCGAGCCCGACCACCGCGGGTCACACGGGATACACCGGCACCTCGATCGTGATCGACACCATGTCGCGCTCGTTCGCCATCGTGCTGTCCAACCGCGTCCACCCAAGCCGCTCCTGGGGCAGCAACAACCCCGCCCGCCGCGCCGCCGCCCAAGGGCTGGCGCTCGCCCTCGGCGTGGAGCCACAGCGCGGGAACACGGCCTGGTTCAGTGGCACGAAGGATGCCACGACCGCGACCCTCACCACCAAGACCCTCGACGTGCCCGGCCAGGCGTCACTCGCGTTCGACCTGTTCGTGGACACCGAGTCCTCCGACCCGATGACCCTGGAGTCCTCGGCCGACGGCGGGACGACCTGGCAGCCGGTGCCCTTCACGGCCCGTGACCGCGGGACGGTGTCGCAGACCGACGGCTCGATCGCGATCAGCGGGACGAGGCGCTGGATGCAGGCGCGCGCCGACCTCGCTGCTGGTCCACAACAGCTTCGGTGGCGCTACACGACCGACGCGCTCTATGCCGGGCGCGGTGTCTACGTCGACGGCGTGCGCGTCGCCGGGCAACAGGGAGTCGTGCTGGACGGTGAACGCCAACCGGAGGCCTTCGTCGCGCAGGGCTGGACCGAAGCCAGCCGATGACGCTTCCGGCCTGACGCCGGGGGCTCGTGGCTCTGGACCACCGACCACAACGTGGTCGGTGGTTCAGGTCGCGTCGGTCAGCTGGATGCGGACGGCACGGCCACGCCGCACGGCCTCCTCGAGGACGGCCCGCTTCGGGTCGGGCAGGTCGTAGAGCTCGCGCCGAGGCAGGTCGGCGACCGACCGGAGCGCGGCCTGCTGGAGGACCTGCGCGACCAGCGCCCGGTCACCGCCGACGACCAGGGCACGCGGTATGCCGGGTGCCCCGGTCCGCGGGGACTCGTCGCCTCCCAGCA
>JAABUT010004642.1_pt1 | contig 10733 bp, 7 predicted proteins | sample 5559281 | NCBI WGS metagenome assembly JAABUT01 (sample SAMN10711880, study PRJNA513359) | rock metagenome | isolation source: Antarctica rocks | place: Antarctica: Victoria Land, Ricker Hills nord | collected 2016-01-04 | reverse complement strand
CCGTGGACTACCGCGCCGACGGGTCACTGCGCGCCGTCACCCCGACCCGCCCCGACATCCCGGCCCGCCCGGCGAAGCACACCGTCAGCGACCTCGACGACTGGCCCTACCCCAAGACCCCGCTGGTCCCGTTGGCCGAGACCGTGCACGAGCGGATGAGCGTGGAGATCTTCCGGGGGTGCACGCGGGGGTGCCGTTTCTGTCAGGCCGGCATGATCACCCGGCCGGTCCGGGAGCGCTCCCTGACCGGCATCGGCGAGATGGTCGAGGCCGGCCTGGCGGCGACCGGCTTCAACGAGGTGGGTTTGCTGTCGCTGAGCTCGGCCGACCACTCCGAGATCGCGGCCGTCACCAAGGGCCTCGCCGACCGCTACGAGGGCACCGAGACGAGCCTGTCGCTGCCGAGCACCCGGGTCGACGCCTTCAACATCGACCTCGCCCGGGAGCTGGCCAGGGGTGGCCGGCGCAGCGGGCTCACCTTCGCGCCCGAGGGCGGCTCCGAGCGGCTGCGCAAGGTGATCAACAAGACGGTCAGCGAGGACGACCTCATCGCCACGGTCACCGCGGCCTTCTCCGCCGGCTGGCGGCAGGTAAAGCTCTACTTCATGGTGGGACTTCCCACCGAGACCGACGAGGACGTGCTGCAGATCGCGGCGATGGCGCAGAACGTGATCCGCGCGGGTCGCGCGGCCACCGGGACGCGCGACGTGCGATGCACGGTGAGCATCGGCGGCTTCGTGCCCAAGCCGCACACGCCCTTCCAGTGGGCCGCGCAGCTCCCCCCGGCCGACACGGACCGCCGCCTGCACCTGCTGCGGGACCGGATCAGGTCCGACCGGTCGACCGCGAAGGCGATCGGTTTCCGCTACCACGACGGCAAGCCCGGCGCCATCGAGGGGCTGCTGTCGCGCGGTGACCGGCGCGTCGGCCGCGTCATCGAGCGGGTATGGCGCGATGGTCAGCGCTTCGACGGGTGGAGCGAGCACTTCTCCTACGACCGCTGGGCGACCGCGGCGGACACCGAGCTTGCGCGGTACGGCGTGAGCCTGGCCTGGTTCACGACGCGGGAGCGGGGCGAGGAGGAGGTGCTGCCCTGGGACCACCTCGACAGCGGTCTCGACAAGCAGTGGCTCTGGAGCGACTGGCAGGACGCGCTCGCCGAGACCGAGATCGACGACTGCCGCTGGAGCCCCTGCTTCGACTGCGGCGTCTGCCCCGACCTCGGCCTCGACATCCAGACCGGCCCGACCGGTCGCACGCTGCTCCCGCTGACGCCCCTGCCGAGTGCTCTGACGACGGCGGGCGCCGCCGCCGGCGCCACCGGTGCCGGTGCGACCGCCGGCGCGACCGGTGCCGGCGCAGCCTGACGGGCCACCCCCACCGCCGACGGTGCAGCGGGTGCGGGTGCGCTACACCCGGCGCGGCCGGCTCCGCTTCACCTCCCACCGCGATGTCGCCCGCGTGCTCGAGCGGGCGATCCGCCGGGCCGGCATACCCATCGCCTTCTCCGCCGGCTTCTCGCCGCACCCGCGCATCTCCTACGTCGGGGCCTGCCCGACCGGGGTCGCGAGCGAGGCCGAGTACCTCGAGCTGGGGCTGTGCCAGGTCTGCGACCCCGAGCGGTTGCGGGCGGCGCTGGACGCCGCGCTGCCGGCCGGCATCGACGTCGTCGCCGTGGCGGTCGCCGTGCCGGGGGAGCCCTCCCTGCCCGACCGGATCGACGCATCGCATTGGCGCGTCCGGCTGCCGGGGGTCACGGCCGAGGAGCTCGGACCCGCGGTGGCCGCCTTCCTCGCGGCCGAGCGGGTGGGGGTCCAGCGGCGGACGAAGGACGGCAGCCGGGAGGTCGACGCCCGTGGCCCGGTCGTGGCGGCGAGCGTGTCCGGATCGGCCGAGGCGGGCGGGTGTGCCACACTCGATCTCGTCGTACGGCACGCGACGCCGGCCGTGCGACCCGACGACGTGCTCGCCGGACTCCGGGGTGTGACAGGCCTGGTGCCCGCGGCGCCCCCCGAGGCGACGCGACTGGCACAAGGGTTGCTCACCGCGGACGGTGAGCTCGCCGACCCGCTCGCGCCCGCTCCCGGGCTGCAGCAGGCCGGCGGGCAGAGCAGCGCTGCCGTCGAGTAGCCCGGCGTCGACAGACTTCCGGTGGCTGTTCCGCGAGGGGCGGCCACCGGCCCGACCCGCTCCGAGCGCGGCCCCTTCGCCGCCAGCCCCGACGGGCTGCGGCTCGACCGGGGCCGCGTCCGAGGCCGAGAGGCCCAGCGCCACCGTGTCAGACACCAGCAGTGATAGCTCGACAGCCGCTCCCAGCGCACCGGCCGACGGGACCGCCGCCGTCGTTGGCGCCCCCGCGGTCGGTGCCGCACCCGCCCCCCGGACGCGTCGCCGCCGGGCCGTGGCCGGTCGCGACGCCGGCCCCCCCGCCGAGGACGCGGCCCCCACCGGGCGGAGCGAGGAACCCGAGCCTGAGGGGGCCGGGGCGGCCCCTGGCGGGACGGACGCCGCGACCGACGCCGCGACCGACGCCGCGACCGACGCCGCGACCGACGCTCGCCCCCGCCGCCGCCGCCGGGCTGTTGCGACGGCCCCGTTCGCGCCCGTCGGACCAGCGGCCCCGGCTACTGCGGCCCCGCCGTCGCGGCTGGCGGCGGCACTGACCTTCCAGGCGCCGGCGGAAAGCGTCGGGGGGCCGGGGCAGCAGACAGGGGCCCGGCCATCGGACGACCCTGCACCTCACCGTGAGACTTTCGCGGACGGTGGCCGGGAGGGTCCGGTCATCGACGGCCCCATGGTGTCAGCCGCGGTTGGCGACGTCGTGCTGTCGGCGACCACCCGGCCGCGTCGCCGGCGACGGTCTGCCGCTGACGGCTCTGCCGCTGACGGCGCGGTCATCGAGCGAGGGAACGGCGCGGACGGTGACGGCAGCAGTGGGGCGGGAGCCGCCGGAGCCCTCGCGCCCGCGCCGGACCGCGACACCGCGCTCGGCGACGACCTCGAACGCGAGGACACCGCGCTCGGCGATGACGTTCCGGACGCCGACGAGGGCGACGAGCCTCGCCGCCGGCGACGCCGCGGACGGCGCGGGCGTGGCCGTGGCCGCGAGGACGCCGATGCCGAGGTCGACGTCGAGAGCGAGGGTGCCGAGGGAGCCGCGGGAGCCGAGGACCGCGCCGAAGGCGCCACCGAGGGCCCCGCGCGACGCGTGACTGCGGCCAGTGGTGGCGGCAGCACCGGCGACGGCAGCACCGGTGGGGTCAGCACCGACGAGGACGGCACCGACGAGGACGGCGCCGACGAGGACGGCGCCACAGCCGAGGCCGGCCAACTCGGAGCTGACGACGACAGCGCGGACGACGGTGACTCGCGCACCGGGACACGCCGCCGGCGACGTCGGCGACGCCGTACCGGTAGCGGTGGTGACGGCGACGGCGAGGGTGACGACCCGCCCGGCACCGTCGTGCACGTGCGGGAGCCTCGGCAGCGCCAGCCGCGGGAACCGCGCGAGCCACGCGAGCCGCGCGGGGACGGCGACGGTGTGCGTGGCGTCGCCGGGTCGACGCGGCTGGAGGCCAAGCGCATCCGCCGGCGCGAGGGCCGCACCGATGCCCGGCGCCGCCCGCCGGTGCTCACCGAGAGCGAGTTCCTCGCCCGCCGCGAGGCCGTCGAGCGCCGCATGATCGTGCGCCGCGGCGGTGACCGGACGCAGGTCGCGATGCTCGAGGACGGGGTGCTCGTCGAGCACTACGTCACCAAGAGCAGCGCGACGTCCTACGCCGGCAACATCTATCTCGGCAAGGTGCAAAACGTCCTGACGTCGATGGAGGCAGCCTTCGTCGACATCGGCAAGGGCCGCAACGCCGTCCTCTACGCCGGTGAGGTCGCCGCCGGCGAGGGCGGTCCCGTGCGCATCGAGCAGGCCCTCAAGTCGGGTCAGACCGTGCTCGTGCAGGTCACCAAGGACCCCGTCGGTCACAAGGGTGCCCGGCTCACGGCGCAGGTGAGCCTGCCGGGCCGCTTCCTCGTCTATGTGCCCGAGGGCCCGATGACGGGCATCAGCCGCAAGCTGCCCGACACCGAGCGGAGCCGCCTCAAGGCCATCCTCAAGCGCATCGTCCCCGAGGACGCCGGGGTCATCATCCGCACCGCCGCGGAGGGGGCCACCGAGGCGGAGCTCACCTCCGACGTGGAGCGGCTCCAACTGCAGTGGCGCGAGATCACGGCCGCCGCGGCGAGCGGCGCCAGCAAGGCCCCCGTGCTCCTCCATGGTGAGCCGGACCTGCTGGTCAAGACCGTGCGGGACCACTTCAACGAAGACATCGCCGAGCTCGTCGTGCAGGGCGAGGCGGCGTACGACGAGATCGCCGCCTATGTCGGCGGCGTGGCCCCCGACCTGCTGCCGCGGGTGCAGCGGTGGGAGGGCGACGCCGACGTCTTCGCGGCCCTGCGGGTCGACGAGGGCCTGGCCAAGGCGCTGGACCGCAAGGTGCACCTGCCGAGCGGCGGATCGCTCGTCATCGACCGCACCGAGGCGCTGACGGCCATCGACGTCAACACCGGCCGCTTCACGGGCACCGGCGGCAACCTCGAGGAGACGGTCACCCGCAACAACCTCGAGGCGGCCGAGGAGATCGTCCGGCAGCTCCGGCTGCGCGACGTCGGCGGCATGGTGGTCATCGACTTCATCGACATGGTGCTGGAGAGCAACCGTGAGCTGGTGCTCCGGCGACTCGTCGAGTGCCTCGGGCGGGACCGCACCAAGCACCAGGTCAGCGAGGTCACGTCCCTCGGGCTGGTCCAGCTGACCCGCAAGCGGGTCGGTCAGGGGCTGCTGGAGTCCTTCAGCGAACCGTGCCCCACGTGCGGGGGACGGGGCGTCGTGCTGCATCCGGAGGGGTACGACGCCAGCGCGCCGGCGCCCCCCCGGCCGCGCGTGCCGAGCCCGTCGGCGGTGGCGGCCCGGGTGTCGGCGAGCGCGGCGGCGGCGCTGGGGACGGAGCAGTCCGACATCGTGGTCGAGGCGCTCGGCACGGACGACGACCGCGCGGACATCGGAGACCGCGCGGACGTCGGAGCCGACGAGCCGACGGCCGCCGTCGACGCCGACGCCGTCGCCGAGGAGCCGACACGCGCTGCCGTCGCCGCCGTCGCCGAGGGACCGGAGGCCGGCAGCGACACCGCCGCGGCCCTCGGCTCCCCCCGCCGACGCAGGGGGGCCCGCCGTTCCGCCAGCCGGGACCCGGCGCCCACGGGACAGCCCGAGCCGGGCGAGTTGACCGAGCCGGCCGAGCCGGGCGAGCTGACCGAGCCGGCCGAGCCGGCCGAGCTGACCGAGCTGACCGAGCCGGCCGAGCTGACCGAGCCGGCCGAGCTGACCGAGCCGGCCGAGCTGACCGAGCCGGGCGAGCTCGATCCGGAGTCGGCGCTGGCCGGCACGGGGGGACCCGGCGACGGCGACGTGGCCGACCCTGTGCGGGAGCCGCCCCCCGTCGGCGCGGTCGAGGCCGCCGCCGAGGAGGACGACGCCGTGCAGCTGGTGCCCTTCGACGCGGAGTGACCCGCCAGGGCGCGGAGTGACCCGCGCGACCTCCGGGGATGCGCCGCGGCGATGATCGTCTGGCCGTCGTACCCTCGGCTATAGTCAAGCCGCTGCGCCTGCCGCAGCCGCTGTCGTCGGCGCATCGGGCCAGCCCGGGCAGGACGCCGCCGACGTGCCGGATCCACGCCAGTGCCAGGACCCAGTCAGGAGCAGTGCGGTGTACGCGATCGTCCGCAGCGGCGGCAAGCAGCACAAGGTGGCGGTCGGCGACGTCCTCGACGTCGAGCTCCTGCCCGGCGCCGTCGGCTCCACCGTCGCGCTCCCCGCGCTGCTGTTGGTCGACGGCGCCGATGTCACCCACGAGGCCACGGCGCTCGCGGGCGTGACGGTGACGGCCGAGGTGCAGGGGGAGACCAAGGGCCCCAAGATCCGCATGATCCACTACAAGAACAAGTCCGGTTACCGGCGCCGTCAGGGCCACCGCCAGCACTACACGTCGCTGCGCGTCACCGCGATCGAGAAGGGCTGAGCACGCCGTGGCACACAAGAAGGGCGCCTCCTCGTCGCGCAACGGGCGTGACTCCAACTCGCAGCGGCTCGGCGTGAAGCGCTTCGGCGGCCAGCTCGTCAACGCCGGTGAGATCATCGTGCGCCAGCGGGGGACGCACTTCCACCCCGGTGACCTCGTCGGCCGTGGCGGCGACGACACCCTCTTCGCGCTGGCGGCCGGCCACGTCACCTTCGGCACCGCCCGGGGCCGCCGCACCATCTCGATCACCCCGCTGCCCGCCCTCGAGGCCGCACCGGTCCCCGTTCCCGCCTGAGGTCGCGCCTGGCGCCAGGCCCGGGACGGGGCGGCGCCGCCCGCCCGGTCGCACCGCCCCGGGTTGGCGAAGCACCTGCCGCCGCGGGCACTGCCGGCCCCAGCAGCAGGACGAGGAGGACGCCGTGACCGCCTTCGTGGACCGGGCGGTCCTGCACGTCTCGGCCGGTCGCGGCGGCAACGGCTGCGCCAGCGTCAAGCGTGAGAAGTTCCGGCCGCTCGGCGGCCCGGACGGCGGCAATGGCGGCAACGGCGGGGACGTCGTCCTCGTGGTCGACCGGGGCGTCAGCACCCTGTTGGACTTCCACTTCCGTCCGCACGCCAAGGGCGGTGACGGCAAGCAGGGCCAGGGCGACTCCAAGGACGGTGCCGCCGGTGCCGGCGTCGTCCTGCGCGTGCCCGACGGCACCGTCGTCCTGGACGCCGAGGGCCACCAGCTCGCCGACCTCGTCGGGGAGGGCACCCGCTTCGTCATCGCGAAGGGCGGCGCGGGCGGCCGCGGCAACCAGGCTCTCGCCGGCCCGCAGCGGCGCGCCCCGGGCTTCGCGCTGCTGGGGGAGCCGGGCGAGTCGCACGACCTGACACTGGAGCTCAAGAGCGTCGCGGACGTCGCGCTCGTCGGGTTCCCCAGCGCGGGCAAGTCCAGCCTCATCGCCGCCGTGTCCGCGGCCCGCCCCAAGATCGCCGACTATCCCTTCACGACCCTGCGACCGAACCTCGGCGTCGTACGCACCGAGGCCGGGGACCTCACCATCGCCGACGTGCCCGGGCTCATCCCCGGGGCGAGCGAGGGCCGCGGCCTGGGGCTGCAGTTCCTCCGCCACGTCGAGCGGTGCGCCGTCCTCGTCCACGTGCTGGACTGCGCGACGCTCGAGCCGGGCCGCGACCCGGCGAGCGACCTCGACGTCATCGAGGCAGAGCTGGCGGCGTACGGCGGCCTCGCCGACAAGCCGCGGCTGGTCGTGCTCAACAAGGTGGACGTGCCGGAGGCACGCGAGCTGGCGGAGCTGGTCACGGCGGACCTGCAGGCGCGCGGCCTGGCGGTCTTCGCCGTCAGCGCCGTGGCGCACGAGGGGCTGCGCGCGCTCACGCTGCACCTCGCGGGTGTCGTCGCCGCCGACCGGGCGGCGCGGCCGCCGCTGGCACCGCCCCGGCTGGTGCTGCGGCCGCGCGAGATCGGCGCGAAGGAGTTCGACGTCCGCACCGTCGGCCCGCAGGCCTTCGAGGTCACCGGGGCGACCCCGCTGCGGTGGGTCCGCCAGACCGACTTCGGCAACTCCGAGGCCGTCGGCTTCCTCGCCGACCGGCTCGCCACCCTGGGCGTCGAGAAGGCCCTGGCCGGCGCCGGCGCCCAGCCGGGGGCCGAGGTCACGATCGGTGAGCGCACCTTCGACTGGGAGCCCACCAGCGGTGAGGTGATGCTCGGTCCCCGCGGCAGCGATGACCGGCTCGACGATGGCGTGCGGCTGTCCCGGGCGGAACGCGACGAGGTCTATGCCTCGCGGCGCCGCCCCGTCGAGCACTGACGTCGAGTCGGCAGCGATGACCGCTCCCGTCGCGCGAGCGCAGGTGGCGTCGGCGCGGCGGGTCGTCGTCAAGGTCGGGTCCTCCTCCCTCGCCACGCCCGCCGGTGGCCTCGACGGCACCCGGGTGGACGCTCTCGTCGCGGTGCTCGCCGAGCGCGTCGCGGCGGGTGGTGAGGTCGTCCTCGTCAGCTCCGGTGCCATCGCGGCGGGTCTCGCCCCCCTCGGCCTTGCCCGCCGACCCCGCGACCTGCCCACGCTGCAGGCAGCGGCCAGCGTCGGGCAGGGCCTGCTCGTGCACCGCTATGCGGCGGCCTTCGCCGCGCGCGGGCGCACCGTCGCCCAGGTGCTGTTGACCGCGGACGACGTGACCCGCCGGGCGCACTACCGCAACGCCCGCACGACCCTCGAAAGGCTGTTGGAGCTGGGCGTGGTCCCGGTCGTCAACGAAAACGACGCCGTCGCCACCGACGAGATCCGCGTCGGCGACAACGACCGGCTCGCGGCGCTCGTCGCGCACCTGGTGCGGGCCGATCTGCTGGTGCTGCTCTCCGACGTCGACGGGCTCTTCGACGGGGACCCCCGCCGGCCGGGGGCCAGGCTCGTCCGCGAGGTCAGCGGCGCCGCCGACCTCGCCGCGGTGCGCGCCGGCGGGACCGCCAGTGGCGTCGGGACCGGCGGCATGGGCACCAAGGTCGAGGCGGCGCGGATCGCGGCGGGGGCCGGCGTCGCCGTCGTCCTGGCCTCGGCGGAGCGGGCCGCCGGGGCCCTCGCCGGGGACGACGTCGGGACTCTGTTCACCGTCACCGGCCCGCGGATATCCTCCCGGCTGCTCTGGCTCGCCCACGCCACCACGCCGCGCGGGCGCCTGCACCTCGACCCCGGCGCGGTGGCCGCCGTCTGCACGCGACGGGTGTCGCTGCTGCCGGCCGGGGTCACGGGCGTGGAGGGCGACTTCGCGGCCGGCGACGCGGTGGAGCTCGTCGACGCGGCGCGCGGAGTGGTGGTCGGGCGTGGCCTGGTCGGGTACGACGCGGCCGAGCTGCCGGCGCTGCTCGGCCGCTCGACGCGCGAGCTGGGGGTCCGCGAGGTCGTGCACCGCGACGACCTCGTCCTCCTGGGCGGGCCGGCCTGAGCCCGTATCCTCCTGTGGTGCGGATCACAGGCGCCCGTCGGGCCGCCGGCCTCGCCCTCGCCGCCGTCCTCGCCGCGACGGCTCTGGTGGCCGGCTCCGCCGTCCCCGCCGCCGCGGTCGACCGCTGCCCCGACGCGCGGACCGTCACGCCGGGCAATCCGATCATCGTCTGCTCGACGTCGAGCTACGTCGACCGTGAGGGCATCACGCACCTGCTCGGCGAGCTCTACAACCCCGGTGCGCTCGTCGAGGCGCCGGCGGCCGTGCTGACGGTCCAGACCAGCGCCGGCACGCGGCAGGACCGGGTCTATCCGCCCTTCGGCTGGCTCGACACCGGCAAGCGGGTGGCCTTCGACGACCGGGTGGCGCGGGGCATCTCGGTGCAGAGCTTCGGCGTGATCGAGCTGCAGGGGCTGACCCCGGTCGCGCGCCCCAACAACGGGTTCACCTTCAGCAACCTCATCTTTGCCACGGGACCCAGCGACGACCAGGCCGTGCGGGGCACGGTCACGAATGCGAGCGCCACGGCCACGGAAGGCATCAAGATCGCCTTCACGGCGTACGACGCCGGTGGCCATATCGCCTGGTATCAGCCCTATATCGTCACCGGCAACAACCGCCGCGTGCAGCCGGGGCAGGTCAGCGACTTCTCCATCCCGCGCAACGACGTGCCGGCCTCGGCGATCATCGGGCAGGGCACCCTCGTCGCGGAGGGCAACGAGCCGGCGTCGCTCATCCCGGGGGCGCCACCCCAGCGCGCGCTCGGGACGCCGCCCACGACCGTGCCTCGGCGCGGGCCGAGCCTCGGTCCTGTCGCGAGCCACGCCCCGATCGACCAGCCCAACCCGGCAGGCGTGCCGGCACCAGGCCCTTCGGCGCTCGCGGGGGTGGCGAAGCCCGGGACGGAGCCGCTGCGCCACGACGCGAAGTTCGTCCGGCGGGCCGCCGGTCCGCTCCCCTCGCTGGTCGCGGAGCCGGTGGCCGTCAACAAGCCGGTCACGACGAGTGCCTACGCACCGGTGCTGCTCGTCGGCGGACTCGGCCTCCTCGCCCTGATCCTGCTGGGGCGGCAGCTCGCGGCCTTCCGCGGGGCCATGGCCGAGCGTCGGCAGGCGCGCAAGGCCAGGGCGGCCCCACGGGCCGGAGACCTGGCCGAACCCGACTACGTGCCGCCACGGGCGGGGGCCGCGACGCCGTGAGCCCGGCGCCGTGTGCCGGCGCCGTGAGCCGGGCGCCGTGAGCCCGGCGCCGTAACTCCGGCCTCGGGCCACCCGGCCCGGGTCGCTCAGGGCACCTTGGGGGTGGCCCGCGCGATGATGGCGGTGGTGTCGACGCCGGCGGGCAGCGTGCCGAAGGCGAGGCCGCCGTCGCGCCCGAGGCGGCTGGCGCAAAACGCGTCGGCCACGGCCGGGTGGCCGTGGCGCACCAGCAACGAGCCCTGCAGCACCAGCGCCATCGACTCCGCGATGCGGCGCGCCCGCGGCTCCAGGGTCGCGGTCTCGACGAGTGCCGCCCGCAGGTCCGCAACGGCGGCATCGAGCCGGTGGTCGGCTCCGGCGGCCAGCTCCACTTCGTCGAAAAAGGCCTGCACCGCCAGCGGTTCCCGCGCCATCACGCGCAGGGTGTCCAGCGCGGCGACGTTGCCGGAGCCCTCCCACACCGACAGCAGCGGGGCCTCGCGATAGAGCCTGGGCAGGCCCGACTCCTCGA
>JAABUT010004640.1_pt1 | contig 10734 bp, 7 predicted proteins | sample 5559281 | NCBI WGS metagenome assembly JAABUT01 (sample SAMN10711880, study PRJNA513359) | rock metagenome | isolation source: Antarctica rocks | place: Antarctica: Victoria Land, Ricker Hills nord | collected 2016-01-04 | reverse complement strand
GCAGGGCGGGGAGGGCGGTTCGAGCACCGCCCCTACGCCAGCCCTCGTTAGAGCGATGGGCCGATGCGGTTGATGCCGAATTCGTTGCAGCCCCACTCCTCGGAGCGTGTCTGCTCGCCGTTCGCGACGGCGAGCACTTTCTCGAAGAGCCGCCGTCCCATCTCGTCCATCGTCTCGTCGCCATCGACGATGGTGCCGGCGTTGATGTCCATGTTGTCGGACATTTTCTCGTACATTGGCGTGTTCGTCGCGACCTTGATGACGGGCGCGATTGCCGCACCGGTGACGCTGCCCCGGCCCGTCGTGAAGACGACCATCTGCGCCATCCCCGCGAGGTTGCCGGTGACGCTCTCGATGTCGTTGCCGGGTGTGTCCATGATGACGAGGCCCTTCTTCGTCGGCGCTTGCGCGTAGCCGATCACCTCATTGAGCGGCGTGCTACCGCCCTTCTTCATCGCGCCGATGCTCTTTTCCTCAATCGTCGTCAGCCCGCCCTTGATGTTGCCGGGGGCGGGGTTGCCCTTGTTGAGATCGACGCCCATCCGCAGCGCGTCCTCCTCGTAGCGGCGGACGGCGGCGACGAGTTGCTCGCCCACGGCGGGGTCGGTCGCGCGGGCGGCGAGCAGGTGCTCCGCGCCGAGGCATTCGGGCACCTCCGCCAGCATGATCGTCCCCCCGGCGGCGACGATCATGTCAGACGCGATGCCGAGCGCCGGGTTCGCGGTGATGCCGCTGAAGGCGTCGGAGCCGCCGCACTGGACGGCGAGGATTAGCTCGGAAATCGGCACCGGCTCGCGCTTCAACATGCTCGCTCGTTCGAGGAGTTCGTAGACTTTCTCGATGCCCTTCTCGACGGTCGCGCGGATGCCGCCGTTCTCCTGAATGCCGAGGAACTCGGTCGCCTGCCCGGTGTCCGCGATCATCTGGGCGACGCGGTCGCCCTCTATCGTCTCGCAACCGAGCGAGACGACGAGCACGCCCGCGACGTTCGGGTTCGTCGCATACCCGATCAGCGTCGCGCGCGTCTGCTCCACGTCGTCGCCGACCTGCGAGCAGCCGTGCTGATGCGTCACGAAGACGGCCTCCGGTACCTGCTGCGCGATCCGTTGCACGACGGTGTTCGAGCAGACGACGGAGGGAATGATGAGCACGAGGTTCCGCACGCCGACCCGCCCGTTGTGCCGCCGGTAGCCCATGAAGGTGCGCCGCGTCAGGTCCTCGGTTGTTGCGCTGGTAGGCTGCGCCGGTGCCGTGATCGTCATGCGATTGCTCCTGTCACCTCGATGGCCGCGCGATGAGATCGCCGCGACCGCGCTGGCTCGTCACGTTGTGAATGTGGGCGTGCGCGCCCGCCGGGATTGCCGCCGTCGCGCGCCCGATCCGCTCGCCGTACTTGATGACCTGATCGCCCTCGCCAATCGGCGCGACGGCGAATTTGTGCCCGAACTGGATCGGCTCGACCGTCGTGACGTGGCGCTCGGAGCCGTCCGGCGCGACGATTCTCACCGTCTCGCCCGCATCGAGCTCGCGGATGGCGACGGCGACATTGTCCTTCGCGTCCATAATCAGGGCACGCGTCTCCCCGGCGATGCGTTCCTGCGTGTCGGGCATCGACATCCCTCCCGATAGTCACCGTCTGACGAACGCGCCCACGCGGACGCTGCGGAATCGCTCATCGCACGGTACAGCGGCCCGCCCGGAGCGTCAAGGAAGTAACGAGGTTCGGCGTAGGGGCGATGCTTGAATCGCCCTCCCCGGCCTCTCCCGTTGCACACTGTTCGTCATCATCGCGGCGTCAGGAAGGGCGATTCAAGTATTGCCCCACGGACGAGAAGAGGCGAGGAGACGGGCGCAAACCGGAGCGGCTCGTTCGGCGTCGGTGTGACGACGGCGACGCGATCCGCCTCAATTGGCGTGACTGCTTCGGGCTGTGCGTTCGTCAGCGAGCGGAGCAGGGTCGCGTCCATCAGGACGACGCGCTTCACATCTGGTGGAATGGCGACTGTTCGGTCCGCGTCCGTCCCATAGGTCACATCGACGAAGTGAACGCGGTACTCCGGCAGGTAAAGCAGCCAGTGGCGGTAACTCTCGTACGCGATCAGGAGGGTCGTCGCGGGGTCGCCGTGATCGTGGTTGCGGACGAAGCCGATTTTGCCGTCGATGGTGCGGTCCTGCTGGCGGATGCCGTGCGCGGTCAGCGCGAGCGGTCGGAAGAGGAAAACGGCGGTGTTGGCGAGCATGACGAACGCGACAAGCGCGGCCATGATCGCGGGCGCAGCGCGTTGAATGCCACCCGTTCGTGCACCAAATCGCCTCAGCAATTGCGGAATCTCCACCGTGAAGCGCGCCGCGATCAGTAACACTGCGGGCACAAAGGTGAAGACGTACCCCGGATCACCGATGTGCAGCCATGTGTAGAAGAGCAGCATCGGCGTCATCCAGAGCGCGAAAAGCAGCACGAGCGGATTGCGCCACCGCCGCCAGTGCGCGAGCAACCAGACCGCCGCGCCCGCTACTGGTAATCCCAGTGCATACAAGGCATATCCCGTATACTTCGTCGTGTCGCGGATGTTGACGAGCAGCGCGCGCGGCCCATTCTCCGCCACCGAGTACCGTTTCAGCACGTCATCGCTTGTATAGGCGCGGAAGACATGCCAGTAGCCCGTCCAGCCACCGGAGAGCGCGACCGTCGGGACGAACCACGCCAGCACGATGACAACGACAAGCGCCCCGCTCATAAGAATGCGCGTCAGTGGTTGCCGCCAATGGCCGAAGATCCAGAGCGGCAGCAAAAAGAGCAGCAGGTCGGGACGGAAGCCGCCGCCGATGGCGTACGCCGCCGACAGCACGAGGAGAGGGGGCGGGGGAGTGAGGTTCCCCCGACTGCGAGGAGAACGCATACGCCCTGCGCTCCGACTCTCCCGGTTGCATCGCCACGCGAAGAGCGCGACGAGCGTGCCGAAACAGGCGAGCGACGGGTACGCCAGCGCGACCGCGCCATTCGTCCAGAAGGTGACGCTGACGAGGAGGTAGAGCGCGGCGACAATCCCCGCCGCGCGCCCGAAGAGTTCGCGACTGAGCCAGTACAGCGCCGCGACTGCCCCCGCGCTCAGGAGCATCGCGACCGTCACGAGCGCGGCGTTCGCGCCAGGCACGACGAGTTGCACAACGCGCCCCAGCCCAACAAAGACCGGGTAGCCGGGCGGGTGCGGGTGATGGAGACGCACGTCGTAATCGCGCATCGCGAGGACAAAGTTCACCGCATCCCAGTTGAAGACGCGGTGCGAGCGGAAGGGAAATCGTGTCGCAATCGTCGCCAGAGCAAAGACCGCCGCGATCAGCGCGTCGCCACGCGCGCCGACGAGTGCGGCGGCAGTCTGCGGTCGTTGTTCGACCGTGAGCCGCACGCCTACGCTTCCCCGGCGGCTTTCATGGCGTCAATCGCCGCGCGCAGGCGTTGATCGACGCGACCGGGGCCGAGCACGAGCATTAGGTCCGCCTGATCGGGCGCGGCGGTGCAGCCCGTCGTGGCGATGCGCGCGAGACCGAACGGCACGCCGCGCTTGACGCCGAACTGCTGCACAACCCTGTCGAGCGCGGCGACCAACTGCTCCCGCGCGGTCCAATTCGCATCGGCGAGGATAGACAAGAGGGCATCGAGCAGCGCGCTTGTTTGTTCGCCGCCCTGCTTCCTGAGCAATGCGACCATGCTCGCGTCCGCAGTCGGCTCCGCAAAGAAAAAGCGGGTCGCTTCGGGCACGTCCGCGAGCGTCTTCGTGCGTTCCTTTTCGAGCGCGAGGGCGCGGCTGACGTAGTCACGCGGTGCATTCTGCGCCAGCCCGGCGGCGTGGAGGAACGGCAGCGCGCGGGCAACGAAATCGTCCAGTGTCAGGCGGTGGTTGATCCACTGCCCGTTCATCCAGAGCAATTTGTCCTTGTCCCACGCGGAGGGAGCGGGGCGGACGTCCTCGATGCGGAAGCGTGCGGCGGCCTCCTCCTTCGTGAAGAGTTCGATGTCGTCACCGTACGACCAGCCGAGGAGGGCGCAGAAGTTGACGAGCGCTTCGGGTAGGAAGCCCTGCTCGCGGTACTCGTGGAGCGCGGAATCGCCGTGCCGTTTGGAGAACTTCTTGCCGTCCGTCCGCGTCACGAGCGGCAGGTGGCAGTAGACCGGCTCCGGCCAGCCGAACGCGCGGTAGAGCAGCACATGGATCGGCAGGCTCGGGATCCACTCGACAGCGCGCAGCACATGCGTCACCTGCATCGCGTTGTCGTCCACGACCACACCGAGGCTGTAGGTGGGGAAGCCATCGCGCTTCAGGAGCACGGGATCGGCGGGGATTTCACTGTTCCGCCAGCGCATCTCACCACGGATCACGTCATGCCCGACGGTTTCGCCGTCGAGGGGCGTCTTGAACCGGATCGCGGGCGGCAGATCGCTCGTTGCGCGCGCCGCGTCGCGCTGCTCCGGCGTCCAGTCGCGGTACTTACGATACGTGTGCTCCGTGTCCGGCGTCGCGTTCTTGCCGGGCGGCGGTGGCGGGTCGAAGTCCTCGTACGCATACCCGTGGTCGAGCAGCCATTGCGCCCATTCCTGATACAACGGGAGACGCTCGCTCTGCATGTACGGCGCGTACGGCCCGCCGATGAGTGGCCCCTCGTCCCAGTCGAGGCCAAGCCAGTGGAGGCCGTCCGTGATGGCGGCGACCGAGTCTTCGTTCAGCCGCCGCTGGTCGGTATCCTCGATGCGCAGGATGAACTGGCCGCCGGACTGGCGCGCGGCCAGCCAGTTGAACAGCGCGGAACGCGCGCCACCGACATGCAAATAGCCCGTCGGGCTGGGCGCGAAGCGAACGCGCATCGGTTGTGTCGTGTCGTGATCGTTCATGGTCGTCGGTCTCCTTCACATGCACGCGCACTGTAGCATAGCAGAGGCGCGCCGCACTTTGACACCCGTACGGTCGGGTGCTACGCTTCCGGTCGGCGTGGGCGGCGGTTCCGTGTGCGTTATTTTCAATTTCGCGCGGGAGGATCGTTCGTGCGCTACCGTGTTTGGTACATCTTCACCTGTATCGTGGTGCTCACCCTCCTCGCCACCTGGGTTGCCCTGCCGGGCAAGACGCTCAACCTCTTCAACGTCAAGACCCGGACGGAGACGAAGCTCGGGCTGGACTTGAAGGGTGGCGTCCATGTCGTGCTGCAAGCGCGACCCGCGCCGGGGCAGAAGGTGGACAGTGAGGTGCTTTCCGGCTTACGGGACACCATCGAGCGCCGCGTGAATGGCCTCGGTGTCAGCGAGCCGATCATCCAGACGCAGGGCAGCGACAAGATCGTTGTCGAGTTGCCGGGCGTGCAGGACCCGGAGCAGGCCGTCCGCGTGTTGAAACAGACGGCGCTCCTTGAACTCATCGGCAGCCAGACGCAGCTCCCAGCGGGCTTTGTCGTGACGACCTCGCTCGGTGGGCCAGAGAGCGTCGGCCTCAACCCGGATGGCACGCCGTTGTCCAGTGCGACTCCCGGTGCGGGTACTGCCGCCCCTGCATCGGGTACGCCCGGTGCGTCGAGCGCGGCGGGTACGCCCGCAGCATCTGGCACGACCACAACCACGACCACCGCTGGCACGCAAACCCCGGTGGCCGCAGGAACCGGCATCCCTGCGGGCACGACAGTCGCGGGCGCAGGGACGACGGGCGGGACGCCGGACCCGAACAGCACGGCGACCCCCAGTGCGTCACCGACCGCCACCGCGCCCGCTGGCCCTGTGTATGAGACGATTGTTACCGGTAAGGATCTCGATGACGCCTTCCCGCAGACGGGTCAGACGGGCAACCTCGTCGTCGGCTTCAGGTTGAATCAGGCGTCGGCGAACAAATTCGGCGATTACACCGCGTCGCACGTCGGGCAGTTCCTCAATGTCGTCGTTGACAAGCGCGTCGTCAACAGCGCGACGATTAACAGCCGCATCGACCAGAGCGGTGTGATCGAGGGGCTGGGCCGCGATGAGGTGCAGAACCTCGTCATCGTGCTGAAGTCCGGTCGGCTCGCGGTGCCGCTCGACGTGATCGAGACGCGCACGGTCGGCCCGACGCTCGGGCAGGACTCGATCAACAAGAGCCTGCTGGCGGGCGCGATCGGCCTCGCGGCGGTCGCCTTCTTCATGATTATCTTCTATCGACTGCCGGGCGTCCTCGCGGTGCTCGCGCTTGGGGTGTACACCGTCCTGACATTCGCGCTCTTCAAGGCGTTCGGCGTCGTGCTGACGCTGGCGGGCATCGCAGGCTTCATCCTCTCCATCGGCATGGCGGTGGACGCGAACGTGCTGATCTTCGCGCGCATGAAGGAGGAGTTGCGCTCCGGGCGAACGCTCCGAAACGCCATCGACGCTGGCTTCGACCATGCGTGGCCATCGATCCGGGACTCCAACGTCTCGACCTCGATCACCTGCCTCATTCTCTACGTCTTCGGCGGGATCACGGGCACCTCGGTCGTCCGTGGGTTCGCACTCACGCTCCTGATTGGCGTGCTCGTGAGCCTCTTTAGCGCCATCACGGTGACGCGGACGTTCCTGCGTCTGCTGGTGACGTGGCGGGGCATCTCGACGAATCGCTGGCTCTTCAACGCCGAGCAGATTGCCGCAACACCGACCGCGCGTGGCGCGTCGCCCACGACCGCCGGGGATTAGAAGGGAAGCGCCGCGATGATCGATCTCGTACACCGACGCAGAATCTGGTACGCCATCTCGTTGATTGTCATTCTTCCCGGCCTCGTCGCGCTCGCGGTCTGGCACCTGAATTTGGGCATCGACTTCACGGGCGGTACGGTGTGGGAACTCCAGTTCCCACGCACGGATATCCAGTCGCTCGACGTGCGGCAGGTGCTCGTGGATCAGGGGCAGCAGGACCCGCTGGTGCAGATCTCGCCCGCAGCGGACGGAGCGACGGAGAGCGCGCTGATTCGCCTCAAGGGCTTGCAGGAAGGCTCGCCGGAGAAGACGCAACTGGCGTCTGCGATCAAGAAACGCTTCGGTGACTACACCGAACTACGCCTCGAAACGGTTGGCCCGACAGTCGGGCAGTCCGTCAGCAAGAACTCGATCCTCTCGGTGCTCGCGGCATCGGTTGGCATCCTCCTCTACCTCGCGTGGGCGTTCCGCAAGGTGAAGCGGCCCTTCCTCTACGGCTCGTGCGCGATCGTCGCGATGCTCCATGATGTGCTCGTCGTACTCGGCATCTTCGCGATTCTCGGCAAGGTGCTGGGGACGGAGATCGACTCGCTCTTCGTCACCGCGCTGCTCACGGTGATCGGCTTCTCCGTGCACGACACGATCGTGGTGTTCGACCGCATCCGCGAGAACCAGATTCGCCGCCCCGCGATGGCGTTCGATGATGTCGTCAACTACAGTCTGGCGCAGACGATTGTCCGGTCGATCAACACGTCGCTCACTGTCGTCTTCACGCTGCTCGCGCTCTTCCTGTTCGGCGGCGCGACGGTCCGTGAGTTCGTGCTCGCGCTCCTGATCGGTGTCATCAGCGGCACGTACTCCTCGATCTTCAACGCGAGCCAGTTGCTCGTCAGTTGGGAGAAGGGCGAGATTCAGCGGCTCGCATTCTGGCGGCGCGGTCGTCGCGCCGCGCGCCCGGCAACGAGCGGCGCGGGGGACTAACGGCGCGGTCGGAGTGATGGAATCAACGAAAGGCCGCCGTTCGATGCAACGGCGGTTTTCTTTTTTACTCGCTCACTATTCGGTGGATGTGACCCATGCGGAATCATCAGCGCCGCGTCACGCGTGTGGCGGTGCTCGCAATCCTCACGAATACGCTCCTCGTTATCGGGAAGCTGCTCGTCGGCCTCCATGCAGGCTCGATCAGCGTGCTTTCCGAAGCGGCGCACTCGGGCGTGGACCTCGTCGTCGCCGTGCTCGCGTGGGCGGCGATCCGGTACGCCCAACTCCCGGCAGACCGGACCCACCCGTACGGGCACGGCAAGGTGGAGACGCTGACGAGTTTCGGTGAGGGGCTGCTGATCTACGGCGTCGCGGGCTACATCATCTGGCACGCGATTGACGCCATTCTCGGCGGGAGCGCCATCTCGGATGTGCGGTGGGGCATCGCGGTGATGGTTGGCTCCGCGCTGATTAACCTCGCCGTGTCGCGCTACCTGCTCCGCGTCGGCAAGGAGAGCGGTTCGCCCGCGCTCGAAGCGACCGGGCTGGAACTCGGCACGGATGTTGTCACCGCCAGCGGCGTCGTGGTGGGCCTCTTCTTGTTCGTGATCACCGGCTGGCGTCTGGTCGATCCGATCCTCGGCCTCGTCGTCTCCGCCTTCATCCTCGTGACCGGGACGCGCGTGCTCGTCGGTGCCGTGCGCGGCCTGATGGACTACCGACTGCCCGATGAGGAGGAGTCGGCCATCCGCAACGTCCTCAATGAGCACGCCGACACATTCATCGAGTACCACGACCTCCGCACGCGCCACGTCGGCAGTAGCCACGCCGTGGATTTGCACCTCGTCGTCCCGAAGGACATGTCGGTCGCGGCGGCGCACGATCTCTCGACGCATCTCGAAGGCGAGATTGCGGATGTGCTGCCGCAGGCGGATGTTGTCATCCACGTCGAGCCGGAGGATGAAGCGGTTTCCGCTGACCGGGCGAATGGCGATGCGGGGCGAACGCCGTAGGGCGTTGCGACACGCCGACCAATCGAATGCCTCGCGTTGCGGGAGATTCCTCGCGATGGTACACTCGCGTCCGCGCTGCGGCACGGGGAGAGGATGCCGCGCGCTCAGGTCCCATCCCGGCCGGTGCGCCGGACTTTCAACTGCTGTGGTGTCCATGTTGTCGCGGGTAGCGGCCCAGGGGAAGTGGCCGTTAGGAGGGGAGTGCGCGTGAGCTGGCTTGTGTGGACAGTTCCCGTTATTGGCATTTTGGCGGTCCTGTATGCGATTTCACTGGCGCGTTCGGTGCTCGCGAGCGACATTGGCACTCCGGAAATGCAGGATGTCGCGGGACGCATCCTGACGGGCGCACGCGCCTATCTGAACCGGCAGTACCGGACGATCTTCAGCATCGCGGCGATCGTGGCGGTGGTCATCGCCGTCCTGATCTTCTTCATCACGAAGTCGGACCAGCATCCGGGCCGCCATGCCCTGCTCACGTTCTTCTCCTTCCTTGTCGGCGCGGCATTGTCCGGCCTCTCCGGTTTTATCGGCATGAACGTCGCCGTGCTGTCCAACCTGCGGACGGCGGCGGGCGCGCGCAAGGACATGGGATCGGCCCTGACGGCGGCGTTCCACGGGGGTGCGGTGTCGGGCTTCCTCGTCATCGCGCTCTCGCTCCTCGGCGTGACAGGTATGTTCGCCCTCTTCGCGGCGACGGGTTTGACGAAGGGCGTGCAGGACGCGCCGTTCTACATCGTCGGCTACGGATTTGGCGCGTCGTTCGTGGCGCTCTTCGCGCAACTCGGCGGCGGTATCTACACGAAGGCCGCCGATGTCGGCGCGGACCTCGTCGGCAAGGTCGAGGCGAACATCCCGGAGGATGACCCGCGCAACCCCGCCGTGATCGCGGACCTCGTCGGCGACAACGTCGGCGACTGCGCCGGTCGTGGCGCGGACCTCTTCGAGTCCACCGCCGCCGAGGTCGTCGGCGCGATGATCCTCGGCGTCGCGCTGGCGACGATCACGAACAACAACAACTGGATCATCTTCCCGCTCGTCATCACGGCGTTCGGGCTGCTCGCGTCGATCATCGGCGTGCTCGTCGTGCGGCCGACGGCGAACACGACGGACGCGCTCGGCCTGCTGAACCGTGGCTATTACGTGGTCGCAGCCCTTTCCGTCGTCTTCATGATTTTCGTGACGTATGTGCTCTTCCACAACACATTGCGGAAGAATGCGGACGGGTCGATCTTCAACGTCGGAGATAAGTGGTTCTACTTCGCGCTCGCCGGATTGGTCGGCATCGCGGCTTCGGTCGCGTTCGTCTACATCACGCAGTTCTACACAGCGGGGAACTTCCGCCCGGTGCGCACCATCGCGGAGGCATCGCGCACGGGTTCCGCGACGAACATTATCTCCGGCCTCGCGATCGGCATGGAGTCAACGGCGATGCCGGCGATCACGATTGCGCTCGCCATCGGCGGCTCCTTCTTCCTCGGCACGCGGACGCACGTCACGGGTAATAACTTGCAGGACGGCATCTTCGGCACCGCGTGCGCGACGGTCGGCATGTTGATGAGCGCCGCCTACATCCTCGCGATGGACACCTTCGGCCCGATCACCGACAACGCGGGCGGCATCGCCGAGATGAGCAACCAACCCGAGAGCGTGCGCGACGTGACCGACGCGCTCGATTCGGTCGGCAACACGACGAAGGCGCTCACGAAGGGGTACGCGGTTGGGTCCGCCGCCCTCGCGGCCTTCCTGCTCTTCTCCGCCTATCTGGATGTCGTCGCGGAGTCGCGCGGCTACACGCCGAACAGCCCACAGTGGATACAGTCGCACATCGTGGACCTGGCGCAGCCGAAGGTCTTCATCGGCGGCTTCCTTGGCCTGATGCTTGTCTTCCTCTTCTCGTCGCTGGCGATCCGGGCGGTCGGCAGCGCGGCGCAGGACATGATCAGCGAGGTCCGCCGCCAGTGGCGCGAGAAGCCGGGCATTATGGCGGGGACGGAAATCCCGGACTACGCGCGGTGCGTGGACATCTCCGTGCGCGGCGCGCTGCGTGAGATGATCGCG
>JAABUT010004638.1_pt1 | contig 10747 bp, 5 predicted proteins | sample 5559281 | NCBI WGS metagenome assembly JAABUT01 (sample SAMN10711880, study PRJNA513359) | rock metagenome | isolation source: Antarctica rocks | place: Antarctica: Victoria Land, Ricker Hills nord | collected 2016-01-04 | reverse complement strand
GCCGGAATGTTGACCAGCCGTAGCATCACCAGCAGCAAATGGGCAAAATCCTGGCAAACGCCGGATTTCAGTTCCCAAATTTCATCCAGCGTAGTTTCAACGGTTGTTACGCCAGCTTTGTACTCAAAATGATGATAGATAAAGTTACTTAAAGCTTTGGCCAGTTGCAGCGGCGTTTGCTCTTTCTGATTTTCCTGTTGGGTAATCTGCAAAACTTCCGGCAAAAATTTAAACTGCTGCGGCAACAAAAAATTAATGTAAGGCAACTGATAACGAAGCTTTTGCAGTTCGTCCCATTGCTGTTTTTGCGGGGTAAAATCTTCGGGTAACGTCTGCGGATAAGTAATCACCGTCAGCTGAGAATCAATTACCAAAGCTGAATGCACGCCGGGATTGGTAAACGAACCAACGGTGTTGTCGTAATAATCTTTATAGGTCTCGATCAACGGATTATCGGTTATTTTAAGCTGATGTTCGATCACTTCCTGGTGCTGGTCTTCAATCGGATAAAGCATAATCTGGTTAGCACTATCGTTGATCGGTTCCTGGTATAAATAACTGGTTAGATGTGTGATATGAAATTTGGGCATAGAAAATTAAGCTGATTGCTGGAGATTTGTCGTGTTGATTAATTGGGAAAACCGGAATTAATCGTAAGCAAAATAATAGTGGTTAAAAGCAGTACCGATCTCAAAAAGTTCATCTTTAATGCCTTGCAGATATTGCTGCAAGCCTTCCGTTTCCAGGGTTTGCATATCCGAAAACTGCACGTGGCTATTCAATTTCCCGATCAGAAATTTTAGTTTCTGATAGCTTTCCAATTGCGTATCCATCTTTAGTTTATCAAAAGAGCGTTGCAGCCGCGTAACCGAATATAGGATTGAGCGTGGGAAATTCTCGTTCCATATGGTTTGATCCAAAATATTTCTCGGCCCTAAAGTAGAGCGATAACTCCGTAAAAAAAGCTCGTACCCGGAAATCGACAACAGCAAATAACGCCAGTAAATCGGATCATGCGCGCCATCCAAATCGTAATCCTGTTCACTGAATTTTACGTCCAAAATATTGACGGTCTGGATGGCCCGTTCCAGATATTTGCCCACGTTCATATAATAAAAACCTTCGCCCCGCGCCATGGTAATTTCTGCTGTGCCGTAATACGACATGCATTGCCGGATTAGGCCGTCCATCACCGAAATCGGGTCTTCGTTTTTTAAAGCTTCCAGCAAAAACTCGTCCCGCGTAACATGGTAAAACTCATTCAAACATTGCCACAGTTCTTTGGTGATATGATCCTGAACAGAACGCGCATTTTCACGGCTTTGGGTAATCAGGTTGAAAATAGCATTGCTGTTTTCTTTTTCCAGCACCATATACCGCAGCACTTCGCGGCCGTTTTTTTCCATGCTAAAAATAGCATCTTCTTCCAAAAAAGAAAAAATTTTGAGTACCGGTTTCCAGGTAAACTCCGGAATATCATCCTGCGAATAAGCGTAATTGATCCGCAGCATCCGCAAAATACCGTCCGAGCGTTCCATATATCTCGACATCCAATAAAGGGAATCAGCAACTCTGCTTAACATATTTTTATCTGCTTAAAAATGAGTTATTTACTTAATATCCAGGTGTCTTTACTGCCGCCGCCCTGTGAGGAATTAACCACCAGCGAGCCTTCCCGCAGGGCAACACGCGTCAGTCCGCCCGGCACAATCTCAATCCCATCCGGCCCGCAAAGCGCAAAAGGCCGCAAATCAATGCGCCGCGGCTGCAGTTTTCCGTTTAAATAACAAGGCGCGGAAGAAAGGCTGATGATCGGCTGTGCGATAAATTCCCGCGGACTTGCATTGATGGCCGTTTTAAATTCTTCCATGTCTTTTTCGGATGCCGCGCTGCCAATCAGCATACCGTAGCCGCCGGATTCATTGGTTTTCTTGATCACCATGTTCACCATATTATCAAAAACGTATTGCCTTTCATCCGGGTTGTTAAGCTGATAAGTGGGTACATTTTTCAGGACCGGCTCCTCGTTCAGATAATATTTGATCATGGCCGGCACATGGATATAGATCGCTTTATCATCGGCCACACCGTTTCCGGGCGCATTCACGATCGCTACGTTTCCTTTCCGGTAAGCCGACATTAATCCGGCAACGCCCAGCAAACCATTCGGATTAAAAACCAGCGGATCTAAAAACTCATCATCCACACGGCGGTAAATCACATCTACCTGCTGCAAACCGCCGGTGGTTTTGGTGTACACGCGATGATTGTGCACCACCAGATCACGGCCTTCCACCAGTTCAATACCCATCAAACGTGCCAGCGTAGTGTGCTCAAAATAAGCCGAATTGTAAATGCCTGGCGTTAATAAAACAATATTGGGTTTGCTGATGTGCCGCGGCGATAACGAAGCCAAATTTTTGTACAGCAGCTGCGGATATTCCATCACGGTGCGCACATTGTTTTGCGGCAATAGGTCCGGGAAAATACGCTTGGTAATTTCCCTGTTTTCCAGCATGTAGGAAACACCGGAAGGCGTGCGCAGGTTATCTTCCAAAACATAAAATTCGCCGTTCGAATCCCGGATAATATCAATCCCGGCAATGTGCACATAGATATCATGCGGAACGTTCAACTCGTGCATTTCGCGCAGAAAATGCGGGCAAGAATAGATCATTTCAATCGGCACTACGCCATCTTTCAGGATAAACTGCTTGTTGTAAATATCTTTCAGAAAAAGGTTTAATGCTTTTAAACGCTGTTTGATCCCGCGTTCAATAAAATCCCATTCGGTAGAAGTGATGATGCGCGGGATAACATCAAAGGGAAAAATCTTCTCAATACCTTCTCCGCTGGAATACACAGTGAAGGTAATGCCCTGGTTCATAAACAAGCGCCTGGCCATTTCTTCTTTTCGGGTGAGATCTTCGATGCTGATCTGTTTTAAAAACTCATATACTTTTTGATAAGGTGCCCGAACTTCATTTTGCACACACATTTCATCCCAAACCGCTGGCGTTAAAGGGTACTCTTTCAAAAGTGAGGATGAATCCATAATATTTCTACGATTTTATTTTTAAATCCCAGGTTCGGTTCAAGAATTTTTGAAAATGTAGCGTTTATTTTAATTCAAACTGAAAATTAATTCAAAATAAAGTTCAAATCCATTTTCAATACTTCTTTTAGCACATAAAATCTTGTATTGCTGATTTTTAAAGAATTAATTTAAGCGCAGATTTTTATATGCTAAAAGAAGCATCCTGTTTTTTGGCGGACAGTAAATTAAAACGTTGTCCTTGCTGACATCGCTAAATTCTGTTATAATTTACGATTTATAAACTATGATTAAGTATTATTGTTGCTGATTATCGTCACCTTTTAACCTAATAGTTTCATCAATGCGATTCAAATTTATTTTACCACTTTTCCTTTGTGTATTGGTATTTAGCTTCATTAAAATACCGGTTAAACCAAGGGTGCTTGTTTTTACAAAAACCGCGGGTTTTCATCATGCTTCTATTCCGGCCGGTGTAAATGCTATCATTAAATTAGGAAAAGAAAATAATTTTGGGGTGGATACTACTTCTGATGCTTCAAAAATAAATGAAAGTAATTTAGGCAGATATGCCTCGGTTATATTTTTAAGCACAACAGGCGCTTTGCTCAACAATTACGAGCAGGCAGATCTGGAAAGGTACATGCAGGCAGGCGGTAATTTTGTTGGTATCCATGCTGCTGCCGATGCAGAATACGACTGGTATTGGTACGGCCGTTTAGTTGGCGCTTATTTTGACAGCCATCCGCAAATACAGCTTGCTGTTCTGCATGTAACGGATAAAAACCATCCTTCAACCCGCGCTTTGCCTGATGAATGGAAAAGGACGGACGAATGGTATAACTTCAAAAAAATAAGCCCGGACATTAAGGTTTTAATCAACATTGATGAGAACAGTTATAAAGGCGGAACAAACGGGGCCAATCATCCCATGGCATGGTATCATAACTTTGAAGGCGGAAGGGTTTTTTATACAGAACTTGGCCATACCGATGAATCTTATGCTGATCCATTATACCTGAAACATCTTTTAGGCGGAATCCAATATGCTATTGGCGATAATCAAAAATTAAATTATGCAAAGTGTACTACTTTGCGCGTTCCCGAAGAAAACCGTTTTGTAAAAACATCTTTAGTGAAAGGTGTGTTTTTTGAACCTACTGAAATGACCATTTTGCCAAATCTCGATGTTTTGGTTACCCAGCGCCGGGGTGAGATTTTGTTGTATAAAAACAGTACCAAAAAGGTAAAGCAAGTTGGCTTTTTACAGGCTTACTGGAAAACACATGTAAAAGGCGTTAATGCCGAAGAAGGGGTTTTAGGAGTGCAGGCCGATCCCAATTTCAGGAACAACCATTTCGTTTATATTTATTATAGCCCGGCCGATACTTCTGTCAACCGCTTGTCGCGTTTTACTTTACTGAATGATTCGATCGACAATAAATCAGAAAAAGTGATCCTGCAATTGTATTCGCAAAGGCAAATATGCTGCCACACAGGCGGTTCGATCGCTTTCGGGCAAGACCGGCAGTTGTACGTTTCCACCGGTGATAATTCCACTCCTTTTGATGAGGATGGAAAACCTCCTTATAACACCCATAACTTTGCGCCGCAGGATGACCGCCCCGGCCACCAGCAATATGATTCCAGGCGGTCTGCCGGAAATTCCAATGACCTGCGCGGAAAAATCCTCAGGATAAAAATAAAGGAAGACGGCACTTATGATATTCCTGCCGGAAACTTGTTTAAACCCGGTGAGCCAAACACCAGGCCGGAAATTTACGTCATGGGCGACAGGAACCCGTATCGAATTTCTGTAGATCAGAAAAACAATTTTTTATATTGGGGTGAAGTTGGCCCGGATGCGAATAACGATAGCCTAAGCACAAGAGGCCCGCGCGGTTACGACGAGCTAAACCAGGCCCGGAAGGCAGGTTTTTTCGGATGGCCGCTTTTTATCGGCCCCAATATTCCTTACCGTCCGTTTGATTATGCGACAGGTAAATCCGGCGATGCTTATGATCCTGCACGCCCGGTCAATAATTCGCGCAACAATACCGGCTTAAAAGTATTGCCGCCGGCCCAGCCTGCATTTATCTGGTATCCGTATGGCGAATCAAAAGAATTTCCGCAAGTAGGGGCAGGCGGCCGAACAGCAATGGCCGGCCCGGCTTATTATACCGATATGTACCCGAAAAGTACCCGCTACCCTGATTACTTCAACAAAAAAGTGTTTTTTTATGAATGGATAAGAGGCTGGATAAAACTCCTGACGCTGCAGCCAAACGGTGATCTTGACAAGATGGAGCCGTTTATGCAAAATACCAAATTTAACGCACCGATTGATATGGAAACTGGCCCGGACGGCCGGATCTATGTTTTGGAATACGGTTCCGGCTGGTTTGCAAAAAACCCGGATGCTGGTTTGGCAAGGCTTGACTATAACTTGGGGAACAGGGCCCCGGAAGTGAAAAATATAGCGGTAAACAAAGCATCCGGCACATTACCTTTATCCGTTTTGTTTACTGTTGCAGCCCGCGATCCTGAAAATAACAAACTCACTTACCTTTGGAATTTAGGCAATGGCGTAAAAAAACAAACCGCGCTGCCAAAACTGGCTTACACTTACACCAAAAAAGGAAATTATACGGTTTCTGTTGAGGTTAAGGATGAACAGAACGCATCTGCAAAAAGTAAAACGGTGAGTGTTATGGCCGGAAATTATGCGCCTGATATGAAAGTAAAACTGGCCGATCTGAAAGCGAACAATGCAGGAAAAGCTTTGATGCTGTCCTTGGATTGCAAAGGTTGCCACAAAGTAAACGAGCGGTCGATCGGACCGGCATTTACAGATGTAGCCAAAAAATATCCGAAGAATAATGCTTCGCTAACTCATTTAAGCAATAAGATCATCCAAGGAGGAGCAGGTGTTTGGGGCGATGTTTCCATGCCCGCGCATCCAAACTTAAAACCGGCAGAAACCAAACAAATCATCAACTGGATATTTTCGCTTAAACAATAAAAATTTTGATGCTTCTTTTAGCCTGTAAAAATTAGTGCCACTTTTTTAAATATTGAAAAAGTACACGATTGTCAGTGGTTTTTAGGTGATAAAAGAAGCATCAAACTATAACGGTCAAAATCAGGAAGCTTCTTAAAAAATCAATACATAGAAGGCTGTATGATATTTTGTTTGTATGACTATTTTTTAACCAACCGCCGATCTTTCTAACGGAAAGAAATGTAGTAACCCACAGCTCCCTCTCCTTTGGAGAGGGCGGGGGTGAGGCTTTTCAACAAAGATTTTTATGCCATAAAAGAAGCATTCAAAACAACCCAACTTAACGCAAATAGCCGTTCAATTCTACAATGAAAAAAATATTTCTCTTTTTATTTATGCTGATCTTTTATTGCTCGGCTTATTCACAAAAATCAGCAGAACTTTCCGGCTCTGTCATCAATACAAAATCAGAACCGGTACAAGGTGCCACGGTTAGCTTGTTAAACACCAATTACCGTTCGGTTACTAATGAAAAAGGGAATTTTACACTAACTAATATTCCCTCCGGAAGCTATATTTTGCACGTGAGCAATGTGGCTTATGCAGCAGTAAACCAAGCGGTCACAGTAGGAAGTCAAAATCAAACCATAACAATCCGGTTAAAAGAAGCAAACAATCAACTGGATGAAGTGATTGTGACCGCTCAAAAACGGGAAGAAGATCCGCAGCAGGTTCCGTTCAGCTTGTCAACATTGTCGGCTAAACAAGTCCGGGAATATAAGTTGTGGAATTTGAAAGATATTACCGCCATAATTCCAAACTTGTTTTCTGCCAACCCCGGCGATAACCGCAACGTAACGAGCTTAAGAGGCATTGCCACAACATCTTATGACCCGGCTGTTGCAACTTATATTGATGGTGTAAACCAGTTTGGGCTGGACACATACATCCCGCAGCTTTTTGATGTGGAACGGATAGAAGTGCTGCGCGGCCCGCAAGGAACTCTGTACGGCAGGAATGCGATGGGCGGCGTAATTAACGTCATCACCAAACAGCCATCCAACGAAACAACTGGTTTTGCAGAATTGAATTTCGGAAATTATAACCAGCAGCGGTACAGCCTCGGCATTCGTGCACCGTTGATAAAAGACAAGCTTTTTTTTGGTGCAGCAGGCCTTTATTCAGGTTTTGATGGTTTTTACACTAATAAATACAACAATTCAAAATTTGATAAACAACATTATTTTTTAGGGAATTATTACCTGAAGTTCCTTGCCAATCAAAAGCTTTCATTCACCTTAAATGTTAAAAATTACGAAAACCGGAATAACGGCCCTTTCCCTCTGGCAGGAAGCCCTAAACAGGCATTGTCAACACCTTTTGTTTTAAACCAAAATGCGGTTACAAAAATGGTTGACAATATCTTTAACGCTTCCCTTTCTGCAAATTATACCGGCAGCGGTTTTAATTTTACATCGAACAGTTCTTACCAGGAAAACTACCGTTATTATACCGTTCCTATTGATGGTGATTTTTCTCCTATTGATGCCGTTTCACTGATCGATAATTACGGCAGCCAATGGAACAAAGTAAAAGTTGGCATCCAGGAATTCCGGTTTACTTCCCCGGCTTCTGCTTCAGCATTTAAATGGACAACCGGTGTTTATGGATTTTATCGTTATAGCCCAAGTAAAGTCGGGACACATTTTGGTAAAGATGCAGCGGCAATAGGTTCGCCCATTACCAATTTTACCAGCATCAACACCAATATCGAGCGTAATTATGGTGTGGCAGTTTACGGGCAGTTGGTTTATACGATTAGCCCGAAGTTGGATTTGACAGCAGGTTTACGCTATGATTTTGAACATAAAAAAGAAGAAGTCATACGTGCGTTTCAGCCTGACGGGCAGGAAGCCATTATCACACGGCCAGACACTTCCTCCAAAGCAAACTTTAAAGCTTTTACACCAAAATTTAGTTTCGCCTGGCATATTTCAGATGCGAACAATTTCTACACAACTTACAGCAGGGGCTTTCGTGCGGGCGGGATCAGCCAGATATCTTCCGATCCTTCCCAGCCGCCGCTTTATGCTTATAAACCGGAGTACAGCGACAACTTTGAGATTGGTACAAAGAATTTATTTTATGATAAGCGCATCCGTGTGAACCTTGCTTTGTTTTATACTTCCGTCAGCAACGCACAAGTGCCAACGCTCATATTGCCTGATGCAATCACCGTTACCAAAAATGCCGGAAAATTAAACAGTAAAGGCGCAGAAGCAGAAATTGCCGCTACCTTGTTAAAAGGGCTGGAGCTAAATTATAACTTTGGTTATACACATGCCCGGTACAAGAACCTGCAAATTCCAAGTAACGGGACAGTTGTGGATTTAAAGGACAATCACCAGGTTTATACGCCTGATATAACTTCTATGTTTGCCTTACAATATGGTTATGACTTCGACGGCCGGCAACGAATCAAATTGATTGCCCGCGGGGAATGGCGTTATCTTGGAAACGAGTATTTTGACCTGGCAAACCAAATAAAACAAAAAGCTTACAGTGTTTTTAATGCCCGGTTTGGCATAAGTACAAATAAGTTTGACGTTTTTTTATGGGCAAGCAACCTGGCAAACAAACATTATATAGATTACGCTTATGATTTTGGTGCCACGCATTTAGGCAATCCAAAAACGTATGGTATAACTTTAAGGACAAGTTTTTAAAAATTTGAAATACTTTCTGCTATATTTGGTAAACAGATGTTTTTGTCAGGTTCAATTCTATATAAATTTATTGTACCTTTCGTTTAACCCGATTATTTTAACCTGATTCCTGTATAACTGTATCATCAAAACCTAAACCAATGAACACCTTAAAAAAATGTATTTTACCGGCAGCAGTGCTGTTTTGTTTAACAAGCTGCCAGCAATCATCAACAAAAAACGGAGATAAAAAAGCTATGGAGCAAACAGCAATGCCAGATTCAGCCAAATTTGAAGGAACCATTGACGGTAAACAAGTTCATCTTTTTACCCTTTCAAACGGAAAAATTAAAGCGGCAATTACCAATTATGGCGGAAGGTTAGTCAGCTTGATGGTTCCGGATAGCAGCGGGAAAATGATAGACGTTGTGTTAGGCTACAACAGCCTGAAAGATTATCAGCAATATACAAAAAACGGTTCTTATTTCGGTGCTTTGATCGGCCGCTACGGCAACCGGATTGCTAAAGGAAAGTTTACCCTGGACGGAAAAAACTACCAATTGGCCATTAACAACGCGCCGAACGCGCTGCACGGCGGGCCAACGGGTTTTAGTACCCGTGTTTGGGATGTGGTAAAAACTACGCCAACCAGTGTTGAGCTGCATTATCTGGCCAAAGATGGCGAAGAAGGCTATCCGGGAACCCTGAACGTGAATGTTACCTATACTTTAACGGATAACAATGCCTTGCAAATTGCCTACAAAGCCACAACCGATAAGGCAACTGTTTTGAACCTTACCAACCATTCTTATTTTAATCTGAACGGTGATAATGGAACGATCAACAACCATAAACTGCAACTGAATGCCAGCAAGTTTACACCAGTTGATTCTACGCTGATCCCGACCGGAAAATTAGAACCAGTTGCCGGCACGCCATTCGATTTTACCAAACCGGAAGTTATCGGTGCACGTATTGGGGTTAAAAACCAGCAATTGGAATACGGCAAAGGTTACGACCATAATTTTGTATTGGATGCCAAAGAAAAAGGCGAACACCTGGCAGCCACAGTTTGGGGCGATAAAAGCGGTATCGAGATGCAGGTTTATACTGATCAGCCGGGCATCCAGTTTTATGGCGGCAACTTTATGGAAGGCGGTGATAAAGGCAAAAGCGGAAAACCTTACGAACACAGAACTGCTTTGTGCCTGGAAACCCAGCATTTCCCGGATTCGCCTAACCAACCGCAGTTTCCAACCACCACTTTAAAAGCTGGCGGAACCTTCAATTCAGTTACTTCTTATCAGTTTATGCTGAAGAAATAAGGTACGCACGATTGATGAATTGTTGCTGAACGTTCATCAAATAATAAAAAAAGTTTATAAAGAAAGGGGAGATGTGACAATCTTCCCTTTCTTTTTTTGAAAGATATTTCTGCGGATTATTCCTGAATAACTTTGTCTTTCCTTTGGAATATATTTCGCTTAGAGCATGTTTAAAATTTGTTCAACCAATTTTCGATGCTTCTTTTATCACCCCAAAAACAGGAAAATTGATGCTTCTTTTATCAGCATAAAATACAAAAGCAAAATTTACAGGCATAAAAGAAGCATTATAAATTTTGTCCGATTTCTTTTAGATGCTTCTTTTATCAACCTAAAAACAGGAAAGTTCAATGCTTCTTTTATCGGTACAAAAATGCAAAACAAAATTTACAGGCATAAAAGAAGCACTGTAAATTTTGTCTGATTTCTTTTTGATGCTTTTTTTATTACCTAAAAAATCAGGAAATATCGATGCTTCTTTTATCACCTAAAAAACAGGAAATAGTAATGCTTCTTTTATCAGCATAAAATGCAAGAACAAATTTACAGGCATAAAAGAAGCACCAATATTTTTTCAGATAAAAGTTTAAACAGGCCCTTAGTTATCGATCAGCTTGAATTGATCTCCGTCAAACAAACCGAGATCACTCAATTTTAAGTG
>JAABUT010004637.1_pt1 | contig 10748 bp, 10 predicted proteins | sample 5559281 | NCBI WGS metagenome assembly JAABUT01 (sample SAMN10711880, study PRJNA513359) | rock metagenome | isolation source: Antarctica rocks | place: Antarctica: Victoria Land, Ricker Hills nord | collected 2016-01-04 | reverse complement strand
TCTTCCCAGACTGGAAAACGCTCATGCAAACCCTGATCGACTCAAGACCGCCACCCCACGTCGAGGCCCAACTCGCACGGTGAGGCTAATGCAGCCAAACAGCCATTTAGAATTGCTGCTGGCTTAGAGGTTTGCGGTTCAGCCGGTCCGCTCGATGGCGAGCGCGATGCCCTGGCCGCCGCCGATGCACATGGTCACGAGCGCATACCGTCCGCCAATGCGGGCCAGCTCGTAGGCGGCCTTGACCACCAGGATCGCCCCGGTCGCGCCGACGGGATGGCCGAGGGCGATTCCGCCGCCGTTGGGGTTGGCACGGGCGGGGTCGAACTTCAGCTCGCGTGCGACGGCGCAGGCCTGGGCGGCGAAGGCCTCGTTCGACTCGATCACGTCGAAATCGCCGATGTCGAGGCCGGTCCGTTCCAGCAGGCGCCGCACCGCCGGCACCGGGCCGATGCCCATCTCCGCCGGCTCGACGCCGGCATGGGCATAGCCGACGATGCGCGCCAACGCGCTGCGCCCCTCGCGGTGGGCCAGCTCCTCGTCCATCAGCACGACCGCCGCCGCGCCGTCGTTGACGCCCGACGAGTTGCCCGCGGTCACGGAGCCGTCCTTGCGGAAGGCGGGGCGCAGGCTGGCGAGCGCCGCCGCCGTGGTGCCGGGCTTTGGATGCTCGTCCGTGTCGAACTGGATGGTCGCACGGCCGCGCCGCACCTCGACGGGCAGGATCTGGTCGCGGAACCGCCCGGCCTCGATCGCGGCGCCGGCGCGGCGCTGGCTTTCCAGCGCGAAGGCGTCCTGTTCCTCGCGCCCGATCTGCCACCGCTCGGCGACGTTCTCCGCGGTGATGCCCATGATGCCGTGGCCGAACGGATCGGTCAGGATGCCGGTCAGGTGGTCCACCACAGCTACGTCGCCCATGCGCTGGCCGAAGCGCCCGGCATGCAGCAGATGCGGCGCCCGGCTCATGCACTCGGCGCCGCCGGCCACCGCCACTTCGGCATCGCCCAGCATGATCGATTGCGCCGCCGAGATGATCGCCTGCACGCCGCTGCCGCACAGCCGGTTGAGCGTCAAGGCGGGCGCCTCCTTGGAAACCCCGCCCTCGATGCCGGCGACGCGCGCCAGATAGGCGTCCCGGGGTTCGGTGACGATGACGTTGCCGAACACGACGTGCTCGACGCGCTCGCCGGGCAGGTCGGCGCGGCGGAGCGCCTCCGTCACGCACAGCGCTGCCAGTTGGGTAGGCGGGTGCCCGGCCAGCGCGCCGCCGAATACGCCGATCGGCGTCCGCACGCCACTGGTGATCACGACGTTGCGTGGGGTCATAGTCCCTCTCCCATATAGGCAGCTTCGAGATGCCCGGCAGCACTACGGGCGGTTTGCACCATACAACAGCGCACGACCAGCCGGTGCGTCAAACAAATGCATGATCCCGCAGTTCGATGAGGTGACGCGACTGCGGGCAGGCTAACTAGCTGACTGCTTCGGCCCGGACGGCAGCGGAAACGCCAGCATTCAGCGCGCGGTACTGCGCGAGGCGCCGGGTATAGGCGTCCGCCAGTGCCGGATCGGGGATGACGGTCTCCTCGCGCACCGGCGGGGTGCAGACCGCTTCCGGCGCCTCCCCGGTGACGGCCATCCGCGCCAGCCGCGCCGCGCCGAACGCGCCGCCATGCTCCCCCGCGGCCAGACGGTGCAGCGGCAAGCCGAGCACCGCGGCGATGATCGCGATCCAGGCCCGGGAGCGCGAGCCACCGCCGATCACGTCCGCGGAATGAATGCGCGTGCCCGAGGCGGCCAGCGCGTCGAGGCAGTCCCGCAGCGAGAAGGCGACCCCTTCGAGCACGGCCTGGGTCAGCAAAGGCCGGCCCGTGTCGTGCGACAGCCCGGCAAAGGCGCCGCGGAGCGCCCCGTCATTATGCGGGGTCCGCTCGCCGCCGAGATAGGGCAGGAATAACGCTGGGCTGGGTGCGGTGGGCGTGCCCATCTCCGCCAGCAGCTCCGCCTCCGGCCGGCCCGCGACGCCGGCCCACCAAGACAGCGACGCCGCCGCCGAGAGCGTGACGCCCATTTGGTGCCAGGTCCCCGGCAAAGCGTGGCAGAAGGCGTGCACTGCCGCCTGCGGATACGGCCGGAAGCTGTCCGTCGTCGCGAACAGGACGCCCGACGTGCCGAGCGAGACGAAGGCGTCGCCGGGGTGGATCGCCGAGAGCCCGATGGCCCCCGCCGCGTTGTCGCCGGCCCCACCAGCCAGGAGCGGCGGCCGGGCCATGCCCCAGCGGGTGGCGAGCGTCCGGTGCAGCGTTCCGGCCGGGGCGTTGCCCTCGACCAGGCGCGGCATCGCGTCGCGCGACAGCCCCGTCGCGGTCAGCGCCGCGTCCGACCAGTCCCGCGCGCCGACGTCGAGCCAGAGCGTGCCGGAGGCGTCCGACATCTCTTCGATCAGCTCGCCGGTCATCCGGTAGCGGACCCAGGCCTTGGGCAGCAGCACGGTGCGCAGGCGGGCGAACACGTCCGGCTCGTGCCGGCGGACCCATAGCAGCTTCGGCGCGGTGAAGCCCGGCATGGCGATGTTGCCGGTCACCTGGCGCAACCCTGGAAACGTCGCCTCCAACTCGCCGCACTCCGCGCCGGAGCGGACGTCGTTCCACAGGATGGCCGGGCGCAGCACCTGACCGGCGGCGTCCAGCAGGACGGCGCCATGCATCTGGCCGGACAGGCCGATGCCCTGCACCGCGGCCAAGGCGCCGGCATGAGCGCGTCCACCGCGTCCAGCATGGCTTGCCACCAAGCCTCCGGATTTTGCTCGCTGTGGCCCGGCGCCGGGCGGAGCACCGACAGCGGCATGGTGGCGTTGCCGACCACCCGCTGGGCGCCGTCCACCAGCAGCGCCTTCACCGCCGAAGTGCCGAAATCGAGGCCGAGAAACACGCCCTGCGCCTCAGCCGGAGATCATGCGGCCAGCGGATGCCTGGCCAGATGCGGCATAGCCTCGCCGGCCTTGTCGAACAGATGGCAGGCGGCTGTGTCGATCGAGAGGTGGATGGGCTCGTGCGACCGGGTCGAGACGCTGCCCTCGACCTGCACCATCAGCGGCTGGCCGCCCTCGGCTGTGACGTGCAGCAGGGTCAGGCCGCCGAGGCGCTCGACAAGCTTGACCTCGCCCACGATCGGGCCGGCCGGGTCGATATGCAGCCCCTCGGGCCGCACGCCCAGCGTAATAGTGTCGCCCTGGCGCGCGGTGCCCGCCGAGGTGGGCACCGTGACGCGCCCGCCGGAGGGCAGCGTCACCGTCACGCCGGACCGGTCCACCTCGGTCACCTGGGCCGGCAGCAGGTTCATGCGCGGCGAGCCGATGAAGCCGGCCACGAACAGGTTCGCGGGGTGATGGTACAATTCCAGCGGCGAGCCGACCTGCTCGACGAGGCCGGCCTGCAGCACGACGATCTTGTCGGCCATCGTCATGGCCTCGACCTGGTCGTGCGTGACATAGACCATGGTGGCGTTCAGGTCCTCGTGCAGGCGCAGCAGCTCCATGCGCATTTGGCCGCGCAACGCAGCATCGAGGTTGGACAGCGGCTCGTCGAACAGAAACACCTTGGGGTCGCGCACGATGGAGCGGCCGATGGCGACGCGCTGCCGCTGCCCGCCCGACAGGTCCTTGGGCCGCCGCTCCAGATACGGTTCGAGCTGCAGAATGCGCGCGGCCTCGTTCACCTTGCGGTCCCGCTCGGCCTTCGGCACGCGCGCCAGCCGCAGGGCGAAGCCCATGTTCTGCCGCACCGTCATGTGCGGATAAAGCGCATAGGACTGGAACACCATCGCCAGCCCGCGGTCGGCCGGCCCCACGTCGTTCACCCGCTTGCCATCGATCTGCAGCTCGCCCGAGGTGATGTCCTCCAGGCCCGCGATCATGCGCAGCAGGGTGGACTTGCCGCATCCGGACGGGCCGACGAACACCACGAACTCACGCTCCAGCACGTCGAGGTCGATGCCCTTGATAACGTCGGCCGGGCCATAGCTCTTGCGCAGGTTGCGCAGCGTCAGCGTTGCCATGCGGGGGCTCCTATTTCACGGCGCCGAAGGTGAGGCCGCGCACGAGCTGGCGCTGGCTGAACCAGCCGAACACCAGGATCGGCGCCACCGCCATGGTCGAGGCCGCGGACAATTTGGCGAAGAACAACCCCTCGGGGCTGGAGAACGAGGCGATGAAGGCGGTCAAGGGCGCCGCCGCCGAGGCGGTCAGGTTCAGGCTCCAGAACGCCTCGTTCCAGCACAGAATCAGCGACAGCAGTCCGGTGGAGGCGACGCCCGGCAAGGTCAGCGGCAGCAGCAGGAACCACACCTCGCTCGCGGTCTGCGCGCCATCCATGCGGCCGGCCTCCAGGATGTCGTTCGGCACCTCCTTGTAGAAGGTGAACAGCATCCAGACCACGATCGGCAGGTTCATCAGCGCGTAGATCACGACCAGCCCAACGCGGGTGTCGAGCAGCCCGGTCGTGCGGAACAGCAGGTAGATGGGCACCAGCACGCCCACCGGCGGCAGCATCTTGGTCGAGAGCATCCATAGCAGCGTGCCGCGGGTGCGTTTGGTCGGATGGAAGGCCATTGAGTAGGCGGCAGGGATGGCGAACAACAACGCCAGCACCGTGCCGCCGACGGAAACGACAATGCTGTTCCACGCGAAGCTGAGGTAGTCCGCCCGCGACAGCACCTCGGCATAGGAGGTGAGGGTCGGGGAGAACGCGAGCTTGGGGGTGATCGCGTCGCCCTCGGACTTGAAGCTGGTCAGCACCATCCAGGCAATCGGGAAGAACAGCAGCAAGGCCACGCCCCAGCCGACAATGAAGGCGAGCACGCGCTGGAGCAGGGTTTCGCGCATTGCCTAGACCTCCAGCCGCCGGGCGATGCTGCGCACCAGGAAGTAGGCGACGATGTTGGCCAGGACGATCGCCACCACGCCGCCGGCCGAGGCGCCGCCCACGTCGTACTGCAGCAGGGCGCGGGCATAGATCAGGAAGGCGAGGTTGGTCGTGGCATTGCCGGGTCCGCCGGAGGTCGTGACGAATATCTCGGCGAACACGGTGAGCAGGAAGATCGTCTCGATCATCACCACGACGCTGATGGCGCGGGAGAGGTGCGGCAGGGTGATGAAGAAGAACTGCGCCACCACCCCGGCGCCGTCCATGCGCGCGGCCTCCCGCTGCTCGTGGTCGAGCGACTGCACGGCGGTGAGCAGGATCAGCAGCGCGAAGGGCAGCCACTCCCAGGACACGATGGCGATGACGGAGGCCAGCGGATACGTGGCGAACCAGTCCACCGGCTGGAGCCCGAAGGCGAGCGCTACGGCGCCGAGCACGCCGTAGATCGGGTGCATCAGCAGGTTCTTCCAAATCAGCGCGCTGACGGTGGGCATGACGAAGAATGGCGAGATCGCCAGCACCCGGGCGATCTTCTGGCCAGGGAATGGCTGGTCGAACAGCACGGCCAATAGGGTGCCAAAACCCACGGTGATGACCAGCACCGAAATCAGCAGCGTCATCGTGTTGCGGAGCGAGACCCAGAAGTCCGGGTCGGTGACCAGGAACTCGTAGTTGTCGGCCCCGGCGAACCCGCTCACGTCGGGGTTCACCAGGTTGTAATACTGGAACGAGAACCACAGGGTCATCACCAGCGGGACGATCATCCACGCCAGCAGCACCACCACGGACGGCACCACCAGCACCGAGCCGGCCCGGCGCGGTGGTTTGGCTACCACCGCGCTCTCCCGGATTGCGGTTGCCGACATGCTTCGCCGCCTACTTCTTCGGGTAGCCAGCCTGGCGCATCGTCCGCTCGGTCGAAGCTTGGGCGGTCTTGAGCCCCTGCTCGATGGTGCTCTGCCCGCTTAGCGTGCCGGCGATGGTCTGGCCGACCTGGGTGCCGATGCCCTGGAACTCGGGGATTGCCACGAACTGCGCGCCCTCATACGGGCGGGGCTCCTTGGTCTGGCCGGTCGAGTTGGCGATGCTGATCGCCTTTTGCACGAAGGCTGCGAAGGGCGCGGCCTTCTGGTAATTGGGATTGTCGTAGGTGGACTGCCGCGTGCCGGGGGGGACCGCGACCCAGCCATTCTCCTTGGCGACGAGCTGAATATACTCCTTGGACGTCGCCCAGGCCACGAAGGTCCGCGCCGCCTCCTGCTGCTTGGACGAGGTCGGGATGCTCAGGTTCCAGCTCCACAGCCAGGTCGGCGCGCCTTTGAAGCTGCCGGTCGGCATCGGCGCGAAGCCCACCTTGTCGGCGACGCTCGACGTCTTCTTGTCAAACAGCAAGCCGCCGGCGACGGTTGCGTCGATCCACATGCCGCAATGGCCGCTGGCGAACAGCGCCAGGTTCTCGTTGAAGCCGTTCGACGTGGCACCCGGCGGCCCGTCCGCCTTCAGGATATCGGTATAGTAGGTGACCGCCTTGCGCCACTCGGGCGTTTCGATCTCCGGCTTCCACTGCATGTTGAACCACTGGCCGCCCTCGGCATTCACCAGCGTGGTGACATAGGCCATGTTCTCGCCCCAGCCGGGCTTGCCGCGCAGGCACATGCCGTAGATCTGGTTCGGCTTGTCGGTGATCTTGTCGGCGAAGCCGCGAATCTGCTCGTAGGTCGGCGCCTCCGGCATCTTGAGGCCCGCCTTCTCGAACAGGTCGGTGCGGTAGTAGGTCATCGCGCTCTCGGCATAGAACGGCAGGCCGTACAGCTTGCCGTTATAGGACAGCCCGTCGCGCACCGGCTTCAGGATGTCGTCGACGCCGTATGACGCCGGCAGCTTGTCCATCGGCTCCAGCCAGCCCTGCTTGGCCCAGATCGGCACCTCGTAGTTGCCCACCGTCATCACGTCGAACTGGCCGGCCTTGGTGGCGATGTCGGTGGTGATGCGCTGACGCAGCACGTTCTCTTCCAGCACCACCCAGCGCAGGTGGATGTCGGGATGCTGCTGCTCGAACTGCGACGACAGCTTCTGCATGACGACCATGTCGCCATTGTTCACGGTCGCGATGGTGATGGTGGACTCGGCCCGCGCCGAACCGGCCGCGAGGCCCATCGCGAGCAGGGCGCCGGTGGCGACGGCGGCACGCAGGCCGCCCTGGATGCAATGAGCGATGGCACGTCTCCCCAAATCGAATTACTTGGCGCTGCTGTTGCAAGCGGCCTTGAATGGAGCGTTCCACCATCCCGCGGCGTCGTCAACATTTATAAAACGAAAAGGGGTGCTACATTCGACTAGAAGTCGAGCCTGCGCGAAGCCTCCGCCAACGTCTCGCGGCTCCCTTTGGCGTAGAGCGACGCCAGCCAGCGGCCGACCGGCTCGATCAGGTGTGCATCCGCGCCGGTCTCGCCAAAAAGCTGGGTGATCCCGAGCAGCGGCCGGGGGTCCGGGCCGCCCTCGATGGCCTTTTCCCGCAACAGGGCGGCCAACGGATGGCGCACGTCGATCGGCTGACCCCGCTCGTCCTCGCCGCGCACCCGACGCAGCCAGGCGGCCAAGGCGAGCGCGAGCAGCTCGATCGGCTGGTCCGCACGCAGCCGGTCGCGGATCGGGTCCACCAGGATATTCAGCGGCGCGTCGGTGTTCACCCGCTCCACCGTGTCCTTGATGGCGGGGTTGGCGAAGCGCTCGATCAGCGTCGCCTTGTAATCGGCGAGGTCGATCCCCGGCACCGGCGGCAGCGTGGGCCCGGTCTCGCGGTCCATCAGCGCGCCCATGTAGCGGGTGATCAGCGGGTCGGCCATCGCCTCGTCAATGGTGACATAGCCCGCGAGCCGCCCCATTCCGGACACCGCAAGATGGCTGGCGTTCAGCAGCCGCAGCTTCATGAACTCGTACGGTGCCACGTCCGTGACGAACTGCGCGCCGACCTCCTCCCAAGGCGGGCGGCCGGCGGGAAAGCGGTCCTCGATCACCCATTGCGTGAAGGTTTCGGCGAACACCGGCCAGCGGTCCACGATACCGTGGCGCTCGGCCAGCGCCGCCACGTCGGCCGCCGCGGTTACCGGCGTGATGCGGTCAACCATCGTGCTGGGAAAGCTTCCATGCTCGGCGATCCATGCGGCCAGCCCAGGGTCTCGCAGCGCGCCCAAAGCCAGCACCGCCTCGCGCAGCACGTCGCCGTTGTGCTGGATGTTGTCGCAGCTGAGTGCGGTGAACGGCCGCATGCCGCTGGCCCGGCGCCGGCGATAGGCCTCCACCACGATGCCGACCGCGCTCGACGGCCGCTCCGGATGGGCGAGGTCGGCGCGGATCAGCGCATGCTCGGGATCGAGGCGCTTGGTGGAGCGGTTCAGGCAATAGCCGTTCTCCGTCACCGTCAGGCTGACGATGCGGATGTCTGGCCGGTCGATCGCATCCAGCAGGGCGGCGCTGGACTCGCCCGCGAACACCACGCCGGCGAGCGAGCCGATTACGGTCACGGTCTCGTCCGTGAAGCTGCGCTCCACCAAGGTATAAAGGTTGTCCTGTGGCGTCAGGCTCTCCTGCATGCGGCTGTCGGCAGGCAGCAGCCCGGCGCCGACGATGCCCCAGCCGAGCGCATCCGCCCGCCGCTCCATCAAATTATGCGTGTAGCGGGCCATGTGCGCGCGATGGAAACCGCCCAACCCGAGATGCACGATGCCGGCGGTCACGCTGGCCGGGTCGAAGCGAGGCACCCGGACTGGCGGTTGGAGGGAAGTAAGATTGGCTCGGTTGAGCTGGATGGGTTGCACGATGGTCCCCTCGGTCGCAGCACGGCGCGCCCGGCCATTCGTGCACGCTGGCCCAGTGCGTGGCAACTCGGGAGTTCTACCCGGCCGAGAACCCGCCATCGATTTCCAGGCAGGCGCCGTTGACCATTGCAGCGTCCTCGCCGAGCAGGAAGCAGACCGTGCGCGCCACCTCCTCCGGCTCGACGAAACGGCCGAGCGGGATGCGCGCCAGCATCGGCGCCGAGCGCGCCGGGTCCGACCAGGCCCGCTGCGCCATGGGCGTCAGGGTCACGGTCGGGTTGACGCTGTTCACCCTGATGCCGTGGACGCCGAACTCGATCGCCAGCACCCGGGTCAACGCGTCCAGCCCGGCCTTGGACGCGCAATAGGCCGCATGCAGCGCCAGCCCGCGCGACGACGCCGTGCTCGACACGTTGACGATCGCGCCGCGCCGCTTGCGGGCGATAAGGTCGCCCGCGACCACCTGGGCCAGCCGCAGCGGCGCCCAGGTGTTGGTCCGCAGCACGGCCTCGAACGCCGCCTGTGTCGTGTCTAGCGCCGGCTCCAGAATGGAGATGCCGGCGTTGTTGACCAGCAGGTCCAACGGCAATGCCGCGGCCACCAAGGCCGCCGCCCGCTCGATGTCGTCGAGATCGGCGACGATGGCGTGGCAGCCGGCCGCTGCCGCCAGGCTGTCGAGATCGGCGGCGGTCCGCCCGAGCGCCACCACCTCGGCGCCCCGCGCCGCCAGCATCGTTGCCACCGCGCGGCCGATCCCCTTGCCCGCCCCGGTCACCAGCGCGCGCTTGCCGGAGAACTGCTTTAGATCGTCCATGCCTCAATGCTCCGTGCGGTTCCCGTTCAGACGGTATGGGGTGAACGCGCTGGGTCCCGCTGCGTTAGGCTAACAGGAACAAGGGGGCGTGGAATGACCGAGCAGACCAAAACCGAACACGCCGACCGCGCCGTGGGCGGCCCCGGCAGCAGCCATCAGAACGCCGAGAAGCCCGAGACGCACCACCACCGCCCGCGCGAGCGGCAGCAGCAGAAGGGCAGCAACGACGCGGGCGACCACCAGGGCCCACCCGACGGTGGCACCTGTCCCTCCGGCCGCCATGATCCCGAGGCGCCGCGGCATCCCGAGTAGTATTGGCCGGGCTGGGTACTAGCATTGGGTACTGGCATGCCAGCCTTGGACGTGCCCGGCCCAGCCCGAACGCGCGCCCTGCGACGCTGTGCCCTCGATCGCATGGGCGAGTGCGGCCGGCACGATCCCTACACATCGGCGTCGGGCTGGCTTTGCCATTGCCGCGTTCTCCCTGGGAGCACAATGCGTTCTCGAATCTGAAATTCCCGGATGCTGACGTCCGCACCAGGATCGGAATAGGCAAGCGCGTTCCGCTTGCGACATCTGGGGGGTGACGAGATATGCTGAAGCGAACATTGCTTGTGTTGACGGCCGCAGGAAGCGCCCTGGGCGGCGCAGCCCAGGCGGCGGAGCTCGCGTCCGTATACAGGCTTGCGTTCGGGCCGGATGGAACGCTGTTCGTGGCGGACTGGAAGGCCGCGCAGGTCGACGCCCTAAGCCTGCCCCCGGTGACAGCCACCCGTCCGGATGCGCCGTTCAACGTCATGGACCTGGATGCGGCGATCCAGCCAGTGCTGGGCGCCACAGACGTCAGGCTGGAGAGCCTCGCCAAGCGGCCAGGCACGACCGAGGTTTACCTCGCCGTCTCCGTTGGGCCAGACCGGCGGCCCGCCATCCTCGTCGCCACACCCGACGGCGTGGTCCGCGCGCTCGATGTGCCAAGGCTGTCCGCCACCGTTGCAAAGCTGGAGAACCCGCCGGCCGGGGACTTCCGGTTCTGGAACCAGACCCCGATGCGCAGCTTCACGGTCACCGACATGCAGTGGCACGCGGGCAAGCTGTATGTGGCCGGGGTGTCGAATGAAACGTTCGCCTGTAACAGCCCAGGTCATCTCGTTGGAGGGGGGCATTGACAGGTCACGGCTGAGTACGAGTCAACGT
>JAABUT010004636.1_pt1 | contig 10751 bp, 14 predicted proteins | sample 5559281 | NCBI WGS metagenome assembly JAABUT01 (sample SAMN10711880, study PRJNA513359) | rock metagenome | isolation source: Antarctica rocks | place: Antarctica: Victoria Land, Ricker Hills nord | collected 2016-01-04 | reverse complement strand
CTCGTCGCTCAAGGCCCAAGCAACCCCCCCGACCGATGGGGGGTCGCACCGAGCGTGACAGCGATCGGCGACGAGCCCGGGAGCCTCGCCGGTTAGTACGGTTAAGAAGCCACATCACCGTGTCGAACGTGCCCTCCGTAACGTAGTTGAGGATCTCCACCCTGGGGTTCTTGTTGCCCTGGCGGATGATGCGCCCCTCCCGCTGCTCCAGGTCCGACGGACGCCACGGCACATCCATGTGGTGCAACGCGACCGCCCGGTCCTGGATATTGGTGCCGGTGCCCATCTTCTCCGTGGACCCCACGATCACCGCCACCCGACCGTTGCGGCAGTCGGCGAACAACTGCGCCTTGTCCCCCGGTTTCGGGTAGTCGTGAATGAACCGGATCGCCTCGGCCGCCATCCCCCGTGCCACCAGCTCCTCGCGCAATCCCTCATAGATGGACCAACGGCCGCCGGGCTGGTGCGGGGTGGAGCGGTCGCAGAACTCGATCTGCACCCCGCCCGGTGTCGGCTCCGGGCGCCCGTCGCCGTCGGCGTAGACCCGGTCGCGGGCCTGCGTCCAGATGCGTTCAATCTGGGTGGCGACGAGGTCGACGCGGCCACCGTCCATCGGCTCATCCAGGTTCGCCAGCCGCTCGTCCATCGACACGTTGCGCCCGTCGTTGGCCACCTTCAACGAGTTGTCGATGTCGGGTCGGCGGGGGTCGAAGTCCGAGCTGCGCCACGCCAGGTCGGCGATGAAGTCCCGCACCTCCTGGGAGGTTGCTTGCTGATGACGGTGCGCTGACCACCCGCCAGCTCGGGGATCCGCCCGTGCTGGGCGACCTCCTCGCGCAGCACCACATCGGTGTACACCGAGCTCATGCTCACCAGCTCGGGCACGTTCTGGAACCGGCTGACCCTGGTCACCGGGGCCAGCTTGGAGCCGGTGGCGTTCATCTCCACTGTGGTGGCGGTGCCGGTGAACACCGCCCCCACGCATCGATACCGTCGACCCCGGCGTCGGCGAGCAGGTCCGGGCGCAGGAACTTCTGCATCACCCACATCTCGCCCAACGAGTTCGCCACCGGGGTACCCGTCGCGAACGTCGCCACCCGCTCCGGTCCCGGCGTACGACCCTCGGCGAGGTCACGGTGGCGGCGGAACGCCCGCAGGTGCTCCAGCTTCATCGCCAGATCCTCCGCCTGGGTGGAGCCGTCGCTGCACGCCAACTCCCGCACCGCCGACGTGCGCTGCCTGTTCTTGTACATGTGCGCTTCGTCGATAGAGGTAGTCCGCCGCGGTGTCTTCCCACCGCAGCCCGGTGTCTTGGTCTCCTGCGCCGTGAGCTTCGCGAGGCGGGTGTCCTGTTTCTGGATGGCCGCTTCGATGACTTCACGCTGTCCCGGTTGCCGGCTTCGTCCTTTACCTTCACCAGCTCCGCGCGCACCGCCTCGTGGTGGGCGGCCTTGCGTTCCGGGGACACCCCGATCGCGGTGAACACACTCTTCGGGACGATCACCATGTCCCAGTCGCTGGTGGCGGTCTGCGCCACGAACAACCGGCGGGCGTCCTTGGTGGTGGCCCCGGACCCGACGAGCACGTTCGCCCCCGGATACCACTGCTTGGCTTCCCGCCCGACCTGCTCGATGAGGTGGTTGGGGACCACAATCCAGGGTTGGCGGGCCAGGCCGAGGCGTTTCAGTTCCATCGCGGCAATGAACATGGTCCCCGTCTTGCCGGCGCCGACCACATGATCGAGCAGCACCGTGGGCTCGGAAATGATGCGGGCCACCGCGTTGCGCTGGTAGGGGTGCGGGATGAACTGTGTTCCCAGACCGGGCAACGCCAGGTGCGACCCGTCATAGACCCGGGAGCGCAGCGCGTTGAACCGCGCGTTGTACTCCCCCACCAACCGGGCGGTGCGCTGCGGGTCTTCCCACAACCATTCGGCGAAGCGGTCGCTGATCTTGCGGGCCTTTTCCTGCGCCTCGAACGTCGCCGGCAGGTCCGTCGGGTCCCCGCCGGTGCGTTCCACATCCTCTTTCGGGCGGGTGATCTGGATGGTCTTGGAGTTGCAGATCGACTCCAGCAGCTCCGCCGCAGTGCGGTACCTGGTGCCGTAGGTGTCGGTCATCAGGTTGTTGTCGGCACCCTGCCCGCGGGCCTTGATCGTCCACGGCACCCGACACCCAGCCCGCCTACGAGAGAACCTCGCCGCCCTCGACCTCACCCTCACCCCCGACGAGCTCGCGCAGCTCGAGCCCATCGCCGCCCAGGTCACCGGCGACCGCTACCCCGACATGACCGAGACCTCCAATGCCCGCGAGGCCTGAGCCTCACTCCAGCCCTGCCACCTATCTGATCGGAGCAAGATCACCCATGCCTCAAACCACCGTCGGGATCGCCTTCACCTCGGGCTACGGACACACCCGCGAACTGGCCAACGCCGTCGCGGCCGGGGTCGAGTCCGTCCTGGGCACCACCGTGGAAATGATCGACATCGCCACCGTCACCGACGCCGGCTGGCAGACCCTCGACAGCTGCGACGCCATCATCTTCGGCACCCCCACCTACATGGGCAGCGCCTCCGGCGCGTTCCATGCCTTCGCCGAAGCCACCGCCGGTCGGTGGATGACCCGCGCCTGGCAAGACAAGATCACCGGGGGATTCACCAACTCCGGATCAATGAGCGGCGACAAGCTGCACACCCTGCAGTACCTGTCGCTGCTCGACCTGTCCACAGCCCGCCACCTCGGCAAGCGGGTAGCCACGCACACCGCACGATTCCTCAAAAATTCGCGCTCGTCCGAGCTTGAACCCCCGCCTGTGGCGGCTCTGGTTTAACCGTTAGAGGCCCACATCGGCTCTAAGAACGCACCACTGCCCGCGCCCAGTGGTCGATCCACCTACGGGCCGCTGGCAGGCGCGGTGGTCCGGATGCTGAGGCGTGCGGTCATGTCGAGTTTGACTTCGCCGTAGGGCAGGACGTGTTGCCAGAACAGCGGTGTCAGCCCGCGGCGGTCCTCGGGTGTGAGCAGCGCGGCCCAGTCGTCTTCGGCGAGGACGTCTTGCAGCATGAGGGTGTTCACAGGACGGCGAGATACTCCCCGAGGTCCAGCCCGGCGAGGCCCCGCCGGTGCACTGACCGTGCACGAGTCTCCCGCGGCAACCGGAGGCCCGCTGCGGAGTGGGTTATAAGGAAACCTCGGTCGGGGCCCGAGTTCCGGATCGGAATCGGTGGTGGTGGTCCCAGCCCGCATCTCTGTGCCCCGGTGCGACTGGGCAACGATGCACCGACGTTGAGGTGGCAGGACATTGATGAAGAGCTCGGCGCCCGCGCGGTCGCGCATCGTGCGCTGGGACAATCCGCTCATTTCGGCGGTCGCGGCACCTACACGAGATTGGTGGTCGTGACGGCGAGGACGTCGGCCGGTCGGGCGGGCCGATGGTGCGGGCGGGGGCTGCGGTCGGGCCGGCGGGGGTGGGTTTTGGTGGGGGAGGTGGTGAGGTGGTTACGCCCACCGCGGCACGCCCACCCCACACCCTGCCGCGTTAGGCCTGGTTGAGCTCGATCTCGAGGGTGACCTGGATCTTGTCGCCGACGACGCCGCCGCCGCCCTCGAGGGGCATCTCGATGTCGATGCCGAAGTCCTTGCGGTTGATGGTGGTGGTGGCCTCGAAGCCGGCGACGGGCCCGTGGCCCATGCCGGGGTTGACGCCGTTGAACTCGGTCACGAGCTGGACCTCGCGGGTGACGCCGTGCAGGGTCAGCTCGCCGCGCAGGGTGAAGTCCGAGCCGGAGCCGTCGACGCCGGTGGAGCGGAAGGTCATGGTGGGGTGCTTCTCCACCTCGAGGAAGTCGGCGCTGCGGACGTGGCCGTCGCGCTGGGCGTTCTTCGTGTTGAACGAGTCGACGACGATCTCGGCGGTGACGGTGGGGGTGCCGTCCTCGGCCACGACGACCTGGCCGGAGAACTCGTCGAAGCTGCCGCGGACCTTCGAGACCATGAGGTGGCGGACCTGGAAAGCGACCGCAGAGTGCACGGGGTCGATGGTCCAGGTGCCTGCGCTGAGGCCGGTGAGCGTGATGTTGGTCATTAGGGGTTCTTCCTTGGTAGGTGATTGATGTCGACGCTCAACCTCGGTGGTTGGGGCCACCCGACACCGCTTACGTTGCTGGCCAGGTGGTCCGCTGCCGCGGCGGGTCAAATTTCGGTAGTGACCCACGACAGGGATTTGGGCCCGGTCGTCAAGCGTGCGCGGCGAAGAAGTGGTGTGCGGCGGCGAGGTCGTCGTAGTCGGCGTCGTCGGTCGCCACCGCGAGCGCCCGCCGACCGAGCCGGGGCATATGCCGTTACTTCTTCTCGAGCAGCCGGTCGACGCGGGGCTTGACCTCGGTGGCCAGCAGCGTCAGGTGCTCCAGGAAGTGCTCGTGCGCCAGCGCGCCGAGGTCGGCCTGCAGGAAGTGGCGGGCGTGGCCCACGTACCGGTGGAGGTCGACGATGCGCTCGGCCACGCTATCGGGGTCGCCGACGTAGTACGCCCCGGGGTGCGTCACCATCGCCTCGAATTCGGCCCTGGTCGGGGTGCGCCAGCCGCGCGAGGCGCCCATTTCCTCGTTGACCCGCAGCCAGCCGGTGTGGAAGCGCTCCTTGGCCTCGCTGGTGGTCGGGGCCACCAGCCCCCACGCCCCCACGCCCACCTTGATCTGGGGGCCGGAGTGGCCGGCGCGGGCGGCGGACTCCCGGTACAGGTCGGCCAGGCGACCGAACGCGGACGGGATCCCCCCGATGATGCCGTACGCGATGGGCAGCCCCAGCTGCCCTGCCCTCGTCGACGACGGCGGGCTCCCTCCGGTCCCCACCCAGATGGGAAGGGACCCCTCGGTCGGGCGCGGCACCACGGCGACCTGGCCGTCCAGGGTGGGGCGCACGGTGCCCGACCACCGGACCCAGCCGTCCTTCGAGGCGTTAACGGCCATGAGCAGGTCGAGCTTCTCGGAGTAGAGCCGGTCGTAATCGGACAGGTCGTACCCGAACAGCGGGAAAGACTCGCCCGTTGAACCTCGCCCGGCCGTGATCTCCACCCGGCCGCCCGCCACCGCGTCGGCGGTGGCGAACTGCTGGAAGAGCCGGACCGGGTCCTCGGTGCTCAGCACCGCCACCGAGCTGCCCAGGGTGATGCGCTGGGTCGCCCCCGCCGCGGCCGCCACGATCGCCCCGGGCGACGAGGCGGGCAGCTCGTGGGTGTGGTGCTCCCCGATGCCGAAGTAGTCCAGCCCGACCCGGTCGGCGTGGACGATCGCGCCGAACAGGTTGTGGATGGCCTCGGCAGTGGAACGCAGCGAGCCGTCGGGGTTGCGGGGTGTGTCACCAAAGCTGTAAGCGCCGATCTCCATGACCGTCCAGGTGTGCTCAGGGCCGCGAGGGCCGGGGTGCGGGGTGCGCGGGGGAAGGGGGTGGGTCAGCGGAGGTTCCCGCGGGCGTAGGCCTCGTAGAGACCCTCCTTCGCCATGCCGTCGAACAGCCCGGCGGCGGCGGGGACGGTGAAGTCGCCGAGCATGCTGGTGATCATCGGCACGACGGTCATGAGCTGGATGCCAGCTCCGCGGAGCAGGTCGCGGCTGTTCTGACCCGCCGACCTGGTCGTGGCCGCGGACGCGTCCGTCAGCGCGACGATGTTCAAGCCCTCCGCCCTGGCGGACAGCGCGGGCGGCACAGGCAGACGTCGGTCGTCACGCCCGCCATCACCAGGTTCTTCCGGCCGGTCGCGCCGACGGCCTCGGCGAAGGCGGGGTCCTGCCAGGCGTTGACAACGCCGACGCGCTGGATGCGCGCGTCGTACTCCTCCGCCGCGATGTCCTGGAGCTCTGGCAGCAGCGGACCCTGCTGCTCGGTCTGCTGGCCGCTGGTCAGCACGAGTGGCATCCCGGCGCCCTCGGCGAACTGGGCCAGCAGCAACGCCCACATCTTCACCTCGTCCTTCTCCTGCTCGGAGGAGAGCTCGCCGGCCCAGCCGATCGTGCCGACCTGGTGGTCGATCAGGACGATCACGGTTCTCGACGCTGAAGGTGGTGGTGCTCATGGTCGTTCCCCATCGGAAAGCTGTGCGTGGTTCAGCACCGTGTCGCGGTGCAGGACCAAGGCTCGTCCTCGCGGCGGGCGCCGACAACGCCCCCGCGTCCCCAAAACCTGCTCGTGCGTCCGGGGCTCTACGCGCTGGCGCCGGCGGTGGTCGAGGAGCGCTCGTGCGCGCGGGAGCGGTAGCGCGCCGGCGACTGCCCGACCTGCCGCTTGAAGGCGGTGCTGAACGCGCTCTCCGAGGCGTACCCCAGGTCGAAGGCCAGCGGCCCGACCCGGGTGTCGCCGTCACGGAGCGCGCGCTTGGCCAGCAGCAACCGCCAGCGGTTGAGGTAGGCGAGGGGCGCGATGCCGGCGGTGGCACGGAAGCGGGCGGCGAACGAGGTCCGCGACATCGCCGCCGCGTGGGCCAGGTCCTGCACGGTCCACCGCTCGCCCGGCCGAGCGTGCATGAGGCGCAGCGCGGGGCGCAGCCGCTCGTCGGTCAGCACGCGCAGCCACCCGGGCGGCAGGTCGGTCTGGTCGACGTAGGCGCGGAGCGAGTCGAGCAGGAGGAGCTGGCCGTACTGGCGCATAGCGAAGGCGGAGCCCATGCGGCCCGCGCGCGCTTCCTCGAACACGCGGTCGAGGCTGCATCGCAGGTGGGTCGCGGTGGAGACCGCCTCGCGAACGTGTCCGACCGGGGGGAGCACCTGCTGCAGGAGCTCCTGCCCGGTCAGGTTGAGCTCAATCGCGCCGGCGACGACGACGTCGACGCCGACCCTGTCGCCGTCGGGTCCGGAGAAAGGGATGTACGGGCCGGTCAGCGGCGCGGGGATCTCACGGGGGCGACCCTCGCCGCTCCCGCCCGTCAGCTCCAGCCAGGACCGGCCGTTCAGGAGGGCGACGTCGCCCGAGGCGAGCTCGACCCGGCCCTCCACCCCGTCGGTGGCCAGCAGCGCGCCGCCGCTGACGACCGCGACGAGGGTCAGCGCGCCTGCGGTCGCGGTGCGCCACCTCCAGGGGCCGCGGGCCTCGAAACCCCCTGAGACCAGACCTTCGACCTCGACGAGGTCGAACACCTCGGACAGCTGATCACTCATGACATCCATCTCAGCGCCGGTCTCGGTCGGGGGCTGCTCTCGACGAGGGGATGTCCAGCATATCCACGCCCGCGCACCGGTCCTCGCGATCGACATCGACGTCCACGCCGATGGGGGTGTTGTCCACGCGGGGTTGAGGGCTCCTGCGGCCCCGGGCTGGGAGATCATTTCTTTGACAGATCGGGCGGCCACGGGTTGGCTGATAAGCGCTGAAAGTCACAGCCGGTTGGGGGCAGGTACCGCCACCACGCCGGGCCGCCGAGACCGCACACGTGTGCGTCGGAAGAGCTTTCCCCGTCGGACCGGAACGACCGGTCAATCGTGCACGGGACAACACCGAGAAGAGGACCATGACAATGCCGGAGAACGACATGAGCGAGCGCGTGCAGTCACTGGAAACAGCCCAAGCAGTACAGGTCGCCACCCAGACCGGCGCCCAGGCCACCCAGGCGGCCACTCAGGCAGGTCAAGCAGCGACCACCGCCGCCGCGCACGCCGGAACATGGGCAACCATGGGCGCCGGTGGAGCGGGCCTCATCGTCGGCATGTTCCTCGGATTGGCCATCGCCAAGTCCTGAGCACCACCCGTCAGGGCTCCCGACCAGTCACCAGGGCACGGGCGCTCGCCCGGGTCAAACGGGATGCCCAGCACCGAGGCGAGCGACGGGATCCTGCCGTTCCAGGTGTTCGAGATCATCCGCGGGCATTGCGCGCTTGTTCCGGTACCGGGTCACCGACCCGCGCACGCCGCTGGTTGGGCTCTTGCCGTAGCGGTTGCGGATGGACAGGACGGCGTCGATGAGTGCTGCTTCGATCTCGTAAGGCCACCCGCCGCCCCACTGCGGCCAGGTCGCGGGCAGCCGGGCCGCGACGGCCTCGAGCAGCTGGTCGACCTGGTCACCTTCGAGTTGGGTCATCGGTGTCCCCTTCGTCGGTCGCGCTCGACAACGGCACCAACCTCGGTTCGTGTGGCCGTTCGGCGGCGTGGCGGCATGGTGAGGACCTCAACTCTGTTCTATCCTTCGTAGAACACCAGTTCGAGATAACGGAGGATGGCATGGGCACAGCAAGCGGCAGCACAAGGACATCGCCAGTCCCCGGCCGACAGCGCGCCACCACCCGCACGAGCGTGGCCCGTCAGATCAAAGACCAGCGACGCGGCTACGCCCGCGCTGTGCTGCAAGCACTGGCCCGCACCCAGCACGGCCGGCCCACCGCCCAAGTCCAGCGCGTGCTGCGCGAGTCGCTCACTCCTCTCGGCGTCCGCCTCTCGGCCGCCAGATTGCATCAACTTGCGACCGACATCGCCGCCGGACGACCCGTCGAACTGACCTAACCCAGACCTGATACTTAGCGACGTTCATCAGGGGGCATGGTGCGGCGCCCCTGACGGGCCAAGCCGAGGGCTGGGCGCCGCGACCGCTGGCCGCTTCGGGTGAGTTCGAGCGCACAGCCCCGGAGCTGTGCTCCCCAAACCGGCTCTTCGCGGTTCGAGGTGAGGGCGTGGCGTTGAGGTAGAAGGGCTCGTGACCCTTCCAGACTGGCTGGTGTTGAGACACCCAGTCGAAGGGCCACGAGCGTGGATGACGCTACTTCTGTTCTGTTCGACCTGCCGGGATTCGTCGTGATCGAGTGTGTCGAGCTCGACGACGGGGCCCGCAGGGTCTTGATCATGCAGGTCGCTGTCGAGCACGGCTGTCCACGCTGCGGCGTGCTGGTGGGCGGCAAGCCCTATGACGTGCGCGAGTCGCGGATCAAGGATCTGCCGTTTGGGGAGCGGCCGCTGGTGGTGATCTGGCGCAAGCGCCGCTACCGATGCCTCGAACCGTCGTGCCGGCAGAAGCTGTTCGTCGAGCGCAGCAGCGAGATCCGGCCGGGGCGTCGGTCGAGCCAGCGGTTGCGGCGTGTGCTGGCGCGTGCTGATGGTCAGTGCCGGGCCTATTCGCAGGTGGCGGTCGAGTATGGGGTGTCGTGGTGGCTGGTCAATGACGTCGCCGCCCGGGCCGCCGCGGCGTTGCCGGTCGAGCCGCCGCCGGTGCGCTGGCTGGGCATTGATGAGACCCGCACCCGCCGACCTCGGTGGCACCGCGACCCGGTGACCGGGTCGTGGTGGCGGGAGGAGCCGTGGATGACGAGTCCGACCAACCTCGACACCAGCTCGGGTCGGGCGATCCTCGGGCTCACGCCGGGCCGCTCGTCCAAGTCGGTCTGCACCTGGCTCGACGCGCGCGAGCAGGCCTGGCGCGAGGGGATCGAGGTCGTGGCGATCGACCCGTGCGCGGCCTACGCCCGCTGGGTGACCGCATCACTGCCCGCGTTCAATGTGGACACGTCACTGCCCAACCGTGCGTAGAGCGAATCGACCTCGGCGCGCAACCCACCCGTCGATTCCTGGGTGGACCGGTTGGTCTTGCGTCGCCGCCAGAACAACAGGGCACCCCCCGCCGCGATCAGCACCGCGAGCACACCCACCAAGGCTCCCGACCCGGATCCCCCGCTGCCCTTCGCGGTGCCCGCACCCGTAGGGGTGGTGGTTGCGGCAGCACCACCCGAGGAGCCATCCCGCCGGATCTGGGTGATCGTGGTGTCCAGAGCCGCTTGCAGATCGGGGGTTGACCCCTGGGTGGTTGCGGCGATGCGGCTGGCGTCCCCGGGCGGCAGCGGGGCCCGGGGGCCTTGGGCTGCCCCGAGTTGGCGTCCCACGGTGACGATCACCACCGCGCTGTCATCGTGCAGGAACCCGCCGATATCCGCGGCGCTCTGCCTGGTCGTGCCATCCAAACTCCGGGCTGGTAGCACAGCCACGTACACATGCCCCGCCGACCCGATGTCCTGACGCAGCCGTGCCACATCCAGCGACCCCCGTGCCTCACTGTCATCAGCGATGAACACAGGCGAGGACTGCAACAACTGCGCGGTTTGCTCCGGACCCGTCGACACCGCCGCGGACGCCACACCCCCACCAGCCAGCACCACCACCGACGACACACCCACACACCACAGCCCGGACCTCAGCGACAACATCACATGACGATACTGGGGACGGAGCAACCCTACGTCCCGCGCTCCGGGACAACCGGGCGTTCGCAATGCGAGCTAGGTCTGCTCAGTGCGAGCGCGGGCGAGGGTGGCGTACATGGCCGATCGGGACAGGCCCTTACGCACCGCCGCCGCAAATAAGGAAGTGTTTCGACGGCTGGGTGAGCGCGGTCCGGTAACGCGACACCGGATAGGCCCCCGTCATCGGGAATCAGTGCGGACAGGGCTTGCGGGACGCCCGTCCTGCCGGTCGACCTGCATAAGCAGTGACGGGCGCAAGTGAGCTGCACCGTGCCGGTGGACGATCCTGTTCCGGTCTCAGATTCCGTTTGAGTCCTGGAGCGACAGCAGGTGGTGGGGTACGGTCGGCGCTCCTTGTTCGCGAAGTGTTGGCTTGCCGCGAGCGGCGCATTGGGGGCACGGTGGTGTCATGGCCATGATCGTCGACCGCGTTGTGGTGTTCACGCAGGAGAACCACACCACCGACAACTACTTCACCTCGCTGCGGGAGTGGGGCGCGAACGTCGCCACCGGCTGGCCGACCCAGCCGAACCCGCCCGCGCAC
>JAABUT010004633.1_pt1 | contig 10753 bp, 9 predicted proteins | sample 5559281 | NCBI WGS metagenome assembly JAABUT01 (sample SAMN10711880, study PRJNA513359) | rock metagenome | isolation source: Antarctica rocks | place: Antarctica: Victoria Land, Ricker Hills nord | collected 2016-01-04 | reverse complement strand
TCGCCCTCAACATCCTGCGCGCCAAGGGCGTCCAGAACGTCAGCCTCGCGCTCTACACCAATGCCGTCAGCTTCGACCAGCTGCTCGCCCTCGGCACAGCGTAATCAGAACTGAATGGCCCTGGGGTGCTCTGATGGTGTCGATCTCGCTAGGTCTTGGCGCCGCTATCCATACAAGCGCCATGCCTAAGTGTCTGTCCGGGATCATGTTGTTGATATAACTTGCTGTTTCTTCTGTTGGTAAATGCCAGGTTGGTGCCTGAGCACCTGATGCGTGCTGCATTTTGGTCCCGTGGCTTGTTCAAACTCGCGTGCCGTAGAGGAATGTTTTCAACAACATGATCCCGGACAGATACTAAGCAATGCCCAAGGACATAAGCAGTTGGAGAAGTGCCCTAGTCGAACGAAGCACGGGCAGTAGGATACTGTCAGGCGATATCCGGGGAGCAGGCCAGTAACGACACGAGAACCCATCCACCCGGCCGCCCCCTTCTTTCTTTAAGCCTTTGTGGCGCTTACCCAATCTTGGTGAAACGCGATCCCAAGTGGATGGGCGTCAGATATCGCCTGCGGCTGGTTCCCCAGTGTCGCCTGACAGATGCCGACGACCGTCCTGCAAATGTGTCAGGGTTGGACAGGCCAGCCAGCACGGGCCCTATTAGCCTAGTGCAGGCGGATGAGAGGACCATCACAATCAAAGACGTCCAGGAGCCTGTCCGACTGCTGCGGCGCAACAACAGGTCTGATCATGTCCCATATTACGATACCTACACCAAGGAATTGGTAGCAACATGTAGCTTTAGCTACACACCGCAATCATCTTGTTGCTATATGTATCTGACGCTAGCCGAAAATACTGATCGCCGTAAATACACTTTCTGGCGTCCAGAGGCGGCTTCCACTACCGCCCTGGGTTGAGCAAGCCCAACCATCGTTATGGCGGCCTGTGTTCCCATCTGCTGTTCCGTGACGAGGAGAGCAGTGTTGAACGAGAGCATCTTGGAGCTGATTGCACGGGTGGTCGAGTGGTGCGAGCCGACACGGGACGACGGCCCTGGCCACCCTCCGACCGAGACGGTGCGGGTGTTGGCGACCTTGCGGCGGTTCCTGCGCGAGAGCACCCCATGGCGCAGCTTGCGGGCGACGCAGGCCCAAGCGAGCGGGTCCACGTTGCGGCGTCGCTTGGCGGAGTGGGCGTGGACGGGCGTGCTGCGGCACGTGCATTCCATGCTGGTCGGCATGCTGCGCAGCCAGCCTGATTTGGCCCGCGACCTGATCGTGGACAGTTGCTCGGTGCGCGCCAAGCGCGGCGGCGACTTGACCGGCCCCAACCCGACCGATAGGGTGAAGAAGGGGACCAAGTATCACGTCGTGGTCAACGGGGACGGCCTGCCAGTCGCCTGCGTGGCAACGGCTGCCAACGTGCCTGACACCGTCGTGTTCGAGCGCCTGTTCCGGACCGCCTTTGCCGTCATGGTCGGGGTCAGGACAGCGTTAGCCGACAAAGGTTGCGGCGCCGAATCCAGTCGCGACCTATGCCGCGGCTACGGCACCGAGCCTCGCCTCCACAAGCGCGGCCAGCCGCACGGCTCCGGGTTGGGCAAGCGGCGCTGGCCGGTCGAGCGCGCCAACGCCTGGCTGCTGGAGAACAAGCGCCTCGGCCTGCGCTACGACCGGCTCGGCTTCATCGTCGAGGCCCTGCTCCAAGCCGCATGCATATTCCTGGTTGCACCCAGACTCGCTCGGGAATTCTGAAAACCGCCTCTAAAAGGGCTTGTGCCCACAAGATGCCGTCCGTGATGCCCCACGGGCACTGACAGCGGAATGGCCCATGGGCCAGAGACCGACACGTGCCGAGAGCGCAGTCCGCATCGAAACGCTACATGAAGCAACATAAAGCATAAGGTGCTTGCAACCATCAGTGGCTACCTGTAGCAACCTGTTGCGTGCACATTGCACACGGGCTCGTTCTAAGGAGTGCTAGATGCCGGTCGTGGTGACCGCAAACCCAAAGGGCGGGGCAGGGAAGAGTACGGCAACGCTCGTGCTCGCTCAGACCCTCGCGCACCTTGGCGCGTCCGTTGCAGTAATTGATGCAGACCCGAACCGTCCGATACTCGAATGGCGGAACGGCCCGTCGAAGCTCAGTCTCACGGTTATTGGGGATGTGACTGAAAGTTCCGTCATCCGCGCCATCAGAGAGCATCGCGCAAGCCATCAATTCGTCTTCGTCGACCTTGAGGGCACGGCAAGCCGCTTGGTTTCAAGGGCCATAACGCAGGCTGATCTCGTCCTCGTTCCGCTTCAGGCCAGCGGCGTCGATGCCAGGCAAGCTAGCCGGGCAGTTGCCCTGATCCACGAGGAGGAGGAAGCCCTAGGCAACCGCATTATCCCATTCCGTGTGCTGCTGACACGTACTAGCCCAATTATCGCCACTCGGATCGAAAGGGAAATCGTTGCAGCTCTGGTTGATGCTGGCCTTCCACTTCTTAAGAACCGGCTCAATGAGCGCCAAGCTTTCAAGGCGCTGTTCGTCCGCCAACTTGCATTGCATGAGCTGGACAACACCCAGGTGAACGGTCTGCCCGAGGCCCTTGCCAATGCTCAGCGGCTGGCCGACGAACTGGTCGATATTCTTGGCGCCGACCCAACGCAGGACGCAGCGGAATGACTGACGACGCTTTCGGCTTCTCCGCTGCTCGCAAAACGACTGCTGAGAAGATTAAGCAGATCCAGCCGTCAAGGGATGTCGACGAAGTGACACCTCTCGACCGGGTTGATGCTGCAGGCGAGGCGCTCGGGTTCAAGAGCCGTGAACAAACGGCGGCACCGCAAAGGTTTCGCAAGCGTCGCGAGATCGGGCCGACCGTGGCGATCAACACGCGTGCGCCTGAACGGGTTGCTGAGCCCTTTATTCACTTCTGTGAGCAGAATCGGTATTCTTACTGGGAGGGTATCGAAGAACTGATGAAGCGAGCAGGGATCGCTTGAAGGAGACTATGCATCCTGCAATGCGGTCCGACAACATCCAAACCAACGCTTAAGCATGCGCTCCACGGCCTTCGCTTGAAGGTCCGCCTCGATAGGCGGGGTAGTTTCCCTGGTCATCGTGGCTGCTGCATGAGAGGCATCCGACTAGGGTCTAGGGACAAAGTTTTGGCGGGGTAAGTGGCCGCGGGGCTGGTTGGCCCCGTGGCCTGCCCGGGCCATCATGGTGTTGCGAGGCACCCTGGAGGCGCGGGCATGGAACAGCATCTCATCGAGGACGCGGTGTGGCAACGCATGCTCGCCGCCTTGGAGACGGTGCCGTACATGCACTGTCGCGACCTTGATCGCCTGCGGTGCTTCATCAGCGCCTGCTTCGTCGTGATGCGGACCGACCTGACCTGGGCCGAGCTTGGCGGCCTTGTGCCGTCTGCCGAGACGTCCAAAAAGCGGTTCCGCCGCTGGGCAAAGAAAGGTGTGTTCAACCGGCTGATGGAGTGCTCGCAGCTTATCGCTGCCCCGGACGTGCTGCACATTGATAGCACCAGCATCAAGTGCCACCGCACTACGGCCGGCGCCCGCGGTGGCGGGGACGAATGCATCGGGCGCTCGCGCGGCGGGCTGACCACCAAGGCCCACCACGCCGTCGACGGCCTGGGCTTCATTCGCCGGCAACTGACCTCGCCGGGTCAGCAGGGCGACTGCACGAAGGCCGAGGCGCTGACGGCGGGGCTGCAGCTGTCGGGCGACACCGGGGAACCAGCCGCAGGCGACATCTGGCACCCATCCACTTGGGGTCGCGTTTCACCCAGATTGGGTAAACACCACAAAGGTTTAAAGAAAAAAGGGGGCGGCCGGGTGGATGGGTTCTCGTGTCGATACTGGCCTGCTCCCCGGATGTCGCCTGACACAGCCACTCTCGGTGGTGGGCGACAAAGGCTACGGCAGCGACAAGGCGCGCGAGCATTGGCTTGGACGCGGCATCGGCGTCTGCATCCCGCCCAAGCGCAACCGCATCGTGCAGCACTGGTACGACAAGGGCCTATATCGCACCCGGCACCTCGTCGTGATCTGCCAAGCATGATGCGTCCCAAGGGTGAATGGAGGTTGCAGGGTGGCCTACGCCATGGAGGCGGCGATGGCGTAAGCGGTCGATCTCGGCCTCGTCGGCTCGGATAAGCCAGACGCTTTGGGTGGCTGACGCCCAAGGCTGATCCTGAGTTCGAAAGCAAGTGCAGCGATGTCTGTACAGTCTACAAGGATGCCCTGACCGCAGCGCCGCAGGACGTGCGCACCGTGTCGGTGGACGAGATGACCGGCATACAGGCGCTGGAGCGTGCCGCCCCGGACCTGCCAATGCGTCCCGGCGATGTCGTGCGGCGCGAGTTCGAATACGTCCGCCACGGCACACAAACCCTGATCGCCGCCTTCGATGTTGCCTCCGGCGAAGTCCTCGGCGTGGTCGGCGACACCCGTACCGAGCAGGACTACGCCAGTTTCCTGGAAACCCTGTTCACGACCGCCACACCGACCACGGCCTGGCATGTGGTCGCCGACAACCTCAATACGCACGTTTCGGAAAGCGTTGTCCGTCTGGTCGCCAGGCAGTGCGGGATCGAGGACGACCTTGGCGAGAAGGGCAAGGCCGGCGTGCTGACCTCGATGCTGACCCGTGAAGCGTTTCTACGCGACCGCACCCACCGGATCTGCTTCCACTTCACGCCCAAGCACGCGTCCTGGCTCAATCAAATCGAAATCTGGTTTTCCATTCTCGCCCGCAAGCTACTGCGGCGCGGCAGCTTCGCCTCCAAGCAGGACCTGAAGGCGCGGATCGAGCAGTTCATCGACTACTTCAACTGCACTCTCGCCAAACCCTTCAAGTGGACCAAGACAGGGAAGCCCCTTGCCGCATGAGATACGCCAAAATGGGGGCCGTTCTTCCAGCGGGTTGTACTAGGGGGCGGCGGACGAGATGGCCGAGCAGAACCGCAAGCTGCCGCCGCGTCGCAGCCGGCAGCTGCGTCCAGGTCATGATCGCTGCGGGAAGTGCCTGCTTCACGGCGCGCCGCCACCCAATGGACCAAACCGAGCAACGCTGCCCGGCCAAGTCTGGGTTGCACTGTCGCCAAAAGTTGCTGTTCAAACGTTTCTACGGGAGTGGATGGAGAACTCGTTCAATTAGCTGAGGGACTTCCGCCGCCTCAGCCTGCGGCTGGACAAGACCGACACCAGCTTCCGCGGGTTCCTCGCCTTCGCCGCAGCCATCCTGAACTGGCGGCTGAAGGTCAGGCTTTGCGCCCAAGCCCAGTCCTGTCAGTAACTTAGCTGATCTGCAAAACTTTGTCCCTAGACCCAATACGGTTCAGTTAGCGCCGTTAGCCGTCCGGTGATGGTGAGGAAACGGCTTAATAGGGGCTGCTTGACACTCCGGAAACCGTCTAACTGAACGGTATTGTCCCTAGACCCTAGGGAACAGGTCTTTGATGACCTCGCCTTGGCAGGAGATCGGGACGTGAGTGTTGGACCGGCACACACCTGTCTCGAAGAGAATAGAGGGGCACTAAGCAGCCTCTTCAGCAGCGGCTGGGGAGGCCAGCGTCTTGATACGAGGCTTAAAGACAACGATAACGGCCTCATTCGGAGTGCGTTTGGCACCACGGGTGCCCTTCATCCCAACTGCCACCATTGCCTTGGAGGTCGCAGACGAATGGTCGTTTATTAGGAACAGCTGGTAGTCTGGAAGACGGTCGAGCTCTGCGAGCTCCTTGAGATCGAATTTGAACCGTCGCAAGTTCCGCTGCATCGTCCCGCACTTCTTGGCCAGGAGCAGCAGCGACACTTTCCACTCGGGCTGCCGTCCGACGTGTTTACGCGCGATTTCATACAGTCGCCGTTCGAGGCCACCCGTGAGGTCGAAATAGGCCGGGTTGATTGCTAATACCCGCCGGTCCTTGACCAAGGCCCGGAACGTCCAGTCGTTCAGTGTAATCTCAAGACCCTGCATTACGCGGTTCCCCGCCTTGTTCTCCCGTGTCAGGATGCGAAAGCTGTCGATCCAGCCGAAGCCCCGGGTCTCGCGCTCGCCGCCGGACTGAATGTCCGTAGTGATCGTGGTTGAGCGCAAGCGAAAAAGAGCGTCGTAAATCTCTTGGTAGCCGTTCTTGCCAGTGTGCCTGCGGGTCACCCGGAGAAGATCGTACGCCGCAATACGGACGGTGCGGGACACTTCCTCACCGCGTTCGATCTTCGAGTTGATTAGGCTCGACAGGTAGATCAGGACGTCCTTGTCCCAGATTGTCGCAATGCCGCGTTCACCAGGCGAGATGCGGATTGCGACATTCCCATCCTGATACACGATTGGCGTCAGAAGCGGGCGCTTCTGCAGCGCGAAGAAAGGGAACTCCATGGTTGCCCGGTCATCACGCAACGGTGCCGACATGAGGGTTTCGACGAACATGTCGATCTGCCTCTCGGTCGGGATTTGCTCGGACACCTCCTCCGTCTCTACCTGTACCGCCATGGGACCTCGCTTCCGCTGACCACAAGACACCGATCAGCCCCGGCAAGGGAAGCGCGCACCCGTTCCCGATACCCCGAGCAGCGTCGCAAAGCGTTCCCGTTCCCCCGTGTTTGGATGGTCTGTTCCCGAAACCCCGAGCCGGGGAGCTGCCCACGTCGCTTAGGAGAGACCAAGGCCATCTGCGCGGCGCCGAGTTCCAAATGTGCGCTCAAGGCAAGAAAACGGTCGCTCGGGGAATCGGGAACGCCTCGGCTAAGCCCATTTCTACTAGTTAAATCAATATATTAGAGTACGAAAGCTCACGACCTGCGCAGATCAGGAGCTTGGGGGCGGTGAGGTCGTCATGGCCAACGTCGAGGCTCGGGGGATTGCGAACGTGCCGCCTTGAGTGCCAGCGGAGGGTCCCGACCGCGCCAGTGCGTAGGTTTGACGGGGTATCGAGAACAACTCATCGGGGGAACAGGAACGAGCAGTATCGGGGTAACGCGAACGCAAGGTCGGGGTATGGCGAACGCCGACTCGACCCAAGCTGTTGTTTTTATGGCCGCAATCAGGACCTTAACTTCTTAACTAAGTATAAGAATCTAACTTGCTTAACGCCGACCAGCTACCGGCTGCCTGTGGATAAGACGTTGGTCCAACCAGGGTCACGAGCTGCGAGCAGCGCTGTTCGCGCTCAAGCCGCACACTTTGCGGCCATGCTGAACTCCGTCAGTGCCAGGCTAGGGATCGTCAACCTTGCTCATCGTCACGGACAAGAAGGCCCAAGCCATAGGCTTGCCTCGCCCCCGGGCAAGTGCGAGGTGCTGGTGGCAGCCTTCGCACGGGATGGTGCAATGTCAGGTCAGCAGGAGCGCAGCGCCGCGGTGGTCCGCAAGTACCAGCATCGGCGCTGTTGGTTCGGCTGCGACTGCCTCGGGGCAGGGGATGGGACGCCCTCCTAGTCCTGGTTGCGGAAGCGCACATCCGGCGTGAGCCCACGCACCCCGAACGTGCCAACAGCTGCCCGTTCAAGTTGGACGTCCACGACCAGCTGCTGCAAGCGCGCACCCTGAGCGAAAGGAGCCAGCGCACGGCTTCAAGATTGCACGCGACCTGGCGCAGCCTAATGCCGCCTCCGCCCTGGACAATGCTGCTGCTGAACGCGAAGACGCCGGCCGGATAGCGAGCAGAGGCCGCAGCAAAGCCTACTACAGGAGCCGCCTATCGCAAGCGTTGTTCAAGCTCCTGTCCAACGCCCGCGTGCACCAAATCGGCGCCGGGCCATGAGGTCTCGACGCGAGAACGCTAGGCCTTTCACCAACGCTACCCGCAGCATCTTACTAAACGGCGACCTGCGGCTGTCGGAGATGCTGGAAACCAACCCGACCGGGGTAGGCGAGCTGGGCCGACGCATCACCGCACGACGGACCTGGTCAAAGGACCGGCGCCCCCATGGCATGCAGGCCTTCGTTGTCGAGGGCATCAAGGGGGGCCACGCTTGTCATGACCGGGTGCAGACGCATCAGCATCAGGGGTGCTATCAGCGTGGTCGGTCCTGGCCGGGGGGCGCGGCGGCGCCGCCCGTTCGTCATCGCCATGCTGGCCGGCCACGGACATCCTGCCGGTGGACTCCTCATACAAGCGCAGCTGCCTTGACATCCTGGTCCGTTTTCAGGGCTGGATAGCAGCAGAGGGCTGCCAGGTCGCCCTCACCAAGCCGCTGGACGACAGGTCCAGCTACTACCTCGGCCCGAACGCCGGCGATGCGATGATCAAACCAGATTTCGAAGGCGCCATTCATGCCGCCAACGGCAGCTTCCTGCGCTCCTTCGCGGTCGAGGTAATGGGCTGCGATCGTCCGGAGTATCGCGCCGCCTAGGCCAGGGTGAAGGCTGCCATCACCAGCAAGCAGCGTCCACTTCCTGGAACAACTGACGCATGACCCGGCCGGGATGGAAGAGCACGACCTCGCCTTCCGGTCCAGCCTGACCCAGCTCGGACGGCCTTACTGCCGGCAGCAAGGCCCGGGACGTGCCGGCGCTGCCGGCTGCTCCGATCCTTCACTCCCACCCCTTCCCATCAGCCACCCCGGCCCTGCCGGACCATCCAGACCAGCCTCTGGCGGTCCCACGCGCCTTTATGAGCACGACTAACAGCCTAGCACCCGCTGACCCAAGGAGATCGATGCGACGACTGCGAGCAGGGTTCCAAGGCCAAGGACCAACCAGCATACTGCAGTGGCGAACCCTGGACGTCACCAGAGTCCGAACAGTTTAAGCCCTTCCCCAACAAATCAACCGCGCGCGGGGCGCGCACCATCATGGTGAGGAAATGGGGTTGCCGCCTGCATTGCCGGCCGGCGGGCGGCGCTCCATTTCACTGCTGGTGGCCGTTCGGAGGCCGATGGATACTGGATGTTTCGACTCCGTGTAGCAGATTGGTCCGCGCTGTTTTCAGGCACCATCCTTTGTCGCCGCCATCCTTGGCGAGCACGATCAGCAGTATCTGACTTCGCCTGCAGCGCAGCGGCCGCCACCCCGTCCACTCATGACAGGTGCTGGCCATGGATGTTTTTCTCGAACGTTGCGCCGGCCTGGACGTCCACCAGGCCAGCGTCGTCTGCTGCGTCCTGATCGGCGCGCCAGGACGCAAGCCGCAGAAGCTGCTGCGCAGCTTCGGCACGACCACGCGTGATCTGGAAACCTTGCGGGCGTGGCTGGCCGAGCACGGCGTCACCCACCTCGGCATGGAGAGCACCGACGTCTACTGGAAGCCGGTGTATGCCGTGCTGGAGGGGCACGTCGACCTGACCGTCGGCAACGCCCATCACATCAAGAACGTGCCCGGCCGCAAGACCGACGTGAAGGATGCCGAGTGGATCGCGCAGCTGGTCCGCCACGGCCTGGTCGCCAAGAGCTTCGTGCCGCCGCCCGCGATCCGCGACCTGCGCGAGATGGTGCGCCACCGCCGCACGCTGATCGAGACCCGGACGGCGGTGCGCAACCGGGTGCTGAAGCTGCTGGAGGGGGCCAACATCAAGCTCTCCGGCGTGGCCAGCGACGTGTTCGGCGTGTCCGGCCTGGCCATGCTGGAGGCGCTCGCCGCGGGCACGAACAACGCCTCCGAGATGGCGGGCCTTGCGCGCGGGCGGATGCGGCGCAAGCACGCCGCCCTCGAAGCCGCGCTGGACGGGCGCATGCGCGAGCACCAGTGCTTTCTGCTCGGCATGCACCTGCGCAACCTGAAGGCGATCGATCAGGACCTGGAAGCCCTTGATGCCCGCATCGGGACCCAGCTCGAACCATACCAGATGCAGCACCGGCTGCTGATGCAGATCCCCGGCGTGGACTGGGTGACGGCGGCCTCGATCATCGCCGAGATCGGCACCGACATGGACGTGTTCGCCAGCGCGCGTCGCCTGGCCGCGTGGGCCGGGGTCGCCCCGGGCAACTACGAGAGCGCGGGTAAGCCGAAGGGCGCCGGGACGCGCCGCGGCAACGTGTTCCTCAAGTCGGCGCTGTTCGCGGCCGCCTCGGCCGCGGTGCGGACCAAGGGCAGCTACTACCGTGACAAGTATAACCGCCTGCGCGCCCGTCGCGGCTCGGTGCGGGCGATCATGGCCGTCGCGCACAAGCTGCTCCTTGCCGCATTCCACATGCTAAGCACGGGCGAGGCATTCCGGGACTTGGGGGAGGGCTATCTCGACCAGGTCGCACGCAAGCGCTCCACGACCAAGCTGGTCCAACGCCTGAGCAACCTGGGATACAATGTCATGCTCGTCCCGAAGGCGGCGTAGACCGCCGGCCTGTTCGTCCAGGGCTATTTCCGTAGCAGCTACCTTTCCTTGTGCGTCAGGCCATTGCAGGTGACCCAGGGAGATCGATGCCGCGAGTGCGGGCCGCAGGTTCCAGAGCCTAGGGCCAACTGGCATACCTATAGCAAGGCCTAGTGACCGCGAAGGTGTGCGTTTTGGCCATCTGGCGTCACCGCCACAGTCCCTCAAGCGCCGGCCTGCCGTGCGGGTGTAGTGGACGGTGTGCTTTGGGTCGCGGTGGCCGAGCTAGTCCTGGATTCGGCGCAGGTCGTGGCCTTTGTTGGCCAGGTATACCCCGACTCTTTGAGAATCCGGCGCGCTCCCTTGCAGCAATTCTAAGTGGGCCCCCGGCGCGGGTGTCACCTGGTGATCTGGGCTTCGATGTTGGGCGGCGGTTTGGAGTCGATCAGGGTTTGCATGAGGGTGGTCCAGTCTGGGAAGACCAGGTAGGCC